>Ga0163162_10002278_pt1 | contig 18010 bp, 17 predicted proteins | sample S55metaG_FD_115310 | JGI IMG/M metagenome (GOLD analysis project Ga0163162, IMG submission 115310) | Switchgrass rhizosphere microbial communities from Kellogg Biological Station, Michigan, USA - S5-5 metaG | ecosystem: Host-associated > Plants > Roots > Rhizosphere > Soil | place: USA...
CGGCTGCATCTGATCGAGCCGCTCGGCTTCCCGCTCGACGACGCCAAAATGCGCCGCGCCGGGCTCGATTATCACGAGTACGCGCAGATGCACGTGCACGCCAGCTGGGACGCGTTCGTCGCAAAGGAAGCGCCCGACGCGACGCGCATGTTCGCGTTCACGACCCGCGGCGCGTCGCCGTTCTTCGGGCACGCGTTCAGGCCCGGCGACTGGTTCGTCTTCGGCGCCGAGACGCGCGGCCTGCCGGATGACGTACTCGCCCGCTTTCCCGCCGAGCAGCGCGTGCGCCTGCCGATGCGGCCGGGCAACCGGAGCCTGAATCTGTCGAATACGGTGGCGGTGGTGACGTTCGAGGCGTGGCGTCAGGCGGGTTTCGAAGGCGGCACCTGAGCGGCAAGCTCCTTCAGATAGAGCGCGAGCATGTCCTGCTGGAAGCACGCGAAGATCACGCGTTCGAGCGCGGGCACCGAGGGAAGCGTTCCGATGACGGTGCCGACCGCGATCCGCACCGCATCCTCGGGCGGAAAGCGATAGACGCCGCAACTGATCGCCGGGAACGCAATCGACTTGCAGCCCGCCTCCCGCGCCAGTTCGAGCGAGCGCCGGTAGCAGCTTGCGAGCAGCGCGGATTCGTTGCGCGTTCCGCCACTCCACCGCGGCCCGACTGCGTGGATCACATGCCTCGCCGCGAGATCGTGGCCGCCGGTGATTTTCGCGTCGCCGGTCGCGCAGCCGTGCAGCGTCTCGCATTCGCGCACCAGGCCGCGCCCCGCCGCCCGGTGGATCGCGCCATCCACGCCGCCGCCGCCCAAAAGCGACGTATTCGCCGCGTTGACGATGGCATCGACGGCGAGCGTCGTGATATCGGCGACCTGTGCGTCGAGCGTGCAATGACCGATGGCGAACATGGCGAAACCTCCCGGCCCGGCGTTGATCGGGCAACGGCGCTCCGTGCTATTCCGCCTTGGCGTCGCGGCTGAGGAGCGCCTGGACCGCGTCGCGCGGCGTGACGTCTTCGAACAGCACCCGGCAGACCGCGTGCGTGATGGGCATGTCGATATTGCGTGACTGCGCGAGCGCCAGCACGGCGCGCGCGCACCGCACGCCCTCGGCCACGTGGCCGAGCGCCGAAAGAATGTCGTTGAGCGTACGGCCAGTCGCGAGTTGCATGCCGACCGTGCGATTGCGCGACAGGTCGCCCGTCGCGGTCAGAATCAGGTCGCCCAGGCCGGTCAGCCCGGTAAATGTTTCGGCACGGCCGCCCAAAGCCACGCCGAGCCGCGACATTTCCGCGAGTCCGCGCGTGATCAGCGCGGCACGCGCGTTCAGCCCGAGCCCGAGGCCATCGGAGATGCCGGTGGCGATCGCGAGCACGTTCTTCACCGCGCCGCCCACTTCGACGCCGATCACGTCGTCGCCGGTATAGATGCGCATCGCGCCGTGGTGAAACGCCGCGACCGTGCGCTCGAGGAGCACGGCCGAACCGCTCGCCACCGTCAGCGCAACCGGCAAGCCGAGCGCGACCTCGCGCGCGAAGCTCGGGCCCGACAGCGTTCCGTTGCTCGCATGCAGCGGCAGTTCGGCCGCGACCACCTCGTTCGGCAGGCATTGCGTGTCGGCTTCGAAGCCCTTGCACAGCCAGACGACGTTCGCGGGAACGATACCGATGTCGCGCATGGTCCGGCACAGCGCACGCAGGCCCGCGACCGGCGTCGCGACGACACAGAGCGCGTCGTCCGCCGCCGCGTGCCGCAAGGCCGCGGCGAGATCCGCGTCGAAGCGAAGCTGCGCGGGCAACTTCACGCCGGGCAGATAGCGGTCGTTTTCAAGCGATCTGGAAAGGGATTCGACGAGCGCGCCGTCGCGCGCCCAGAGCACCGCATCGTGCCGCACGGCCAGATGGCCGGCGAGTGCGGTGCCCCATGCACCGGCGCCGAGGATGGCTACGTTCATGCTCGGCTCCGGCTGGTTTTGCGCGACGCAATCAGTGCGTCGCGCCGTTCGCCGCGCCTTCCTGCGCGCCGGCGAGCTGCGAAAGGCGCTGCTCGTAGAGCGCCTGGAAGTTGATTTCCGCGAGATGGATCGGCGGGAAGCCGGCGCGGGTGATCGCGTCGGCGATGTTCGAGCGCAGGTACGGGAACAGGATCGTCGGGCAGGCGATGCCGACGAGCGGATCGATCTGTTCGGCCGGAATGTTGCGGATGTCGAAGATGCCTGCCTGCTTGGCTTCGATCAGGAACGCGACCTTGTCGGCGACCTTCGCGGTGACCGTGCCCGTGACCAGCACTTCGAAGACGGTTTCCGCGAGGCGCTCGGCCTTCACGTCGACTTCGACTTCCACCGACGGCATTTCCTGTTCGAGAAAGATCGCCGGCGAGTTGGGCTGCTCGAGCGACATGTCCTTCAGGTAAATGCGCTGGATGTTGAAGAACGGCTGGTTGTTGTCGTCAGACATGGTTGATTCCCTTGGATTTTTCGGTATACGGCGCCGCAATCTTGTTGGTTGGGCTGTGGCGCCGCCCGTCCGGCACGGCTGCCGGACGCACTTGCTCAGGCCGCCGCTTCGAGGAGCGGCGTGAGGCCGCCCTTGCGATCGAGCGCGGAAAGATCGTCGTAGCCACCCACGTGCGTGTCGCCGATATAGACCTGCGGCACGGTGCGGCGCCCGGTGCGTGTCATCATTTCTTCACGCCGCGCCGGATCGCGATCGATCAGCACTTTTTCGATGTGCTCGACCCCGCGCGACTTTAAAAGACGTTCGGCCATCTGGCAATACGGGCACACTTGCGTGCTGTACATGACTACCTTGTTCACTTGACTGCTCCTTGTTTCACGACCGGCATGCCGGCCTTCTGCCAGGCGTCCAAGCCGCCTTGCAGAACATGGACTTCGGTGTAGCCGGCGTCGGACACGGCGCGGCTCGCCTTCTGCGATTGCTGTCCGGTCTGGCACACGAGAATGACCGGATTGCCCTTATTCTTCGCGATCTGGCCAATCTTTGCTTGAAGGTCGGCCATTTCGAGATTTCGCGCCGACGGAAGATGACCTTTCGCATAGTCCGCAGCGGGACGCAGGTCGATGACCACGGCGTTGCGCCGGTTGATCAGCGTGGTGGCCTCGGCGGCCGACACGCCGCCGCGTCCACGGCGGGTGATCGCCGGCCAGAGGAGCAACCCACCGGAGATGAGGGCGGTCGCGATGAGTACAAGGTTCGTGTAATCGGTGAAAAACTTCACGTCGAGGGCCGCCGAAAGTGGAGAAAGGAAGAAAGAAAAATCAGGACAATCCGGCCATTATAAAATAACCATTTGCCGCGATGGCCCCGGCTGTTCGGACGATGGCGCGCGCCACCCCATTTCGAGCAGAATCGAGCTTTCCCGCTTTCCCCGCTTCCCAACTAACCGACCTATCAATCATGTACAAGCTAGTGCTCATCCGCCACGGCGAATCGACGTGGAACAAGGAAAACCGGTTCACGGGCTGGGTCGATGTCGATCTGACCGAACAGGGCAACCGCGAAGCGCGCCAGGCCGGCGTGCTGCTGAAGGAAGCCGGTTTCGCCTTCGACATCGCCTACACGTCCGTGCTCAAGCGCGCAATCCGCACGCTGTGGCACGTGCAGGACGAAATGGACGAGATGTATCTGCCCGTCGTGCATTCGTGGCGGCTGAACGAGCGTCACTACGGCGCGCTCGCCGGGCTGAACAAGGCCGAAACGGCCAGGAAATACGGCGACGAGCAGGTGCTCGTCTGGCGCCGCAGCTACGACGTGCCGCCGCCCGCCCTCGATCCGGACGACGAGCGCACGTCGTTCGACGATCCGCGCTACGCGAGGGTGCCGCGCGAGCAGTTGCCGCTCACCGAGTGCCTGAAGGACGCCGTCGCGCGCGTCATGCCGATCTGGAACGAATCGATTGCGCCCGCCATCAAGTCGGGCAAGCGCGTGCTGATCTCGGCGCACGGCAACTCGATGCGCGCGCTCGTCAAGTATCTGGACAATATTTCGGACAGCGACATCGTCGGCCTGAACATTCCGAACGGCGTGCCGCTCGTCTATGAACTCGACCAGGACCTGAAGCCGATCAAGCACTACTACCTCGGCGACCAGGAAGCGATCGCGGCTGCGCAGGCCGCCGTGGCGAGCCAGGGCAAGGCAGGCTGAAGCCCGCGCCAGGCGGCCGGAAAGAATTTCCGCACGGTGTTTCCGGCCGCCTGGAACGCTCGTCGAAGGCCCGCGCTTGCGGCTGACGCGCCTGGCGACAGGCCCCGCCCGACGCGGGTCCGGCACCGCGCACAAGCCCGCTGCTAAGGCGTTCCGCACGCGCACGACCCGCGCTCGCCGCCCCGACTGACCGCGGACAGCCCCCGACCGGCCCGATCAGCCGCTTCCCCGCGGGAACCCGCGCGAATCCGCACCCGGTGATCCACGGCGACGCGGCGGCGCGCACGAATCGCCCCGCCTGAAAAACGCGCCCGTGTGCGCGATCCCTCACCCCTTTAAGTCGTGTTTAAGTCGCGGCCGGGATCGAGCAGGTATACTGGTTTGTCAACCACGATCCAGCCTAATCGGCTTCCGACCGCAACACTCTATGCGAAAGAACCTGAAAAACATCGGCCTGATCGCCGCGGGCCTTGCTACCGGCGCACTTGCAACCCTGCAGCTCTCCGCGTCCGCCCAGCAAGCCGCCACCGCGCCTCTGCCGCTCGATCAATTGCGGTTATTCGCAGAAGTCTTCGGGCAAATCAAACACGAATACGTTGAACCTGTCGACGACAAGAAACTCCTTACCGCCGCCATCAAGGGCATGGTTTCGAGCCTCGACCCGCACTCGTCCTACCTCGACAAGACCGATTACGACGAGCTCCAGGAGCAGACCAAAGGCCGTTTTGCGGGCCTGGGTATCGAAATTTCGTCGGAAGACGGGCTGATCAAAGTGATTTCCCCGATCGAGGACACGCCCGCGTTTCGCGCCGGCATCCGTCCGGGCGACCTGATTACGCGCATCAACGACAAGCCGGTGCGCGGCATGACGCTCGACAAGGCCGTCAAGCAAATGCGCGGCGAGCCGGGCACGAAGGTGACGCTCACCATTTTCCGCAAGACCGACGACCGCACGTTCCCGATCACCGTCACGCGGGCGCTGATCCGCGTGCAGTCGGTGAAGATGAAGGTGCCTGAGCCCGGCTACGGCTACGTCCGCATTACGAGCTTCCAGGAACGCACCGTTCCCGATCTCGCCGCGAAACTGCAGGATCTGGCGCGCCAGCAGCCCGACCTGAAGGGCCTCGTGCTCGATCTGCGCAATAACGGCGGCGGCCTGCTGCAAAGCGCGGTCGGCGTCGCGGGCGCGTTCCTGCCGGAAAATTCGGTGGTCGTGTCGACGAACGGGCAAATCGCGGACGCGAAGCAGACTTTCCGCGACACCTACGACAACTACCGCCTGCCGTCCTTCGACCAGGATCCGCTGAAGAACGTCCCGGAAATCTTCAAGAAGGTGCCGATCGTCGTGCTGACGAACGCCTACTCGGCGTCGGCGTCGGAGATCGTGGCGGGTGCGCTGCAGGATCATCACCGCGCGCTGATCGTCGGCAAGACGACATTCGGCAAGGGTTCGGTGCAGACCGTCCGTCCGATGACGGCCGATACCGCGCTGCGCCTGACGACGGCCTATTACTACACGCCGAGCGGCAAGTCGATCCAGAATCAGGGCGTGCGCCCCGACGTGCCGGTCGACCAGTACGCGGACGGCGATCCGGACGACGCGCTCGTCACGCGTGAAGTCGACTACTCGAACCACCTCGCGAACACGCAGGATCCGAACGAGAAGAAGGAACAGGAGCAGCGTGAGTCCGACCGTCTCGAACAGTTGCGCCTGCTCGAAGAGCAGAACGACAAGAAGACGCCGGAGCAGCGCCGCAAGGACCGCGAACGCAAGCCGGTGGAGTTCGGCAGCTCCGACGACTTCATGCTCCAGCAGGCACTGAACCAGCTGGAAGGCAAGCCGGTCGTGGAATCGAAGTCGATCAGCGAGCGCAAGCTGGCGCTGAACAAGCCGCCGCGTTCGGCGTCGGCGCCGGTCGCGGTCAAGCCGGCGCTGCCGGGCTCCACGCCGGCCTCCGGTGCGGCGCCCGCTTCGTCGCCGACGGCGCAAACGAAGTAACTTCCGCCGAAACGGCTTCGCGGCCACGCGCCGCGAAGCCCGCCTTGCACCCCTGTGCGCTTCTTTGCGCCCCCTCGAGCGGCGCGCGATTAAAATAACCCTTTCAATCGCGCCGCACGCCGGCGTTCCCGTCGAAGCCACGTTGAAGCACCGCTCGATGAACGACGAACAACTCCTCCGCTATTCCCGCCACATTCTCGTCGACGAAATCGGCATCGAGGCGCAGCAGCGCTTTCTCGACGCGCATGCGCTCGTCGTCGGCGCGGGCGGGCTCGGCTCGCCGGCGGCGATGTATCTGGCGGCGTCGGGCGTCGGGGAAATCACGCTGGTCGACGCCGATACCGTCGATCTCACCAATCTTCAGCGCCAGCTCCTCCACGTGACTGCGTCGGTCGGCAGGCCGAAGGTCGAATCGGGACGTGATGCGCTCGGCGCCCTCAATCCGGGCGTCAGGGTCCACGCGGTGGAACAGCGCGTCGACGGCGCATGGCTCGACGAAAACGTGCCGCGCATGACCGTCGTGCTCGACTGCACCGACAATTTCGCCACGCGCCACATGATCAACACGGCCTGCGTCGCGCACGGCGTGCCGCTCGTGTCCGGCGCCGCACTGCGCTTCGACGGGCAGATCAGCACGTTCGATTTCCGCTCGCCGCAATCGCCCTGCTACGCGTGCGTGTTCCCGCCGGATCAGCCGTTCGAGGAAGTCGCGTGCTCGACGATGGGCGTTTTCGCGCCGACCGTCGGCATCATCGGCGCAATGCAGGCCGCCGAGGCGCTGCGCGTGATCGGCGGCTTCGGGCAGACGCTCGAAGGCCGGCTGATGATGCTCGATTCGCTGCGCATGGAGTGGAACACGATGCGCATCGCGCGCCAGCCGGCGTGTCCGGTATGCGGTTCACGGCACGCTGCCTGAACACGAAGAAGTCATCTCAAATTTAAGAGTTCTCTCATTTCGATGAGCCGGGCGTCGCATTAAGGTGGGCGCTTCAGTTTGCGCCCCACCTCGGCGGCCTGCAGTTTCAGCGCGGGCGCCATCGAACCGGAATTCAAATGAGCGGCATCACTCCCACCAGAGCGCAGCGCGGCCTGACCGAAAGCGCGTTCGCGCGGCCGGGCCTGCCGGTGTTCACCGGCCCCGAAGGCATTCTTTACGACTTCAACTACGGCTGCCGCGTGCGCGTTCCCGTCGACGGCTGGCGGGTGCGGATGGTCGATCTCGATACGCACAGCCTGCTCTTCGACGAGCCGGTGGAAGCGGGCGTCGTCGTCACGAGCCGCCGCAAGTATTTCGTTCGCTTCCAGCTGGATGTCCTGGACGGCGACCGGCTCGTGTTCTCGCACGCCTACAACGCCCGCAACAAGCCCATCCTCGTGCGCCCGTCCACGATGGCTCTCGGGGATTCGCTCGCGTGGGTGCCGGTCGTCGATGCGTTCAGGGCGCAGCACGGCTGCGAGCTGTATCTGTACCTCGCGGAGCATCTGCAGCCGCTTTTCGCGGCCGGCTACCCGCATATCCGCTTCGTGACGCAGGAAACGGCCGAGCCACTCGAAGAACCGTTCTACGCCACCTACTACCTCGGCCTGTTTTCGCCCTACACCGACCGCGACCATCAGCCGACCGACCCGCGCGTGAGCAGCATGCAGGACAGCGTGTCGTACATGCTCGGCGTGCCGTGCGCGGAGCGGCGCCCGAAACTCGTCGTCGCGGATACGGAGCGCCGCATCCGCGAGCGCTACGTCTGCATCGCGACGCAGGCGACCGCGCAATGCAAATACTGGAACAATCCGCGCGGCTGGCCGACGCTGATCGCGCATCTGAAGGAACTGGGCTATCGCGTGCTCTGCATCGACCGTCACCGCGAATACGGCCTGGGCGATCACATCAACACGATGCCGCCAGGCTGCGAGGACTTCACCGGCGACCATCCGCTTCAGGCGCGCGCGAGCCTGCTCCTGCACGCGGATTTCTTCATCGGTCTCGGGAGCGGCCTGTCGTGGCTCGCCTGGGCGGTCGGAACGCCGGTCGTGATGATCAGCGGCTTTTCGCATCCGCAGACGGAATTCAGGACGCCCTACCGGGTGATCAATTTTCACGCGTGCAACAGCTGTTTCAACGACACCACGACGCAATTCGACGCCCGCGATTTCCTGTGGTGCCCGCGCCGCCACGACCAGCCGCAGCGCTTCCAGTGCACGTGGGCGATTTCGCCGGAGCACGTGATCGCGAACGTGCACCGGCTGATCGACGAGCGCTGGGCTCGCCGAAACCGCCTGGCTCCCTACGCCTTCTGCAGCAGCGCGAGCGCCGCCGACAACTCCGCGGGCTCGTAGGCAGCAAGCACGTCCGCGACGGGCCGCTCGAACGCCTTCAGATTCGAGCGCAGAATTTCCTGCTTCACGACGAGCAACTGGCTCGGGTGCATCGAGAACTCGGTGAGGCCGAGCCCGAGCAGCAGCCGCGTGACGGTCGGGTCGCCGGCCATTTCCCCGCACACCGACACCGGCACGCCCGCCCGCTTCGCCTCGCGCAGCGTGAAGGCGATCAGGTTCAGCACCGCCGGATGCAGCGGATCGTACAGATGCGCGACGGCGTTATCCGCGCGATCGATGGCGAGCGTGTACTGGATCAGGTCGTTCGTTCCGATCGACAGGAAGTCGAGCCGCTTGAGGAACAGGCGCACGGCGATCGCCGCCGCCGGAATCTCGATCATCGCGCCGATCTGCACGTTCGGATCGTAGGCGATGCCCGCGTCGTCGAGCTGGCGCTTCGCTTCCTGGATCAGGTCGAGCGTCTGGTCGATCTCCTGCGCGTGCGCGAGCATCGGAATCAGGATCTTGGTCGGGCCGAACGCCGACGCCCGCAGAATCGCGCGCAGCTGCGTCATGAACATCTGCGGCTCGGACAGGCTCCAGCGGATCGCGCGCAGGCCGAGCGCGGGATTCGGCGCGGTCTCGTAGCCGTCGCCGCCGCTCATCGATTCGAGCGGCTTGTCCGCGCCGACGTCGATCGTGCGGATCGTCACCGGCTTGCCGTTCATCAGCTCGATCGCGCGCCGGTAGGCCTCGAACTGCTCCTCCTCCTCGGGCAGCTGATGCTTGTGGTTCATGAAGAGAAATTCGGTGCGAAAGAGCCCGACGCCCATCGCGCCCGCCTCGACCGCAACCTGCGCGTCATCCGGCAGCTCGATGTTTGCGCACAACTCGATCTTCGTGCCGTCGAGCGTCTGCGTGGGAGAGAACTTGAGGCGCTGGAGCTTGCGCTGCTCCAGGACCTTTTCGCTCTGCCGGTACGAATATTCCTCCAGCACGATCGGCGCCGGATCGACGATCACGATGCCGTGATCGCCGTCGACAATGATCAGATCGTTCTGCCGGATCAGCGCGCTCGCCTGCTGCACGCCCACCGACGCCGGAATGCCGAGGCTGCGCGCGACGATCGCCGTATGCGACGTGCGCCCGCCGAGGTCCGTCACGAAGCCCTTGAACGCCTGCGTCTTGAACTGGAGCATGTCGGCGGGCGCGATGTCGTGCGCGACGACGATCATCTCGTTGTGGCCGTTGGTGGCCGCGCTGTGCACGACGAGCGTCGCCGTCGACGGCGCCCCCGCCAGCGCCTTCAGCACCCGCTCGACGACCTGCTCGATGTCCGCCTTGCGCTCGCGCAGATATTCGTCCTCGATGTCGTCGAAATGGCGGCTCAGGATTTCGAGCTGCTCCGTGAGCGCCCACTCCACGTTGTAGCGGCGCGTGCGGACGAGGTCGATGGTCTCCTGCACGAGCATCGCGTCGTTCAGGATCATGGAATGGACGTTGATGAACGCGCCCATTTCGCTCGGGGCGTCGGCGGCGAGGTCGTCGCGCAGGGCGTCGAGCTCGGCGTGCACGGCCTCCTGCGCCGCGTGAAAGCGATCGATTTCCGCGTCGATCCGGTCAGGTTCGATCAGGTAGTGGTCTACGTCGAGTGCAGCGGGCGCGATCAGGTAAGCACGCCCGATGGCGATACCGCGTGAGACGGGAATTCCATGCAGCGTGAAGGACACGCGCACCTCCTCTAGTTGTGATGGTCCCGCGGTCTCTCAAGCCCGCGGCCGGCGCTCGTACCGCGCCGATCATTATAAATTCGATTGTCTGCCGAAGCCCGGTGCGGCGCAGCAAGCACGATCCCGCTTGCCCCCGATCAGACCACGTCCCCGTGACGGCCATATCAAGGCCGGGCGCAAGGCAAACAAAAAGCCGCGTCGTGCGCGGCTTTCATTGCTTCTGCTCGGACGACGATCCCCTCATTGTCCTTCGCCAAATTTGTCCGCAATCATCGCGAGAATGGCCTGCATGGCTTCGGCTTCGTCGGAGCCTTCGGTTTCGATCGTCACCGTGCTGCCGATGCCCGCCGCGAGCATCATCACCCCCATGATGCTTTTCGCGTTGATCCGGCGGCCGTTGCGGCTCATCCAGATCTCGCACTGATAGCTTCCCGCCAGTTGTGTGAGCTTGGCCGAAGCGCGCGCATGCAGCCCCAGCTTGTTCACGATTGTTGTTTCCTGTTGCAGCATGATGCTCCGCGAGCGCAATGTGAATGAAATGGGTCGCCGTCAGTGGCTCGCCGCCTTCGCCGAAACGAGATCCGCACTCGCGGCCGAGGCCGGGTCCGCCGTGCCCGGCGCGGACGTGGACAGCGCGCACGGGTTCATCGGCGTGGACGAATCGAGTTCCTGAATGCCTTTCGATCCGCCCTGCAGGATCTTTTCGGTGAGCGTGGTGAGCGGCGTCGCGCGGTAGCAGACGGCGCGCACGAGCATCGGCAGGTTGACGCCCGCGAGCACGCGCACGTGGTCGTCCGCGAGACTTGCCGCGATGTTCGCCGGCGTGGCGCCGAACACGTCGGTGAGCACGATCGCGCCGTTGTCTTCCTTCAGACGGTCGATTTCCGAGCGCGCGAACGCGCGGACTTCGACGGGATCGCAATCCGGCATCACGTCGATGACGCCGATCCTGGCGGGCAAGCCGCCGTAAATGTGAGCGACGCACTCGCGTAGAGCCGAAGCGAACGGTGCGTGCGCAATGATCAGAATGCCAGCCATGTCAGAGTTGCTGCCCCAAAACGACGAAAACCGTCGGAGAACATCGAAATACGCCTGAAAAACGGCGACCGGGACATCGATTCGGTGGCGCACGGGTGCATACCCTCAAGCTTAGTCGCCTTCCGTGAAAGCCGCTTACGGCGTCCTTAACGGCAGGTTGCGCCACGATCCTTAATCGTGGCTTTAAGCTCCCGGTGGGATGCCGGTGATCGAGCCCCAAAACGTAATCCCGTTGACGGGCAGATTGTAACAGTCCGGTCCGGCGCGGCCGTCGCGCGCGCGCCACTCACGACGCCGCGCGCTCCAGCGCGTCGATGAACATGCCGGCGACATCGAAACCGGTCTGATCCATGATCTCGCGGAAGCACGTCGGGCTCGTCACGTTGACCTCGGTGAGATAGTCGCCGATGGCGTCCAGCCCGACCAGCAGCAGCCCGCGCGAGAACAGTTCGGGCCCGAGCGTTTCCGCGATCTCGCGATCGCGCGCCGACAGCGGCTGCGCGCGGCCGAGACCGCCCGCCGCCAGGTTGCCGCGCACTTCGTTGCCCTGCGGAATCCGCGCGAGCGAATACGGCACCGGCTGGCCGCCGATCAGCAGAATGCGCTTGTCGCCGTCGGTGATCTGCGGGATGAACTTCTGCGCCATCACCGAGCGCGCGCCGTTCTCGCTCAGCATTTCGACGATCGAACCGAGGTTCATGCCGTCCGCCTTCACGCGGAACACGCCCATGCCGCCCATGCCGTCGAGCGGCTTCAGGATCACGTCGCCGTGCTCCGCGTGGAACGCGCGCAGACGCGCCGCGTCCCGCGTGACGAGCGTCGACGCGACGTATTGCGGCCATTCGGCGATCGCCAGCTTCTCCGAGTGATCGCGGATGGCCTGCGGCTTGTTGAAGACGCGCGCGCCCGCGCGCTCGGCCATTTCCAGAAGCCACGTCGAATTCACGTATTCCAGGTCGAACGGCGGGTCCTTGCGCATCAGCACGGCGCCGAAGAACGTGAGCGGCAGGTGTTCCGGCTGCTCGGCCGCGTACCACGGCGAGCGGTCGCTGTTCGACTCGTCGCCGACGATCGTAATGCGCCGCACGCTCGCCTCGACCGCGCTGCCGGCCCACGCGAGATGCTGCGGCTCGCAGGCGTAGAGCACGTGGCCGCGGCGCGCGGCTTCGGCCATCATCGCGTAGGTCGTGTCCTTGTAGATCTTGAAGCGATCGAGCGGATCGGCGATAAAAAGGATATCCATAGGGTTTCACAGTGGCCGTGCGGCCTTGGTTGGTCGGTGCCGGGCGGCGCGCGCCCGCACGGGCGGGGCGCTCGCGGGCGCGCAAATTCACACCTGGATCGCTTCGGGATCGGTCCGTTCGAGTTCCACCGACGCCGCGAGCAATCCGAGCCGCGCCACCACGCCGTACATATAGAAGCGGTTCGGCGGCGCCGCCCCGGGCTTCGCGTGGGTATCGGGCAGCGCCGTGTGCTCGAAACCGAGCGGCACGAAATGCATGCCGGGCGCGTTGAGGTTCTGGTCCCGCTCGCGCGAATCGTGCACGCGATAGAAGCCGCCGACCACATACCGGTCGATCATGTACACGACCGGCTCGGCCACGCTGTTTTCGATGCGCTCGAACGTATGCACGCCTTCCTGCACGATCACGTCGTGAACCTGCAGGCCGTCCTTGGCGTCGTTCATCTTCGCGCGCTCGCGCTTCGTGAGCGTGGCGAGCTCCGACGCGTCGTGCAGCGTCATCACGCCCTTGCCGTAGGTGCCGGCGTCGGCCTTGATGACCACGTACGGCCGCTCGCTGATGCCGTACTCGCGATACTTCTTCGCGATTTTCTTCAGCACGCCGTCGATCGCCTCGGTGAGCGCCTCCTCGCCGGTGCGCGCCTCGTAATCGACGCCCTCCACGTGCGCGAAGTACGGATTGATCATCCACGGATCGATTTCGACGAGCTTCGAGAACTTCTTCGCGACGTCGTCGTAGCAGGAAAAGTGCGTCGACTTGCGGCGCACGGCCCAGCCGGCGTGCAGCGGCGGCAGCACGTACTGCTCGTGCAGGTTCTCCAGCACGGGCGGGATGCCCGCCGACAGATCGTTGTTCAGCAGGATCGAGCAGGGATCGAAATTCTTCAGTCCGAGACGGCGCGGCGTGCGCTCGAGCGGCTCCAGCACGATTTTCTGGCCGTCCGCGAGCGCAATCGTCACCGGGCCGTGGATGTTCTCGTCGAGCGTGCCGAAACGCACGTGCAGGCCCGCCTGACGCATGATCGTGGCGAGCCGCGCGACGTTTTCGAGGTAGAACGCATTGCGGGTGTGGCGCTCCGGGATCACGAGCAGGTTTTTCGCGTCCGGGCAGATCTTTTCGATCGACGCCATCGCAGCCTGCACGGCGAGCGGCAGCACTTCCTGCGGCAGATTGTTGAAGCCGCCGGGAAACAGGTTCGTATCGACGGGCGCGAGTTTGAACCCCGCATTGCGCAGATCCACCGAGCAATAGAAGGGCGGCGTGTGTTCCTGCCATTCCAGGCGGAACCAGCGTTCGATGGCCGGCGTGGCGTCGAGGATCTTCCGCTCCAGGTCGAGCAGCGGGCCGTTTAACGCCGTGACTAAATGCGGAACCATTGATTTCTCGCGGACTTGAGAGGAAAGATTGTAGAGCAAATGCTTTGCCTACTTGGGGATCAACCGCCGTTTCCCAAGGTTTCCCGGGCCGTCGCCGCAGGTTCGCGCCCTCAAATTTTGCTATGGCCGCGATAGTCCGGTCTTCGTCAAATCGAAAAAAGGTGAAAAAAATGCCCGCCTGGGTCTCAGGCGGGCAAAGTCGCTGCGCTCATGTCGAGCCGCTGCTGCTTTCCATGCTTACCGGTTGCTTGCGCTTTCCCGGAAAAAGGGACGGCCTCCCGCGCCGCCCCGGTTCCCGGCAAGACCTTATTCGACGTGTTCGCCATGCAGCGTGACGTCGAGCCCTTCGCGTTCGTCTTCTTCAGAGACACGCAGACCCATGACCATGTCGATGACCTTGAGCAGGATGAAGCTCACGACGCCGCTGTAGACCAGCGTGACGAGCACGCCCTTCGCCTGCAGCAGAACGCTGCCGTCGAAGCCGCCGATGTCCTTCACCGCGAACACGCCGGTCAGGAGCGCACCGACGATCCCGCCGATGCCGTGCACGCCGAACGCGTCGAGCGAGTCGTCGTAGTTGAACTTGTGCTTGAGCCAGGTCGCCGACCAGAAGCAGACCACGCCCGCCACGATGCCGATCACGATCGCGCCCGTCACGCCGACGAAACCCGCCGCCGGCGTGATCGCCACGAGACCCGCGACCGCGCCCGAAATGATGCCGAGCACCGAAGGCTTGCCCTTCGCAATCCACTCCGCGAACATCCAGCCGAACGCGGCGAATGCGGTGGCGATCTGCGTAGTCATCATCGCGAAGCCGGCACGGCCGTCGGCGGCCAGCGCGGAACCCGCGTTGAAGCCGAACCAGCCCACCCACAGCATCGCGGCACCGATCAGCGAGAGCACGAGGTTGTGCGGCGCCATCACTTCACGGCCGTAGCCGACGCGCTTGCCGAGCACCAGACAGCACACGAGACCCGCGATACCGGCGTTGATGTGCACCACCGTGCCGCCCGCGAAGTCGAGCACGCCTGCCGACGCCAGCCAGCCGGTCGGTTCCCAGACCATGTGCGCGATCGGCGAGTAGACGATCAGCGACCACAGCGTCATGAACACGAGCATCGCCGAGAACTTCATCCGGTCGGCGAATGCACCGGTGATGAGCGCCGGGGTGATGATCGCGAACGTCATCTGGTAGACGAAGTAGACCGATTCCGGAATCGTCTGCGCGAGGTGGCTGACGGTCAGCGTCGTGGCCTTGTCGCCCTTGACGTAGTCCATGCCGTGCAGGAACACGCGCGAGAAGCCGCCGATGAACGAACCGCCGGGCGTGAACGAGATGCTGTAGCCGACGACCGTCCAGATGATCGTGACGAGGCAGCAGATCGCGAAGCTCTGCATCGCGGTGGCGAGCACGTTCTTCTTGCGCACCATGCCCGCGTAGAAGAGCGCGAGGCCCGGGATCGTCATGAACAGCACGAGTGCGGTGGAGGTGAGCATCCAGGCGGTGTCGCCGGAGCTGATCTTCGACGAGTCGATCGAGAACGGCGCGGTGGGTGCGGCGGGCGCGGCATCGGAGGCGGCTTCGGCGCCGGACGCGGCCGGAGCGGCCGACGCAGCGTCGGCCGCCGTGGTCGCGCTGACGGGAGACGCGGTGTCGGGTGCGCTTGCGGCTGCCGTGGCATCGGACGCGGGGGCCGAAGCAGCGGCCGGTGCGGACGCGTCCTGGGCCAGAGCGGCGCCGACACTGACGCCCATCAGCGACCCCGCCATCAACAAGGACATGAATAATTTGCGCATTCTTGTGTTTCCTCTTATCGCCTGTTTCTTCTTAGAGAGCGTCTGCGCCGGTCTCGCCGGTGCGGATACGGACGACCTGTTCAATGGGAGTGACGAAAATCTTGCCGTCACCGATCTTGCCCGTGCGGGCCGCGCGTTCGACCGCTTCGATCGCCTGGTCGACGATATCGTCGGAGACGGCCGCCTCGATCTTTACCTTCGGCAGAAAATCGACCACGTATTCCGCGCCGCGGTACAGCTCGGTGTGTCCTTTCTGACGGCCGAAACCTTTCACCTCGGTCACGGTGATGCCCGAGACGCCGATCGCCGACAGCGCTTCGCGCGCCTCGTCTAGCTTGAACGGCTTGATGATTGCGGTAATGAGCTTCATGTGTGCCTCGCTGTGGTGTGCCCTGATCCCTCGATGCCTTCGCGGGCGGCGTCTTTCTGGATGTCCGCGCGCCGCGTCGCCCCGCCCTGCCAAGCCGCCCAAAGAAGCGCGCAGGAAAGGCCCGCGCCACTTATGCAACTCGTATGCCATGCGAGTGTTTACAGGGCAAAGCGAGATTTCGGGTAACGGCGGGCAAAGGGATCGGCCGGATGGCCAACGCGGCCGTGACGTGCTGGCGCGCTGCGTGGTTCGTTGCTAGAGTGCTCGCAAGGTCTGGCGAAAGGGGGCTCGGAGGGAGCGCGGCGCGCGGTCGCGATCGGCTGATTCGAGGCGGTTCGTCCATGCACCAAGTTCGGTCATTCATCGAACCGGGGCACTGACCTAACAACGAATGCACTTTTTTTGTGCATCAAGGAAGAAATCATGAAACAGCCGAACGATGTATTCAACGATTTGCAGCACAAGATGAGCGAACTGCTCAAGAACTCGCCGGCGAAAGACGTCGAGCGCAACATGAAGGCGATGCTGTCGCAGGGTTTTTCCAAGCTCGATCTCGTCACGCGCGAGGAATTCGACACGCAGACCCAGGTTCTCGTGCGCACCCGCGCACGCCTGGAAGAGCTCGAGCAGCGCGTCGCGCAGCTCGAAGCGCGGCTCACGGCTGGAGGAGCGTCGCAGGACTGATTGCCATGAATTGAGTAAAACCCGAAGCGAACCTCAGGCAGGCGAGCCGTGAAGTCTTAGTCGAACAAGCCCGCGCCGGATCAGAAAGGCGCGGCAATGAGGGGAAATCATGTCGCTTGCCGTGGTACGCAGCCGCGCGCCCGCGCCTGGGCGCGCGCCCGAGGTGGTGGCCGAAGTCCACCTCGCCAATGGATTGCCCTCCTTTTCGATCGTCGGCCTGCCCGACCTCGAAGTCCGCGAAAGCCGCGAGCGCGTACGCGCCGCGCTTCAGAACTGCGGTTTCGACTTTCCCGTTCGCAGAATTACCGTCAATCTCGCACCCGCCGATCTCCCGAAGGAGTCCGGCCGCTTCGACCTGCCCATTGCACTCGGCATCCTCGCGGCAAGCGGCCAGATTCCCGCCGACTCGCTGAATGACCGCGAATTCGCGGGCGAGTTGTCGCTCACGGGCGCGCTGCGGCCGATGCGCGGCGCGTTCGCGATGGTATGCGGCGCCGCGCGGCAGTTCGCGTCGGCGCCGGCGCACGGGCGCCGCCCGCCCGAGATATACCTTCCGCTCGCGAGCGCGGCCGAGGCGGCGCTGGTCCCGGGCGTCGACGTGTTCGGCGCCGCCGATCTGCCAGCGCTCTGCGCTCATCTCGCCGGCTCCGTCGACGGCCGCCTCGCACCGGTGCGCGCGCCGGCGCTGCCAGACGCCGCCGCGCTCGCGCCGCTTCCCGACCTGGCCGATGTTATCGGCCATCCGGGCGCGCGCCGCGCGCTCGAAGTCGCGGCGGCGGGCGGGCATCACCTCCTGATGGTCGGGCCGCCGGGCGCGGGCAAGTCGATGCTCGCCGCGCGCCTGCCGGGGCTCCTCCCGCCCATGACCGACGACGAAGCGCTCACGTCGGCCGCGATCCTGTCGGCGAGTTCGCTCGGTTTCTCGCCCGGGCAGTGGCGCCAGCGGCCGTTTCGGGCGCCGCATCATTCGTCGAGTTCGGTTGCGCTCGTGGGCGGACGCAATCCGCCGCAGCCCGGCGAAATTACGCTCGCCCACCTGGGCGTGCTCTTTCTGGACGAACTAGCGGAGTTCGACCGCAAGGTGCTGGAAACGCTGCGCGAGCCGCTCGAAGCGGGCCGCATCACGATTTCGCGCGCCGCCCAGCAGGCGGATTTTCCTGCGGCGTGCCAGCTGGTCGCCGCGATGAATCCCTGTCCCTGCGGTTGGCGCGGCGATCCGGGCGGCCGCTGCCGCTGCACGCCGGAGATCGCGGCGCGCTATCTGCGCAAGCTTTCCGGACCGCTCGTCGATCGCATC
>Ga0163162_10002280_pt1 | contig 18007 bp, 11 predicted proteins | sample S55metaG_FD_115310 | JGI IMG/M metagenome (GOLD analysis project Ga0163162, IMG submission 115310) | Switchgrass rhizosphere microbial communities from Kellogg Biological Station, Michigan, USA - S5-5 metaG | ecosystem: Host-associated > Plants > Roots > Rhizosphere > Soil | place: USA...
ATATGCAGTGAAATGGCCTGGCGCGTAACATCAAAGTTTGCGGCTATAGTATTTACATTATGTGGCTGAGAGGCAATCATATTAATGATGGCTCTTCGGGTGGGGTCGGCTATGGCCTGGTAAACGTCTCGTCTGGCTTTCATAATTGCGCAAGCATTTACTTGCAAAAGTAAGCGCAAGCATTTACTTGCGCAAGCATTTTTTTTTACATTCTTGTCAATAAGCAAAAACATCTGAGGAAAATTGATAATCAAGGTTGTAATAGCCTTATCCGGGAACTAATGGCATACTAAATTCGAAGTCAAAGACTTCGAATAGCCTGGATTTTTGGTTATAAATGTGCTGATTTCAGATGTGTAGATGAAAATATTGTCCTATAGTTTGCAAATACGCTATTATTACAATGTTCAGGATATAAATCGAGTCAAAAGCGCGTTGTTAACCTAATATCTTTACCAATACCGATTTGCCTAAATATTTATAAGTTTGATTAAACGATGAAGCCTTATTACGTCTTAATTACCATTTTCCTTGCACTGTATTCGTGTATAGACCGACAGCCCGGGCATGTCAAAACAGACAATCCCCCCGGGCATAAAGTATCGACATCGATGCCCATGCCATGGGATACTATACTGAGCAGGGCAATCAAAGATCGCGAGATCTATAATCTTATGGAGTTATCGCCGGATAGTATTGTATTACTGCGTCGTTCGGTAGGCATTGAGTTAAGCACTGACAAGGGTAGAAAATGGGAGTGGCTTGGGAAAAACATATTCCGAGTTGATGAGTTTACTGTCGATAACAAAGGTATTTGGTGGGGCCTGGAACGATGGCAAGGAATTCACGAACCAAGTTATTGCCGCCTGTATAGATCTTTAAACCGGGGAAAAACATGGCTGAAATATGAGTTTAATACCGAGGTATTTTTCCCATATCGTATTTATTCTAAACCACATGAGGCCCTATCCATCATAAATATCAATGACAAAGTTTTCACATTGCAAGGAGCCGACCCAGCTCAACACTGGCAATTTGTAAAACAATTGCCACCCAAAAACGATTTGTCCGACATCTCTGCCGAAAATTACTTCATAAGCCATAGTAATAACAAACTTTATATAAAAAAAGAAAATGGCGCTATTGATACACTTGTTAATTTTTCGGGCGCCTCTGATATTTACTATATTGAAAAAGTGAAAAATGTCATTTACGCCCTGGGGCCGGCGCAAGATGATTATAATAATGCCTATCTGGCAGTTTATGACATAAAGAGTAATTTGTGTAAAACATTCAAAGTTCCCGGCGGCGATGCGAAACTGATTAAAACAATCTTTGATAGGATCTACTTAACCAGCACGGAAGGTGCTTTTGTATTTAAAAACGATAATATTACCCCTATTTTTAAATAAGGATATCAATCCCTGTGGCTAACAACACAAAACCAAACGCCGTCCGAATAGAAATAAAAAACGCCGCTACCCTATTACAGGCAACGACGCTCCAGAAAACAATTGAGGTCAGTTCAATTTACCACGGAAGTTCTTCGCCAAGGTGGATGAACCTGCCGTTAGGGCCGTCTTCGCCGATAAGTGCCAGTTCAACACTGGTTTTGGCGCCATCAGGAACAGTCATTGGTGCGTGTTCAACACTACCCAGTTCTGTTTGTACCCAGCCAGGATGTGCAGAGTTTACTTTGATGTTGGTACCTTTTAATTCATCAGCCAATAATACAGTGAATACGTTCAAGGCTGCTTTTGACGATGCGTATGACAAACGTTTAAAATCAGCTATCGGGCTGCCTTCAGTTGCGTGCAATGTGATTGAACCCAAGATGCTCGACAGGTTAACTATACGACCGGCCTCGCTCTTTTTAAGCAATGGCAACAACTCGTTAGTTAAGTATACAATGCTGAACAGGTTAGTATTAAAGATGTATTCAAACTCATCGGCAGTTGTAGCAGCAGTCTTTTTAACAAAGAGGTCATCTTCCTTAGGGCCAACGCCTGCGTTATTTACCAGGATATCCAGTTTACCGAATTTATCTTCGATATAAGCTGCAACCGCTTTTCTTTCATCGGCATTGGTAACATCCAGCTGAACGCTGTATGCTTCAATACCTTGTTCAGTTAATTGAGCTGTAGTTTCTTCGGCAGCGCTTAGTTTGCGGGCAGCTACTATTACAGCCACACCTTTTTCGCCTAATTGTTTAGCGGTTTCAAAACCTATACCGCGATTTGCGCCTGTTATTAAGGCTATTTTTTTAGTTGACATGATATTTTCTATTTATAAGTTGAGTGAATGATTATTAATTAATTTGCAGCAACATGGTCATGATCAGTACTGGTTGATACTTCAATCCATTGATCAATTTCTTTGCTTGTTTTTTCGGCGTTAGCCTTATACATACCTACAGCATCTTTACCAATAGGCAGGTGCAAGGGAGGGTTGTCATTGTGAGCGATATCAACTACCACCTGGGCCAGTTTCTTAGGATCGCCGGGTTGGTTACCGTGCAACTGATCGGCACCAACCCTCATTGGGCCAACAGTAGTTTCATAATCGGCAATGATGTTTTTTGAAGCACTGTATGATTCGGCACTCAGGAACTCGGTACTGAACAAGCCTGGCTCAACTACGGTTACTTTGATATTAAGCGGTTCAAGCTCAACAGCAAGGCCTTTTGAAATACCTTCAACAGCAAACTTGGTAGAGCCATATAAAGCCCAGCCGGGAATGGCATCAAAGCCAAACAATGAAGATACATTGATGATATGACCTGACCTTTGAGCACGCAGATGAGGCAATACCGCACGTAATACATTCAACAAGCCAAATACATTGGTATCATACTGCGCTTTTACTTCAGCATCGGTTGCTTCTTCAATAGCGGTCACAATACCATAACCGGCGTTGTTGATCACCACGTCAATTTTGCCAAAGCGTAATAAACCTTCGGCTACAGCTGCTTTAACCTGTGCTTCGTTGGTTACATCCATGGTTACCACCAGCAGGTTAGGATCATTATTCAATGAGGCGGCAAGCTGGTCGGCTTTGTTACGTACGGTTGCTATTACTTTATCGCCGGCTGCCAGTGCAGTATTGGCTATCTCCAAACCAAAGCCTTTTGAGGCACCGGTAACTAATATTACTTTTTGAGTTTTCATGATCGTTGTTTGTTTTATTGTGTTTTATGTTTTAGACTTTTTAGTCGTTTTTTTGTTTTAAAAAAGACCGTTTCCGGTTTTCTGCGTTTTATTTTATATCTGTGATTAAAATCGACTTAAAAGTCTATTTATAATCAAAAAAAATCATTTTAATTCATATTGCTTTAATTCATTTTTGAGCATCCGTACAAGGCTGTTCATATATTTGCTGCTCCCGGTAACCCTTGATACCAACATCCCTCCTTCCAGCGAGGAAAACATCTTCAACGCGTAATCTGCTGCATCTATCCCGAAAGCTATTTCACCATCCGCAATGCCTTTGTTTATGATTTCGGTAAAGATCTTTTGCCCCTCTTCAATCTGAATTTTCAGCCTTTGTTTAAGTATAGGATTATTATCATCGGCCTCAACACCAAAATTAAGTATCGGACAACCTCCGTCTATATATGAATTTATCGGGTCTTTATAGAGATCAATAAAAGCGAAGATCTTTTTTATAGCTGTTTTTTCCTTGCTTACAACTGCGGTCACTTTATCATTGAGCTTATCGAGCAGGTAATTAACCATTACATTGGCAATTTCTTCCTTGCTTTCAAAGTGTCCGTAAAGCCCGCCTTTGGCCATTCCTGTCGCAGCCAGAATATCGTCAATGGTGGTTGCAGCAATACCTTTCTCATTAAAGATCGGCGCTGCCGTCTCTATAATAAATTGCCTGGTTCTTTCTGCTTTGCCCATTGTTGTTTTTGTTTGACGAATCAAAATTAGACTAAAAAGTCGAAAATAAAAATAGTATTTTGTTTGATGACATTGGGATGAAAGAAGGGGTTATGGGTGTTTAAATCCGCGGGGCTGAAGGTAAAATCACATTAAGAAAAACAGGCCTGTCACCCTGAGCTTGTCGAAGGGTCGCGCGCAGAGGTCCCGCCCACCATACTTCGAGGACCTCAGCATGACACCCGTTTTTAGTTTATGATCTCGCACTCATTTACAACGGGTGTGTAACCTGGGTTTGCGTTTACAACGCAAAGGCAAACAAAAAAAGCCGCCCCTTTCAGGGCGGCTACACTATATATAATTGACTCAAAAAAATGGCGTTTATAAAGTTGCAAAATCATTAACCCTTGGTTTGGTTTCTTTGTTCAAAGTTTCGGTGGCGTGGGCGTATGCTAAGCCATTGCTGTTTACATTTGAAGTTGCGTTGCGGGTTAAGCTATATTCGTTAGTGTTGCCTTTAAGTTCGGCTTTTGCGTTGCCGCTCAGGGTGATGCTGGCGCTGTAAGTATCCAGGTCAAGGCTGGCAGATGCATTGTTGTTCAACTTAACATCAAGCTCAATGCCTGAGAGGTTGCCGAATGATTTGATCTCTGCATTGTCATAGGCGTTAATAGCGCTCAATTGGTTTGCGGTTACCCAAACCACCAATTTTTCAGCTTTGTATGATGAGATACGCAATACACCTTTTTGTGATTGAACCAGCGCGTTTTCAGAATAGTAACGGTTGTAAACTTTTACCTGGTCGGCCGGGCCGCTTGATATATAAAGTTCAACGTTGCCATAAACTTCAATTTTGTTGATTTTGCTGATGTCGGTTAAAACGATGCCCGCATCATTTTTTGTAGTGTTTGCAGATGCAATGTTTGCGAAGCCAAGTACCATAAACAGTACGGTAGCGATGGCGGTTAATGTAGTTTTCATGGTATTAATATTTTGATTGTCAAGTGATTATTATTTTATTTCATTGAATACACACATATGACGATCTCCATAAAAAAACGTTACAGCAGATTTGGCCTAATTAGCTGGAGAGCAGGTTTTTGTCGGTAAGCGGGTGATTTTTCCCGGTGAAATGGGGGTAAAAAAATTGGGGGAAGGATGAAGATAAACTAATCCTTTGTCATCCTGAACGATAGTGAAGGATCTTCTTCGATAGGCAAAGCCGCTATGCTGGGCGAAGAAGATGCTTCGTCCCTCAGCATGACAACTTAAAAAAGGGTGTCATACTGAGCTTGTCGAAGTATGGCGGGCAGGGCCTCTGCGCGCGACCCTTCGACAGGCTCAGGGTGACAGGCCCTCTTTGTTTAATGTCATTTCTCCTTCAGAATACTCGTTTTTTTCTTCGGCATGACGGAGGTTGAGAACCTCGTTATAAAATCTATCAACTCAAATAATAAGCCTCACCGTCAGTCTTGATCTTTCCTGCATCAAGCAGCAGGCGTACAGCTTCCATCTTTTCCTTTTCGGTGCCGATATTGATCCCGGTTATCAATCCGCCAATATCAGGGTTAGAGATGCTGAGCAGCTGTACAATTTCGTTGGTGATATTGTCGAAGATCTCATCCTGGTTTACTCTGCGTTTTTCTTCCAGACAAACATCGCATACGCCGCATTTTCGGCCATCAGGCTCGTCGAAATAGGCCAGCAACATCTGGCTCCGGCATCGTTTGTGGATAGCGTAAGCAAAAACAGCTTCCATTTTCTGGCGGTACACTTCCTTGCGTTGCTCAATATATTTCCTGTCAATAATGAGGTGGCTGCCCTGTACCCGTGGTTTTAAATAAGTAACCTGCGGTTTATCGGTCTGTTGCATATAGCTGATCAGCCCGTATTGCTGCAATTGCAGCATCCCCTCAATAACCTGCTGAACGCTTAAGCCGGTGCGCCTTGCAATATCAAACTCCTTAATGCGCACGTAATTTTCAAACGCACCACCGTATGAGCGGAGCAGGGTTTTAATGAACGGGTCCCAGCCCGCATTCTGGATCTGGAAATTATATAGCTGTTCGTTAACTACCTCAAACTGAAAGCGCGAAGGTAAAAACACACTCTCGTTAAAAGACAGGTACTCATCCCGCTCCAAAAACTTAAGGGCATTGAGCGTTTTAATGGCATCAAGCTTAAAGCGACTGCAAAATTCGCCGAGGTCCAGGTCAAAGCTTAGCCCCTCGCCTGCTTCGTAAGCCACCTGGTAATAATTAGCAAGGTTATGATATACCTGTTTGATCTCCTCAACCGACGGAAAATTAAGCTCATACATCTTTTCCTGTTTCAGCTTATCGGCAGGATTATACAGCAATACGCCAAAGGCCTTATTACCATCGCGTCCGCCGCGGCCTGCTTCCTGATAGTAGGCTTCCAAACTTTCGGGGATATCCTTGTGGATCACAAACCTTACATCCGGCTTATCTATCCCCATACCAAAAGCATTGGTGGCCACAATAACCTGCACCCGGTTATTTTTCCAGGCCTCCTGCTTTTCGGAACGCTGATCAACCGAAAGACCTGCATTATAATAATCGGCCCTTATCCCATTATCGCTCAAAAACTTCGCAATCTCAAAAGTTTCCTTCCGGCTGCGTACATATACAATCCCGCTCCCCTTAACACCGCGAACAATATTCAGCATTTTACGGAACTTATCTTCCTCATGCTGTACTACGTAGCTTATGTTGCGCCGTTCAAAACTTTGCTGATAAACTACCGGATTTTTAAATTTTAATTTTTCCTGGATATCGGCCTTAACATCGGCCGTCGCTGTGGCGGTAAGGGCAAGCACCGGCACGTTAGGATGCAGCTCCCTCAAATCAGCAATATGCAAATACGGTGGCCTGAAATCATAGCCCCATTGCGAAATACAATGCGCCTCATCAATGGCAAACAGGTTTACTTTCATGTACTTAACCCGCTCACGTACCAGTTCGCTCAGCAGGCGCTCGGGCGACAGGTACAGGAATTTCACCGACCCGTAAATACAATTATCCAGCGCCAGGTCTATCTCGCGGCGTCCCATGCCCGATACTATCGAAATGGCATTGATCCCTTTAGCCTTCAGTGTCTCAACCTGGTCTTTCATGAGGGCAATAAGCGGTGATATCACAATGCATACACCCTCTTTAGCCAATGCCGGCACCTGGAAACAAACTGATTTCCCACCTCCGGTCGGTAATAGTGCCAATGTATCGTTCCCCAATAAAACAGATTGGATGATCTCGGCCTGCATAGGCCTGAAGGTATCATGGTTCCAGTACTGTTTTAATATTTCGTCGATGGTCATGGGCATGTGCTGACCTCAAAACTATTAAATTTAAGGGAAATTTGGGCGGGTTATGAGTTGAATTGTCCGCCCGTCATTGCGAGGAACGAAGCAATCCCCGATTTGCAGAGCCGCCCAGTATAGTTTGGGATTATTTCGTTCGTTACAAGAATACGATTATAAGTTATTGATTTTATTAAGCATACTTTTAGATAAATTTATAATTATGGGCGTTGCCTGCGGCCCGGGCTTTCCGTTACAAGTCCTCGCTCTGGCCGCACTCAAATCCAGCGCACGCTCCGGGCTTTTCACTGCAATCCCTAACGCGGCCCCTGCACATCATCGTTAAAATATATTTTATGCCTTATCTCGTTTTTTTAGGATTTCCTTGATTATTACTCGCAATGAAGCGTTGGAGACATTATTTACTTACTCCCCATCAACCATTTATAAAACCCGGGCCAGTCACCGTTCCATTGCTTTTCGTTGTGCGATGCGCCTTTGATCACTGTTACAGGCGCGTTGGAAGCACTTATCCCCTTGGCCTTTACGATATCCGCCATTTTTTGCATGTCGGCCACCATACTTTCGCTTTCGGCATCACCGCAAACAAAATAAAAACGGCTCTTTTTATTTACTGCAGCCTGCTGGGCTTGGTCATAAATCTGCGGTGCTATCCAGAATGCGGGCGAAAATATACCTGCATTTCCAAACACTTCGGGGTACTTAAGTGCGGCATACATGGAGATCAATCCGCCCATGGAACTGCCTGCAATGGTTGTGTGCGCGGCATCATTTTGGGTGCGGTAATGGGTATCAATATATGGCTTAAGCTCTTTAATCAAAAATTGAACATAGTCATCTCCCCTGCCATCACCATATTTTGAGTTATACGGATCATACTCGGTTATGCGGTACTCGCCGCCATGGTCAATCCCCACGATGATGCTTTCCTGTTGGGCCGGTATTTTATCCATCAGCTCATCAATACCCCATTCGCCATAGCTGGAGGTATACTCATCAAAAAGATTTTGCCCGTCGTGCATATAAATTACCGGGTATTGCTTCTTGCCAGCATCATAGCCGGCCGGCAGGTAGATCCAAACACGGCGTTGCCTGCTTAATTGCGGTATCTCAAAATTTTCGCTGATGATATGTACACGGGCAGTAGTCGTATGTTTCTTTTCGGGCTGGGCAAAATTATCCTGCCAGCCCGCTATATCAAGTTTAACAGAGGTATCGCTTTTTATGATCAGACTTCGGTTATCAACAGCCTTCCCTCCAGCATCGCATTCAACTGTGTTCCAGCCGCCACGGGTTACTTTAAAGTGAGCGATCCCGGCCGGCAGATCTTTGTTTAACAAGTAATTCCCTGCCTCATTTTTAACCAGTTCCCAGGCCTTATCAGCAGGGTTCCAGCCATTAAAATCACCTGCCAGAAACAGGTGTTCCGGAGGGCTTTTCGGGGCGGCTATTTTGCCGGTAAAAAAGGATATTTTCACCTGGCTAAAAAGCAAAAAATTTTGGCCAAAAAGCAAAAACGCGCAGAAAATTATTTTTTTCATCATCACAAAACGGTTAAAATCGGTAACGTTACCGGGAACGTTCCCGGAAATTGATTGCATAAAAGTAAAATCAACTATTGTGTAAACTTGACACTTACTTATTTCACAAATATGGGTTTAAATCCAAATTTCGCATAAAAACAATAATTTTTCTCTGCGATTTCGATAAATTTTAATATTTCGTTTAAATTAAAAAAGCATTAATTAAACGCTTTAAAATTATCTTTTACATAAAATTTGCAATTGATATTTGTAAATGTAAATTAGTCGCATGCTGTTTCGGCCACAATAATAAACCAATTATAGCCGGCAAAATAAGCCTTTTTTTATCCATAAAAATCAATAAGTAAATGAGAAAAAATTACTCAAAAAAGTATGTTCTTCTTTGTGCTTTCCTGATGATGTCGTTCATGGCGTTTTCACAAACCGGGAGTATTAAAGGAAAGGTATCTGACGAAACCAACCAGCCCCTCCCCGGTGCCACGGTTACTATCGATGGTACCACTATTGGTTCAACTACCGACCCTAATGGTAACTACGCCATTAACAATGTTAAAGCCGGCACTTATACGCTGAGCATAAAATTTATCGGTTATATTACCCTAAAAAAAACGGTAACAGTTAACGGTGCTTTAATCGAAAACTTTACTGTACAGCCCGAAAGCAAAAGCCTTAATGAGGTAGTGGTTATCGGTTACGGTACGCAACGCAAAAAAGACCTGTCGGGCTCTATTACCAACGTAACAGCCAAAGATTTTCAAAAAGGTGTTATTACTACTCCCGAGCAATTAATTGCCGGTAAGGTTGCCGGTGTTTCCGTTATATCCAACAGTGGTGCACCAGGCTCAGGCAGCAAGATCCGTATTCGCGGCGGTGCTTCCTTGTCTGCCAGCAACGACCCGCTTATCGTTATTGATGGTGTACCGCTTGGTAATGCCCGCAACGCCGACGGTACTTCAAAAATATCAGGTGTTGCCGACCCTTTAAGTCTAATAAACCCCAACGACATCGAATCGTTTTCAGTATTAAAAGATGCATCAGCCACAGCCATTTACGGTAACAGGGCGTCAAACGGCGTTATTTTAATCACTACCAAAAAAGGCAAAAAAGGCAAACCAACTGTCGACTTTAGCTCACAATTTTCGGTATCAAAATTAGGCAAAGAAGTAAGCGTTTTAACCGCAGATCAATTGCGTGACTATGTTAAAGCTAATGGCACCGCTGCCCAACAAGCTTTACTGGGTACAGCAAATACCGACTGGCAAAAACAAATATATCAAACCGCACAAACCACTGATAATAACATCAGCGTATCTGGCGCTACGAAGGTATTACCATACCGTGTTTCAGCAGGATATCTTAACCAGGAAGGTGTATTAAAAACAGGCTCGTTGAGGCGCTTTACCGGTGCTATTAACTTGAGTCCAAGCTTTTTTACAGATCACCTGAAAGTTAACTTAAACGTTAAGGGTGCAAACGTAAAGCAAAGGTTTGCAAATGAAAACGCTATAGGAGCTGCAGTTAGCTTCAATCCTACCCTGCCAGTGTATTCAGGCAGCAACCGTTTTGGAGGCTATTATGAATGGCTTGACCCATCTTCGGTTAACGGCCTTAAATCACTGGCACCTTTAAACCCGCTTGGTTTATTGGAACAGCGCGATGATAAAAGTAATGTTTACCGCAGCATTGGCAATTTAACATTGGATTATAAATTCCATTTCCTGCCGGAGTTACATGCTAATGTAAACCTTGGTTATGATGTATCAAACGGTCGCGGTACTGTATTTGTAAGCGATAGCGCTGCTGCGGGTTATAAAAGGTATAAAGATGCTGCCGGTGTTTTCCATGGCGGTACAAATACCCAATACAAACAATTGCAATCAAATAAAATATTTGAAGGATATCTGAGCTACGCTAAAGACTTTAAAGAGATTAAAAGCCATATTGATGCAGTAGCGGGTTATTCATACCAGGATTTCCGTACCACAACCTACAATTTTGCAGATATTACCGCAGATGGTACAATTGTGTCAAAACCTGTATATCCTTTTGACATACCAGAAAACAGGCTTATATCAGTTTACGGACGTTTAAATTATATTTTTGACGATAAATACATTTTAACCGGTACTGTAAGAAGGGACGGATCATCAAAGTTTGCACCAGACAGAAGATACGGTACTTTTCCATCTGCGGCCTTTGCATGGAAAATGATCCAGGAAGATTTTCTTAAAGGATCAAAAGTTTTATCTGACTTGAAATTACGCTTAGGTTATGGTAAAACTGGTCAGCAGGATATCGGCGAAAATTACAGCTATATATCATATTACAATCTGAGTAACAATACTGCTCAATACCAGTTAGGCGATAAGTTTTATAACTTGTACCGTCCGGGTGGCTATTATCCAAACAGAACCTGGGAAGAAACTACATCTGCCAACGTTGGTTTTGATTTTGGCTTCATTGATAACCGTATCACCGGTACTATTGATTACTATCACAGAAAAACCACCAATTTGTTAAACAAGATCTCACAACCGGCTGGCTCAAATTTCTCGAACGAAATTGTTGCTAACATTGGTAACGCTACCAGCAGCGGCATTGAGTTTAATATCAACGCGGATATTATCAGGAGTACGGACCTTACCTGGAGCATTGGCCTTAACGCTACTTATAACCAAAATAAAATTACCAAACTCACTATAGCACCAGATCCAAGCTACGCAGGTAGCCCTACCGGCGGTATTTCCGGCGGAACAGGTCAGAATATCCAGATCAACTCTGTAAACTATCCACGCTATTCGTTTTATGTATACCAGCAGGTTTACGGCCCGGACGGCAAGCCTCTTGATGGCGTATTTGTTGACAGAAACAATGATGGAGTGATCAATGATCAGGACCTGTACCATTATAAAAGCCCTGACCCTAAAGGCTACTTTGGTTTAACATCAAATGTAAACTACAAAAAATGGTCGGCGGGTTTCACCGCGAGGGCAAGCGTAGGTAATTACGCTTATAACAATGTATTTTCGAGCACAGGCACCCAACGAAGCATCATTAACCCTATCGGCGTTATAAACAATGGTTCAACCAACGTACTGCAAAGCGGTTTAAGCGGAAGCAGCGATAAAAATGTACTATCAGATTACTACATTCAAAATGCATCATTTATCCGCATGGATAATATAAACGTAGGTTACAATTTTGGCAAAGTATTTAAAAATACCGGAGTTTTAAGATTAAGCGCCAACGTACAAAATGTATTTGTAATTACTAAATACAAAGGTGTTGACCCTGAAATAGGTACTGGTATCGATAATAACCTTTACCCACGACCACGCACCTATGTATTAGGGCTTAATCTATCACTATAACCTTATAGCTGATCACGTTAAAAGAAATCAACATGAAAAAAAATTCGATAAAACTTATATTAATCGGCGGTTTGATAGCCGCAGGTTCGGTATCATGCAATAAAAAGCTTGATCTGATCCCTACTAATGACCTGACATCGGCACAGGTATATAATTCTCCCGAAGGTTATAAGCAGGCATTTGCGAAAGTATATGGGGCGTATGCTCTAACAGGAAACTCAGGTCCTGCAGGTAATGGCGATGTTCAGGGTATTGACGAAGGGACATCTGATTTTTACCGCCTGCTGTGGTGTGCGGAAGAACTACCGACTGACGAGGCAGTTGTTGGCTGGGGCGACCCAGGTCTGCCCGATTTTCACAACCTTTCCTGGTCATCAAGTAACCTGTTCCTGAAAGGCATTTATTACCGCTCTGTTTATCAAATAACGCTGGCTAACGATTTTATACGCCAGTCTACAGATGCCAATCTCAGTAGCAGGGGTATTTCCGGCGCTGACGCCACCAATATTAAAATGTATGCCGCTGAGGCGCGTTTCTTGAGGGCTTACCAGTATTCAATATTGATGGACCTTTTTGCAAACCCTCCGTTTGTTACCGAAAATGATGCACTTGGATCAACCTTACCAAAACAAATAAGCCGTAAAGATCTTTTTAATTATATCGAAAGTGAGCTTAAAGCGATTGACGGATCTTTGGCCAAACCGCGGGCTAATGAATATGGCCGTGCCGACCAGTCTGCCGAATGGGCTCTATTGGCAAGAATCTATCTTAATGCAGAGGTTTACACCGGTACAGCACATTACGGCGATGCCATTACCTATTCAAAGAAAGTTATTGAGAACGGTGGCGGCTATAAATTGATTAGTGACTACACGAAATTGATGCGGGCTGATAATAACCTAAACACAGATGAATTTATATTAACTATCAATTACGACGGCCTGCGTACACAGAGCTATGGTGGCGCAACGTTCATGACCCACGCACCTGTTGGCGGTTCAATGCCAGCCGGAGAATTTGGTATTGGCGGTGGCTGGGCTGGTTTAAGGACAACCAAAGCGTTAGTAGCTTTATTCCCCGGGGGAGCATCAAGCGCCGATAAACGCGCTCAGTTTTATACCAGCGGGCAAAATCTTGAAATTTCGGATATCAGCACCTTTACCGATGGATACGCTATTTCAAAATTCAAGAACGTAAAAATAGCCGATGGCAAACCCGGTTCAAGCCTCGATTATGCAGATATGGACCTTCCTATTTTTAGGCTTGCCGAGCAATACCTAATATATGCTGAGGCAACAACCCGGGGCGGCGTCGGCGGCGATATGAGCCTTGCTGTGAATTATATCAATAAGCTGCGCGAAAGAGCCTATGGTAATACAAGCGGCGATGTAACCAGCATCACAACAGACCAGATTCTTGACGAAAGAGGACGTGAGCTGTATTGGGAAGGCTTCCGCCGTACCGATTTGATCCGTTACAAAAAGTTTGTCGAGGATACTTACCTGTGGCCGTTTAAAGGGGGCGTTAAAGGAGGGAAAGGCGTTGAAAGCTACCGCACTATTTATCCGTTACCAACAAGTGATGTTGCTGCCAACCCTAACCTAAAACAAAACGCGGGCTATTAAAAAATATGCGGGAGGCGCAGAGAGTATCCACCCTCCCGTTAACGATATTTCAAATTCAATTTCAGAAAAAAACATGAAAAAATCATTTACGAAATTCCTGGCCCTGGGCGGTATTGCCGTGATGATGCTGGCATCCTGTAAAAAGGACGAAACAAAGGTCGTAGCCGATCCATCAAAAGCTAAAGGATCATTTAGCGCAAGTACAACAACACCTGCATTAAGTAAAGCGCACCTTGCTGATGTAGCTGTTACTTTCACTTTAAAATCGCCCGATTATGGATTCCAGTCGGCGGTTTCTAACAGCATTCAGTTTGGCACCAGTGATGATTTCACAACCGTTAAAGAGGTTTCAGTAGATTTAAAAGCTACATCGAAAGCCTTTAACGTGCTTGACTTTAATAACATTTTGTTGAGCATGAACCTGCCAACCGGGGTTTCAACAACTGTGAAAGTCCGCTTAAAAACCCAGTTTACCGGATCGGCGGTTGCGCCAACCTATTCAAGTGTGGTTTCGCTCACAGTAACACCTTTCCCGTTAACATCATTTATTTATCTTGCTGGTGCTTATGAAGGCTGGACTGTACCAAGCCCTAATGTTGACAGCCTGTTATCAGCAACAAGCAATGGCATTTATACAGGCATTATTAATTTCCCTGCCGGTAAACTTGACTTTAAAGTATTGCCAACCAATAAAAACTATGATGGAAACTATGGTTCGGACGGGCCGGGTAAAATAACCCAGGGCACCGGCAACCCGCCAAACATTACCGCACCTGCCGCTGGTTTAACCTGGGTTACTGTTGATATGAACGCCAAAACCATCAGCTTTGAACCAGTAAAATATTACTATAGCTTGATAGGCAATGCAACCCCTGGTGTAGCCTGGAATACAGATACAGATCTTAAATACGATAACGGCAACCAGGTTTGGCAAACTGATATTACACTCGTGGTAGGTGAGATGAAAGTACGCCGCAACCACGATTGGGGTACAAGCTACGGCCCGCCTAAAGTAGGGGCCGATGGTTCAACGTTGGCTTCATCTGATACAAATAATATCCCGGTTACAGCTGCTGGTACGTATCACTTTACCTTTGGCTTAAATGCAGCAGACAATACCAAGGCTACTTATACGCTGGTAAAAAAATAACAGAGTTGATTGATTTATATATGGCCCCGCACGATGAAAATCTGCGGGGCCTTCTTTTTGACCGTTGATCTTTGATGATTACGCTGATTTCGTTGATTGGATTTTGCTTATTGAACAGACCGTAGTAAAATCAACGAAATCATAAAAATCAGCTTTCAAAATCAACTGTCAAAAATCATGGTTCAAAAAGGAAAGGCGATGAGGTCCCCCCCATCGCCTTTCCTTTTTATATTTTTTTCTATGAACTATGATCCATTAACCATGAACCATATCTGAACTTACCGGTTAGCTATATTCACGTATTCTTTGCTGGTGGCACCAACATAGATCTGGCGCGGGCGGCCGATAGGTTCTTTGTTTTCTTTCATTTCTTTCCACTGGGCAATCCATCCCGGTAAACGGCCAAGGGCAAACAGCACGGTGAACATATCAGTTGGGAAACCTAAGGCACGGTAAATAATACCCGAGTAAAAATCCACGTTAGGATAAAGCTTGCGCTCAACAAAATATGGATCTTTCAAGGCAACTTCTTCCAGTTTTTTAGCTATTTCCAATACCTCATCGTTGATACCCAGTTTTTCTAAAATATCGTCGCAGGCCTTTTTAATGATCCTTGCACGCGGGTCAAAGTTTTTATAAACGCGGTGACCAAAACCCATCAGGCGGAAAGGATCATTTTTGTCTTTAGCCTTAGCTATCCATTTATCGGTATCGCCGCCATCTTCCTTGATCTTCTCCAGCATTTCAATTACAGCCTGGTTGGCGCCGCCATGTAAAGGGCCCCAAAGAGCAGAAATACCTGCAGACACCGAAGCATAAATATTTGAATCGGATGAACCTACGATGCGCACTGTAGAAGCCGAACAATTTTGCTCATGATCGGCATGTAAGATCAGCAGCTTGTTCATTGCATCCATCACAACCGGATCGATCTCAACCTCCTCGGTGCGCTGCCCAAAGGTCATGTGCAGAAAGTTGGTAACGTAATCGTATTTGTTTTGCGGATAGATAACCGGATGCCCTAATGACTTTTTATAGATCCATGAAACCACGGTAGCCATTTTAGCAAGCATTTTAATAATGCTCTGGTTAAGCTCTTCGGTAGTTTGCGATGGTTTTAATGATTCGGGGTAAAAAGCCGATAATGCAGATACCAATGATGAAAGCTGCCCCATCGGGTGCGATTTTGACGGGAAGCCATCAAAAAACTTCTTCATATCCTCGTGCACCAAAGTATGGCGGCTTAGCTCGTATTGGAATGCTTTCAGTTGGTCGGCAGATGGCAGTTCGCCATAGATCAGCAAATAAGCAACTTCAATAAATGATGATTTTTCGGCTAATTGTTCGATGGGATAACCACGATATTTAAGGATCCCCTGCTCGCCATCTAAAAAAGTAATGGCGCTTTTGGTAGCGCCTGTATTTTTGTACCCGATATCAAGTGTTACATAACCGGTTTGATCGCGAAGCTTAGAAATATCGATTGCCTTTTCACCTTCAGTGCCCTCAATAACCGGGAGCTCAAATGTTTTATCACCAATTTTTAGTTGTGCTGTTTCCGCCATAGAAATTTGTATCTGCAACAAATGTAAATAAATCTGCGTATTAATAACCGCTAATATAATTTACTGTTTGTAAAAATTTTCGGGCAAATTTATTATTTTACAACCTGTATTTGTGCTTATAGACGTTAATAATTGATTAAAAAATTACTGCAATCCATGTCGTTAAAAGGTAACTCATTGGTAATGATCCAAAACGAAGCTACTGTTTACCGGCTCTTACTTATAGGTTTATTAATTGCCAGTCCCTCGTTACATTATCTTTGCTACAACAATTCGTACGATCCTTTTTGGCTAAGGGCTATAAACTGTTTTTTTTGTGCCATCACCTTATTTTTTTCTTTCATTAATAATAAAACCCTTTACAAAGCGGGGATCTTTGCTACCATATTATCTTTCCTGGTAATAAACAATTGTATTTTACTTGGCAAAAACGGGTTTGAACATGTGTACCTGTTTAGCGCCATAACCATCTTTATTGCATTAACCCTTTTTTGCAAAAAAAGTAAGGAGTTCATCATTATCGGTGGGACTAACCTTGCAGCTATTATAATCGCTTATTTCACCGCGCCCAGGCTTGCTATTTCGCCTGCTGTGCTTATAGTACTTATCCTGGTATTTACATTAATAGCTTATGTTTCATTTTTGGTGGTAATGGCCTATCAATACCAACTAAAGAACGCTGTTGATAACGTGATGAAGCTTAACCAAAGCCTCATGGATAACGATGCCAAGCTGCGTGAAAGCCGTAAGCATCTCAACGCGCTCATCAACTCGCTTAACGATATCATTTTTGAGTTTGATGAAAGCAAAACATGCATTAACGTTTGGTTTAATGAATTGACCGAGCGTATTGTTGACCCGCGGGTAGCCATAGGCAAAACACTTGACCTGGTGGTAGGCCCTCAAAAGGCCGAAAAATATGAAAAGGCCTTAAACTATGTAATAGAAAACCATAAACCGATATCTATTGAGTTTTTATCTGATTATGATAGCGGGCATTCGTTTACAGCCAACTTCACCCCTATAATCGATAAAACAACAGGCTACACCGGCAGGATCTCGGCCTCGGTGGTAGATATAACCGAACAAAAGAAATACGAACGGGCACTTAAAGAAAACGAAGGTCTGCTGTTAGAAGCGCAGAACATCGCTAAAATTGGCAACTGGTGGTATGATCATGAAAGTAAGGAAACATTTTGGTCGGCCAACCTTAATGACCTGCTTGGGATTGAGCAGCTGCCTGCCGACATGAACCGTTTTCAGTATTACATTAGCCTGGTACATCCGGATGACCAGGATGCTGTTTTCGAGTACCTTGCATCCATCCGTTCAACAACACAAAACAAACTCGAGCATAAATTCATCAGCCCGGCCGGCAACCTGAAGTACATCAGGATCCAACGCGGCGAAAAAAAATTACAATCAGACACCAGCACACGTACTTTTGGCATTATACAGGATATCACCGAAGCCCGTTTGGCCGATAAAGCAGCAAAGTTAAGCCAGCTTGAATTGATGGAAGCACAGGCCA
>Ga0163162_10002288_pt1 | contig 17976 bp, 11 predicted proteins | sample S55metaG_FD_115310 | JGI IMG/M metagenome (GOLD analysis project Ga0163162, IMG submission 115310) | Switchgrass rhizosphere microbial communities from Kellogg Biological Station, Michigan, USA - S5-5 metaG | ecosystem: Host-associated > Plants > Roots > Rhizosphere > Soil | place: USA...
AAGCGTCCCCTGAATTGTTCCGAGATGTGGTGTCCGAACTGTCATGTAAACATCGTTTTGACGCGATGTTCTATGTGTTTTGCGGATCAGCTATAACGCTATTTTTTGCTTGACAGTCTGCGGAGATTGCCTCTAACCTTGCGCGATTATAGCAAGGTTTGTTCTGCACGCAAGCCTCGCGTTTTCGAAAAAAATTGAAACTTCCACCCGCAGCTCGGAGAACCCCCATGACTTCGTCGACAGCGCGCCGGGCAGCCATTCGGCTGGCCGTATTGTTTTGTCTCGTGTGTCCCACTTTCCTTCTTGCCCAAAGCACCGCGGGCAGACTTGTGGGCCGGGTGGCCGACCCGAGTGGCGCGGTTCTCAGCAACGTGAAGGTCACGGTGGTAAATGAGGCCACTGGTTCGACCCGCGAAGCGCTGACCAATGACAGCGGCGACTACACCATAATTGAAGTGCCGCCGGGCAGCTATCGGGTGGAGTTCGAAGAGCGCGGCTTCAAGAAGAATGTTCAGAAGAACGTGATTATCCAGGTCAACCAGGTAGTCACGCTGAACAGCACCATGCAGTTGGGTGGCACGCAGGAAGTGGTTGAAGTGACCGCGGAAGCGCCCCTGGTTGAGACTACCAGCACCCAGATGGGCGCTGTGGTAAACCAGCGCGCCGTTTCGCAATTGCCGCTGAATGCCCGCGACACCTACCAGCTTCTTCAGTTGCAGCCCGGTGTACAGTCGCAGACTGGTTCAGATCTTTTCTATGGCAGTGACAACGCCGGCGTGGTGTCGGTTAACGGCGGCCGCGGACGCTCCAATAACTTCAGTGTGAACGGCGGCGACGCTAACGACCAGTTCGCCAACTTGCCCGCGGTGCAGCCCACTCCCGATTCGATTGAAGAGTTCCGAGTTTTGACCAATACGTTCGATGCAGAATATGGACGCAATTCAGGAGCCGTGGTCAACGTTGTGACCAAGTCCGGAACGAACGCATTTCACGGCAATGTGTATGAGTTTTTCCGCAACAAGGTGCTGAATGCATCTGGCCCGCTGGACATCGAAAAGCCTGACTTCAAACAGAACCAGTTCGGCGGCACTTTTGGCGGACCTATAAAGAAAGACCGGACATTCTTCTTCGCGTCGTACGAAGGCCGCCGCATCCGACAAGGCATTTCGTCGGATTCAATTCTGGTGCCAACAGCCGGAGAACGTGCAGGGGACTTCTCGGGTCAGGATATTTTCAGCGGCGTCCTTACCGACCAGACCGTAGCGGACACACTGAACGCCCGCAACGGAGGCGCTTGCGCCACAGCCGTGGCTTCTGGCGGCGGGGTTGCTATCGCTCCCGGCGCCAATTTCTCGGACATTTTTCCGAACAATCAGATTCCCGGCGCTTGTATGGATCCCACGTCGGTCGATCTGATGAATCAGTTCGTGCCTACGGCCAATCGTCCGGATGGAACCTTCCAGACCGTTTCTGGCATTCACAGAGACCGTACCGACCAGTTCACGGTAAAGTTTGACCACCGCATCAACGATAAACAAAACTTTTCCGCCTACTACTACTTCAATGACAGCACGCTCTATGATCCGTATTCGCGGTTCCAGGCCGGCGGCGCCACCACGCTGGGTTTTGGAGCCAATACCCAAGAGCGCTACCAGCAGTACAACCTGACCCACAACTGGACGCTCAGCAACAACCTGGTGAACGAGGCCCACTTCACCTACTTCCGCGAAGCGCAGGGGAACTTCCTGCATCCGCAGCGCACCGGCCTGGTGCAGGACTCCTGCGCCACGGTTCCGTCCGACGCCTGTTTCAATGACGGCACCGCCAACAACGACACAGGCATACATCCCCGCCTGGGCGCCAGCCGCGAAGGCGTTCCGTTCGTGGACGTGTCCGGCCTATTCTCCTACGGCAACAATTTCGAAGGCGAAATTCCGCAGGTAGGCAACAGCTTTCAATGGTCAGACAGTTTGAGTTGGGTCAAGGGAACGCACACTATGAAGTTTGGCGGCGATGTCCGCCGCATGCGTTTCGATCAGACCCTGTACTACAACGTCAACGGGCTCTACAGCTACTACGGTGGCAGCGCGAATGACGTGGGCAGCGATGACCTGATGCCCAACTACCTCCTTGGCCTGCCCGACAGCTTCAGTCAGGGCTCGGCACAGGTAGAAAATGTTCGCAGTTCGATCTTTTCTCTGTTCGCGCAGGACAGCTGGAAGATTAAGAAGAACATAACCCTCAATTACGGTCTGCGCTGGGAACTGTTCACCCCGCTCACCGACATCAGCCAACACGTCCAGAGCTTCCGTCCCGGACAAGTGAGCACGATTTATCCCTGCCAGTTCACCGATCCAGTGATGACCACGATTTTCCAGAATGCAGGCGTGGCTAATCCGGACTGCGCCAACACTGGAGTTACTCCTACCGGCCTGGTCGTTCCGGGCGACAAGGGCGTACCGGCTGGACTGACCAGCACTTACTACAAGACTTTTGCTCCGCGCCTGGGATTGGCCTGGAGTCCGGGTGATTCCGGCAAGACCAGCATCCGCGTAGGTTGGGGCCTGTTTTACAACCCGATGGAGCAACTGGTTCTGGAGCAGTTCAGCGCCGAGCCTCCGTTCGGCGGCAGCAACATCATCAACGCTCCGCTGTTCAACACGCCATACGAGCAGCAGGACGGCACACAGAAGCCCAATCCATTTAACGGAATTCTCAATCCTCCCCGAGGACAGCCAGTGGACTGGGCGCTTTACCGCCCCATTCTGTTGTATGGACAATTTCAGCCGCACCTGCGGACGCAGTATTCCACCCAGTACAACCTGAACATCCAACGCGAGCTGACCAAAGACCTGGTTCTGCAGGTCGGCTATGTGGGATCGCAGGGGCATCGCCTGCTGGCCAGTCACGATGTGAACTACGGCAACTCGCAGACGTGTCTCGACCTGAACTCGGTTCTCGGTGATGGCACCTGCGGCCAGTTCTACGCCGACAGCGCGTTCACCATTCCTGCCGGCACGACCATGCCCGTGCCTTTCCATCTGCCGTACTCGGCAAATGGTGGTGGCCCCACAGTCATTCCGCAGGGCACGACCTTGAGCAACGATCTGCAACTGGTCGGTTTGCGGCGATACTCGTCTCCCAATTGCGATCCTCTGACTGGTACAGGATGCCCGCAGGATGGCACTCCGGTTTTCTCCAGCATCTTCGCCGAAGACACGATTGCGAATTCCAACTACAACTCCCTGCAGGTCTCGCTGGAGAAACGCTTCTCACACGGACTGCAGGCCGAAATGGCTTACACCTTCAGCAAGTCGTTTGACCAGGCTTCCAGCTTCGAAGGCGAACTGAATCCGCTCGATCCTCGCGGCACTTACTCGCTCTCCCAGTTCGATGCCCGCCATCGTCTGGTTCTGAGCTACATATGGCAGCTGCCGATACCGAAGTACTCGGGTTTCGCTGGCAAAGTGCTCAGCGATTGGGACATTTCGGGGATTTACACTTATCAGAGCGGCTTCCCGATTCGCATCACCTCATCCGCCGACAACGAATTGATGTACAGCGCGTTCTTCGAGTATCCGGGAGAGCCTAACCAGTTGGCGCCATTCCATAAGGTTGATCGAAAGACCAGCGGTGGCTACTGGTTCGATCCCAACAGCTTCACCGAGAATGCTTCCGACGACACTCAGCCACCATGTTCGGCGGGCGCGTCATTCAATTGCTACGACCCGAGTCTGTTTGGGCAGATCGGAAATTCAAAGCGCACCATTTGCTGCGGCCCGCCAGTCAATAACGTTGACTTCGCGTTACACAAGGTGCTTCCGGTTGGAGAGGGCAAGCGTTTCGAATTCCGCGCCGAATTCTTCAACCTGTTCAATCACGCACAGTTCAACAATCCTGACGGCAACACAACTGACGGTTCGGATTTCGGCCGCCTCGTGCGGGCCAAGGCTCCTCGCCAGATTCAGTTGGCGTTGAAGTTCTACTTCTAGCCGGAACGCGGTAGAGTAGAGACAGTCTTTAAACCCGGGCGGCTCCGGTCGTCCGGGCATTCTAATGGCCGCAATCAGAGCGGCTTGAGCCATTCCTGGAGATCCGATGTACCCCGCACTAAAGAAAGAGCTCGAAACTTTCGAGCGTCGCACGCCGAAATCCGCCGTTGCTCACAAAAAGAACCTCAAACGCATACCGCTGGGCGTTGCCAGCAACTATCGCGCTTACGATCCTTATCCGATTTTCGTGAAAGAAGGATCGGGCAGCAAGTTCCGTGATCTCGATGGCAACGAATACATCGATCACAACCTGTGCTTCGGCGCCATCATGGCGGGACATTGTCATCCCGCGGTCATGAAGGCTGTCGAGAAACGTCTCAGCACCGGCACTATGTTCGGCATGCCTCACGATATGGAGTGGGAACTGGCCGAAGAAATCTGCAACCGCTTCCCAGTCGAGATGGTGCGCTTCGGCAACAGCGGTACGGAAGCTACCATGCACGCGATCCGGTTGGCGCGAGCCGCTACCGGTCGCGACAAGATTGTGAAGTTCGAAGGCGCTTACCACGGCCTGCACGATGCTGCACTGGTCAGCGTGAAGCCGCACGCGCCCGACTACGGGGACATCAACGCGCCCACCTCAGTTACCGGTGGACTCGGAGTTCCGAAGGCTTCTTTGGCCAACGTGGTCATCGCGACTTTCAACGACCTTGCCAGCGTTGAACTCCGCTTTAAACAGAATCCCGGCGAGATTGCGGCGATCATCCTTGAGCCGATCCTGATGAACGTCGGACTGTGCATGCCGCAGGCTGGCTTTCTCCAGGGACTGCGCGATATCGCCACCAAAAATGGCGCGTTGCTGATCTTCGACGAAGTGAAGACCGGAGCAAAGCTGGGATGGGGCGGCGCTTCCGAGTACTTCGGCGTGGAGCCGGACATGATTTGCCTGGCGAAGTCGATCGGCGGCGGTTTGCCGTTGGCGGCCTTCCTTGCGCACAAGTCCGTCATGGACCTGATCTCGGATCATAAGGTCTTCCACGGAGGCACCTACAACACTAATCCCGTTTCGATGGCTGCCGGTCTGGCTACGTTTCGTGAAGTGCTCACGCGTGAGAACTACGCGCACGTAGACAAACTTAGCAAGAAACTGACTGATGGCTACAGGAAGATCGTCGCCAAGTCGGGATTGCAAGCTTATATCGCCAGCGCCGGAGCTAATGGTGCGTTGATGCTCTATCCCCAGGAAATTCGCAACTACCGCGACTGGGAAGCCATCGACGTCGACCTGTGGCGTCACTACTGGTTCGCCATGGTCAACCGCGGCGTGATGGCGCAGCCTTACTGGTGGGACGAGCAGTGGACCATTTCAGTGCAGCACACCGAGGCCGACATCGACAAGCATCTGTCTGCCTTTGAAGATGTTGCGCCTGCACTGGCTCAGGCGCAGCAGGAGCGCGTTGGAGAAGTCGTAGTGGCAGCGCACTAGGATTTTCGTAGCGCCGGCATCTTGCCGGCTGTCGCGAGGGCATCCTGCCCTCGCAGTGGGGGCGGGACGCCCCCCACGACAGCCGCCGGGACGGCGGCGCTACGAAATTCAAACCCAAGGAGCAGGTATTGTCCGCGAACGATCCTGACCAGCCTCATCTCAAGCGCGTGCTTGGCCGTGCCGACCTGGTTTTATTGTTCGTGGTCGCTATCTTTAACCTGAACGTGGTGCCGTCCATTGCGGCTAATGGCGGAGTCACAGTCTGGTTGTGGATCGTCTCGCTGATCCTGTTCTTCTGGCCGCAAGGCATCGCCGTCATCGAACTGGCCCACCGCTATCCGGGAGAAGGTGGCGTCTACCTGTGGGCCAAGGAAGTATTCGGCGACTTCCACGGCTTTCTGTCGGGCTGGTGCTACTGGACGAACAACATGCTGTACGTCCCGACTGTGATGCTGTACTTCGTTGGCGTGTCGGTATTTGTTCTCGGCCCGAACCATCGGGCTTTGGCGGACAACAAGCCGTTTGCGCTTATAGCGTCGCTGTTGCTGCTGGTCATTCTGGTGGTGCTGAACATCGTGGGCCTGGGTGTAGGGAAGTGGGTCAACAATCTCGGCGGTATCGGAACAGGCATCGCCGCCGCCACATTGATTGGTCTGGGACTGGTCATCTGGATGCGATTTGGCACAACCGTCACCGCTGCCGACTTTCGGATCCCGGCGAATCCGCGCTTCGTGCTGAACTCGTTTGGCGTAATTTGTTTTGGACTGGTGGGTCTGGAACTGGCTTCCGTTATGGGAGACGAGATTCAGGATCCGAGGCGCACCTTGCCTGGAGCGGTCGCCTGGGGCGGAGTGCTTTCCGGATTGCTCTACATTGGCGCGACGCTCACCTTGCTGATTGCGGTGAGCAAAGATCAGATCAGCGTGCTGCAAGGCATCGTGCAGGCAGTGGGGAGCATGGCGGACAGAGTGGGAGCCGGGTGGATTCTGGCACCGTTCGCCCTCTTGCTGAGTTTTTCAATCGCGGGGATCGGGTCGGCATGGCTGGGGGGCTCGGCCCGCATCCCATTCGTCGCCGGTCTCGATTCCTACATGCCGGCGTGGATGGGGAAAGTGCATCCCCGCTATGCGACTCCATATGCGGCGTTGATCGTTCACGCCGCAGTTTCGATGGTGCTGATCGTGATGAACTTCATCGGCGCCGGCGTGCAGGAAACATTTCAAAAGATGTTGTCCCTGGCTGTAGTGCTGCAGTTGATACCTTTTCTATATATGTTTGCCGCGCTTATTAAGCTGGCGATGAACACGTGTTCGGGACCGGGACACTACAGCAAAACGACGTTGATGCTGGCTGGCATCAGCGGACTGGTCACGACAACGTTGGGAATCGTGCTGGTATTTTTCCCGGCACAGCAAATCAGTTCATTGTTGTCTTATGAAGTATGGATGTTTGGCGGTACGATGTTCTTCATTGGACTGGCGGCATTTTTCTTTTACGTATACGGCGGCCGCAAAGCAAAACGCGCGGTTGCGGGCAACTCGCCCGCGTAGCTGAGCCAGGTTCGGCAACAGACTACATCGAAGGAGTCCTCATGCCCGGCGGAGTGAAAACCGACGTACGCACCTACCAGCTCTACATCAATGGCGAGTGGGTCGACAGCAAATCAAATAAGACTTTTCCGGTTTACGATCCCGCCAGCGAAGAAGTGATCGCACAGGCTCCGGACGCCAACGCTGACGACGTGAACCGCGCGGTTGCCGCAGCCAAAGCTGCCTTCGAGGATGGGCCGTGGGCAACAACGACTGCTCAGGAACGCGGTCGTGTGCTGTTTCGCCTCGCTGAAAAGATCCGGCAGAACACGGCGATGCTGGCGGAACTGGAATCGCGTAATACCGGCAAGCCGATTGTCGAAGCGGAATATGACATCACCGACGTCGCAATCTGCTTCGAGTACTACGGCGGACTGGCTACGAAGATTCTTGGATACGTGAATCCCGTCCCTGATAACGCCATGAGCCTTACGCTCAAGGAACCAATTGGCGTTGCGGGACAGATTATTCCGTGGAATTACCCGCTCTTGATGGCTGCCTGGAAGCTGGCGCCAGCACTGGCCGCAGGTTGCACCTGCGTGCTGAAGCCTGCTGAACAAACTCCAATCACCGCGCTTGAAATGGCCAACTGGTTGAGCGATGTTGGCTTGCCACCGGGTGTGGTCAATATCATCACAGGCTTCGGCGAGACTTGCGGCGCGCCACTGGTGCAGCATCCTGATGTCAACAAGATTGCTTTTACGGGAAGCGCGTCAGTCGGGAAAATCATCGTCAAGCAGGCCGCTGACACGGTCAAGCGCGTCACCCTCGAGCTCGGTGGCAAATCGCCGAATATCTTTTTTGCCGATGCAGACTTCGAAGCTGCGATCGACGGTGCCCTCTTCGGCGTCTTCATCAATCAGGGAGAAGTTTGCTCTGCTGGCAGCCGCATTCTGGTGCAGAAGCCGATCTACAAGAAATTTGTGGATGCCATGGCCGCGAAAGCCAAGACCATCAAGCTGGGTGCTCCGCTTGATCGCGACACGAAAATGGGACCGCTGGTCAGCAAAGACCAATACGACCGCGTTCGCTCCTATCAGGAACTGGGAAAGAAAGAAGGGAAACTCGCATCCGGCGGCGGACGCGCCGAGAAATTCGCCAAGGGCTATTACGTCGAGCCCACAATTTTCTACGATCTCGATAACAGCGCACGCATCGCCCGCGAGGAGATTTTCGGACCGGTGGCTGCCGTGATTCCATTCGAAGACGAAAAAGACGCAGTGAAGATTGCCAACGATTCTCCATACGGACTTGCTGCCGCCGTCTGGACGCGGGATATCTTCAAAGCCTTCCGCACCGTGAAATTACTGCGCGCCGGCATCGTCTGGGTCAATCACATGCAGCCCACGTATGTCGAAGCCCCTTGGGGCGGCTACAAGCAATCCGGCTTCGGACGCGAGCTGGGACCTTGGGGAATCGAAGAATATCTGGAGACGAAACAGGTGCATATCAATCTGAATGAGTCTCCGATTGGCTGGTACTGAGAGGCAGTCGTCGGTCATCCGTCGTCAGTCGTCAGCCAATCCAGCGACGGGTAGCCAGAGGGCCAACGACCAGAGGCCAAGGACCAACGACGATTTTGAGAAACAATATGTCTACCATTTCACTACGAACTCCCATTCCCGGACCTAAGTCAAAAGCTCTGGCTCAGCGCCGTGTCGATGCAATTCCGCGCGGGCTCTCGATTGGCACGCCGGTCTACGTCGCGAAGGCGGAGGATGCCTGGCTGGAAGATCTGGACGGCAACCGCTACCTGGATTTCGCCGGCGGTATCGGCTGCCTGAACGTGGGACATCGTCGCGAGCCGGTGGTTACGGCGGTGAAAAATCAGGCTGATCGCTTCCTTCATACCTGCGTTCAGGTGACGCCCTATGAGGAATACGTGCGTCTCGCCGAGCGGATGAATCAAGTCACGCCGGGCAAGTTTCCAAAGAAGACTTTGTTCGTAAACACTGGCGCTGAAGCGGTGGAGAACGCAGTAAAAATTGCGCGCGCGCATACCGGCCGCTCCGGCATCGTCGCTTTCGAAGATGCTTTTCATGGACGCACCATGATGGCACTGTCGCTGACCAGCAAGACCCATCCCTACAAAGCCGGCTTCGCGCCGTTCCCCGGCGATGTGTACCGCATTCCGTACGCCTACTGCTATCGCTGCTCCTATTCGCTGAAGTATCCGTCGTGCGATCTTTTCTGTGCTCGCCACCTGGAGGACACTTTCAAACGCGTAGTCGCGTCGGAGGATGTTGCCGCCGTGATTGCCGAGCCGGTTCTGGGCGAAGGAGGGTTTGTCGTTCCTCCCAAGGATTTCTTCAAGTTGCTGATGGAGATTTGCCACAAGCACGGTGTCCTGTTTATCGCGGACGAAGTACAGAGCGGTTTCGGACGCACCGGCCACCTGTTCGCTAGCGAGTACTACGGCGTCGAGCCGGATATTCTCGTCACCGCAAAATCGCTCGGTGGAGGTCTTCCGCTGGCAGCCATTACCGGCCGAGCGGAAATTATGGACGCTCCCGGCCCCGGCGGACTGGGCGGCACCTTTGCCGGCAATCCGCTTTCTTGCGCGGCTGCTCTCGCAGTGCTGGACATATTCGAACGTGAGAATTTGCTGGCTCGCGCCAATGAAATTGGAGAACGCTTCCAGAAACGCGCTCGCCAATGGCAGAAGCGCTGGCCCCTTGTCGGCGACGTTCGCGGACTCGGCAGCATGCAAGCGATTGAGTTGGTGCGCTCTGGGGAAACACGTGAACCGGCAGCCGAGGAAACCAAAAAGATCACGCAATATTGCTATGAGCACGGACTGATCACAATTACTGCTGGCTCCTATTCCAACGTGGTGCGAGTGCTGGTTCCGCTGGTTGTCACGGGCCAGCAGGTGGACGAGGGCCTCGATGTTCTGGAGTCCGCACTGCAGATGGTCTGTGAAAAGAATAGTGCCATTGCCCAGCCGGTGTAGCTTTGTGTGTTTTGTGTGGTCGCGGGCGACTCGCGCGCGAGAGCGGAGGGCGGGACGCCGGCGCTACAATAATCCCGAGATAAATTTATGACTGTTGCTACTGCGACTCTGACCAAAGTTCCCAACTACGTTAACGGACAGTGGATCGATTCGAAGGCCACAGAGTGGCTCGATGTTACCAACCCGGCCACCGGCGAAGTCATCGCTCAGACTCCGCTGTCCAGTGCTGCCGAGGTTGGTGCTGCCATTGAAGCTGCCGCGGCGGCGTTTCCCGAATGGCGTCGCACTCCGGCGGAAGATCGCATTCAACCGCTCTTCAAGCTGAAGCACATTCTCGAGGCGGAGATCGAGGACCTTGCCCGCATTCTCACTACGGAGAACGGGAAGACCTTCACCGAAGCCAAAGCCGAATTGCGCCGCGCCATCGAAAATGTGGAAGTCGCGTGCGGCATTCCGACGATGATGCAGGGGTACAACCTCGAAGACGTGGCCCGGGGCATTGACGAGATGATGATCCGGCAGCCTCTGGGAGTCGTTGCCGCGATCGTTCCATTTAATTTTCCTGGAATGATTCCGTTCTGGTTTCTGCCCTACGCCATCGCCACTGGAAATACGTTTGTCCTGAAGCCGTCTGAACGAGTTCCGCTCACCATGAAGCGGGCATTTGAGCTGATGGAGAACATCGGACTGCCCAAGGGCGTTCTGAACCTGGTGAATGGCGGCAAGAACGCGGTCAACGCACTTTTGGATCATCCCAAGGTCCGGGCTATCAGCTTTGTTGGTTCTACGCCGGTTGCGCGGTATGTGTATGCGCGGGCAGGTGAACACGGGAAGAGGGCGCAATGCCAGGGCGGAGCCAAGAATCACGTCATCGTGTTGCCGGACGCTGATATGAAGATGACTACTCAGATCATCGGCGACAGCGCTTTTGGATGCGCCGGGCAGCGTTGCCTGGCTGTTTCCGTGGCAGTTACAGTTGGTGAAGCGCAGAAGACGTTTCGCGATTCGATCACCGAGGCGGCTGCCTCACTTCGAGTGGGCAATGGCCTGGACGGAGGCGTACAGATGGGCCCCGTAATCTCGCCGCACAGTAAGTCCCGGGTAGAAACCTTGATCGCCACAGGTGAAAAGCAGGGAGCGAAAATCCTGTTAGACGGACGCAATTCCCGTATTCCGAAGGGCGAAGCAGGGAATTTTGTGAAGCCTACTGTTCTCGACGCGGTTCCCGCCACCAGCGAACTGACCGAGACTGAAATCTTCGGTCCGGTATTGAGCCTGGTCCACGCCAATGATATGGACGAGGCGCTGGCCTTCCTCGAGCGCAGTCCGTACGGAAACCAGGCATCGCTCTTCACTTCAAGCGGAGCTGCTGCAAGGCGTTTCCGCTATGAAGCGCCGGCAGGCAACATCGGGATCAACATCGGCGTGGCTGCCCCCATGGCGTACTTTCCGTTCAGCGGCTGGAAAGACAGCTTCTTCGGAATCATGCACGCGCAGGGACACGATGCAATCGAGTTCTATACCGAAAAGAAAATCGTAGTCGAGCGCTGGGCGAAAGACCATTCGCGGAAGTTTTAAGTTTGGCACGAACCACGTAGGGGCAGTGTCCCACCTGCCCAGCCGAGCACAGCTCGGCAGAGTCGTTGACCTACAGAAAGTCCCGGCGAGCTTTGCTCGCCCACCCAGACGAGGACGTCTGGTTCTACGCAACCCGACAGATTGAGGCACTCATGTCAAATACCATCCAGAAATACAAAGACTATGTGATGACTGGGTTCATGAAGTCAGTTGTGCCCATTGTTATCGACCGTGCCAGCGGCGCTACCGTCACGGATATCAACGGCCGCGAGTATCTTGATTGCTTTGCCGGCATCTCCGTGGTCAACGCCGGGCACTGTAATCCCAGTGTGATCGCTGCTGCCAAGGCGCAGATGGATAAGCTCGTCCACTGCTCGTCCTACATCTATCACGTTCAGCCGGTCGCGGATCTGGCGGAAAAGTTCGCTCACATCGCCCCGAGATGTCTGACTAAGACATTTTTCGGCAATGGCGGCGCCGAAGCCATCGAAGGCGCCATGAAGCTGGCGCGGCTCTACACCGGCAAGCATGAATTTATTGCGCTCCACGCCAGCTTTCACGGGCGCAGTTGGGGCGCACTGAGCGTCACTGGCAACATGGGACGAAAAAAGCGCGGCGGACCATACGCTGCTGGCGTGACCTTCGCGCCTGCACCCTACACGTATCGTTCGCAGTGGCCGAATGATCCCGAAGAATGCGGAAGGCAGTGTGCGCGGGCTATTGAAGACGTTATCCGGTTCACAACTGCGGACGACGTGGCCGCGTTCATCGCAGAGCCGGTGATGGGCGAAGGTGGAATCATCGTTCCGCCAGCGAACTACTTCAAAGAAGTAAAGAAGGTCCTCGACCGCCATGGCATCCTCTTTATCGCGGACGAAGTGCAATCCGGATTCGCACGCACGGGAAAAATGTTTGCTATTGAACATTACGGGGTCGAGCCTGACATTCTGGTCACGGCAAAGGGTATTGCGGACGGTTTTCCGCTGAGTGCTTTTACCACGCGCCCGGTAATTGCTGCCGCCTACAAACCTGGCGACCACCTGTCGACCTTTGGCGGCAACCCGGTATCGTGCGCCGCCGCCCTGGCCAACATCGAATTCATGGAGAAGGAAAACCTCCCCGCCCGCGCCACCGAGACCGGCGAATATGCCATGGCGAAGCTGCGCGAGTTGCAAAAACAGAATCCGTTGATCGGTGAAGTTCGCGGATTGGGATTGATGATCGGCGTCGAACTGGTTAAGGACGAGAAACTTACTCCAGCCACGTCCGAAGCGGATGCGATTCGTGACGCCCTACTGCGGCAGGGAGTTCTGGTTGGCGTGGGAGGCGTCTACGGCAACGTGATTCGCTTCCAACCTCCGCTCATCATTACGCGGCCGCAAATCGATCGGGCAATCGACGCTTTCGCGACGGCCTTGCAGGAAGTGGCCCAACCCGCACACGTTTAGCAATGAGGTCGTTTGGAACGGGTCAGGTCGTGGTGGCCTGCCTCTGTCCACCACCCTTTTTCTCCGCTTCGGAAATCACGTAGACAATCAGAATTCCAAGCTCCGGCTCGATGGGATGACGATAGCGCGGATGCGGGAACACAGCATAGTACACCGTGGGATAAGACAGGATCAGCCAAAGGAAAAGCCACGCTCCTGGCCTGCGCTTGTGCAAGGCGAGTCCCAGGCCAGCGAACGCCAGCAGCGAAGAAGCCAGGAAGACTGAATTTTTGGTTTGCGCGAGTGCAGGAATCTCTGACAATCTCGGGACCCCGCCCCAGTAATAGATAAAGCGCTTGAGGCTCAGGCCCAGGAAGCGTGAGTAGTCTTCTCGAATGAACGCCATTGCCTCCTGCTTGCGCTCCGCTACGTATCGAACTTCTCCCATCTCGCGGTAGAGGCGCATCTGGTAAACGTTCTGGGTAGGATGAAGATATTCTCTCCATGTGCCATCGGCTCCCGGTCCATTTCCAATCCGCAATTCCGCGCCGAAGTTCGAACGTATAGACATCACTCCCAGCACTTTTTGATTCCGCGCCAGCCAGGGCGCGATGCAGGCGACGAACACTAGGGCTGACAGAATGACACCCGCCAGCGAAGATTTACTTCGCTTCCAGCGCCGGTACCACGCCCACAATCCGGACGCAGGCAGAAATGCCAGCAGGGAAGTGTTGGTGAGCGCTGCGATACCCCAGAACAGCCCGAACTCGATGCAGGGAATAAGTCCATCTCTCTCTTCCAGGTCGAGTGTCAGCCAGAAAATGGCCGCCAAAACCAGGGCCGCGAGGCTTGTCTCCCACACCCAGCGCGTGCACCAATACATCACCGGCGGCATCAGAGCCCAGAGCCAGGCAGTCCAGATCGCAAGTTTTACGGTGAAACATCGTTTCGCGATCAGAAAAATCGGAACACATGTCAGAGCTGAGCAGAGGCTGTTGATGGTCAGCAGAACCACAGCAGAGGCTCGCGTGTAAATCCCAAACAGTTTGAAAACAGCCGCAATGAGAAATGGATAAACTGGCGGCTCCCAGGCTGTCGGTCCCGTGGTGGTGCTGAATGGATTGCTGAACCCCTGCCCCTGCGCCAGAGAGCGCCCGATGCGGCCCATTTCCCAGCCAAAGCTAAAGTTATCTTCAAAGGTCTTGAACTTGTAGGTATGGGCGACGACAATCCAGCCAAAGCGCAGTGCAAAAGCGATCAAGACCATCCAGAAGTAGGATGTGCGGGCTTTGTTCCACCAGCGGGCGAAGACACCGGGATCGAAAGTGGTCATCGGCAGGGTAGTTCGGGGGACCTCAGCCATGATTAGAAGGCAACATCTCGAACCCTTTCATTTGTAGCCGATACGCCTATGGCGGGCAATAACCCATGCGGCGCTGGCCGCAGGAGCGGGACGCTGGCGCTCAGAGCCACGTTGTCGTTGAAGTACAAGCCTAGGACGCATATATTGTATCGGATGCCAGTGGCGCGTTTACTGCGTCGCGGCGAAACCGAGGACAAACATGGGCTGGCTGCAGAACAAGTTCGAAAAGAATTTTATGATTACCACCGTGGACTACGTGTTCAACTGGGCACGCAAGTCGGCGGTGTGGCCTATGACGTTCGGTTTGGCTTGCTGCGCAATCGAAATGATCGCTTCGTCGACGGCGCGCTTCGACATTGCCCGCTTCGGGTCTGAAGTCTTCCGTCCCAGTCCACGGCAGAGCGATTTAATGATTGTTGCCGGAACGGTGACGTTGAAAATGGCTCCGGTGGTGAAGCGCATTTACGACCAGATGCCCGATCCCAAGTGGGTGATTTCGATGGGCGCATGTTCGTCGGTTGGCGGTCCCTTCAATACTTACGCTGTACTACAGGGCGTGGACAAAATTGTTCCCACGGATGTCTACGTTATCGGCTGCCCTCCGCGTCCGGAGAATTTGTTCTATGCGCTGCTGAAGCTGCAGGACAAGATTGATCAGATGTCGCTGGCCAAGCGTCCCACGGAAGTCCGCCTTGATCCGCATATGGTGGAGAATTTCAAGCGCCAGGTGATGATCGCGCAGACGCTACAGCCGAAGTAGTCGTCAGTCGTCGGTCTTCAGTCGTCAGCGCTGCCACCGGCAATCCCAGATCATTCCGAAAGATCTCATGTCCAACTTCGTAAAACTTGCGACTCAATCCGAACTTCCTCCCGAGGGCGAGGCCAAAGAGTTCCCTCTGGGCGACAAAGTGATTTGCGTTGCAAACGTTCATGGAACCATCTCCGCCATGGACAACATTTGCTTGCATCGCGGAGGTCCGCTCGGGCAGGGTGTGATTGAAGGGAACAAGGTAGTTTGTCCATGGCACGGCTGGCAGTGGGACCCCAAGACAGGCCAGGCTGCGCACAATCCAGGAGCTAAGGTAACGGTTTATCCGCTGAAGGTGGAGGGTGGCGACGTGCTGGTGGAAATGTAGTCGCAAGCGTCCCGAAGTAAAGCAGGGGCGCTAGAGCGCAAGCGGGACGCTGTTCCCCCAGTTATCCGAGGTATTGCAAGAACTTCCCCGCCTGATTGTCGAATTCCGGAAACACCTGATTCAGCGCCGAGTTCCCCAGATGCCGGTCGACAGCTTCGCCGAGCACTCTGCGAAAGTCTGTGGTGACCGCCAGGTCCCGTCCTTCATAGAGTTGCGACTGATCGAGGCCGGGCCAGCGTCCGTACACCTTGCCGCCTTTGACTGGGCCGCCCATCACAAACATAACGTTGGCGTGGCCGTGATCCGTGCCGCGATTGCCATTCTCGCGGACGGTGCGGCCGAATTCCGACATCGTGACCACCACCGTGTCTTCGGCCAGATCTCCGAGGTCCGTCCAGAAAGCGCCGAGCGATTGCGAGAAATCGCGTAGTGCATTTGCGATCTGACCCTGCGTGCTGCCTTCGTTCACGTGATGATCCCACCCGCCGATGTCGGCAAACGCCACCTGCACTCCCAGGTTGGCTTTGATGAGCTGGCACAGTTGCTTGAGGCTGTCGCCGAATCGTCCTTTGGGATAATCGGTGCCGGCTGCAGGCTTGTACTTCGACGGATTCGCCGCCTTTAACATCTTTACGGCTTCGAAAGTTTCCTGCGCGCTGCCATGTAGCACGGAGTCCACGGAATTCGCATACATGGCTTCGAACGTATTGGAGACGGGCGTCGCATTCGGATTACGTCCGCCCACTCCGAATTCACTGATGTTGTTTACAGCCACAGCGGGTTCGGGCCCGGCTAGAATTCGCGGTAGAGACGGGCCCAGTCCGATGGCGCGGAACGCCGACTCGTCAGCGGGCGAGGGAAGCGAGTGCAACGTGCGATTCAGCCATCCGTCTTCGGTGGCTTTGATCCCCGGTGTGCCGGACTCCATGAAATCCTGGGCATCGAAGTGAGAACGGCTCGGATCGGGAGAACCGGCGGCATGGACGATGGCCAGATGTCCCTGCTTCCAAAGCGGATGAAATGCCGACATCGCGGGATGCAGTCCGAAGAAGCCGTCGAGATCAATTACCGCGCTACGCGGAATATTAATCGACGGCCGCATAGCGTAATAGGCCGGCTCACCGTGCGGCACCACAATATTCAGTCCGTCCGCTGCGCCGCGCTGGAAGATCACCACCAGCCGCTTGTTGCCCACCGAGGTTTGAGCCGATGAGTAAGCCGCGCGTGTAAGGAATGCCGGGACCGCCGCCGTACCCACGACAGCGAGCGCGCCATTGCGAAGAAAGACCCTACGAGAAAGCATTGATACAACTCCTAGCCTCTTGCTCCTGGCTTCTCGCCGACGACTGACGACTGAAGACCGACGACTGCCTTTCTACCTTCTCTGAAACTCCGGCGATCCCAGCAGCAGGCCCGCTATCGCGTTCGAGTTTGGCGGACGACCGGGGTCGTCCAATTGACGCTGGCTGATCTTCGGATCATTCATCTGGGCGGCGATTGTGTCGTGCGTTTGCCGGGACACATTCCCGGCAAGCAAAGTGCTTTCGAGCGCCAGCAGGGCGGCTTGCGAGTCCACGGGCGAAGCACCGGTGACGAGCATCTGCCCGGTGTCCACTTGAACGCCTTTCAGTTTTCCTGCGGTCAGGGCCAGTGCGAAGTTCATGCGTCCCAGCAATGCGGACGAATTTATCCAGATGTCTGCTTTCATCGAATAACCGGTCGGAGGCTGCATACCGTAAAGCGGCATACCCAGATTTTGCAGCTGGCGCGCCAGGGGCATGGCGTCACTGACCTCTGCGCCGCTGGCCCGGACTGCTGAGACCACGAACTCCAGCGGAGTTTTGACCTTTGCCCGATAAGATTCAGGCGCCCAGAATCCCGGCGAACGAAACATGGTCTTCAGCACTTCACTGATATCGCCGTTCTTCTTCAGGAAAGTTTGTGCCATGCGGTCGACCAGCGCGGGTGGCGGATCGTCCGAGACGAAGCGCATTGCCAGCTTGGTGGAAATAAACTTAGCTGTGGCGGGATGGTGGGCCAGAATGTGCAGAACCTCGCGGCCTTCTTTTTCCCCGCCTGACTTAATGCGATGGCCGAGCACGCGCTTTTCGCCGGGTTCGTGCATCCGTTCTTCGAACACAAAGCCTCCGCCCTGCCTGGGCTGCTTCAGCGTCCATCCCGTGAGAACGCGGGCCACCTCCGTAACATCCCGCTGTGTATATCCGCCATTTACGCCGAGCGTGTGTAATTCCATCAGCTCGCGTCCATAGTTTTCGTTCAGGCCGTTCCGTCGGCCTTTGGCTTGTTTCGCCGGTACCGGACGCGGCGGACGAGGCGGCCGGCGCCAGTTGTAGTTAATGTTGCGCTTAGGAATGCCATTGGCGAAATCTGAGTCCGGCCCCACGCTCAGCCAGTTGTCGAGATAGAAGAGCATGGCCGGACTCTGCGCGGT
>Ga0163162_10002290_pt1 | contig 17975 bp, 16 predicted proteins | sample S55metaG_FD_115310 | JGI IMG/M metagenome (GOLD analysis project Ga0163162, IMG submission 115310) | Switchgrass rhizosphere microbial communities from Kellogg Biological Station, Michigan, USA - S5-5 metaG | ecosystem: Host-associated > Plants > Roots > Rhizosphere > Soil | place: USA...
AGACGCGGCGCGAGAAAAATGAAACCCCAGATGGCGCCCGCCATCACCCCACACACCACGCCGCGCTGCATCTTTCGTCTCCGGATTTGCTCGAGGAAGGCGCGCAGAGTAGCACGCAGGGTCGGCCACGTTCTTGTCGAATTCTGCAACGGAACGTGCCTCTGCCTCGCCGCCGTGCGTGCCGCGCCTTTCTGCGCCCCGGAGCATGGTCCGAGGTGTGAGCCGGAATGTGACCCGGAATGCGACCGGAAGCGCCCCCCGCGAGCGGCGTGCCCCAAACCGCAAAACCGAACGCGGCCCGAAAACGGGCCGAACCGAAAAGCGAAATCGGGGCGCGCCACAAGGCGCGAAAATTGCATCCGAATGACGTAAGCCGCTGTTCGGGCAGTGAAAAACCGGGGAACTATCGGTATAATTCGCTTTTGCGCCCATAGGATTTGCCATGCGTCTGATCCAGAAAGCACTCACGTTCGATGACGTGCTCCTCGTGCCTGCGTTCTCCAACGTTCTGCCGCGCGACACCAGCCTGAAGACCCAGCTGACCCGCAAGATCTCCCTGAACATGCCCCTCGTGTCCGCCGCCATGGACACCGTCACCGAAGGCCGCCTCGCCATCGCGATGGCCCAGATGGGTGGCGTCGGCATCATCCACAAGAATCTCACTGCCGCCGAGCAGGCGCGCGAAGTCGCGAAGGTGAAGCGCTTCGAGTCCGGCGTCGTGCGCGACCCGATCACCGTGCCGCCGCAAATGCGCGTGCGCGACGTGATCGCCCTCACGCAGCAGCACGGCATTTCTGGCTTTCCGGTGGTCGAGGGAGCGCAGCTGATCGGTATTGTCACCAACCGCGACCTGCGTTTCGAGGAACGGCTGGACGAACCCGTGCGCACGATCATGACGCCGCGCGAGCGGCTCGTGACGGTGAAGGAAGGCACGCCGCTCGCGCAGGCCAAGGCGCTGATGCACAGCCACCGGCTGGAGCGCGTGCTCGTGGTGAACGATGCGTTCGAGCTGCGCGGCCTGATGACGGTGAAGGACATCACCAAGCAGACCGAGCACCCGGACGCCTGCAAGGACGAACACGGCAAGCTGCGCGCGGGCGCGGCGGTGGGCGTCGGCCCCGAGAACGAAGAGCGCGTCGAGCTGCTCGCGGCGGCGGGCGTCGACGTGATCGTCGTCGATACGGCGCACGGCCACAGCCAGGGCGTGCTCGAGCGCGTGCGCTGGGTGAAGCAGAACTATCCGCATATCGAGGTGATCGGCGGCAATATCGCCACCGCCGCGGCGGCGAAGGCGCTCGTCGAGTATGGCGCGGACGGCGTGAAGGTCGGCATCGGCCCGGGCTCGATCTGCACCACGCGGATCGTCGCGGGCGTCGGCGTGCCGCAGATCACGGCGGTGTCGAACGTGTCGGAAGCGTTGCGGGGCAGCGGTGTGCCGGTGATTTCGGACGGCGGCGTGCGCTTTTCCGGCGACGTCGCGAAGGCGCTCGCCGCCGGCGCGGACGCGGTGATGATGGGCAGCATGCTCGCGGGCACGGAAGAGTCTCCCGGCGACGTGTTCCTGTTCCAGGGCCGCCAGTACAAGGCGTACCGCGGCATGGGTTCGGTCGGTGCGATGAAGGACGGCGCCGCGGACCGCTACTTCCAGGAGAACTCCGCGAACATCGACAAGCTGGTGCCGGAAGGCATTGAGGGTCGCGTGGCCTACAAGGGCGCGGTGAACGCGATCCTGTTCCAGATCGTCGGCGGCGTGCGGGCGAGCATGGGCTACTGCGGCTGCCGCACGATCCGCGAGATGCACGAGAAGGCCGAATTCATGCAGATCACGGCGGCCGGCATGCGCGAATCGCACGTGCACGATGTGCAGATCACGAAGGAAGCGCCCAACTACCACGTGGACTGATCATGAAACCGTTGCTGCGGGCCGTACTCGTCATCAATGCCCTGAGTTTTCTGGCGTTCGGCGTGCTGTTTGTGCTGACGCCCTGGGTTACGTTGTACAGCGCGCTGCAACTCGTGGCGGTCCAGCCGGTGTTCGCCGGGCAACTGTTCGGCATTGCGCTGATCGGCTTGTCGTGGCTCGCGTTTCATGCCGCGATCGACGGCGCGCTGACGGCGACCGCCGCGAAGGTGTCGGGGCATGTCGAGTGGCTGTCGGGCGTGGTGCTGCTCGTCTGGCTGCTCGGGCTGCGCACGCCGGAGGTGTCGGGGTTCGGCCAGGTGGTCGCCGCGCTGGTCGGCGTGATCCTGCTGATCCTGGGGCTTGGCAGCGTGCGGCTTTCGGGCGCCGTGCGGCGCCGCGAGCGCGCCGCGCTGGCGGGCGCCGCGTCGGCGCAACGGGCCGAGAAGCGCGCCGCTCAAAAGCGCGACGAGCTTCGGACGACGCCTTCCGCAGCCGCTGCGCCTGCATCCCCGGCCAGCCCGGCTTACCGTACCGGGCCGGCCGTCGCGACGGGGCCTGCTACAACATCGGCAACGACGGCCGCGACCGGCCGCTGGACCGATCCGGCGACGGGTCTTTCCGTGGACGCAGCGGGCCGTCCGGCGGCGCCCGCGCCGGCCGCGACGGCGATCGACCCGGTCACGGGCCGCGCAGTCGATCCGGCGACCGGCCGCACGGTGGACCCGGCTGGGCGTGACCGCGTGCCGGACCGTTCGTTCGACCCGGCCACGGGCCGGAGCATCGACCCCCGCATCGACCCCGTCACGGGCCGCCCGATCGACCCGGTAACGGGTGAGCGGATCGAGCCCGGGCTGGCGCCCGATCCGGCCCGCCGCGATCCGCGCTAGTCGAATGATCGAAACGCGCGTGGTCCGAATCCAGCGCTTCGGCGTTCCGGCGCAACAAGTACAAGCACGGTCGGCCTTCGCCGGCCGTCGATTTTTCTGCGCGGGCGAGGGGCGCCAATGACCGTCCCCCGCCCGCGCACCCATTACCGTATCCGTTCACTTCGCCTTTGGCCGCTGCCATGCACGACAAAATCCTGATTCTCGATTTCGGCTCCCAAGTCACCCAGCTGATCGCGCGACGCATCCGCGAATCGCACGTCTACTCGGAGATCCACCCTTACGACGTCGACGAAGTCTTCATCCGCCAGTTCGCGCCGAAGGGCATCATCCTGTCGGGCGGCCCGAGTTCGGTCACCGAGGCCAAGTCGCCGCGCGCGCCGCAGATCGTGTTCGACCTCGGCGTGCCGGTGCTCGGCATCTGCTACGGCATGCAGACGATGGCCGACCAGCTGGGCGGCAAGGTCGAGCTCGGCAAGGTGCGCGAATTCGGCTATGCGGAAGTGCGCGCGCACAACCATACGAGTTTCCTGAACGGCATCGAGGATTTCCAGACGCCCGAAGGCCACGGCATGCTGAAGGTCTGGATGAGCCACGGCGACAAGGTGGCCGACCTGCCCGCCGGCTTCAAGCTGATGGCGTCGACGCCGTCGTGCCCGATCGCGGCAATGGCCGACGACGACCGGCGCTTCTATGGCCTGCAATGGCACCCCGAGGTCACGCATACGGTGCAGGGTCGAGCGATGCTCGACCGCTTCGTGCTCGAACTGTGCGGCGCGAAGGCGGACTGGGAGATGGGGCATTACATCGACGAAGCGGTCGAGAAGATCCGCGCGCAGGTCGGCGACGAGCATGTGATTCTGGGTCTTTCGGGCGGCGTCGATTCGTCGGTGGCGGCTGCGCTCCTGCACCGCGCGATCGGCGACCAGCTTACGTGCGTGTTCGTCGACCACGGCCTGCTGCGCCAGAACGAGGCCGAGCAGGTGATGACCACGTTCGCCGATCACCTCGGCGTGAAGGTGATTCATGTCGACGCGAGCGCCGAGTTCCTGTCGAAGCTCGCCGGCGTGACCGATCCCGAGGCGAAGCGCAAGATCATCGGAGCGGAATTCGTCGAGGTGTTCCACACCGAGGCCGACAAGCTCACCGACGCGAAGTGGCTCGCGCAGGGCACGATCTACCCGGACGTGATCGAATCCGCAGGCAAGGGCAAGAAGGGCGCGCATACGATCAAGAGCCACCACAATGTCGGCGGCTTGCCGGAAACGCTGAACCTGAAACTGCTCGAGCCGCTGCGAGAGCTGTTCAAGGACGAAGTGCGCGAGCTCGGCGTGAAGCTCGGCCTGCCGCCCGCGATGGTCTACCGGCATCCGTTCCCGGGGCCGGGCCTGGGCGTGCGGATTCTCGGCGAGGTCAAGCGCGAGTTCGCGGACCTGCTGCGCCGCGCCGACGCGATTTTCATCGAGACGCTGCGCAATACCATCGACAAGGAAACCGGCAAGTCGTGGTACGACCTCACGAGCCAGGCATTCGCGGTGTTTCTGCCGGTGAAGAGCGTCGGCGTGATGGGCGACGGGCGGACCTACGAGTACGTCGTTGCGCTGCGGGCGGTCCAGACGCTCGACTTCATGACCGCGCACTGGGCGCATCTGCCGCACGAACTGCTCGGGCATGTTTCGAACCGCATCATCAACGAAGTGCGCGGGATCAATCGCGTGGTGTACGACATTTCCGGGAAGCCGCCGGCGACGATCGAGTGGGAGTGAAGGGGGCGTCGCCCGGGAAGTCGCTCCCTGTCCCGCGCTGACTCAGCTCGGCGTTATTCGCGATAAAAGCGACGGTGAGGCGCCATGTCGATCACGGGCAAAACGCTTGAACATGCGGGGCGGGTCGATCGTCCGATGACGCGGCGGTGTGCGTGTTGCGTCTTTCATCACGTGAGGGGCGCATGAGCGTGGATCGCTCACGAGGGCGCCCCGTCACCGCTCCCGCACCGACGGACTCGCTTTTCTTCGCGATCTACCCCGATGCCGGCGCGGCCGTCCGTCTCGCTCGGCTCGCACTTCGGGTGCGCGCCGAGCACGGGCTGAAGGGCCGGCCCGTTGCGGCGGAGCGGTTCCACGTCACGCTGCATCATCTCGGCGCATATGCGGGGGTGCCGGAGGACGTCGTCGCGATGGCGCGTGACGCGGCCGGACGCGTCGCGATGCCGCCCTTCGATGTCGCGTTCGACCGTGCCGGAAGCTTTTCGGGCAGACGCGGCAAGCGGCCTTTTGTTCTCAAAGCGAGTGCGGGCATGGTCCCGCTGATCGCGCTGCAGGAGATGCTCGGCGCCGCCATGGCGACGGCCGGATTCGTGCTCAAGGCGCAGTCGCGCTTCACCCCGCACGTGACCTTGCTCTACGACGAGCGTCATTTCCCCGAGGAGACCGTCGAGACGATCGGCTGGACTGTGAGCGAGTTTGTGCTCGTGCGCAGTCTGCTCGGGCGCTCGGAGTATGTGCCGCTTGCGCGGTGGGGGGTGGGGGGGTAAGCGCGCGGGGCGGCCGCGTGGGATGCTTCGGTCCGGCCGAACGGCCCGGAACGTGAAAATGACGCGACAGCCGGGCCTTGCGGCAAATGAAAGCACGGTGTCAACTGGAGGAATCACCAAACCCCTCCCGATAATTTTCCTGCAATTTTTGGCCTGATTTAATGTCTGGTTCACAATACGTCAAATGACGACCGACTATCGCGCCAATGCCGACTTGCTTCGCGAAGACATTTGAAGTTCGTTTCCCCGATCGACCGCCAGCAATACTGCGCGTCGCCGCGTGCCAGTCCGCGAATCGCGGACGCGCGGATCGTCGGGCTGTTCTCCAGATTCGATTCCGGCTGGACCATTCGCTTCCCCGCACGCGCGATGGGTCGGTTCAAGGTGCCATCCCCACCGGCACCTGCGCCTCCGCCCACGGGCAGGAAGCGCCGCCCGCAGCACCTCCCTCGCGAATGCAGCCCTGCCGAAAGCACCGAACGCAACCGCACATCGCCGACCACCGCGCTTACGCGCCGATGCCGATGCCGATGCCCCGTCAGTGGCAAATCCGCGATCCCTCCATCCCGCCCGCAAAAAAATGACTCAGCGCCGCCTCGTCGAAATCACCCCCGAAACCCACCACGTGCAGATCGACCTCGTCTACGCGACCGATCGCAACTTCACCGGCAAGCCGATCTACAAGACGGCACACTGCCTGCTGCTCGAACCCGCCGAGGCGGGTCTGCGCCGGGCGGTCGAGATTGCGAGAAGCATCGGCATGACGCTCAGGATCTTCGATGCGTACCGCCCGCCGCAGGCGCAGCAGGTCCTCTGGGACTTCCTCCCCGACCCGACCTATATCGCAGAACTCGGGCGCGGCTCGAATCACAGCCGCGGCACGGCGATCGACTTGACGCTCGTCGATGCCAGCGGCGCCGAGCTCGACATGGGCACGGGCTTCGACGCGATGGTCGCCGAGTCCGAGCATTTCCATCCGGGCCTGCCCGAGCACGTGCAGCGCAACCGTACGCTTTTGCTCGGCGTGATGCACGGCGCCGGCTTCACTCACATCGCGAGCGAGTGGTGGCATTACGAATTGCCCGGCTCGCGCGAACTCGCCGTGATCGACAACAGCGAATGCGGCCCGCTGCGTCTGATGTAGGCGAGCCACGAGAACAACAACCCACACCTGACCACGGACAAGCGAACATGAAACCGGTTTTGCGCAATGCGCTCGCGGCACTTGCCATCACATCCACGCTGACCCTGACCGCCTCGCTCGCGTACGCGGCCACGCCGAAGGACATGTTCGTGATGGCGACGCTGCTCGACGAATTCACGACGCTCGATCCCGGCGAGATCTACGAACTGGTGCCCGAGGAATACGTGGCGAACACGTACGATCGCCTCGTGCGCGTCGACCTGAAAGACCCGTCGAAATTCAACGGCGACGTCGCGCAATCGTGGACGGTCAGCCCGGACGGCCTCACGTTCACGTTCAAGATCCGCCCGGGCCTCAAGTTCCACTCCGGCAACCCGCTCACCGCCGACGACGTCGCGTGGTCGATCCAGCGCACGGCGCTCCTCGACAAGGGCGCGGCCGCCGTGCTCGCGGGCATCGGCCTCACGAAGGAGAACGCGCTCGCGAACGTGAAGAAGATCGACGACACGACCGTCTCGATCACGACCGACCAGAAGTACGCGCCGACCTTCGTGCTCAACGTGCTCGGCGCGTGGCCGGCGTCGGTGGTCGATCGCAAGCTCGTCGAGTCGCATCAGCAGGGCAACGACCTCGGCAACGGCTGGCTGAAGACGAACGAAGCCGGCTCGGGCGCCTACCGGCTCGTGAAATGGACCGCGAACGAGTCGATCGTGCTGCAGCGCTTCGACGGCTACCGCCTGCCGCTCGCGATGAAGCGCATCGTGCTTCGCCACGTGACGGAAGCATCGAGCCAGCGTCTGATGATCGAGAGCGGCGACATCGACGTCGCGCGCGACCTGAGCCCCGACGATCTCGACACGCTCTCGAAGGCGGGCAAGATCAAGGTGAGCTCGGTGCCGCAGGCCACCCTGATGTACCTCGGCCTGAACAACAAGAACCCGAATCTCGCGAAGCCCGAAGTGCAGGAAGCGATGAAGTGGCTGATCGACTATCAGGGTATCCAGAAGAACGTGATCCGCACCACGTACAAGGTGCACCAGACCTTCCTGCCCGAGAGCTTTCTCGGCTCGCTCAACACGAACCCGTACCATCAGGATGTCGCGAAGGCGAAGGCGCTGCTCGCGAAGGCGGGGCTCGCGAACGGCTTCACGGTGAAGATGGACGTGCGCAACGACTATCCGTACAGCGAAATCGCGCAGGCGGTGCAGGCCAATCTCGCGCTCGGCAACATCAAGGTGCAGCTGATGCCGAGCGACAACAAGCAGACGCTCGGCCGCTACCGGGCGCGGCAGCATGACATCTATATCGGCGAATGGTCGGCGGATTACATCGATCCGCACAGCAACGCGCAGGGCTTCGTCTGGAACCCGGACAACTCCGACAAGTCCAGCTTCAAGATGCTCGCGTGGCGCAATTCGTGGGACATCCCGCAACTGACCAAAGAGACGCAGGCGGCGCTCGCGGAATCGTCGACGGGCAAGCGCGCGCAGATGTACCAGGCGATGCAGAAGGAAGTGCTCGCGAATTCGCCCTTCGTCATCATGTTCGAGAAGGTGTCCCAGGTGGCGGCGCGCCCGGGCGTGACGGGGCTGGAAGTGGGGCCGATCAATGACCTCGTGTCGTATCGCGACCTGAAGAAGCAGTAAGCGCGCCGCCATGTCGACTCCGCTCACTGCGCTCGGCCGCCTGCGCGCGCTCACCGCGCGAAGGCGAGGCGTGCGCTGGACGCTCGCGCTCGCGCGCTGGGCGGCGATGCTCGTCATTACGTTCACGGGGCTGCTCGCGATCACGTTCTTCATCGGGCGCAAGATTCCGATCGACCCGGTGCTCGCCATCCTCGGCGATCGTGCGTCGGCGTCGGCGTATGCGGCGGCGCGTCTCGAACTCGGCCTGGACAAGCCGCTCATCGAGCAGTTCATTATCTATGTGCGCGACGTGCTGCACGGCCATCTCGGCATGTCGCTCCTGACGGCGAACCCGGTCATCGACGACATCCGGCGCGTTTTTCCCGCGACGCTCGAACTCGCGACCCTTTCGATCATCGTGGGCGTCGCGATCGGCGTGCCGCTCGGCGTGATCGCGGCGGTGCGCCACAACCGCTGGATCGATCACGTCGCGCGCGTGGTCGGCCTGATCGGCAGCTCGGTGCCGGTCTTCTGGCTCGCGCTGATGGGGCTCTTGCTGTTCTATGCGCGGCTGCACTGGGTGTCGGGGCCGGGGCGCATCGATCCCGTCTACGACGGCATGGTCGACACGAAAACCGGCAGCCTGCTCGTCGATTCGCTGATCGCGGGCGAGTGGGACGTGTTCGCCAATGCGTTCTCGCACATCGTGCTGCCGGCGGGCATCCTCGCGTTCTACTCGATCGCCTATCTGAGCCGCATGACGCGCTCGTTCATGCTGGACCAGCTGAGCCAGGAATACGTGACGACCGCGCGCGCGAAGGGCCTTTCCGAGCGCCGCGTGATCTGGCGTCATGCGTTCGGCAACATCGCGGTGCCGCTGCTCACCGTGATCGCGCTTGCCTACAGTTACCTGCTCGAAGGTTCGGTGCTGACGGAGATCGTGTTCGCGTGGCCGGGCATCGGCTCGTATCTGACCGGCGCGCTCCTGAACGCGGACATGAACGCGGTGCTCGGCAGCACGCTCGTGATCGGCGCGACCTTCATCACCTTGAACCTGCTGACCGATGCGCTGTATCGCGTGTTCGATCCGCGTGCGCGCTGAAGAAGGCGCAATGATCCACGGAGCGCTGCGGCATGTCTTTGCCCACCGATGATTCGACCCAGGACTGGTCCATGAAGCCGACGCCCCGGCAATGGAAGGCATGGCTTCTCACCGACACCCCCGCGTCGCGCAGGCAGGCGGCGCTCGGGCGCGCCTATCGCCGCTGGCGGCAGTTCTCGCGCAATCCCCTCAGCCTGTTCGGCCTTGCAATCCTGCTGCTTTTGATCGCGGTGGCCGCGTTCGGACCGATGCTCGTGAGCGAGGACCCGCTGCGGCAGGTGCTCGCCGAGCGCCTGATGCCGCCCGGCACGGCTACCCACTGGTTCGGCACCGACCAGCTTGGCCGCGACATCCTCTCGCGGCTCGTGCACGGCGCGCGGCTCACGCTCTCCATCGCGATTCTCGTCGTGGTGCTGGTCGTGCCGGTCGGCCTGCTGATAGGCACGACGTCGGGTTTTTGCGGCGGCTTCGTCGATACCGTGCTGATGCGGCTCACCGACGTCGCGCTGGCGTTCCCGAAGATCGTGCTCGCGCTCGCGTTCGCGGCGGCGCTCGGGCCGGGCGTGCTGAACGCGGTCATCGCGATTTCGATCACCGCGTGGCCGCCCTATGCGCGGCTCGCGCGCGCGGAAACGCTGCGGCTCGTGCAGGCGGATTTCATCCACGTCGCGCGCCTGCAGGGCGCATCTCCCGCGCGCATTCTGCTGCGCTATATCGTGCCGCTCTGTTCGTCGTCGGTGCTCGTGCGCGCGACCATCGACATGGCCGGCATCATTCTCGCGGTCGCGGGCCTCGGCTTTCTCGGGCTGGGTGCACAGCCACCGAGTCCGGAGTGGGGCTACATGGTCGCCTCGGGGCGCAACGTGCTGCTCGACGCATGGTGGGTCGCGACGATCCCGGGCCTCGCGATCCTGTTCGTGAGCCTCGCGTTCAATCTGCTCGGCGACGGTCTGCGCGACGTCTTCGATCCGCGTCACGGAGGCTGACATGCAAGCGTCTTCGCAAGCGCCCCTGTGCGAAATCGAGAACCTGCGCATCGGCTTTGCCGCGCACGACGGCACGCTCACCGAAGCCGTGCGCGGCCTCTCGCTCACGGTGAACCGGGGCGAGCGGGTGGGCATCGTCGGCGAGTCGGGATCGGGGAAGTCGCTTACCGGGCGCGCGCTGCTCGGGCTATTGCCGCCCGCGGCGCAATGGTCGGCCGACGCGTTGCGCTTTGACGGCCTTGATCTGCTCGCGATGCGCCCGAAGGAGCGCCGGCGCCTGTGCGGCACGCAGATGAGCATGATCCTGCAGGACCCGAAATACTCGCTCAACCCGGTGATGACGGTCGCGCAGCAGATGCGCGAGGCGTTCGGGCGAAGCGGCCCGAAGCTCAACGCGCGGTCGATGCGCGAAAAGATCGTCGCGGCGCTTGCGGCCGTGCATATCCGCAATCCCGAGCGCGTCGCCGATGCCTATCCGCACGAACTCTCGGGCGGCATGGGGCAGCGCGTGATGATCGCGATGATGGTGTCGTCGGGGCCGCGCCTTCTGATCGCGGACGAGCCCACGAGCGCGCTCGACGTCCTCGTGTCGATACAGGTGCTCGCGGTGCTCGACGAAATGATCGGCAAGCACGGCACGGGGCTCATTTTCATCAGCCACGACCTGCCGCTCGTGATGTCGTTCTGCGACCGCGTCGTCGTGATGTACGGCGGGCGCGTGGTCGAGACGTGCGCCGCGCACGAACTCAGGGACGCGCGGCATCCGTACACGCGCGGCTTGCTCGCGGCAAATCCGCCGCTCGTCGATCCGCCCGCCGAGCTGCCCGTCCTGTGCCGCGATCCGGCATGGCTCACCGAGCCGCTCGAAGTGCTCAGGCGAGGTGGGCGATGATCGACGCGAGCCAAGTGCACATCCGCTTCAGGACGAAGACGGGTCACGTCGATGCCGTGCGCGACGCGTCGTTTCATGTCGGCGAAGGCGAGGTGTTCGGTCTCGTGGGCGAATCGGGCTCGGGCAAGTCGACGATCCTGCGCGCGCTCACCGGGCTCGTGCCGCTCGCGGGCGGCAGCATGAAAGTGGGCGCGCACTCGCTCGACGGGAAGATCGGCCGCGCGTTTCGCCGCGAGGTGCAGATGGTGTTCCAGGACCCGTACGGCTCGCTGCATCCGCGCTTCACCGTCGACCAGACATTGCGCGAGCCGCTCGTCATCAACGGCATCGGGGGCGAGGACGAGCGCATCCTGAACGCGCTGCGCGAGGTCGGGCTCGGGCCGGCGTTCCGCTTTCGTTATCCGCATCAGCTCTCGGGCGGGCAGCGTCAGCGCGTGTCGATCGCGCGTGCGCTGATCGTCGAGCCGCGCGTGCTGCTGCTCGACGAGCCGACGTCCGCGCTCGACGTCTCCGTGCAGGCGGAGATCCTGAATCTGCTGCGTCATCTGCATCGCGAACGCGGTCTCACGATGATGCTGGTGAGCCACAATCTGGCGGTCGTCGGCTTTCTTTGCCAGAACGTCGCGGTGATGCGCAACGGCGAGATCGTGGAGCAGCTTTCCATCGATGCGGTCCGCGCGCGCGAGGTCACGCACGAGTACACGCGCAGCCTGCTGCTCGCAACCGAAGGCTACCGCCGCAAGGTGGCCGAGGCGTTCGGCGTGGACGCCGCGCTCTAGCACGAATGGGTCGCCCGGGCGCGGCGCCGCCGGACAAGCGGAATGTTGCATAAACCAGACTCGCTCCGAACGTTCGTTTCATCAGCGAATTGCGCCGCTTACTGGCTGATAGAATGTCGAAATCAGTTGTCGAAAACGGCGCGCTTAAGGCGAGGCCGGTTTCGATCCAGGCTATCAAACGAAATCGCGGAACACCGGCCATGCATCACCGGCCGAAAGCCGATCGTAATCCACGATGAAACTGCTAGATGCTCTAGTCGAACAGCGGATCAGCGCTGCCGCCGCACGCGGCGAGTTCGACGATTTGCCCGGTGCGGGCGCGCCGCTCGAATTCGACGACGACGCCCTCGTTCCCGAGGAAGTTCGCGTCGCGAACCGGATTCTCAAGAACGCCGGATTCGTGCCGCCCGCCGTCGAGCAACTGAGGGCGCTGCGCGACCTGCAGGCCGAGTTCGACCAGGTCACCGATCCCGCCGCCCGCTGTCGCCTCCAGGCGAAGATGCTCGCGCTCGACATGGCGCTCGAATCGCTGCGCGGCGGCTCCACGGTTCCGCACGAATATCGCCGGCGCATCGCCGAACGGCTCTCCGAGCGGGCGCAAAGCCGCGCTGCCGCGGAGCCGAAGTGAGCACGCCGGCCGCCCCCCCATCGGGCGACGCGGCCGAGCGTGATCGCCGTTTCATGGCGCTCGCGCAGCAGGCAGCCGACAAGGCGCGTGCGGCAGGCGAGGTGCCCGTCGGAGCGGTGCTGGTGCGCGGCGACGAAGTGATCGCGTCGGGCTTCAATCATCCGATCGGCGCGCACGATCCGTCGGCGCATGCGGAAATGGTCGCGCTGCGCGCGGCGTCGCAGGCGCTTGAAAACTACCGGCTGCCGGGCTGCGAGCTCTACGTGACGCTCGAGCCGTGCCTGATGTGCGCAGGCGCAATCATGCACGCGCGCATCGCGCGGGTCGTGTTCGGCGCGCCGGACCCGAAGACGGGCGCATGCGGCAGTGTCGTCGATGCCTTCGCGAATCCGCTGCTCAATCATCACACGACGGTTGTCGGCGGTGTGCTCGCCGATGAATGCGGGCATGCGCTCAGGGATTTCTTCGCTGAGCGCCGCCAGCTGGCGCGCGAGGAACGCGACGCGCGCCGTGCGCGAGAAGCCCGCGAAGCCGCCGCCGATCCCACTTCCCATCCCGTCAGCCTATGATCGTCAAACCCCGCACCATCGATTTCGTCGCGCCTTCCGGCTATCCGCACGATCCCGCGGCCGTCGAGCGGGGGATCGAGCGGCTGCGTGCGCAAGGGCACCGGCTGGAGAACCTGCGGGCGACGCAGCGGCGCTTCCAGCGCTTCGGCGGCACCGACGGCGAGCGCGCCGCCGACCTGAACCGGCTCGCCGATCCGTCACGCCGGCTGCCGGACATCGTGCTCGCCGTGCGCGGCGGCTATGGCGCGGCGCGCATCCTGCACGGGCTCGATTTCGAAGGCCTGCAGCGGCGCCTGGACGATCAGCCGGTCGCCATCGTCGGGCACAGCGACTTCACGGCGATCCAGTGCGCGCTCTACGCGCGTGCGGGTCTGAAGAGCTTCGGCGGCCCGATGTTCGCGAGCGACTTCGGCGCCGAGCGCCTGAGCACGTTCACGATGCAGAATTTCTGGGGCGCGATCAGCCGCCCGAGTTTCACGGTGACGAGCCACGCGCCGCAGTCACAGTCCGTCGATGTCACGGGCATGCTGTGGGGCGGCAACCTGGCGATCCTGGCGTCGCTCGTCGGCACGCCGTACATGCCGCCGGTGGAGGGGGGCGTCCTGTTCATCGAGGATGTCAACGAGCACCCGTTTCGCATCGAACGGATGATCTATCAACTTCACCAGTCCGGCATTCTCGGGCGCCAGCAGGCGCTCGTGATGGGCGAGTTCTCGGGCGGCCGGCTCTCCGACTACGACAACGGCTATTCGCTCGAAGCGATGATCGAACAGGTGCGCGCGGTGATAGGCATTCCGGTCGTGACGGGGCTGCAGTTCGGTCACGTCGAGAACCTCCTGACGCTTCCGTTCGGTGCGACCGCGCATCTCGTCGCGCGGCCGCAGGGATTCACGCTGCGGGTGAGCGATTATCCGCATCTGGCCTGACGCGTGCGACGCGCGGAGCGCCCCGCGATGGGCGCTTTTTTTTGGACATTTAACGCAACTAACGATCCTTCAATGCACCATCCGCATTCTGACGTGGCACTGAGTCCGTGCATCGAATTGTCGACAAAAAAGTGGCGTCAATGATGACAAAAAAGTTTGCTATTCCGTGTAAGGCCCGTCTGTAAAGGATCGTAGCGCGATCGCCATATGGGAAAAACCCCTTTCGCCGACAATTCCGCAATTGAATTGTTGACAATGTTTATGTCCGTTCTAACATGCACAACATGCGAGTGACCACATCATGTCAGACCCGAAACAAAGCACCTCATCTAACGCTTCAGCCAACGGCAGCGCCAACGCCGAGTCGATCGCCGAGAATATCCGCGCCGCGATCCTCGAGCACCGGCTTGCGCCGGGCGCGAAGCTGACCGAAGCGCAATTGTGCGAAGTGTTCGAGGTCAAGCGCGGCACCGTGCGCCAGGCGCTCGCGCAACTGGCGGGCGAGCGGCTCGTGGATCTGGAGCCGAACCGCGGAGCGTTCGTCGCGAGTCCGTCGCTGCAGGAAGTGCACGAGGTGTTCGAGATGCGCCGCATCATCGAGATGGCGGTGGTCGAGCGGATCTGCAGCGGGCACGGCACGCGGCGCCTGAAGTCGATCAGCGCCACGATCGGGCGCGAACGGCGCGCCTTCGAGGGCCACGATTTTTCGGCGTGGATCCGCCTCTCGGGCGAGTTCCATACCGAGCTCGCGGCGCTCACGGGCAATAGCGTGTTGTGCGAATGCCTGTCCGGGCTCGTCGCGCGCTCGACGCTGATCTCGGCGCTCTATGAGTCGCTCGGCAAGAGCTCGTGTTCGTTCGAGGACCACGAGGAGATCCTCGCGGCACTCGATGCAGGCGATGCCCCGAAAGCCTCCGATCTGATGGCGCGGCACCTTCGGGATGTCGAATTGAAAATGCTGGAGCGGCCGGCGCGTGGCGCGGTCGATCTGCGTGAAGTTTTTGCGAGGCCTGCCGAGCGGGAATAAACGTTCGGCGGGTCACGCACCGAAAGCCGGTCACAACCGGCATCGAATCGAAGAAATGGAGACGGCGCCCCCGCAAAGCGGAGCGCGCAATCAATTGACCGCAAGCGCGCGAAGTCGCAGCGTGCGGCAGCACTGAACAGGACGCTCGCCAGAACGTCGATGAAAACGCAAAACGCCGCGGCGTCGCTTTCAACAGCCCCGAAACATCGTCAGGGTTCTTCGAAAGCACCGCCCAGCGCGTCGCAAGTCGGAAGCGTACCGCGCGCAAGCAGCCCAGGTATCGAATCGGCGCATCGAGCGTCGGGCCGCGCGTTGCCTTTTTCATTACCAGTTGCCTTGTTCAATGAAGGAGAAGTCATGGCTCAGTTCAGTGCAGCTTCCAGTGATTCCGCGTTGCCGCCGTTCGAAGAAACGGCCGGCGGCGAGTCGGGTCTTCCCGCCGGCTACAGCGATCGGCTCTATAACGAAGACCTCGCGCCGCTCAAGAACCAGAGCTGGAACGCATACAACATCTTCGCGTTCTGGATGTCGGATGTGCACAGCGTCGGCGGCTATGTGTTCGCCGGCAGTCTCTTTGCGCTCGGGCTGACGAGCTGGCAGGTGCTGGTGTCGCTGCTGGTCGGCATCGGGTTCGTGAACGCGCTGTGCAATCTCATCGCGAAGCCGAGCCAGCAGGCGGGCGTGCCGTATCCGGTCGCGTGCCGCGCGACGTTCGGCGTGCTCGGCGCGAACATCCCGGCCGTGATCCGCGGACTCATCGCGGTGGCGTGGTACGGCATTCAGACGTTTCTTGCATCGAGCGCGCTCGTCATCGTCGTGCTCAAGTTCTTTCCGCAACTGCTGCCCTATGCCGACGTTCACCGCTACGGCTTCGTGGGGCTCTCGGCACTCGGCTGGGCGGGCTTCATGCTGCTCTGGGTGCTGCAGGCCGTCGTGTTCTGGCGCGGCATGGAGATGATCAAGAAGTTCATCGATTTCGCGGGCCCCGCGGTGTATGTCGTGATGTTCATTCTCGCGGGCTACATGGTGTGGCGCGCGGGTCCCGAGAACGTCGGCCTGAACCTCGGCGGCGTGAAGTATCACGGCATGGAAGTCGTGCCGGTGATGATCACGGCGATCTCGCTCGTGGTGTCGTATTTCTCCGGCCCGATGCTCAATTTCGGCGACTTCTCGCGCTACTGCAAGAGCTACCGCAGCGTGAAGCGCGGCAATTTCTGGGGCCTGCCGGTCAACTTCCTGGCGTTCTCGCTCGTCACCGTGATCACGACCGCCGCGACGCTGCCGGTGTTCGGCGAACTGATCACGGACCCGGTCGAGACGGTCGGCCGCATCGATCACCCGACGGCCGTGATTCTCGGCGCGCTGACGTTCACGATCGCGACCATCGGCATCAACATCGTCGCGAACTTCGTGTCGCCGGCCTTCGATTTCTCCAACGTCGCGCCGCGCCACATCAGCTGGCGCATGGGCGGGATGATGGCGGCTGTGGCGTCGGTGTTCATCACGCCGTGGAACCTGTTCAACAACCCGGCAGTGATCCACTACACGCTCGACGTGCTCGGCGGATTCATCGGGCCACTGTATGGCGTTCTGATCATCGACTTCTATCTCGTCAAGCGCGGCAAGCTGGTGGTGCATGATCTGTACACGACGTCCGAGACCGGCCGCTACTGGTACACGAAGGGCGTGAACCGCCGCGCGGTGGCGGCACTCCTGCCGGCAGCGGCGATCGCGGTGGCATCCGTGCTGATTCCGTCGCTCGCGGGCGCGGCGAACTTCTCGTGGTTCATCGGCGCGGGCCTCGGCGCCATCTTCTACTGGTTCCTCGCGGACAGGAAGGCGGCAGGCGCAGCGTGAGGCAGAAGTCAGGAGCAGAATCGAATCATTTGCGCCAGGCGCGAGCGGTGCCGGTCCGAAGGCAGGCACACGCAACGGCACGAGCACCGCGAACGCAGGCGAGGCATTGAACATCGAAGGAGCAGCACATGCGAATCAAGCTGATCAACCCGAACACGACGCAGCGCATGACCGACGCAATGGCGCGCTGCGCGCAGGAAGTCGCCGCGCCGGGAACGGAAATAGTGGCGGTGAGCCCGGCGATGGGCCCGCCGTCGATCGAGGGCTACTACGACGAGGCGATTGCATCGCTCGGTCTGCTTGCCGAGGTCGAGGCGGGCGAACGCCAGGGCTTCGACGGCTACGTCATAGCGTGTTTCGGCGACCCGGCGCTCTATGCGGCAAGAGAACTGGCGCACGGGCCCGTGATCGGCATCGCGGAAGCGGCGATGCACGCCGCGAGCGTGATCGCGCCGGGCTTTTCCGTCGTGACGACGCTCGCGCGCACCTGCGGCATGGCATGGCACCTCGCGGAGCGCTACGGCATGACGCGCTTTTGCAAGAACGTGCGGGCCACCGATGTCGCAGTGCTCGATCTCGACGTCCCTGGCTCGGCGGCGAGGTCGATCATCATCGACGAGTGCCGCCGCGCGCTCGACGAAGACGCGTCGGAGGCGATCGTGCTCGGCTGCGCGGGCATGGCGGAGTTCTGCCATGAAATCGAGGACGCGATCGGTGCGCCGGTCGTCGAAGGCGTGACAGCCGCCGTGAAGTGGACCGAGGCGCTCGTCGCGCTGAAGCTGCATACGTCCAAGCGCGGCGACTTCGCGCGGCCGTTGCAGAAGCGCTACGACGGCGTGCTCGCCGACTACAGTCCGAGGCCCGCGCACATACACCGCAAGTGACCCGCATTATCTGCGCTGCCGTATGGGCGCACCGGGGTGTTTTCGCTACACTGATCCATCGATCCACCGCTTAATCGTTCACCGCCATGTCAATCGATCCGAACTATCCACGCGACCTGATCGGCTACGGCCGCCACCCGGTGCAGGCGAACTGGCCCGGGCGTGCGCGCGTCGCCGTGCAGTTCGTCCTGAACTACGAGGAGGGCGGCGAGAACTGCGTGCTGCACGGCGATCCG
>Ga0163162_10002291_pt1 | contig 17972 bp, 20 predicted proteins | sample S55metaG_FD_115310 | JGI IMG/M metagenome (GOLD analysis project Ga0163162, IMG submission 115310) | Switchgrass rhizosphere microbial communities from Kellogg Biological Station, Michigan, USA - S5-5 metaG | ecosystem: Host-associated > Plants > Roots > Rhizosphere > Soil | place: USA...
CTCGTCGAGCGGCAGGCCGAGCCGTTCGTTCACCGGGTTCGCGCGGACGCCGGCGGTCCAGACGACGGTGCTCGTCGGGAGCCGGCTGCCGTCGGAGAGGGGCGCGGCGTGGGCCTCGACGGACTCGAGCGTCGTCGTGACGCGAATGTCGACGCCGCGCGCGGCGAGCTCGCGCGCCGCGTAGTCGCCGAGCGGGATCGGGATCTCGGGCAGGATCTTCGCGGCGGCATCGACCAGCACCCAGTGTTGCGGTGCTTCCCGTAGCCCCGGGTAGTAGCGCATCGCGTCGCGCACGAGGTCGGACAGCTCGGCAAGCGCTTCCACGCCGGCGTAGCCCGCGCCGATGAAGAGAAACGTCAGCTCGCGGTCTCGCTGCTCCTCGCTCGTGGCCGAGTCGGCTGCCTCGAGCCGGCGCAGGACGTGGTTGCGGAGCTGGATCGCGTCGGCGAGGGACTTGAAACCGAGCGCGTGTTCGGCAAGCCCCGGGATCGGCAGCGCACGCGAGATCGCACCGAGTGCGACGACGAGCTCCTCATAGCTCGCGGTCAGCGTTCCGTTCTCGGTCTCGACCGTGACCTCGCGCCGGTCGGTGTCCACCTCCGTTGCACGTCCCAGCAAGAGCTCGGCGTACGGACACATCTGGCGCAGCGGGACCACGACATGCCGCGGCTCGAGCGTTCCCGATGCAGCCTCCGGCAACATCGGCGTGTAGAGCATGAAGTTCTCCGGCGAGACGATCGTCGCGCCACGCTTGCCGAGCAGACGCGCGACGTAGCCTCCCGCGAACCCGCCGCCGAGCACGAGCGTGCCACCGAGCGCCTTGCGGTTTGCCATGGCCTACCTTTGCACGGTCGGGAGGTCCTTCACGAGGTAGATCAGCGTGTCGTCGATGTCGACGCGGTGTCCTCTAATCGCGATCGTCTCCACCACCCGTTGAGGCGGAATGTCGGCGTTGCGGTAACCGAGGCGGCGGTAGAGCCGGAGCGCGCCCTCGTTCGCCTCGCCGGCGCTGATGCTGACTCGGTCCCGGCCGCGGTCTCGTGCGAGACGCTCCGCCGCTTCGGAGAGTCGGGTGCCGACGCCGTCCCCGCGACGTTCGGGTAGGACGAAGACATCCTGGATTTCGGGGACGCCGAGGGTCGTGCCCTCCCACGCCACGTGTGCGTGGCCGATCGGCTCGTCTCCGTCCCAGGCGATCAGGTACGTCTGGGAGTTGTCGAGACGGTGAAGGGGCAGTCGCGAGTCGACCTTCGGTAGGTCGGCAGCCGTCAGCTCGCGGACGTCGATGCGGCCACCATCCTTCGCAACAACGTCCTCGCCCCGGCCTTGTCGAGCATCTCGTTGAGGTTGCCGCACTTCGGGCTCTGCACGCATGACGGGCAGCCGTCCGAGCATGGGCAGCCCTCGAGCATGCGCGCGGTGTCCTCGACCCACCCCTCGAAGGCGTTGAACCCACGCTCGGTGATGCCGACGCCGCCGGAGTGGCCGTCGTAGATGAAGACGGTCGGGCGGTCGGTCTGGAAATGGATGTTGGTCGAGAGCCCGCCGATGTCCCAGCGGTCGCACATCGCCCAGAGCGGAAGCAGCGCGATCATTGCGTGCTCGGCCGCGTGGAGCGTTCCGAGCAGCTTGGGCATCTTCTCCAATCCCTCGAGCTGCTCCGGCTCAGGCAGATACCAGATCGCCTCGGTCTCGAAGCTCGTCTCGGGCAGGTCGAGCTCAACGGTCTCGAGCGTCGACTGGTCGCGGATCGACTTCTTCTGATACGCGACGACTCGCTCCGTGACGGAGATGCGGCCGAAGTGGAGGTCGAGCCCGCAACGCCGCTCCACGCGCAGCGTCTCCTCGATCGCCGTGTTCGTGTCCTTCTTCGCCTGCGTGTAGAAGTCGCCCTTGTACGGGGTCACGATGGCGGTGCGCGCCTGGAGGTCGAGCTCGCGAACGAGGTAGCTCTCGCCGAGATGGAGGTAGATCGCGCCCTCGTGAACCGTCGAGTAGGCACGTTCGCGCTCGACGATTCCGAGCACAGTCCCGCTCTGCGCTTCGACGACGGCGAACGTGTCGGGCGTGGTGCTCCTCAGCCCGAACTGCGCGGCAGGGTATTCGCGTCCTGCCCAGACGTAACCGGTTTTTGTGTGCTTCAGGTCGGGGAGCAGCGCTGCCCGCTCGAGCGCCTCGTCGCCGAGGGTCGCGCGATCGTCGTCGTCGAGCGGCGCCTCGAAGGCTGCGGCGCGGACGTGGCCGTCGAGGACGCGTGGGTTCGCATGGTCGAGGATCGCGGCCTCCACGCTGCGTTGCAGGAGCGTCTCCGGCTCGCGCACGAAATACTGGTCGAGAGCGTCCTCGCTCGCGACGAGCACCGCAAGACCGTGGCCTCGCCTGCCTGCCCGTCCCCACTGCTGGCGCAGGGACGAGACGGTGCCCGGGAACCCGACGGAGATGGCGCAGTCGAGCAGGCCGATGTCGATGCCCAGCTCGAGCGCGTCGGTGGCCGATACGCCGAGCAGCTCGCCTTCGACCAGGCGCTTTTCGATGTCGCGCCGCTGCGCTGGTGTGTAACCGGCGCGATACGGCGCGAGCCGGCTGCCCGTGGCGGAGTCGACGCGTTCGACGGTGAACTTGTGGATCAACTCCGCCGCCTTCCGGCTTTTCGCGAAGCAGATCGTCCGCAACCCCCTCGAAACGAGCTCGGCCATGAGCTTCGACGCATCGCCGAGCGCGCTTGCGCGCAGCCCGAGCTCCGGGTCGAGCAACTCCGGGTTCCAGAGCAGGATCGTTCGTTCGGCACGCGGCGCAGCGTCGGTGTCGACGACGGTCGGCTCGACGCCTGCGAGCCTGGCCGCGAGCTCGCCCGGGTTGGCGATCGTCGCCGAGGCGAGCAGGAACTGCGGGTCGGCTCCGTAGACCTGTGCCAGGCGGCGCAGACGACGGAGCACGTTGCCGACGTGCGAGCCGAAGACCCCGCGGTACACATGTGCCTCGTCCACGACGATGTAGCGGAGGTTGTGCAAGACGTCGGCCCAGCGGTCGTGATGCGGCAGCACCCCGACGTGGAGCATGTCGGGGTTCGTCAGCACGATGTTCGCCCACTTGCGAATCTGCCAGCGCCGTTCCCCCGGTGTGTCTCCGTCGTAGATCGCGGCTCGCACGTTCGGCGCCTTGAGCTCCGCGAGTGCACGAGCCTGGTCCTGCGCGAGTGCTTTCGTCGGGTAGAGGTAAAGCGCGCGGTTCTTCGGGTCGCGCGCGATCGCGTCGAGCACAGGCAGGTTGAAGCCGAGAGACTTCCCGGAAGCCGTCCCGGTGGCGAGAATCACATGCTCACCGCGCGCTGCCGCGTCGAACGCTTCGCGCTGGTGCACGTAGAGCTCAGCGAACGGCAGAGCTTCGCGAAGCTTCGGCTCCAGCGCCTCCGGCAGCGCCACGACGTGGGGGTCTGCGGCGGGCACCGTCTCGACGTGGGCGACCTCTTCGCCCTCGAGCAGTTCGTCCCAGAGCGCCGCGCGCACAGCCATTTGGCGATGGTAGCCTGGGGTCACCGGGGTGCCTTTCGGGGCTGAGATCACACCCGTCGAACCTGATCCGGTTAGGACCGGCGAAGGGAGAGAGTTTTGATTCCAAGGTGTTTGACGATCGCCGGCTCGGACTCGGGCGGCGGGGCAGGGATCCAGGCCGATCTGAAGGCCTTCGCCGCTGCGGGCTGCTACGGCATGACCGCGATCGTCGCGCTGACGGCGCAGAACACGACGGGTGTCACGGCCGTGCACGAAGTTCCGGCCGCGTTCGTTCGGGCACAGGTGGACGCCGTGCTCGGCGATCTCGGAGCCGACGCGGTGAAGACGGGCATGCTCTTCTCGCGTGAGGTGATCGAGACGGTTGCGGACACGCTCGCGGCCGGGCATGTGCCGCTCGTGGTCGACCCGGTGATGATCGCCAGCTCCGGCGCGAGGCTGCTTCGAGACGATGCGGTCGAGACGCTCGTGGCCCAACTCTTTCCGCTTGCGACCGTCGTGACGCCGAACCTCCTGGAGGCAGAGGCCCTGGCCGGCGGGCCCGGCTCGCGTCGCGAGCTCGCCGAGCGGATCCACAATCGAGGTGCGCCAGCCGTGCTCGTCACCGGAGGTCACGGGGACACGCCGGTCGACCATCTCTTCGACGGGGAGCGCCATGTCGAGATCCCGGTCGACCGGCACGACGTCGCTGCGACGCACGGAGCGGGCTGTACGCATTCGGCCACGCTCGCGGCGGGCGTGGCCAGGGGACTGTCCCTGGAAGAGGCCGCGCGAGAGGCGGCACGGGTCGCGAGCGAAGCCGTGCGAAACGGACTGGCGGAGCTTGGTGCCGGCGACGGACCGGTCGACGTTCTGCACCTGAAAGGAGCCGCATGAGCATCTCAGCAGGAACGACGTTGCGCCTTCTGCGCGAGCGTAAGCCGCTCGTCCACCAGATCACCAACTACGTCGTGATGAACGAGACCGCCAACGCGACGCTCGCGCTCGGCGCCCTGCCGGTGATGGCTCACGCGCGTGAGGAGGTCGAGGAGATGGTCACGCTGGCGGACGCGCTCGTGCTCAACATCGGCACGCTGTCGCCGCACTGGGTCGAGGCGATGCTCATAGCCGGCAAAGCCGCGAACTCGCACGGTGTTCCCGTCGTCTTCGATCCGGTCGGAGCGGGCGCGACCAGATATCGAACGGACACCGCGAGGCGCATCCTCGAGCAGGTGAAGGTGTCCGTGCTTCGCGGCAACCAGGGTGAAGTCGCGACGCTCGTCGGCGTCGACGCCGAGGTGCGCGGTGTCGAATCGATCGGCGCCGGCAGTGAGCGGGCCGAGCTCGCGCGGGCAGCCGCTCGCAAGCTCGACCTCGTCGCGTCCGTGACGGGACCGGTCGACCAGGTCTCAGACGGTGAACGCGTGCTGGCCGTGGCGAACGGGCACGAGCTGCTTGCGTCGGTCACGGGTACCGGCTGCATGTCGAGTGCGATCACCGGCTGCTTTCTGGCCGCCAAGCGCGATGCACCGCTGGAAGCTGCCGCCGAGGCACTCGCGTCGTTTGGCGTGGCCGCCGAGGATGCGGCTCGCGGCGCGGCCGGACCCGGCTCTTTCCACGTTGCTCTCTACGACGCACTTGCGGGACTCGATTCGGACACGCTCGACTCGCGTACGCGGATCTCGTGAAGCTGCACGCGATCGTCGACGAGCTCGAAACCGCACGACTGGCCGTCGACGGCGGCGCCACAGTGGTGCAGTGGCGCCTGAAGGACGTTGCGCGCGTCGACGTCGTCGAGCGCGGCCGGGCGACGCGGAGCCTGTGCGCGCGGTTCGGCGTGACGTTCGTCGTCAACGACGACGTGGAGGCTGCGCTCCAGCTCGGCGCCGAGGGCGTACACCTCGGCAGGGGCGACGACGGAGCGGAACGCGCGAAGGACAACGGCCTCCTGCTCGGCCTCTCCGCTTCGACACTCGAGGAGGCACGTGAGGCGGACAGCGCCGCGGACTACATCGGGGCCGGTCCGATCTGGGAGACGCCGTCGAAGGCGGACGCCGATCCTGCCATCGGGCTCGCAGGCCTGAGTGAGATCTGTGCAGCGGTGCGCATTCCGGTGATCGCGATCGGCGGCATCGACGTGAACAATGCCGCGGATTGCATTCGTGCGGGCGCAGCGGGTGTTGCGGTCATCCGGGCTGCTCGCGATGCCGCCGGTCTTCGCAGGGCGATCGATGAAGCTCTCTGAGGCGGGCGAGCTCGGCCTGCTCGCCGAACTCGAGCACCGTGGCCTCGCGCAGCGGATCGAGAACGACGCCGCGGAGCTCGGCGACGCGGGCGTGATCGTCACGCAGGACGCGCTTGTCGAGGACGTCCACTTTCGGCTCGACTGGATCTCATGGCGCGACCTCGGCTGGCGCGCGGCGGCGGTCAATCTCAGCGACCTCGCCGCGTCGGGGGCAGACGCCCAAGGTCTGCTCGTCACGCTCGCGGCTCCCGGCGACGTGCAGGTCGAAGATGTGGTCGAGCTCTACGAGGGGATCGCGGAGACCGGGGTGCCCGTCGTCGGCGGCGATACCTCGACGGCACGCAGCATCATGCTCAGCGTCACGGCGATCGGGCACTCGGACCGTGTTCCGGGCCGAGCCGGGGCGATCCCCGGCGACCGGTTGATCGTGACCGGACCGCTCGGTGCGGCAGGTGCCGCGTTCCGGCGAGAGTCTTACGCGCGGCCGCCGCTTCGGCTGAACGAGGGCAAGCAGCTCGGCGCGTACGCGAACGCGGTCCTCGATATCTCCGACGGGCTCGCCGTCGACGCCGGCCACATCGCCTCGCGGTCCGGCTGCCGGGTGGTGATCGAGCTCGAACGCGTGCCGCTTGCTGCTGGAGCCGAGCTCTCGGACCTCGGCTTCGGCGAGGACTACGAGCTGCTCGCCGCCGTCGACAGCCCGAGCGCGCACACGATCATCGGACACTGCGATGAAGGCACAGGAGTCGAGCTCACCCTGAACGGCGAGCCGTACGAGCTAAGCGGCTGGCAGCACTTCCGCTAGCGCCCGCTCGTAGTGCGAGCGCGGGTGTGCGCCGATCAGCGTCGCCCTGGCCTCGCCGCCTTCGAACAGGATGGCCGTTGGAATCGACAGGACGTCGTAGCGAGCGGCGGTGAGCGGGTTCTCGTCGATGTTCAGCTTGGCGAACTCGACGCGTCCGCCTGACTCCGACTCAAGCTGCTCGAGGATCGGCTCGACGGCCCTGCATGGGCCGCACCACGGTGCCCAGAAGTCGAGCACGACCGGTGTGTCGGATTGGAGGACGTCGTGCTCGAACGTGGCGTCGGTGACCTCGAACATCTGATGTCAGAGTACCCGCTTCGTCACAGCCGTCCGAGCAGTGCCGCGAGCCTGAGGCGAGGGACGTTCCAGATCGCTTCGGCGACGATCCCCTTCGACATCTTCGAGCCTCCGACCTCGCGGTCGGCGAACGTGATCGGGACCTCGACGACGCCGAAGCCGGCGCGCAGGGCCCGGTAGGTCGTCTCGATCTGGAACGCGTAGCCCTTCGAGTGGATCGAGTTCAGGTCGATCGTCTCGAGGACGGAACGCCGGTAGCATTTGAACCCCCCGGTCAAATCGCGAACCTGGACGCCGAGCACGACGCGGGCGTAGAGCGATCCGCCCGCGGAGATGACTCGGCGCAGCAGCCCCCAGTTCCGCACGCCGCCGCCGGGAACGTATCTCGAGCCGAGCGCAACATCTGCGCCGTCGGCCACCGCGGCGATCAGGCGCGGAACGTCGTTCGGGTCGTGCGAGAAGTCGCAGTCCATCTCCAGCACGAGCTCGGCGTCGCCCGAGAGCGCCCGGTGAAAGCCGGCGAGATATGCAGGCCCGAGCCCCTCCTTCCGGTCGCGGTGGAGGACCTCCACGTAGTCGAGCCCGGCGGCGAGCCGGTCGGCCAGCTCGCCGGTCCCGTCGGGGGAGTTGTCGTCGATCACGAGGACGTGCACGTCCTTGTCGCCGAGCGCGCGCAGCATCGGCTCGAGGTTCTCGCGCTCGTTGTACGTGGGGAGACAGACGACGGCCCTGGGCAGCTGCACGTGCGTATATTCAATCGATGACCGGCGCTCTGCCTCGCAACGTCGACGTGGCCGAGCAGCTGGAGCTTCTGGCCGACCTGCTCGAGATCGAGGGCGAGGCCTCGTTTCGGGTGCTGGCCTACCGCCGGGCGGCAACTCGCATTCGCGAGACGGGCGCCTCGGTCGCCGAGCTTGCGCTCAAAGGGCGTGCCAAGGAGCTACAGGGGATCGGCAAGACGATCGAGGAGAAGATCGTCCAGGTGATCGAGGACGGGGAGATGCATGCCCTGACGAAACGTAAGAAGATCATCCCGCCCGAGGTTGTCAGCTTCATGCGGCTTCCGGGGCTCGGCCCGAAGACCGCAGCTCGCATCTGGCACGAGCTCGATGTCACGACGATCGAGGAGTTGAAGGTGGCGGCCGAGCAGGAGCAGCTGCGCACGCTGGCGGGCCTCGGCGCGAAGACCGAGGAGCGAATCCTGAAGGCGCTCGCGGAGAAGAAGCAGGAGCCTTCCGACCGGCGGTTGCTCGGCGACGGGCTGGGGCCGCTGCTCGCCGTCGTCGACGTGCTGCGGCAGCACCCTGCGGCCGTGAAGGTGTCGGAGGCCGGCAGCGCCAGGCGGCGCAAGGAGACCTTTCGCGACCTCGACATCATCGCCACCGCGACCGATCCGGAGACGCTGATCGACTACTTCACGAAGCTGAAGTGGGTGATCGAGGTGGTGGCAAAAGGGCCGACGAAGGCGACGGTCCTGTCGAACGAGGGTCTCCGCTTCGACCTGCGCGTCGTCCCGCCCGAGTCGTACGGCAACCTGCTGCAGCACTTCACCGGCTCGAAGGATCACAACGTCGCGCTTCGTGAGCGCGCGGTGAAGGACGGGTTGTCCGTCTCCGAATATTCGATCACCGTCGTCGAGACCGGAGAGGAGCTCACGTTCGCGGAAGAGGAGCAGGTGTACGAGCGGCTGGGCTATCAGTTCATCCCGCCCGAGCTCCGCGAGAATGCAGGCGAGCTCGCGGCTGCACGCCTCGGCGAGCTGCCGAAGCTCGTCGAGCTCGCCGACATCAAGGGCGACCTCCACACGCACACGACCTACTCGGACGGGCGCGACTTGCTGGCAGAGATGGTGCGCGCGGCGCAGGCGCGGGGCTACGAGTACTACGTCGTCACCGACCACCCTCACAGGGCGTTCCCCGAGCAGGATCTCGAGATCGACGAGCTGAACGAGCGGCTCGCTCCGTTTCGAATCCTGAAAGGAATCGAGGTGAACATCCGGATCGACGGCTCGGTTTCCCTACCCGACGAGGTGCTGGCAAAGCGCGACTGGGTGATGGCGTCGCTGCACGCCGCCTTCGACCGCAATCCCACCGAACGGATCCTCACCGCGATGGAGAACCCTCACGTGGATTGCATCGGGCACCTGACCGCGCGCAAGATCAACATCAGGCCGCCCGCCGACGTCGACATCGAACGCGTCATCGCCAAGGCGCTCGAGACCGGCACCTTTCTCGAGATCAACGCGCAACCGAACCGGCTCGACATCCGCGACACGCACGCGCGCCTCGCGGGAGAGGCGGGCCTGAAGGTCGCGGTCAACACCGACGCGCACCAGCTCAGCGCGCTGCAGCACATGGAGATGGGCGTTGCCCAGGCGCGCCGCGCCTGGTTGACGAAGGACCAGGTGCTGAACACGCGCACGTGGCCGCAGATCGAGAAGCTGCGCAAGTGAGCTTGCGCGAAGACGGCGCCGCCGCGCTCGAGTGGTGTGCACGGTATCTCGAACAGGTCGGTGAGTTTCCCGTGCTGGCACAGGTGGAACCGGGTGACGTTCGCAGACGCCTGCCTCCGTCGCCGCCCGAGCACGGGGAGCCTTTCGCCGACGTGTTGCGCGACCTCGACGAGATCATCGTCCCCGCGACGACCCACTGGCAGAGCCCGCGCTTCTTCGCGTACTTCGCCAACAGCGCGGCCGAGCCCGGGATCCTCGCCGAGCTGATCGCGGCGACGCTCAACTCGGTCGGCTTCATCTGGCGTACGTCGCCTGCGTTGACCGAGCTCGAGGCGCACACCCTCGACTGGCTGGCGCAGCTGCTCGGGCTGCCCGACGGGTGGCACGGTCACATCGAGGACACGGCCTCGGTCTCGACGATCGCCGCGCTCGCAGCGGCGCGCGAGGCGACCGGTGGCCGCGTCGTCGTCTGTTCGGAGGAAGCACATTCGTCGGTCGAGCGCGCGGCACGGCTGCTCGGGCTCGAGACACGCAAGGTGCCGCTCGACGAGCAGTTCCGCATGCGCTCCGATCGCGTCGACCTCGACGACGCAGCGGCTCTCGTCGCGACCGTCGGGACGACGTCCTCCACCTCGGTCGACCCGGTTCCGGAATTAGCCGCGCTGTGCGAGGAAGCCGGGGTCTGGCTCCACGTCGATGCCGCCTATGCCGGTTCGTCCTGGGTGTGCCCCGAGCTCCGGTGGTCGCAAGCCGGCGTCGACTGCGCGGATTCTCTGGTCGTCAACGCGCACAAGTGGCTGTTCACTCCGATGGACTGCTCGCTCCTCTGGACGAGGAAGCCGGAGGCGCTGCGGGCGGCGTTCAGTCTCGTCCCCGAGTATCTGCGCACGAGCGACGAAGCCGAGAGTCTCTCTGATTACGGTCCCGCGCTCGGCCGCCGCTTTCGCTCGCTCAAGCTCTGGGCTGTGCTTCGCTGCTACGGCCGCGAGGGGCTGCAGGCAAGGATCAGGGAGGCGATTCGGCTCGCCGAGCTGTTCGAAGGCTGGATCCGTGACGAGCCCGGCTGGGAGCTCTGCGCACCACGGCTGTTCTCCGTCGTCTGCTTCCGTGTCCCCGGCGCGGACGAGGACAACGAGAGCCTGCTCGCCCGTGTCAACGGGACCGGAGAGTTGTTCATGTCTCACACCCGTCTCGACGACCGTTATGTCCTTCGGCTCGCCATCGGCAGCGAGCGCACGACCGAGGCGGACGTCCGACGGGCGTGGGAGGTGCTGAAGCGCGAGGCAGTAGGCGGCAAAATCTGACTTTTTAAACCACCTTCAGCCATTTCCGCCACACCACAGGCTGGCTTGAAACGCGGTAGAGTCCCGGTCCAATTCATGGTTGTAGCGGCAGGCGCCGCACCATGTTTCCAAGGAGGGGGATGTATGCGTAAACGACTGGCGGTCGGGGCTTTGCTTTCGACCGTAATGCTCTTCGCCGTGGTCCTCGTATCGGGATCGCAGGCGATGGTCGGCGGTTCGGTGCCGAACTCGGCCAAGAAGCTCACGGCGTCGAAGGTGACCACGGTGTCGCTGAACGGGTGGGTCGGCGCCAAGGTCGAGGACGACCTGCTGAAGACGGTCATCGCCGCCTTCGAGAAGTCCCATCCGAACATCAAAGTCGACTACTCGGGCTTCAACAACTACCAGACCACGATGTTGGCGAAGTTCTCTGCGCGGAAACCGCCGGACGTCTTCTACGTGGCTGCGGAAGACTTCGCAGACTGGGTTCGCCAGGGCGTGCTCCAGCCGCTCGACTCGTATGCGAAGAAGACGAAGTTCTCGACGAAGCCGTTCTACACGGGCCTGGCGAACAGCTTCAAGTACAAGGGCAAGACGTACGGTTATCCGAAGGACTGGTCGTCTCTCGGGATGCAGGTCAACCCGGCTCTCCTGAACGGCCAGAAGGTTCCGCAGACGTGGGCACAGCTTCGGTCCGTCGCGCAGAAGATCAACATCGCGGGCGGCAAGCCGATCTGCCTCGGAGCGGACTGGGCACGCCTGATGGCGTTCGTCTACCAGGCGGGAGGAACCGGGCAATTCAAGGACGCACAATCGGCCCCGTTCCGGGTCGCCGTGAACTTCTACATCAACCTGATCAAGGATGGTCTCGCGGCGACGCCTGACAACCTTGGTGCCGGTTGGTGCGGTGAGGCCTTCGGCAAGGAGAAGGTCGCGATCGCATTCGAAGGCAACTGGATGCTCGGGTATCTGAAGGACACGTTCCCGAACCTCCGCTACACCCTCGCGCCGATGCCGAAGGGCAAGACGCGCGGGAACCTCGCCTTCACCGTCTCGTACTCGATGGCGAAGGACTCCAAGAACAAGGCAGCCGCCTGGACGCTCCTGAGCTATCTGACCGGCAAGGTCGGGGCGAAGAAGTGGACCTCGCTCGGCTTTGCGTTGCCGGCCCGGAGCGACGTCAAGCCGGTTGCTGGCCGCGGTGCTTTCGTGAAGTACCCGCGGTTCACTCATGGCTGGGGGAACCAGGTCGACTTCCGCCACGTCTGGACCGAAGTCGCGAACAACGAGCTGACGGCCGTTCTCCAGGGTAAGGAGACCGTGAACGAGATGCTCTCGAAGATCGCGGCAGCCGCGAAGTAACAGACCTAGTTCTCTGCCCGCTCCCCCGCGCATCGTCGAAGATGCGCGGGGGACCAGGCGACGACAGGGAGACGGCGTGGCGGTCAAGGAGAGGAACGCGCGGGGCCTAGGCTCGGAGCGTCTGCGTGAGGCGCTCGTGGGCTACGGCTTCATCGCGCTCCCGATGTCGTTCTTCCTCCTCTTCTTCATCTTCCCGATCGGCTACGCCGCGTACATCAGTCGCTACGACTGGGGCATCTTCCGCGGACCGTTCGTCGGCTTCGACAACTACCGCCAGCTCTACCACGACACCGTCTTCTGGCAGCATGCGGTGCGCAACACGCTCGTCTACACAGCAGTTGTCGTCCCGCTCCAGATGGCGATCGGCCTTTCCCTCGCCGTAGTGGTGAACCAGGCGATTCGGTTTCGGACGTTCTTCCGTTCGGCGTTCTACTTTCCATCGCTTGCGTCGTCTGCCGCGATCGTGTCGATCGCGACGTACATCCTTGCCTCGGACGGGTTGTTGAACTCGTTTCTCGGGCGGCTTGGCTACGAACACAGCTATGCATGGTTCGCGAGACAGGACACGGCCCTGCCGGCGATCATCGGCCTGAACGCCTGGACGACGGCGGGGACGATGATGTTGTTCTATCTCGCTTCGCTTCAGGCGATCTCGACCGAGGTGTACGAAGCCGCTGCGATCGACGGAGCGGGCGCGTGGCGGACGTTCTGGAAGATCACGTTCCCCTTGCTCAAGCCCGGGCACTTCTTCGTCGCCGTCGTCTCGATCATCGGAGCGCTGCAGATGTTCGACCAGTCCTTCATCGTCGGTGGCACATCAGGTGGCCCGAACTACTCCACGATGACGGTCGTCCTCTATCTCTATAACCGGGCCTTCAGCGCGCACTTCGGTTACGCCGCGGCAATCGGCCTCGTCCTCTTTGTCTTCATCTTCACGGTCACGCTCATCCAGAGGCTCTTGTTCGGGAAGGCAGAGGTCGCCTGATGGCCAGCGAGGGGCTGTCGTCGACTCCCGAGGAGCTACGGTCGACTCCGCCGGCCCTGGTCGTAGGCGAGCTCTCACTGGAAGGGGGCGCAGCGGGCGGCACCCCGCCGACGGCCGCCGCCGGCATTCCCGGCCGCGAGCGGGCCGACCTGTTTCGGACGATTCTCACCTACACGGTGATGTTCACCGTAGCCGCGCTGTTCTTCATCCCGTTCCTCTGGAGCGTCTCGACGTCGTTCCGGACGATCGCCGACACCGTTCAGGGCTTCTCGCTTCTACCAAAGCACTGGACGACCGTCGGATACCACGAGGTCTTCTACAAGTACCACTTCGGTCGCTACACGATGAACAGCGCCATCATCGCCGGCGCGATCACCCTCACGAACCTCTTCCTCGCCTCGATCGGCGGCTACGCCTTCGCGCGGCTCAAGTTCCCGGGCCGCGAAGTCCTCTTCATGCTGGTGCTAGGGACGCTGATGATCCCGGACCAGTTGCGCCTGGTACCGATCTACCAGATGCTCGTCAACATGCTGCCGAGCTGGCTCGGGCATGTCGGCTGGCAAAACGCGACCTTTACCAACCGGAACGGCGTCATCCTGATCAATCTGGTTTCCGCCGCGAGCCTGTTCCTGATGCGTCAGTTCTTCTTGACGATTCCGCGTGACCTAGAAGAAGCCGCCAAGCTCGACGGAGCCGGCTATTTCAAGACATACCGTCGTGTCATGCTGCCGCTGGCCGGCCCCGCGCTTGCGGCCGTGTGCATCCTCACCTTCCAGGGCTCGTGGAATGGGCTCTTCTGGCCGGCGGTCCTGCTGCAGGACGAGGCGCAACGGACGATCCCGCTCGGGCTCGTCTACTTCCAGACGATTTACACGACGTTGTGGCCGCAGCTGATGGCTGCGAGCGTGGTCGCGATCCTGCCGGTTCTCGTGCTCTTCGTCCTGTTCCAGCGATACTTCGTCGCCGGGGTCGCCGCCTCCGGAGTCAAGGGATGACCCTTCGGCGCGCACTCGGGGCCGCAGCGGCCGACCTCTACCACCAGTCCTGGAGGCTGGTCGTCCTGAACGCGATGCTCGGCGTGTTCCTGGTCGGCGTCGTCCTTACGAGCCTGGCGATTCGTCCGGCAATCCTTCTCGTCGTCCTGCTCGGGCCTGCCGTCGCCGCAGTCATGCACTGCACGGTGACACTCGCCCAAACGGAGGAGCTTCGGCTCACCGAGGCAGTCGTCGGGCTCCGCCGCCACTGGCGACGTGGGCTGGCGCTGGGCGTCCTCGTGGCGGCCGCTGCGATCCTCGGGGCAATCGCCGTCCGTTCTATTCGACGGCGGGAGCTTGGGCTTGGCCCCTGGCTGCGCTGAGTGTCTACGTCCTTCTGGTCTTCGCTCTCTTCCAGTTGGCGCTCTGGCCGCTGGCGGTTTTCGAGGAAGCCCGTCCTTTCCGAGCGGTCGTGCGAGACGCCGCGCTTGTCGTCGGGCGTCGCCCCTTGGGATTCGCAGGGCTCGCGCTGGCGCTTCTGTTCGTCAACGTGATCGGCGTCGCGGCGGCGATCCTGCCGTTTCTGACCCTGACGATCGCGTATTCGTTCCTCGTCTCTGCGCACTTTGCGTTGCCGAAGAACCCGGCTCGGGAGGTCTGACCGCATGGCTAGCGTCACCTACGACCACGTCACGAAGACCTTCGGCGACACGGCGGCTGTCAAGGATCTCATGCTCGAAGTCCATGACGGCGAGTTCATGGTTCTGGTGGGACCTTCGGGGTGTGGCAAGAGCACGGCGCTGCGCATGTTGGCCGGTCTCGAGAGAGTGTCGGACGGCCGCATCCTGATCGGCGACCGCGTCGTGAACAACATCGCCCCGCAGCACCGCGACATTGCGATGGTGTTCCAGTCGTATGCGCTCTACCCGCACATGACGGTTTACGACAACCTCGCGTTCGGCCTGCGCAACCAGAACGTGCCCAAGAAGGACATAGACCGGAGGGTTCGTAGGGCGGCGGACATTCTCGATCTCGATCCGCTCATCAAGCGCAAGCCGAAGCAGCTGTCCGGAGGACAGCGTCAACGGGTCGCGCTCGGTCGCGCGATCGTTCGCGAGCCGGAGGCGTTTCTGATGGATGAGCCCCTGTCGAATCTCGACGCACAGCTACGCGTTCAGACCCGCGCCGAGATCCTCAAGCTGCAGCAGGGGCTCAAGACGACCACCATCTACGTCACGCACGATCAGGTCGAGGCGATGACGATGGGAGACCGGATCGCGGTCATGAAGCTCGGCGTGCTGCAGCAGGTAGGTCCTCCCGAAGAGCTCTACCGCGAGCCGCGGAACCTGTTCGTCGCCGGGTTCATCGGTTCGCCCGCGATGAATCTCGTGCCGGCCGAGATCATGGACGGCGTGGGTGGCGCCGGCCGAATCGCCGGCTTCCGTCCCGAGCACATCGACATCGCCAACGGCCGGGCGACCGACAGTCTCGACTTTGCCGCGCGAGTCGATGTCGTGGAGTATCTCGGCGACGAGCAACTGGTTCATCTGACACGCCAGAACACCCCGATCCAGGCGAAGCTTCCCGTCGAAGACCAGGTTGGCGCGGGTCAGGAACTGAACCTCACTGTTCCGCGCGACAAGTTGCTGTTGTTCGACGCCGCGACGGAAGAACGCGTCCGCGCCTAGAGTCTGCGCAGAATGACTCGCAGTTCCTGTGGGCCCGCAACGACAAGGTCGGCGGCGTCCCGCAACTCTGCCGGGCCTTCTGCGGAGGCGACCGCGATCCGGACTGAGAGGTCGAGGCCGTCGAGCGCTCGGAAGCCGTCGAGGTCGGTCGTGTCGTCGCCCGCATAGAGGCCGCGTCTTAGACCTTCTTCAGCGAGCAACTGCCGTACCGCCGTCCCCTTGTGCGCGTCCAGCGGCGGGAGTACCTCGAGCACCTTGCGTCCGAAGCGGGCAACGAAGCCCTCACGCTCCGCACGCGCCTTGACGTCCGTGAGCGCCGCGCGCGCCGCAGTTTCATCCTGCGAACCGCGGTAGTGAAGGGACGCCGTGAGCTGCTTGTTCTCCGTCGCGGGCCAGGCGACGTCGGCGAGGAAGCGCTGGAGCCGTTCACCCCATTCGGCCGCGCGGTCGTCGAGCTCCAGGCCGTGGTTGCCGACATAGACGAGTCCGGGAATGCCCACGATCCGTTGCGCGTCGGCGCCTGCGCGGCCGGAGATGCACGCGACGAGCGCATAGCGGTCGTTCAGGCGCCTGAGCTCTGCGCGCGTCTCCTCCGGGACGCGAGCGTCCTCCGGTCGCGGCACGATCGGCGCGAGCACCCCGTCGACATCCAGGAAGAGCGCGGCGCTCGCTGGATCCTCGGCGAGACGGTCGATCAGATCCACGCTGCAAGAATAGGTGTGTGCGGCTCGTCCTCATCGGCCTCGTCGCAGGCTTCTTCAGCGCGCTGTTCGGGGTCGGGGGCGGCATCGTGATCGTGCCGCTGCTTCTGCTCTTCTGCGGTTGGGACTCTCGAGCCGCGACGGCGACGTCCCTTGCGGCGATCGGAATCACCGCGGTCTCGGGCGTGATCGCCTACGCGATCCACGGTGACGTCAACGTCGGCTACGCGGCGCTCGTCGGACTGCCGGCAGCGGCGTCGGTCGCGGGTGCGACGGCACTGCAGCAGCGTTTGCAGACGCGCACGATTGAGCTGCTCTTCGCCGCGTTCATGCTCGCCGTCGCCGGCTGGTTGTTCGTCAAGTGAGCTACGCGCTCGCCATTGCTCTCGGGCTCTTCGCGGGCGTGCTCGCCGGTATGTTCGGCATCGGCGGTGGGCTCCTTTTCGTCCCCACGCTGATCGCGCTTGGGCTCGACCATCACGAGGCACTCGGCACGTCTCTCCTTGCGATCATCCCGACGGTTCTCGTCGGGACGTGGCGCCAGGCGCGTTACGGCAACGTTCGGTGGCGTGCCGCGGCCGTGATCGGGATCGCAGCGGCGGCGGCCGCCCAGGGAGGCGTCGCCCTAGCGGTGTCGCTGCCCGACGAGACTCTCCGCCGCCTTTTCGCCGGATTGCTCGTCCTGGTTGCGGCGCAGATCGCATGGCGAGCGCGTCAGCGCGAATCCTGACCTATCCTGTCCACATGGCAGGACCCGAGGAAGTCTGGCTGCCGCTCGTCGACGAGCCCGTCGGCGACATCGTCGCGCGCATCCAGGCGGAGGACCCCGAGATCGACCGCCTCGTCGGCTCGCCGCACCGCGTCCTCGCCTTTCGGACGTTCGCCTACATCCGCGTCGGCATCCTGCTGGGCGAGCTCCTGTTCGAGCAGGAGCTCGGTGCGGAGGACGCTGACGACACCTGGGTCGAGGCCCTGCTGCGAGACCCGAAGCACCACGATGCACTGCGCCGGGAGGTCAAGGCGGTCGCCGAGGAGATCGCCGCCGATCCCAGGTACGCCGACGAGGAGCCGCTCGGGCCCGACGAGGGCGCGCGTGACCGTTTCCGGGAATTTGCCCGCAAGCAGCTCGCCGGCGACTGATCTTTCCTCCGTTTTCGTCGTCTAATCCGACGTGCGGAAGCTCTCGAACGCGCGGAAGCTCTCGATCGAGGGTGCCGCGATCCTCGTGCTCATGGTGGTTGCAGGCGTGACGATCTACCTGACCACGGTGCACAACGCGAAGAGCCCGTGGCAGACGGCGGGCACGCGAGTGCAGGACGTCTCGCGCTCGCGGGGGATCCAGACCGAGGTCGCGGTCGCCGTCGATCCGTCGACGCCGAGCAACCTCGTCGCCGCCGCGAACGAGAGCGTCGACCCGGAGATCCGCGTCTTCACCTCCGTGAACGGCGGGCGGAGGTGGTCGACGAAAGCAGGGCCGGTGTTCAACACGAACACCTGCGCCTGGGGAGATCCGGCGGTCGCGGTCTCCCCGACCGGACGGCAGTATGTCGCGTTCACCGAGAAGTCGACCTGTACGCCGGGGCCCGACCTGACCCCGTACCTCATCGTCGCGTCCCGTTCGGGGCCGAAGGGCGGTTGGCTGACCCGGCGAGTCACGCGCCCGGCGACGAAGTTCGGGTACGACGACAAGCC
>Ga0163162_10002293_pt1 | contig 17960 bp, 9 predicted proteins | sample S55metaG_FD_115310 | JGI IMG/M metagenome (GOLD analysis project Ga0163162, IMG submission 115310) | Switchgrass rhizosphere microbial communities from Kellogg Biological Station, Michigan, USA - S5-5 metaG | ecosystem: Host-associated > Plants > Roots > Rhizosphere > Soil | place: USA: Michigan...
CACGACCTCGACCTGGTCGCCCGCGGGCTCACCAACGCGGCGATCGCCGATGCCGCGAGCAGCACGGGCGCCGGCCTGCAAACGGCGGGCAGGAAACTTCAGGAGTGGTCCGCGAAGGACGGCACAGCGAACCAGGGCGCGAGCAGCGGCGCGGCGGCGGATTCGAGCGGCGCGCGCACGGAAATGGACAAATAGGCCGCTTTTCGCGACCCGCAATAGTGCTCCCGCAGCCAGCGGGAACCCTCAGACGAAACCCGCCACGCCGGCGACTAACATTCGGTTACGCGCCGGCCGCGCGCCGAGCAGGGCCCAGCGGCTAAACTGGCGGTCTTCCCGATCTTGCAGACCGCTATGAAGTCAAGCATGTGCGCACTGGCGAGCCTCGCGATCCTTTTTGTCGTCATCTGTGCGCGGCTCGCCGGCCCCCTTGGCGTGCGCCGCGTGCGCCCCGGATACCGCGTGTTTGCCGCGCTCGCCGCCGCCGCATCGTGCGCGCTGTTTTCGCCCGTCGCGGGCGCGGCAGGCCCAGCGCTCACGCTGCCGTCGTTCCAGGAACTGATCACGCCTCCGGCCCCGGCTTCCGCGCCGGATGCCGCAGCGGCGAGCGCCGTCGGCGATGCCGAACTGACCCGCTCGCTCGACAACGTCATCTCGACACTCGACAGCGACAAGCAGCGCGCTGCGCTCGTCGCCCAGCTGAAAAAGCTGCGCGACGCCAAACGCGAGGCCGATGCCGCGCTCGCCGCGTCGGCAGCCGGGACCGGCGCGCCGGCGGCCGGCGCGAGCGCCAGCGCGGCTGCGGCCGTGAGCGCGCCCGCGGGGGCGAGCGCCGCGCAGCCGGCGGCGTCGTCGGTGGTTGCGACCATCGCGCAGAACGCCGGCCTGCTCGGTGCGATCGCATCGGCCGTGTCGAACATCGAAGCCGACGTCAAGCGCGGCAAGACGCCGATCGCCTATTGGGGCGGCCGTTTCAACGCGGCGGGCAACGAGCTTTTCACGATCGTCACGAGCCAGAGCCGCGAGCCGTTCGGCCGCACGCTGCTCAACTATTTCGCGACGCTCGCCGGCTGGGGCGCGTGCGCGTTCGCGCTCGTGTATCTGCAGCGCCGCGTTCACGCGCACTACGGGATCGCCGCCGGCCTGCATCACAATCCGACCACGCGCGAGCTCCTGCTGTTCGCGCTGCGCCGCGTTGCGCCCTATCTCTTCGCGTTTCTCGCCGCGCTCACCTTCGTGCACCTGATGCCGCAATCGCTCGGCCGCACGCTCGCGATGGTCACGGCCTACGCGATCGTCGCGGGCGCGGTGTTTTCGTCGATCTGCCTGATCATGTTTTCGCTGTTCGGCTCGGCGCACCGGCGCGTGGCGGTGAACGTGCTGATCCTCCACGCGCGGCGGCTGCTCTTTCTGATCGGCACGTTCGGCGCGCTCGGCGACGCCGCCGCCAACTACGACGTCGCGCAGCAGCTCGGCAGCAATCTCTCGGCGCTGATCTCGACCGTCGCGAACATGGTCGCGGCGGGGCTGACCGCGTACTTCGCGCTTGCGTACCAGCGCCCCGTCGCGCACCTGATCCGCAGCCGCTCCTACGAGCAGCGCCACAACCGGCGCGCGGCGACGGAAACCTTCGAGGTCGTCGCCTCGCTCTGGCAAGTGCCGATGCTGCTGCTCGCCTCGGCGTCGGTGATCGCGACGCTCGCGGGCATCGGCACGTCCGAAAACGTGCTGCAGATGGCGATCGCAACCGCCGGCCTTCTCGTGGTCGCCTTCTTCCTGAACGCGATCGTGCTGCGCATGACGCGGCTCAAGACGAAGAAGCCGCGCCGCCAGTCGGCTTACGTGCAGCGCCTCGTGAAGTTCATCGGCACGCTGATCGTGGTCGGCATCTGGCTCGTGTTTTTCGAGCTTTCGTCGCGTTTCTGGGGCTTTTCGCTCGCGAAGCTCGCGGAGGAGAGCGTCGCCGCCCGCGGCATCACGCACGCGGTGAGCGCGATCGTGCTCACGTTCTTCGTTGCGTGGCTGATCTGGATCCTGATCGACACCGCGATCCAGGAAGCGCTCAGCCCGAACGCGCTGCGCGGCAAGTCGCGCGGCCCGAGCATGCGTGCGCGCACGATGCTGCCGCTCGTGCGCAACGTGGTGTTCGTCCTGCTGCTCACCATCGCGGGCATCGTCACCGCGGCCAATCTCGGGCTGAACGTCACGCCGCTGCTCGCCGGCGCGGGCGTGATCGGGCTTGCGGTGGGCTTCGGCGCGCAGTCGCTCGTCGCCGACCTGATCACGGGGCTGTTCATCATCATCGAGGACACGATCTCGGTCGGCGATTCGATCGAGGTCGACGGCGGCCATGCGGGCGTCGTCGAGAGCCTGACGATCCGCACCGTGCGGCTGCGCGACGGGCAGGGCGCGATCCACGCGATTCCGTTCTCGCAGATCAAGATCGTGAAGAACCTGTCGCGCGACTTCGCCTACGCCGTGTTCGAGGTGCGCGTGCCGTTCTCGGCGGATGTCGATCAGGTCACGCAGATGATCCGCGAAGTCGGCGCGGAGCTGATGGCCGATTTCCGCTACCGGCGCGAGATGCTCGGCCCGATCGAGGTATGGGGGCTCGACCGGTTCGACCCGAACTGGATGGTCGTCAAGGGGCAGATCAAGACGCGGCCACTGCAGCAGTGGAGCGTCGCGCGGGCGTTCAACGTGCGGATCAAGCGCAAGATGGATGAGATCGGCATGCGGGTGCCGGTGCCGCAGATGAACGTGCAGATGTCGCCCGAGGCCGCGGGGCTCTTCGCGCCGCGCACGGGCGAGGACGAGGACAAGAACGAGGACGCGACGGGTGAATCCGCGGATGCGCGCGAGACGGACGGCGGCGAGGCCGGCGCGCCGGCGGAGCCGCCGCCGCTCTCGCCGGTGGTGAAAAGCGCTGTCGCCAAGGCGCGCGACGTCTCCCACGAACCGCGGCCCGCGCCGCCGCCGACCGATCAGTCGGCGCAGGTTCCGCCGCAGATTCCGACCGCGACGGAGCCGGGCAAGGGCTGATCAGACGGCGACGAGGTCGTTGACGTGCGTCGCGATCCGCGCGCCCTCGACGCCGTACACGTGCAGCGATATCGCGCGACGGCCCGAGCCGTGCGCGTTGCCGAGCTGGTGAATCGCCCCGCGCCCCGCGCCTACCACGGAGACCGCGCCCGCCTCGCGTGCATGGCGCCGCGTGGGAATCGCGCGATTGTCCGCGGCGTCCCATTGAAAGAGCGTTTCCGTGAGCGTGCCCTCGAGCACCGCATACCCGCACCATGTCTGATGGCCGTGAACGGGGCTCGCCTGTCCCGGCTCCCAGACGAGCGCGGCGAGCGCGTAGCGCCCGAATGGGTCGGCGGCGAGCAGATGGCGCCGATAGGTGTGCGCGTCGGCCGCACGCTGCTCCGGCGTCAGGAATTCGCTGTCGCGCGAGGCCTCGGCGAGCGCCGCCCGCACGCGCCGTGCGAAGGTGCGGGGATCGTTGAGGGCGGCGTCGAGTTCGGCGCACAGACGGGCGAGCGCATGAGAGTCGGCGCTCGAAGCGAAGCGGGGCGCGTCTGACGGGGATGCGGCGAGAGGGGCGGGGAGCATAATGGCGGGCCGTGTCGTTGTTATTGCGATAGGCCATTTATACCGGTTTGCATCGGGAAAAAGTTTCCATATAATTTCGCTCAAGCATCCAAAAGTAGAATAATTTCCTATAAGGGGCGCAGTGTGGGAATGGACCTCATCGACCGAAAGCTGCTGGAACTCTTGCAGACCGACGTCACGATGCCGATCGCGGAACTGGCGCAGCGAGTGAACCTCTCGCAGACGCCGTGCTGGAAACGCGTGCAGCGGCTGAAGGAGACCGGCGTAATTCGCGCGCAGGTGGCGCTGTGCGACCCGCGCAAGCTGGGCGTGGGCACGACGGTGTTCGTTGCCGTGCGCACGAACCAGCACACGCAAAGCTGGGCGGAGGATTTCACGCGCGCCGTGCGCGATATTCCGGAGGTGGTCGAGGTGTACCGCATGAGCGGGGAAACCGACTATCTGCTGCGCGTGGTGGTGTCGGATATCGACGACTACGATCGCGTCTACAAGGAACTGATCCGCGCCGTGCCGCTGTACGACGTCAGTTCGAGCTTCGCGATGGAGCAGATCAAGTATTCGACCGCGCTGCCGGTCAGGCCGCCGCTCGTTGATACGGGGCGCTGACGCTGGTTCAGGATCGCTGGGCGGCGCGCAAGGCAAAGGCTTCTGAAATCCGATGCGGGTAACATGACGGCTTCGTTTCCCCCAAGACCCGCAGAGCCTGCCTTCATGACCGACGACCGCCGCAGCAACAGTTCGCCCAAAAAGAATCCGACATTCGCGATCAGCGTGTTCATCGTCGTCGTCGTGCTGCTCGTGGTCGGGACGCTCTTCTTCAATGCGATCCGCGAGAAGCGCGAATACGACCGGGAGAACGGCGAGCCGGCGGCGGCGAGCGGCGCGAGCCCCGCGGTGCCGGCACTCGGCGCTTCGCAGCCACAACCGCAGCCACAACCGCAATCACCGCCGCAATCGCAGTCTCAGTCCCAGTAAGCGAGGCCCCTCACGCGGGCAGGTGGATCAGGCTCGCGTCCTTGCGGATCAGTGTCGACGCGGCCAGCATCTGCTTGCATTGATGCGCGAGCAGCTTCAGGTCGTGGACGGTTTCGCTCGGCACGTTCGACGCGCGTTCGGCCGCGACGACCATCGCATCCAGTTCGCGCGTGAGCTGGCGAATCTGCTCCTGCTGATTCTCGCGCGGCGGTGCGCCGCCTTGCGCCTGCGTCAGGTTGTCGCGGACTGTGTCGAGCGTGCGGTGCACGGGCTCGATCGTGAAGCCGCCCGCGCCCGGCAGCGACTGCAGGAGCGGCGCCGCGGCCGTGATCTGCGACGCGAGCACGTGGCTCTGGATCAGCAGGTCGTTGAGTTCGGCGACGAACTTCTGGTGCGCCTTCGGTTCGAGCATCATGCGCTGAAACGCCTGTCCGAGATTGGCGAACGCAATATGTACGTTCTTGCGAGCCAGCCGGTAGCGAAAGTCGCGATCGAGCGCGGTGGCGACGACGGTCGCCGCGGCCGATGCCCCCGAGCCCGTGGTCGCGGCCGTGCTTTCGCCGACGCTGACCGACGACAGCTTCGCCGCCGCTGCCGTCGCGGACTTGACGGCTGTGTCGGCGCTTGCCGGTGAAGGCTGAACTGGCGCCTTTGCGGTTTGCGCCGCTTGCGCCGGCTGTACCGATGGCACCGACGGCACCGACGCCACCGCCTTCGCCGCCTGCACCTCGCCCGCCGTTGCGACCGCTGCCCGCGCGTTGCTGTCGGCGAACACGGCATCGGCGAGCGCTTTCGCCTGCGCCTCGGTTTGCGCCTCGGCCGGAAGCGCGGCTTGCACCAGGACTTTCGTGTGTTGCGCCTCGTGACTCGTCTCGGCCGGCGCTTGCGTGCGCGCGCTCGCCGCCGCGCCCGCCTGTGCCTTCACGGCCGCGGCATTCTCCGCCTGCGCCGCCGCTGGCTTGCCGTTCCACCACCAGCTGGCCTCGAGGTAATTGCGCGTCGCGGCGATCATGTCGTTGACGAGCTTGCCCATCAGCCGGTATTCCCAGTAGGGGAAGAGGTGGCTCGCGGCGATCGCGATCGCGCAGCCGACCACCGTGTCGATCGCGCGCTCGCCGATGAGGCGCAGGCTGCCCGGCGCGAGCAGGTGGAACATCAAGAGCACGAACGACGACGTGAACACGACGCTCGCCGTGTAGTTGAAGAGCAGCAGGCTGTAGCTCATCACCATCGACGCGAACATCACGATCATCAGCAGATGCGGTTCCTTGACGATCAGGATCAGCGCGACGGTCGCCGCGCAGCCGATCGCCGTGCCGATGATCCGCTGCGTGTTGCGCTGCTTGGTGAGCGAATAGCCGGGCTTCAGGATGATGACGGTCGTCATCACGATCCAGTAGGCGTTGGTGAGCGGCAGGAGCCGTCCGAGCCAGAAGCCGACGCCTACCGCGATCGTCACGCGCAGCGCGTGCCGGAAGCTCGGCGAGGCCATCGTGAGGTTCGAGAAGATCTGCATGTACGACACGCGCCGGCTGGAGACGAAGCGCGACAGCGCGTGGTCGATGCGCACTTCCGTTTCCGTCGTGTCGTCGCCGGTGCGCGTGTGGCGGCGCATCCGGTCGATCAGGCGCGTCGCGCTCCAGAGCCGCCGGAACACCGCCGCGACCGCCGCATACGCTTCGGGATTCTTCTCGGGCAGCCCGTGCTTGCGCATCAGTTCGAGCTCGTACTCGATCGCGCGCAATTCGGCCTTCACGCTGATGCGCGCACGCGCGGGCTCGTTCTGCAGCACCGCGAGGCCGATTTCCTCGAGGTCCGTCGCCGCCTTCATGCAAAGGTCGCGGTAGAAGATGAGCAGATCGGAGCCGCTGAAGGCGCTGCGCACGAGCGGATAGTCGGTATGCGCGCCGACGAAGAACTCGTGCAGATCGACCACGTTGATGAACAGGTTGAAGAGCTTCGCGCGGCGCGGGTCGAGCTTGCCGCTCTGCAGCTTCGGCAGGTTGCGCAGCACGATGTCGCGGGCGGCGTCCTGGCGCTCGACGGCCGCGATCTGCGTTTCGATCAGCTTTCGGTAGCACTCGTCCAGATCGGCGTCCGGATCGTAGAAGCGGGCGCGCGCCATCAGGTATTCCCCGCAGCTGAAGATGCTTTCCGCAAGCGCCTGCTGCTCGATGCGGTAGACCTGCCAGCGGCTGATGAGGGTCGCCCAGTACGTATACCAGAGGCCGCCGAGCAGGATCCACGATGCGTTGACGAGCGCCTGCATCGGCGTGAATTGATCCTCGAGCGTCACGATCATCATGAAGAGCGTGGCGAAGCTGATCTGCGGCCAGCGGTTGCCGTACACGACGATCAGCGAGAGCACGAACGTGAGCGGCACGACGGTGAGCCACAGCGTGACCGGATGTGCCGACGCGATGCCCGTGGCGAGCGCGGCGAAAAAACCGATCACCGAGCAGGCGAGCATCTCGTTGTGCTTGTGCTTCAGCGGCCCGGGCATGTCGACGACGCACGCGCCGAGCGCGCCCGTCGCGATGGTGAAGCCGAGATCCCGGTTGTGAAAGACCGTGAGCATCAGTACGGCGGGTAGCGACACGCCGAGGGCGATGCGCAAGCCGCCGAAGAAATACTGGCTGTAGATGAACTTCCTGATTTCGAGCGAATAGCGCATCGACTTCCTGTGTGTTGCTTGTTTGTTGCGTGTGTCTATCGCGCCGTCCCGTGCCGATGCCGGCGGGGCGTGAATGCCGGGTTCGAGTCTAACCCAACTGAGTCGGGTTCTGACCTCGGCCGTTCGGCCAGGTTCTGTGCGCGGGCCGCGTTTGTTATGCTGTTGCTTCATCGGAAAGCGCACAGGCCTTATGCTCGAACTCTTCTATTCGAACCGCCACGAAACGCTGTCGCAGACGCTTTTCGACGACCTCGCGGCGTTCTCGATGCACGGCGGCGATCCGTTCGCCATCCAGCCCGTGATCGTGCCGAGCGCAGCGGTGCGCCGCCGGCTCGAACTCGATCTGGCCGGACGTTTCGGCATCTGCGCGAATGTCGGGTTCGGCTATCTCGCGCAGTGGCTGTGGGCGCAGATCGGCCGCGTGATGACCGTGCCCGCGCACTCGCCGTTCGCGCCCGACCGGCTCGCGTGGCGCTGTTACCGGCTCCTGTCGCAGCCTTCGTTCGGCGAGTCGAAGCGGCTTTCGTCCTATCTCGATGCCGCCGACGACCCGATGCGCTACGAACTCGCGCGCCGCATCGCGACGGTGTTCGACCACTATCTGACCTATCGCCCGGAGTGGCTCACGCAATGGCAGGCGGGCGGCTCGATCCTCGCGTCGCCAGGCGCGCCGGAAGGCGACCTGCGCGGGCCGCGCCTGCCGGGCGCGAGCGACATCCAGCGCGAGGACGAACGCTGGCAGGCGGCGCTGTGGCGCGCGCTGCTCGCCGATCTCGCGGACCACGCGCAGGAAGCCGGCCACGATCCGACGCCGCCCGCCTACCGCTTTCTCGCAGATTCCGCGAAGCTCGATCTCGACGCCGTCATGCGCGCCGAGTGGCCCCAGCGCATCAGCGTGTTCGCGCTGCCGACCATGCCGCCGCTGCATATCGCGCTCTTGCGCGAGCTGTCGCGCTGGATCGACGTGCGCATCTACGCGATCAATCCGTGCCGCGAGTTCTGGTTCGACATCGTGAGCGTCGCGCGCGTCGAGCAGCTCGAGATGAAGGGCGAGCTCGACTATCAGGAAGTCGGCAATCCGCTGCTCGCCGAATGGGGCCGCCAGACGCAGGCGCAACTGCACATGCTGCACGAACTGACCGAGAGCGCGGCGTCGCGCGAGGCGAGCCATTTCGAGGAGAATCCCGCGCCCACGTGGCTCGCGCGCGTGCAGAACGCGATTCTCGACCTGCGCGAATCCGCTGGCGGCGAAGGCATCGGGCATGAGGTCACGCATCCCGGTATCGAAGTGCACGTCTGCCACAGCCTGTCGCGTCAGCTCGAGGTGCTCCATGACCGCCTGCTTGGCTGGTTCGACGAGATCGAGGGGCTGGAGCCGTCGGACGTGCTCGTCGCGTTTCCGGATCTGGCGGTGGCCGGGCCGCTCATCGACGGCGTGTTCGGCACGGCGCCGGGCGGTGCCGCCGGCGAGCGGCGGCGCATTCCGTACCGCATCACGGGCTTGCCGCCGTCGCAGGCGAATCCGGTCGCGCGCGTGCTGCTCGACTGGCTCGCGCTGCCCGAGCGCAGCGTCGGCGCGCCCGAGCTGATCGAGTGGCTGCGCGTGGATGCGATCGCCGCGCGCTACGGCATCGACGCCGCCGCGCTCGAAACCGCACAGTCGTGGCTCGCGGCGGCGGGCGCCCGCCGCGGCCTCACGCCGGACGAAGTCGCGGCGGAGCACGTGCCCGCGGCGCGTCACACGTTCTCGGATGCCCTCACGCGGCTCTTTCTCGGCTACGCGCTGCCCGACGGCGGCGCGCCCGTCGACGAATGGCTGCCGGTGGAAGGCGCGAACGGCTCGGACGCGGCACTGCTCGGGCGGCTCACGCGCTTCATCGACGACATCGACGCCTTCTCCGAGCGCGTCGCCGCGCCGCGCACGCCGCGTGCGTGGGGCGAGATCATGCTCGACGCGCTGGAACGGTTCTTCGACTCAGGCCTCGCGTTCAGTGATTCCATTGCCGACGTGCGCGGCACGCTCGACGCGCTCATCGTCGCGATGGACGAGGGCGCGGGCGAGACCGAAGTCTCCGCCGCCGTGCTGCGCACCGCGTTCGCCGACGCGCTCGACGACCCCGCGCGCGGCGGCGTGCCCTGGGGCGGCGTCACGTTTTCGTCGCTCACGAGCCTGCGCGGGCTGCCGTATCGCGTGATCTGCCTCGTCGGCATGGACGACGGCATGCTGCCGAGCCTCGCGCGCGCCGACGAATTCGACCTGATGGCGAGCTTCGGCAAGCTCGGCGACCGCCAGCGCCGCGACGACGAGCGCAATCTGTTCCTCGACCTGCTCCTGTCGGCGCGCGATCGCTTCGTGGTCGCGTACACCGGGCGCAGCATTCGCGACAACGCGGCGCTGCCGCCCGCCGCGCTGATCGACGAGCTGCTCGACTATCTGGCGGAGTCGGCGGCAGGCGAGCACGCGTCGCCCGACGAACTGGCCGAGGCCCGCGCGCGCTTCGTGTTCGAGCATCCGTTGCAGCCGTTCGCGCCGGACTATTTCGAGCCGCAGGCGCCGCTCTTCACCTACGAGCCCGAGCGCGCCGAGCTTGCGCGCACGCTCGCGCTCGGGCGCCCCGAGCCGCCGGTGAGGTTCTTTTCCGAGCCGCTTGCCGCTGAAGACGATGAAGACAACGGGGCGCAAGCCGTCGCTTTCGACGACTTCGTACGCTTCTGGCGCCATCCTGCCCGCGCGCTCCTGCGCGACCGGCTCGGCATCGCGCTCTTCGACGCGCAAGGCGAGCTTGGCGACACGGAGCCGTTCGAACTCGACTACAGCGGCCGCGACGCGCTTGCCGAGCGCGTGCTGCCTGCGCTCCTGAACATGACCGGGGACGGCGATCACCTTGCGCGCGAGCGCGCGCGGCGCGTTGCGCGGGCGAGTCCTGAAATGCCGGGCGGCGCGACGGGCGGCGTATGGCAGACGCAGGAACTGCGCGCGCTGCATCAGCTTGCGAATCGCGTGCGCGTGTCGACGGGCGAAGGCACGACGCGCCTGCCGTTCACGCTCGATATCGAGCCGCGCTGGCCCGACACGGAAGGTGTCGCGCTGTTCGGCACGCACGACGCACGGCTCGCGGACGCCCGGCCGCTGCAACTGCACGGCACGCTCAACCTGCTGACGCCGCAGGGCCAGGTGATCTACCGGTACGACGCGCCGCGTGCGCGCGACTATCTGTCGGCGTGGCTCGCGCATCTCGCGTATTGCGCAGCGGACCCGGGCGGCCCGCGCCGCACCGTCTGGCATGGGCGAGGGGCGCAGTCGTCGGATTTCGAACTGACGCCGGTCGCCGATCCGCTCGCGCATCTCGCGGCGCTCGCCGCGCTCTATCGCGCGGGGCGGCGCATGCCGCTGCGTTTCTTTCCGAAGAGCGCGTGGCTCAAGATGACCGAAGGCGATTCGAAAGCGGAAAGCGCGTGGCTGTCGGAGCGCACGCGCAGCGAATCGGACGATCCCGCGTTGCGCATCGCCTTCCGGGGCGCGAATCTCGCCCTCGACGACACCTTCGCCGTGCTCGCGAAGATCGTCTTCGAGCCGCTCATCCGGCATGTGCGGAGCGACGCATGACGAACGCACCGCAAACCGGTTTCCAGACCGCCCCGCACGCCGACGCGCAGGAGCTCGACGTCTTCGCATGCCCGCTCGACGGCGTCAACCAGATCGAGGCGTCGGCGGGAACGGGCAAGACCTGGAACATCTGCGCGCTCTACGTGCGCCTGCTGCTCGAAAAGCAGCTCGCCGCCGACCAGATCCTCGTCGTCACCTTCACGAAGGCCGCGACCGCCGAGCTGCACGAGCGCATCCGCTCGCGCCTCGCCGAACTCGCGCACGCGATCGAGAACGGCGACGCCGGCGGCGATCCGTTCATCGAGCGGCTCTTCGAAACGACGCTTGCCGCCATCGATCCGCAAGAAGCGCTGAAGCGTATCCGCATCGCGCTGCATACCTTCGATCAGGCCGCGATCCACACGATCCACGCGTTCTGCCAGCGCGCGTTGCAGGAAGCGCCGTTCGCGGCCGCGATGCCGTTCGCGTTCGAAATGCAGGCCGACGACAGCGCGCTGCGTTTCGAGCTCGCCGCCGACTTCTGGCGCGAGCGTGTCGAGCCAGCGGCGGCGCGCGAACCGTCGTTCGCGGCGTGGCTCGTCGCGAAGGGCGCGGGGCCCGCGTCGCTCGACGCGCAGCTCGCGCGGCGTCTGAAGAAACCGCTTGCGGCGCTGCGCTGGGGCGGCACGCAGGCGGCGGCCACGGAGGATGCGCGAGCCGTCTTCGATGCAGCTTGCGCGCTCTGGCACGCCGAGCGCGACACGATCGCGCGCCTGCTTTTCGACGCCGAGGCGAAGCTCAGCAAGACGACGCACAAGCGCACGCTGATCGACGCGGCCATCGACGCGTGGGCCGCGTACTTCTCGAACGCCGACTGCTACGCAGCGCCCCCGCACGAGGCGCTCAGGCTCACCGCGAGCGCCTTGAAGAAGGGCACGAAGGTGAAGCACCAGCCGCCGGAGCATCCGTTCTTCGAGCACGCCGATGCGCTCGCGGTCGCCGCCGAGGCCGCCGAGGCGGCGCAGCGCGCGCTGTGGCTCGGCATCGTGCGCGAATGGCTCGACCATGCGCCCGCCGAGCTCGCGGCGAGGAAGCGCACGCGCCGCGTGGTGTCGTTCGACGACCTGCTCTCGAACCTGTACCACGCGCTGATGAAGCACGCGTGGCTCGCCGATGCGTTGCGCACGCGCTATCCGGCCGCGCTGATCGACGAGTTCCAGGACACCGATCCGCTCCAGTTCGCGATCTTCGAGCGGGTGTTCGCGCCGCGCGGGCCGCTCTTTCTCGTGGGCGACCCGAAGCAGGCGATCTACAGCTTCCGCGCCGCCGATTTGCATACGTATCTGGCGGCGCGCGCGGGGGCGTCGGCGCGCTATACGCTCGCGGTCAACCAGCGTTCCACGGCGCCGATCATCGACGCCTGCAACCGCGTCTTCAGCGCGAACCCGGCGGCGTTCATCCTGGACGGACTCGACTATCAGCCGGTGCGCGCGGGCACGCGCAAGCGCGCGCCGTTCGCGGACGGCACGGCGGCCGGCGCCTGGTCCGACACCGCCGACTTCTGCGTGTGGATGCTGCCGCACGGCGAGTCGATCCGCTCGAAGTCGGGCGCCCAGCGTGACGCCACCGAAGCGTGCGCGGCGGAAATCGTGCGTCTCCTGCGCGGTGCGCAGCAGGGCGAGGTGACCGTCGGCGGCAAGCCGCTTTCGCCCGGCGAGATCGCGGTGCTCGTGCAGACGCACCGGCAGGGCAGTCTCGTCAAGCGCGTGCTCGCGGCCTGGGGAGTGGGCAGCGTGGAACTCGCGCAGGCATCGGTGTTCGGCTCGCTCGACGCGGAGCAGATCGAGCGCGTGCTGGCCGCCATCGACACGCCCGGCGACCTGCGCCGCCTGCGCGCCGCGCTCGCGACCGACTGGCTCGGCCTCGACGCCGCCGCGCTGTGGCGCCTCGAACACGCTGATTCGGCCGACGCCGCGAGCGACGCGATGAGCTGGGTCGAGCGCTTCTCGCGCTACCGCGCGCTCTGGCACGAGCGCGGCTTCGCGGTCATGTGGCGCACGCTCGCGCGCGAACTGCAGATCGCGCAGCGGCTCGTCGCGGGTCCGGACGGCGAACGGCGTCTGACCAACGTGAACCACCTCGCCGAACTGCTGCAGGCGCGCACGGCGGCGCAGCCCGGCATCGCGCCGACGCTGCGCTGGCTCGCCGCGCAGCGCATGGAGGAGGGCGGCGGCGAGGACGCGCAGCTGCGGCTCGAGTCCGACCGCAACCTCGTGCAGATCGTGACGGTGCACAAGTCTAAGGGACTGGAGTACGCGGTCGTGTTCTGCCCGTTCCTCAACGACGGATCGTTGCGCGAGCCGCCGTCGTCGGGTCTGCCCGATGCGAAGGAGTATCACGACGACGCCGGCGACGCCGTGCTCCATTACGGCACCGACGACGAGGAAGCGGCGCGAGCGGCGGCGAGCATCGCCCGCGAGCACGCCGCCGAACGCGCGCGGCTCGTCTACGTCGCGCTCACCCGCGCGGTCTACCGGTGCTACGTGGTGGGCGGCGTCTACATGGTGGGCAAGAATTCGAGCAAAGAGTCGCGCCGCAGCGTGCTCAACTGGCTCGTCGCGGGCAGGGGGCATGCGTTCGGCGACTGGCTTGCCGAGCCGCCCGGGGAGAACGGGATCGTCGACGGCTGGCGTGCGCTCGCCGCACATTCCGGCGGCTCGATTTCGCTCGAGCCGCTGCCCGTGATCGATGCGCGCGAACCGCTCGTCTCGCGCGCATCGTCGGCGCACGAGCCCGCCGCGCGCGCGAGCCGGCGCCTCTTGCGCGACAGCTGGCGCATGGCGAGCTTCAGTTCGCTGATCGCGGCGGGCGCGCGCGACGAATCGAACCAGCCGCCACCCGCCGACGCGCGTCCCGATCACGACGAACTGGTGGACGCGATCGACGCGCTGCAGGCGGGTGTCGTGGCGCCGCGCGAACGGGCGCCGCTTGCCGAGGACGACATCCTCGCGTTCCCGCGCGGCCCGGCCGCGGGCGAATGCCTGCACCGGATGTACGAGCTGGCGGATTTCACGCAGCCGGACACCTGGCCGGAGGCGATCCGGCGTGCGCTGCGCGAACATCCGACGCCTGCCGCCGAGGCGCTCGCGCGGCAGTTGCCGTCGATGATGGCGCGGCTTCTCGCCGATACGGTCGCGACTGAACTCGTGCCCGGCATGCGGCTCGACGCGATCCCGCCCAAGCGCCGCATGAACGAACTGGAGTTCCTGTTTCCCGCCCGCTCGCTCGATTTCGCGGCGCTACGGCGCCTGCTCTCCGAGCACGATTTCCCCGATGTCGCACTCGAGGCGGGGAGTCTCCGCGGCTTCGTGAAAGGATTCATCGACATGATCGTCGAACACGGCGGCCGCTTCTGGATCGTCGACTGGAAGTCGAACCATCTGGGCGACACGCCCGCCGACTACGACGCGCCAGCGCTCGAAGACGCGATGGCGTCGCACGCGTACCACCTGCAGGCGCTTTTCTACGCGGTCGCGCTGCATCGCTACCTGCGCACGCGCCTGCCCGGCTACGCGTACGAGACGCATGTCGGCGGCTATCTGTACCTGTTCGTGCGCGGCGTGCGGCCCGGCTGGCGCAACGGTGAGGCGCCCTCGGGCGTGCACGTCGGGCGGCCGTCGAAGGCGCTCGTCGAGGCGCTCGACAGGCTGATGTCGGGAGGCGCGGCATGAGCACGCCCGACGCGAATCCCGCCATTGCCGCCATGCCCGCCGACGACGGCGTCGCGCTCGCCGAAGGCTTCGCGCGCAGGATCGGCGCGCTCGGGCGGCGCCTGCGCGCCGATGCCCGCAACGTGCGATGGGCCGAGCGCGCCGCATTCGCCGTCAGCCGCGCGACGGCGCAGGGGCACGTCTGCGTGTCGCTAGCGGCGCTCGCCGGGCGTTACGGGGAAAGCGCGGCGGCGGTGCGCGCCGCGCTCTTCGCGAGCGGCCTCGCCTGCGATGGCGAAAGCGCGGGGGCGGACCTGCTGCCGCTCGTGATCGACGAAGGCGGGCGCGTCTATCTCGCGCGCTATTACGAGTACGAGCGGCGGCTCGCGCAGGCGCTCGTCGCGCGCTCGGGCGCGGACGGTGCGACGGCGAAGGCACCGGATGCACGGGACGCTCCGGACCCCGCGACCGCGGCGAAGCGCATCGCGCGCTACTTCGGCGCACCGCAAGACGACGACATCGACTGGCAGCGCGTCGCGGCACTCGTTGCGCTTTCCGGGCGCCTCACGATCGTGAGCGGCGGACCGGGCACGGGGAAGACGACGACCGTCGTCGGCGTGCTTGCCTGTCTGCTCGACGAAGCCCCGAGCCTGCGCATCGCGCTCGCCGCGCCCACCGGCAAGGCCGCGCAGCGCTTGCAGGAAGCGTTGATCGAGCGCGCCGACCGCTTACCGCGCGAACTGGCCGAGCGGCTGCCGCGCACATCGTTCACGCTGCAGCGGCTGCTCGGCACGCAGGCGAACGGGCGCTTTCGCCATCATCGCGACAATCCGCTGCCGTATGACGTGATCGTGGTCGACGAGGCGTCGATGATCGACGTCGCGCTTGCCGCGCATCTGCTCGAGGCGGTGTCGCCCGAGGCGCGGCTCGTGATGCTCGGCGACAAGGATCAACTGGCGGCGGTCGAAGCCGGGGCGGTGTTCGCGGAGCTGAGCGCGCGGCCCGTGTTCAGCGAAGCGGGCGCGGCGCGCATCGCGGCGGCCCTGTCGATCGCTCCCGCGCGCCTGATGGCCTCGTTGCCGGACGAAGCGGCCGAGCCCGCCGACATGTCCGGTACGTTCGCGCCACCCGATGACGAAGTCGCCTATCTGCCGGATGCCGACAGCGAAGGTTACGCGCAACTGCATGAAGCGATCCCCGAGCCGTGGCATCCTGTTCCCGTTCCTGTGCCCGACGGCCAGCCGGCGGGAAATCCGCTGACCGATTGCGTCGTGTGGCTCGAGCGCAATTACCGGTTCGGGCTCGATTCGGATATCGGCAGGCTGTCGCTCGCGATCCGGCGCGGTTCGCCGCAAGCGGCGCTCGATGCGCTTGAAGCCGATCGCGGCGCGGCGTCCGAACGCGCGGCCGTGCTCGTCGACGACACCGCGCCTGCCCTCTCCGAACGCACGCTCGCGCGCCTGTCCGCGGGTTTCGCACCCTATGCCGAGGCGCTCGCCTCGACGCTCGACGCGCAGGCGGACCCGTCGCAATTGTTCGACGCGCTGAATCGCTTTCGCGTGCTCTGCGCGACGAAGAAAGGCGCGCGCGGTGTCGACGAAATCAACGCGCGGGTGGCGGCGAAAGTGCGCGAGCGCGCGCGCGTCACGCATGCGCTCGGCGCGCAATGGTTCGCGGGGCGGCCGGTGATCGTGACGCGCAACGACTATGCGCTCGGCCTTTTCAACGGCGACATCGGCATCGCGCTGCCCGCCGCCGACGGCGCGCTGCGCGTCTGTTTCCGGATGGCCGACGCGTCGCTGCGCTACGTGTCGCCGGCCGCGCTCCCGCCGCACGACACCGCGTTCGCGCTGACCGTCCACAAGTCGCAGGGCTCGGAGTTCGATCACGCGGCGCTCGTGCTGCCGGCGGCGTTCAATCGCGTGCTCTCGCGCGAACTCGTCTATACGGCGATCACGCGCGCGAAGAAGCGCATCGAGGTGATCGGCTCGCCCGCGATCCTCGCGCAGGCGGTCGCGACGCCCACGCGCCGCGATTCGGGGCTGGCGGCGCGCATCGAACGTATCGCGCGCATCGCGAGCCTGGCGGAGCACTGACCCATGACCACCCACGCATTCGAGGTCCTGCCGAGCGAAGTCGAGCTCACCGCCGTGCGCGCGCAGGGCGCGGGCGGGCAGAACGTCAACAAGGTGTCGAGCGCGATCCATCTGCGCTTCGACATCCGCGCGTCGTCGCTGCCCGAGGCGATCAAGCTGCGCCTGCTCACGCTCTCCGACAGCCGCGTGACGCGCGACGGCGTGATCGTGATCAAGGCGCAGGAGCATCGCACGCAGGACATGAACCGCGCGGCGGCGCTGGCCCGGCTCGACGAGATGATCCGCAGCGTGAGCGTGACGCGGCGCGCGCGGGTCGCGACGAAGCCGACGAGGGCGTCGCAGGTGCGGCGCGTCGAGAGCAAGGTGAAGCGCGGAGCGATCAAGGCGGGGCGGGGGAGGGTCAAGGGGGAGTAGGGCGGTTGCGCCGCGCAGGCGCCGGGGCCGATCGCGCCTCGCCGGCGTGCGCATCGAATGAAGGCGAAATGAAGGTGCAGTGAAGCGGATCGGCGCGCGCGAATCCGGGCCGGGCGGCGGCGAAGGAAGCCGCGCTCAGGCACGCAAAGCGAAGGACAAACCCGCGCATCCCGGGCCGCGAGTCCGTCGCTGAAAAAACAAGGGGCGGCCAAAGCCGCCCCCGATCAACCTGTGCGCGCGCTCACTCGCAGCGCGCCGCTTCCCGCCGCCGCCACCCCGGCACCCGGCTGATCACGCCCGTCGCGAGCGCCGTGCCGACCAGCACGACCGCGCATCCTTCGAGCATCACGAGCGACACCTGCTCGCCGAGAAACACCGCGCCCCACAGAATGCCGAAGATCGGGATCACGAACGTGACGGTCATCGCTCGCGCGGGACCCGCCACCGCGACGAGATGGAAGTACACGAAGTACGCGATGCCCGTGCAGGCCACGCCGAGCGCGAGCACCGCTTCCCAGGCCGTCGCGGACACGGGCGCGGCCGGCCACGTCGCGAACGCGATCGGCGCGAGCATGATGGTCGCGCCGAGCATGCTGCCGGTGGCGGTCGTCAGCGCATCGACGCCCGTCAGATACTTCTTCGTGTAGTTGCCCGCGACGCCATACAGCGCCGATGCCGCCAGCGCCGCGGCCGCGGCCAGCACGCCCTGCGCGGGGACGCTCGCCGCCGAGCTGCCCGCATGCGGCGTCGCGATCTGGTTCCACACGAGGATCAGCACGCCCGCGAAGCCGATCGCCATGCCGATGGTGCGCAGCGTCGTCAGCCGGTCCCTGAGCCAGAGGAACGCGACGAGCGCGCCCCAGAGCGGCGTCGTCGCGTTGATGACGGAGGTGACG
>Ga0163162_10002294_pt1 | contig 17960 bp, 18 predicted proteins | sample S55metaG_FD_115310 | JGI IMG/M metagenome (GOLD analysis project Ga0163162, IMG submission 115310) | Switchgrass rhizosphere microbial communities from Kellogg Biological Station, Michigan, USA - S5-5 metaG | ecosystem: Host-associated > Plants > Roots > Rhizosphere > Soil | place: USA...
AAAGAACACATATAACCTCTACTGATACTGAATATAAATCGGGTACGGCTTATATTTTAAAACCTCGGTTGGTGTTAGCATATGATGCGGCGCCTTTTTTATATCATTCTTATAAAAAAGTTTGTAGCCGGTAAACTGCACAGGTTCGTTGTGAATAAAATAACGGTACGTGCCGGTCTTTAAATCGGGTTCGCCCCAACCATCCATATCCATCACCAGTTGAATTTCAGGATGCAGCTTTATATTCTGATAATTGGTCACCATTTTTTTGGTAAAACGGTGTACAATTAAAATTTTCGGAGGCAGGTTATATTTCTTTACCAGGTTGGTAAGATACGCAGATACATAGTTTATATCGGCAGCATCATACGTCCCAATTTTTTTGCCGGGATGCGAACCATCCTTCATCGAAAACTCAGGGTCCATACCAAAATGCACGTTTGGCATTATCCAATATTTTTCGAGCAGGGGCAGTTCCGCATGGATATTACTTAACGCCACCTGTATATCTAAAAACACGATGGCATGTGCCTTTTTTGCCAGTTTTAAAACTGAATCAATTTGTTTAAAGGGCATACGGTTACGGAACTTTCCATCTTTGCCCGGACTGCCGCTGGCTACCACGGCAATATAATGTAAAGCGGGCTGTACCGGTGTTTGCGGATCTGCTTTTTCCCAATTCTTCACCTCTCCTTTAAGCTTTGCAAGCATTTCGTTAGGCGGCAATTCGCCCAGTATACCCATCTTTTTTGCATACAGGTTTCCGTAAAACGCAACTACCCGTTTAAAAGGCAGAATAGCCCCGGGTAATGGATAAGGCGTATTTTTAACCGGCCATTTTCCGGTAGTATCGCCGTGGGCAAGGCGTTTCATCAGTGAATCGTACAATGGTTTATTTAATGGCGGATATACAACCGGTTTCGGAACCGTGTCTGCGGGCGTTACTGCAACCGTTTTTACAGTATCTTTTTTAGCTGGTTTACTTATACTATTGCTTTGGCTGCAATTGGATAAAAGTATTAATGAGGATAAAAAAATTGCATTAAACATTACGATATTCTTCACTTTCATATTTATTAATGATGTATATAACCGGGGCGGTGCAAAGTAATACTTTTTTTCGGAGTCGATAGGCTTAAAATTATTAACAATTTCTGGGGTCGTGGCGAGCGATGCCGACTTATATTTCGAATGATTTAAATATAATAATTTCGACCGGGCTCTATCCTCCAAACACTAATCTTTTACCTAAGTGATATGATAATAGTCTGTAACCTAAGTTGCCCAAACTATCAGATAGCGGCCAGGCTTGTTCTATGAGAACGCAGAGGAAGCTTAATTTTAGAAAAGGCTGGCTGGTCATTTCTGATTTTCGATAGTCGCCAAAATAGAACAGGGCGCTTATTTATTAATATTATATATCAATTGCGAACCTGTTTGCTGTTTAAGTAAGCATTTAATACATCTAATCTCATTTTGTTTAAATCAGCGGTTTCAGTATTTGACAACAATATGAGCGTTATCCCTTTATCTATCAAGTGTACCCAGTTTGATTCGTTTCCATAACCACCACCTTGTCTTTCAGCAAAAATGGTATTTGTCTTACCAATCTTTCTTGAATATACCCAAAAGCCAAATGCTACATCACCCAGTTTTGGATAAGAGGTCAACATGGTATCCACGGTCGATTTTTTAAGCAGCGTATGATTAAAGATCGCCTGGTCAAAAATTAACAAATCCTGGGCGGTAGAATACATTGCTCCCGCAGAAAAATGGTTATCGATATAATGATTGGTGGGTATAATCAAAGAGTCAACATTGCCGTCTTTATTGTAATACCCTTCGTCCAGATTAGCTACAATATCTTCATGGTGCCAGTAGTTTGTATTGAGCATTTTAAGCGGCGTGAGTATTTTTTCACGTAAAATCACATCAAACGGCTTTTTATAGATTTTTTCTATGATCCTTCCCAGGATGATAAAATCGCCATTGCTATAATTGAATTTAGTACCTGGGACGTCGATTAATTTCTCGGAGCAATATCTGTTAATGAACGTGTCAACCGGCCACAAATTTTGGTCATAAGCTTCCGGAATAAACTTAGGGTCCATTTCCTTTAAATAGCGACCACTACTATAAGTTAGTAAATTCCTGATAGTTACTTTGTGGGCAGCTTCGCCCTTATAATCCGGATAATAGGCCGCTATTGTCGAATCAAGATTGATCTTGCCTTGTTCGTACAACTGCATAATAAGCGTAGCAGTGAATGTTTTGGTTACTGAAAATATCTGAAATCTGCTTTTTGCGGAGAATGAGATATTATAGTGACGATTTGCCAAACCGGTGTATTTTATATAATCTATTTTGCCATTCCGGGCTATTAAAACAACTCCATTAAAATTTCTTTTTGCGATACAGGAATCAATCACTTTTTCAATAGGGTTTGACTGGCCCTTTGCTACGTTTATAGCTAGCAGAATAATTAAAATTGAATAGAACAGCTTCATATTAAGAAATCTATATGCTGAGAAATTACACAATAAATGTTAAAGGAGAAAATGAGGAGTTGAAATATAACCGCTAATTAAATTTACTACAGATTATGACAACATGTTTGGGACGAAAAGTAATGATTCCAACTCTACATTGATTGTTTTTAAAGCGAAGCCTTGTAAAATTTTCCAAACACGCCTAAAGGTAGTTTTGGGCCCGACGAGGCCTGCAGATAAAGCTCACCTGTTTCCAGGTTTTGCACTTGCGGATAAGCGCTTTTTATTAAATTTTCGATAATTACTGACGAAAAACCTAATGAATAAGTATTCAGGATAAGAAAATGCTCGTCTGGATCGAGCAGCTGCATTACGTCGCTCATCATTTCGTTAATGTTATCTTCCAGCTTCCACTTTTCGCCGTTGGGGCCGTGGCCATAAGCGGGAGGATCAAGAATGATCCCATTATATTTTTTGCCGCGTTTTAATTCACGCTTTACAAACTTCAGCGCATCTTCAACTACCCAGCGAATATTGGTAAGGCCAGAAAGCTCCTGGTTTTCGTTGGCCCAGGTAACCACCTGTTTAATAGAGTCGACGTGCGTGGTATCGGCGCCGGCAGCCTGTGCAATTAAAGACGCTCCGCCTGTGTAAGCGAACAGGTTAAGCACCTTTGGCGCGGGTGTTTTAAACTTTTTTATGTTTTGAGTGATATAATCCCAATTAACCGCCTGCTCAGGGAAAATGCCCAGGTGTTTGAAAGAAGTGAGCGCCAACCTGAACTTAATAGCAGCTTCTGGATTTTTATATTCGATGTGCCAGCGGTCGGGAATGCCAGGATCTTTTTTAAGCCATTCGCCTGATGTTGCCGAGCGGCCCTTAAATTTTATATGGTACATCCGCTGCCATTCGGCCGCGCTTAATGCCTTACTCCAAACCGCCTGTGGCTCGGGCCGTATTAATACTACCTTGCCAAACCGTTCCAGCTTCTCAAAATCGCCGCAGTCGATCAGTTCGTAATCTTTCCAGTGTGTTGGTGTGAGAAGTTGGATCATTTTTTTAGTATCAAGTAACTAGTATCAAGTAGCTAGTATTTAGTATGAAGTAGCTAGATGTTATATCAATTTCCAACCAACTTATATTTCATTTTTTGTAATAAGACTTTGTAAAGATTGAACAATCAATCTTGCTACTTGATACTAACTACTTGATACTCCCTTCAAAGCTTCTCCCTTGCTGCCCGCATAAATTTGCTTGCGAATACAAAGTCGTTCAGTTCTTTATTGTCGGTATGGGCAATGTCATGGTTGGAGCCTTCCCACCATTTTTGGCCGTTGTGCAAAAATATAACATGCTCGCCAATCCCCATAACCGAATTCATATCGTGCGTAACAATCACGGTGGTCATCTGATATTCCTCAGTCAGTTCATTAATCAGATCGTCAATAAGGATAGCCGTTTTAGGGTCGAGGCCCGAATTTGGTTCATCAACAAACAAATATTTAGGCTGCATGGATATAGCCCGCGCAATTCCTACCCGCTTTTTCATGCCGCCCGATAGTTCTGACGGATAAAGCTTATTTACACCTTTAAGGTTCACCCTTTCCAGGCAAAAGTTTGCCCTGTCAGTCTTTTCAGCTTTCGACATATTTGTAAACAGGTTTAACGGGAAAATGATATTCTCCTCCACTGTCATTGAGTCAAACAACGCCGAGTTTTGAAACAGCATGCCTATATGCGTGCGGATGGGTACGCGTTGCTCGAAATCCATGTCGGTAAAGTTCAGGCCATCGAAAATAACGTCGCCCGCTGTGGGTTCGTGCAAGCCAACTATACATTTCAAAAGGGTAGTTTTACCCGAGCCGGAACTACCGATGATAAGGCTATTCGTTCCCGGTTTAAAAGTTGCGGATATATCATCCAGCACTGTTTTTTCACCAAATGTTTTACGAATATTTTGTATTTCTATCATAAGAACATCCGTGAGATAACCAGGTCAAAAAACAATATCATTACACAACTATATACAACGCCGCGCGTGGAGGCCTGCCCTACTTCGAGCGATCCGCCAGCTACATAAAAACCCTGGTAGCAGCAAATTGAGGTTATGATAAATCCAAAAACGACTGATTTAACCAAACAAACAGTAACTGTAATAGGATTAAACCCATCGCTTAAACCCATCACATAATCAGCAGGCGACACTTCACGCGATAATAAACAGGCTACATAACCTCCGATAAAACTTAACAGTATAGCGACAACAACCAGTACTGGGATCATGGTAACCCCGGCGATAATTTTTGGTGATATCAAATATCCGGGTGCGTTAACGCCCATTATTTCGAGTGCATCAATTTGCTCGGTAACCCGCATGGTACCGATTTGTGAAGCCATGCTTGAGCCAACGCGGCCCGATAATACCAGCGAGGATATAGTTGGGGCGAATTCCAAAATGGTTGAATCCCTTGAAATACTTCCGACAACGTTTTTAGGGATAAGCGGGCTTATGAGCTGAAAAGCTGTTTGAATGGTTACCGCCGCCCCGATAAACAGTGAAATAGTAGCGATAATTCCCAAAGAGCCGATGCCTACCGAAACCATTTCGCGCATCACTTCGGCCCAGTAAACATTAAATTTCTCTGGTTTTCTGAAGCTTAAGCGTAATAAGAGTATATATTTTCCGAAACTATGAAACATTTATTAGTTAAAAATCGGCTAAAAATACGGTTTTTACCAATAAGCTTTATTGGTTGTTTGCACATTGTGTATCTTAGGCCTAAGATTGCCCGAATAAATTCTTTAAACCAGATTACTAATAATCAACATCGCCGATATGGAAAGGATAATGTTATCAAGAGATATCTCCTTCTATAAATACTTATTGGGGTTCGTGACTTTGTTCTGCGTCTACATCATGATTGTTTATCATAATGATGGCACTACAATTATCAGCGCGGGTATCGTTGGCATTATTGCCTTTATCATTGCCTATCGATCATACTACGCCTCGACGTTGGAATTCGATGACGAAAATATCTATGTAAGCAACAAAAGGGGTGGCGACGTTATTCCATTGGAAAATGTAGCCTCGTTTAAACTTACCTCATTACAAATCAACAACCGGCATTTTTGGAAACTATTTTACATTGATGATATCGGAGCTGATCAATCAATTAAATTTCTGCCCCGGTTCGAAAGCCTCGATTCATTTATAGATAAGGTGAAGATGAAGAATCCAAAAGTCGAGATCAGAGATTCCATAGGTTTCTTTAGTTGAAGCTTCACGAGCGTTTATCGCAGCATTATGCAACTGCAAATTCTTGAGCCTATCCCATCCCTTTACCGCTACTTTTCCGCCGTTTACCGAAAAATTGCCATCCTTTGCCAAAAGCAATAATACGCCTGTTTAAATAACAATTAAATTTGATCAATGAAAAATGCACTAATAACCGCTGCTACAAAAGGAATCGGGCGTTCTATCGCCATTGCCCTGGCAAAGGAAGGGATAAACCTGGCCATCTGCTCAAGGCATGATGCCGACCTGGCGGCTTTCAGGAGCGAATTAGTTGCGATTAACCCTGACATACAGATTTTTACCGCCGCAGCAGATTGCAGCATTAAACAGGACCTGCTACAATTTGCGGGCGCCGCTGAGCAGCGTCTGGGCTTTATCAGCATAATTGTAAACTGCGTGGGTATGTTTGAGCAATCGAGCATACTTGACGATGCTGAGGATACTTTTGAAAAACACATCAATACCAACCTCGCCCCAGCCTACCATTTATACCGCTATTTTGGTAAAACCATGATGGCAACGGGCCAGGGTCATATTTTTAATATCTGCTCAGTAGTATCGCTAAACCCCGATGCTGCAGCGGGCTCGTACAGCGTAACAAAATATGCGCTGTTAGGTCTTAACAAAGTAATGCAGCAGGAAATGCAGCCTTACGGCGTAAAGGTAACCGCTGTTATACCCGGCTCAACCTTTACGGAATCATGGAAGGATGCCGAAGTGGATAAAGACAAAATGGTTTTGCCGGAAGATATTGCCTCGGCAATAGTGAATATTTACAAGATGAGCCCGGGCGCCAATGTAGACGAACTAATAATAAAACCGGTTTACGGTCAACTATAAATCAACACTAAAACAAAACAATATGAACAAAAAACTATATCGCGATGAATACCACAAGGTGTTAGGTGGTGTTTGCTCGGGCCTGGCCGAATACTTTGAAATGGATGTAACGGTTGTGCGCCTCTTATTTGTATTCACTGTTATTATAATGGGAGTAGGCATTATACCTTACATTGTTTTATGGATAGTATTGCCTAAAAAAGGCTATGTTTTTAACAACTTCAATAACCCTACGGTTGATTATACTGTGCCGCCGCAACGGCCGGGTGAACAACCTAATAGTCCTCCATCTGAACCAGGTAATCCTTTTGGCGGAAACCCCTTTGGTGGTAACCCATTTGGCGCCAACCCATTTGGTGAAAATCCGTTCGCTGATAATACCATGAAAAATATGCCTCCGAAACAAAAGTCGAACGCAGGGATAATTGTAGGTGCAGTACTGATTATGTTAGGCGCGGCTATTTTGATTGATGAATTTGATATAATCCCTGATTTTGATTTCGGCAGACTGTGGCCGGTAATATTGGTTGTAACAGGCGCAATACTCATTGCCGGGGGACAAAAAAAGCAGCCGCAAGTTGCCGACTGGACACAAACCGACAAAACAGACGAGCCGCAAAAGGAAAATGAGGCCACAAAAGAAGACCCTTCACTTTAAAACTATAAACCGCCCGATAAACCGGGCAACCTTAAAAAGATTGAATTATGAAAAATGATAAAATAATTCCAGGCCTGGTACTGGTGCTAATTGGAGCAGCATTCCTGCTAAGTAATTTCGGATATCTTCATTTCCACTGGGGCAACTTGTTTCACTTATGGCCGATATTTTTAGTTATTGGCGGTATTAACCTTGTATTTGCCCACAACAAATCGGTATGGGCAACTATCTTAAAGGTAGCAGTGGTTGTGATCGGTCTGGGGCTGGTACTTTTTGGCGATTTCGGTAACCGCTTTAACTTTTGGCCCGGCTATCATTACACCTACAGCAATGATGATAACGATGACAACGATGATGATGACAACAATAGTAAAGGCGTAATAACAACCGGCAAAGGCGCATTTAACGAACCTTACAAAGCAGAAATTAAAATCGCCCGGCTTAATATAAGCGGCGGGGGGACAGTATACACTTTAAATGATACGACCAACCAATTATTTAAGGCGTTTACAAAAGATGGTACCATTAAATACGACCTCAATCAGCACCAGGATGATTCTGTTTATGTACTTGATTTCCATATGAAAAATCACCGGGGGTTTAATTTCGATTCGGATAAAAACGAGGCGGTGATGCAGTTAAATTCAAACCCCGAATGGGAAATTAATGTAGAAACCGGGGCTACCAAGCTGGATTTCGACCTTTCCAGGTTCAAAATCAGGAAACTTAAATTACACGGCGGTGCAGCGGCGTTTAATGTAAAATTAGGGGCACCGTTGGACCTAACCAATGTGGATATTTCAACGGGCTTTGCGGGTGTGGATATCAGCATTCCGCAAAATGCGGCCTGTAGCATTGAGACCAATTCGGGTTTATCAGACAAACATTTTGAAGGGTTCAATAAAACAGGGGATAACAACTTTGAGTCGCCAGGTTTTGCGACCGCTAAAAACAAAATACACATACACATCAGCGGCGGTCTTTCTGATTTTAAAGTGAGAAGATATTGAAGGTGTTGTAAGGCTGGAAAGTTGCAATGTTATAAAGTTGCAATATTGAGTTTTGTGATTAGCAGAATTTGATATTGCAACTTTTTGATTGAGTAAATTATGTGCCACCAATAAATGGAGATCAATGTGGTAAATTTGCTGAATGGAACCTAACATTTCAACTTTACAACCTTCCAACAAAAATACCTACCTGCTGGTAATAAACGGTAAACCAGAAGGCCCATTTGGTTTGGAACAGTTGAAGGGATTAGGTATAAAGCCCGGTGATTTTTTAAAAACCGGGGATATGGATGATTTTAAGGAAGCCCATGAAATTGCCGAGCTTCGCGAACTTTTAGGATTTAACCGGCAAGCACTCATCCCTCAATATTTTGCCGGTTTTGACCAGCGCCTGCTGGCTTCGGCGCTCGATTGGTTTTTTGTTTCGGGCGCTTGTATTATCATCGCATTTGCAGCATCGTTATTCATTGATGATAAAACTTCCAGAATTGCGATAGCATTTAGCTTGCTGATTGTTATACCTATAGTTAATTTGATTTACCACATAATTATGGAGGGTTCGGCTAAACAAGGCACCTATGGCAAGCAATTGCTCAAGATAAAAGTTTGTGATTTAGAGGGTTATCCTTTGAGTTTTGCCCATGCGACTGGCAGAAATTTAGCGAAGGCGCTTTCGGTATCTACGCTTTTTATCGGCTACCTGTTTAGCTTTTTCAACAAACAGCAGCAATGCCTGCATGATATGATTGCGGGTACGCTGGTAATAAAGGACAGGCTTATTTGAGTTTGCAGGTCCGAGCTAAATTACATGTTATTTTCTTTAGGGGCCGATGTAAAGCATGCCACTAACCGCCCCAGCTTCACGCGGTCTTTTTTGGTCATTGCAATATATGACGGCAGATACACCAAATTCTCGAGCAAAAGTTCATCAGGGTTTTGATTAACCAAGCCCTCTATTTTTACAAGGCTCGATGCTTTTTGGGTAGCGTCAAATCCTTTCGATCTTAAGTAGTTAACTAATTCGTTAGGTCGCCTGGCTTCAACAGGCAAAATCCAATACGAATTACACTTATTTAAATAACCAATCTTCATAGGTTCAGGAATATTGTTAAGAATATCCTTAGCATATTCTATTCTTTTATTAAGGCATTCACAGCTAAATGAGCTTATTCTTTTTCTAAGCAATTGCAAATTAGCTGAAGAAGGCCTGAAACTGATTTTTTTCAACAAGTCCGGTCCCGGAAATCCTCTGGTAAAACCTGATAGCAATTCATCAAAATCTTTCCGTTTTTGTTTGCTATAGCTATAAAACAACGAATAAACTAATTTGGTTGTGAGCAATTTAATAAATAACGACTTGGATAATTTTTTAAAAAAAGTATTGGTTGACTGTTCGGGCAGCTCATTATTCAACTGGTTTACCTTTGCAAAAATAACCGGGTTATTTATCCGAAGCAACGCACCACTGATGGCGGTGTTGGTTTTTATGAGGCCAAAGCTGTACATTATCACATCTGATAGGGGATTGCCTTTATATTGGTTGCCGGCAAAAGCCTGCGCGCAGTCTTCAATCATAATTAAATTTTGCCTGGTTGCGATGGACAATATTTCATCGGTATCCATGATACCTCCAAAAAGATGCGTAATTAGTATGGCCTTCGTAGCGGGCGTTATCGCTGCTTCAATTTGACGGGCCGCAGTATTTAAAGTGTATTTATTTACTGGCACGGGCACCGCTTTCAATTTGTGCGCTGATATAATGTTAAACATATCGGGGATATTGATATCGGTCACAATTATTTCCGACCCGACAGATAAATTTAATGCACTAAGAACAAGATGAAATCCGGTTCGTACCGAAAGGCATAAAATTTTATCCTTTTCTTCCAGTGTGTTTCGGACGTCGACCGGTTTAATCCAACCAAAAAGGCAATAGAATAAGCCTTCAAAAAGGCGTTTGTATGTTATATCCAGTTTGCCCCTTGGGATCATCTTCTTTAGGTTAAAGTAATATGGTCAAATATGCAACAAAATTGAGGCTAATTTAACTCCGGCGTTTATTGTCTATTTAATCAGCGGCATAAATACATTTTCTTAAGTTTGCCTTTAAACAAACCATTCATGAACCCCAAGGCGAGCTTAATTATTGGCATACTGTGTATATCTTTCTCGCCGATCTTCGTTAAGCTTGTTGATGCACCGGCCATTACATCGGCCTTCTATCGTATTCTTTTAGGCTGGCTTTGCCTGGCGCCCTATTGCTTCGCCAAAGTAAATCTTAAAATTGCCCGTAAGGAGTTAATTATCGCATTGATAGGCGGGATTATTTTTGCAGCCGATATAGCTGTGTGGAATATCTCGCTTTTAAAAATTACCGCCACCGTATCTACGCTTATCGCTAACCTTGCCCCGGTTTGGGTGGGATTGATAAGCTATATCCTATTTAAAAAACAGGCAGGAAGACTTTTTTGGATAGGCACATTTATCGCCATCTTCGGCATGGTGGTTTTAGTGGGATACCAAAACATTATCATTCTTAAATTTAACGCAGGGATATTGCTGGCGCTGCTGGCCAGTTTGTTTTATGCTATCTATATTACCATCACCCGGGGTGTGCTGCAAAAAATCAGCGTGTTAACCTTCATGTTCTATAATATGCTGTCGGCGAGCATTTTTTTACTGGTGATCTGTGGATTCCAGCATGCCAACCTGGTTAATTTTTCAACATCGACATGGTTGTATTTTATCGCAATGGGCTTAGTTTGCCAGATTGCGGGCTGGCTGATGATTAACCACGCGCTTCGGTTCCTGGAGTCGACCAAAGTTTCCATTGCCTTATTGAGCCAAACTGTGGTAGCCGGCTTTTGGGCAATTTTATTATTAAATGAAAGGCTGGAACTAAAAGAGATTATTGGCAGTGTAATAGTGCTGGCGGGGATAGCAATTACCTTTTTAAAGGTGAACCAATCAAATAAAATAGTAAATTAACTTTTGTAAAAAAGGGTTGGTTGAATTGCCCTACATTTGCACCATACATGATTACCAAATCCACCATCGACCGTATTATGGAAGCCACCGACATTGTGGAGGTGATAGGTGAATTTGTGCAGTTAAAGAAGCGCGGGGCCAATTATGTTGGCCTGTCGCCTTTTGCCAATGAGCGTACGCCATCGTTTACCGTTTCGCCGGCGAAGGGAATTTTCAAAGATTTTTCATCAGGCAAGGGCGGGTCGGCGGTTACTTTTTTAATGGAACTGGAAAAGTTTACCTATCCGGAGGCGTTGAAATGGCTGGCAAAAAAATACAGCATCGAGGTTGAGGAGACGGTAGAAACCATAGAGAACAAGGAAGAAGAAAACCATCGCGAAAGCCTGATGATTGTTACCGGTTATGCCGCCAAATTCTTTCATGAAAGTTTGCTGGAAACCGACGAAGGCAAAAGCATAGGATTAAGTTATTTTAAGGAACGCGGATTTACTAATGATACCATCCGCAAGTTTGAGCTGGGCTACTCGCCCGATCAGTGGGAGGCATTTACCGGCCAGGCTTTAAAGGATGGTTATCTGCAGCAATTTTTAGAAGAAAGCGGCCTCTCCGTTAAACGGGATAACGGGTCGTTATATGACCGTTATCGCGGGCGCGTAATGTTCCCGATACATAGTTTCACCGGCAGGGTAATAGCTTTCGGCGGGCGCACGCTTAAAAACGACAAGAACGTACCTAAATACGTTAACTCGCCCGAGTCGGAGATCTACCATAAATCGAATGTCCTCTATGGCCTTTACTTTGCTAAAAAAGCCATACGCGAGGAAGATAATTGTTTTTTGGTGGAAGGTTATGCCGATGTGCTGTCGGTACACCAGGCCGGAATCGAAAACGTGGTAGCCTCGTCGGGCACCTCGTTAACGGTTGAGCAGATCAGGCTGATTGGCAGGTTTACCAAAAACATCACCATCCTTTACGATGGGGATCCAGCAGGGATAAAAGCGTCTTTGCGAGGTTTGGATATGATTCTGGAAGAGGGTCTCAACGTAAAAGTGGTGCTCTTCCCGGACGGGCACGACCCCGACTCCTACGTGCGAAATTTTGGCACCAATGGCTTCAAAAAACATATAGAGGATAACAAAAAGGATTTTATCCTCTATAAAACAGATATCCTTTTAAAGGAAGCAGGAAATGATCCAATCAAAAAATCGGAAGTTATAAGGGAAATTGTTGAAAGCGTTGCTAAGATACCCGATTCCATTAAAGCCTCGGTATTTATAAAGGAATGTAGCAACCTGCTGAAAATTGATGAACGGGCGCTGCTTTCGGAACTAAACAAAATGCGGATGGCGAAAGCCAAAAAAGATTCGCAGCAGCAAATTTCCCGCCAGGTTCCGGTTGAGGAATCACCGGTTGATGAACCGCAACTAAGAGAACTAAAGGACGACGCCAGCCAGGAAAAAGAAATCATCAGGCTGTTATTACTCTATGGCAACCGGGTAATTGACTGGGACGGCATTGCAAATACCTATATAGGCCCCTTTATGATAGCCGAACTGAGCGATGTTGAGTTTGAGGACCCTACCTGCAAAACATTTGTCGAGATTTATCGCAAGGAAGTAGAAAACGGCGTGCTGCCCGAAGAGCAGCATTTTATTCATTATCCCGAAAAGGATATCGTTGATCTAACTGTAACGCTTATTGCTACTAAATATACCTTAAGTGAAAACTGGTACGAAATGCATAAGATAATGGTGCCAGATGAGCAGGTAAATATGAAGGCTACTATTTTGGGGGCTATTTTTCATCTTAAAAAGCAAAAGGTTGGCAAAATATTAGAAAGCCTGCGGAAGGAATTACAAACAACACCCAGCGAGGCCGACCAGGAAATATTGCTGAACCAATACATGCACATGAAAAAAGTTGAGAAAACCATTTCCGATTACTTAGGCTCCGTAATTTTAAAATAATAATAAAGCGTGAAATATCTGTTTTTCATAATCATCCTCTTAATAGATTATCTACTTGTTAGAACACTAAAGCTGTTAGATAATCTGGGAGCATTGACCGTTATCTTTACTTTTATTTTAACAGCAGGAATAATTATCAACTTTTTCGTTAAAAAGGGAAGTAAAACTATTAAAGATATCGGTTGGGGAATGTTATATAGTAGCCTTACGGTAATAACCTTTATGTTCTGTTTTTTGATTTGGTCATCATTTAATTTCCCGAAATAATGGCTCAACACCTCGACCTGGGCCGCAGAGGCGAAAGCCTCGCAAAAACACACCTGGAAGCTGCAGGATACGAAATTTTGGATGAAAACTGGACGCATGGTCGGTTAGAAGTCGACCTCATTGCTTATAAAAACAACGTTATTATATTTACCGAAGTAAAAACCCGTACCGGAAACGATTTTGGCCAGCCGGAGGATTTTGTGGATGCACGCAAACAACGATTGCTGGCCGATGCGGCAGATGAATATATTTACCTGATGAACCACCAGGGCGAAGTGCGGTTTGATATTATATCCGTTTTATTTGATAAACACGATAATTACATAATAAATCATATTGAAGACGCGTTTTGGCCATCGGCCACCTGAATAAATTATGAAGAACTTATCAGCATTAATTTTAATCGCAATAATAACGTTTACGCTAAGTTGTAAACACAACAGTCAACAAAGCGAAAACATAACCATAAGCCCGGAGTCGGGTACGAATTATAAATCCGGAAGTCCTGTAGCGGTAAAAGCTCACTATGCCGCAGATTTGAAGGTCGACTCGGTTGTTTATCTTGTTGATTCGGTAAAAGTAGCCTCAACGAAAGATTCATCAGGGTTCACTCTGAAAACAGATACTTTGAAATTAGGGTCCAGGCTGCTTACTGCAAGGGTGTACACCAATGGCAAAAGCAACGAAATATCAACCAATATAATTTTATTGGCTGCGAAAGCACCTGAGCAATATAGCTACAAAGTAATAAAGACGTTCCCGCACGACACGGGTTGCTATACCGAGGGACTGGTTTACAGCAATGGTTTTTTATACGAAAGCGGCGGGGGCTATCTCGAACCGCCGGACGGCCTGGAAAAGGACGGACAATCGAGCTTACGAAAGGTTGACATTACTGCGGGTAAACCTGTTCAAAAAGTAATGATTGATCCTAAAGTTTTTGCCGAAGGTATAGCTGTTATAGGCAACAAGATTGTTCAGCTTACCTGGAAAGAGAAAATAGGTTATGTGTATGACAAGGATACGTTTAAATTACTAAGTACCTTTACCAATAATGTAGGCGTTGAGGGTTGGGGAATGTGTTTTGACGGCAATAAGCTATATGTAGACGACAGCACTAACCGTATTTGGTTTTTAGATAAAGACACCTACCACGCGAAAGGTTACATAGACGTTTGCGATAATCAAGGCCCGGTAAACGAAATAAACGAGCTGGAATACATTGATGGTAAAATATATGCCAACGTATATCACAAAGACAATATCATTGTCATTGATCCTAAAACAGGGGCCGTTTTAGCAACGATCGATTTAACAAACCTCTACCCTCAAAGCACGAGAAATCTGAACGCCGATGTATTAAACGGCATTGCTTATGACGCACAGGGCAAAAGGATTTTTGTTACCGGGAAGAAATGGCCGCATTTGTACCAGGTTGAGTTTTTAAAAAAATAATATATCAGTAGCACCATTGGGATTTTTGGCTAAAGCCCTTGGATATTCAACATGTTTCCGTCCCTTAAAAGGGACGGCAATGAATTTTTTTGATCATCTGATTTTATATTGTTTTTGAACTCAACCCGTAAAAGATGTTCCCATTCCCGTTTCAGCCAAATATTACAAATCTCAAAGGGGCTGCAATGAATTTCGAATTGCTTGATATCACATTCATTGCCGTCCCTTTTAAGGGACGGAACATAAACACAATTATTTCGGCTTTAGCCAAATATCGGGAGCAATTGCGCCGTACAATATTTAGATTATTATTTATCCTTAATTCTTTCCCATCCATACTTGGTCATAAACTCATTGACCTCCTCATTAAATGATTTTTTTGAATGATGCTTTTCCTGATTTTTTATATAATTTACAACCTGTTCAACCTGGGACTCGCTTACCGAAACCGCAAAATAATCATCCTGCCAACTGAACTTTTCCTCGGTTAAATTATTTTGATTAATCCAAAATGAAGACTCTCCTTTGATGAGCTGACTTACTTTGGATATTGTTTGATCTTTCCCCAAAGAGATCAAACAATGCAAATGATCTGTATAGCCGTTAATTGCTTTAAGAAATATCTTCTTTTTCGAACAATTATCTATAATATGTTTGTGGACGTCATATCTAAACTCCTTTTTGAGCAAGGGTTCGCGATTCTTAGTTGCAAAAACTAAATGAACCCAAATTTTCACAAATGACATGGCGTGATTTGGTTAAGTTTATGCTTTAAATATAAGGGAAAAACAATTAACTGGCGGCGAATTTTGGCTAAAGCCTCTTATAATCTAATTTTCTATTCCGTCCCTTAAAAGGGACGGCAATGAACAGCGCTTCCTAGCCAGGTGCCTGGCCATATATTTATATTTCAACTTTCATCGCTGTTGGCTAAAGCCAACTTAAAAGGGACGGCAATGAATAACGCTTCGCGGGAAAGATCCGTAGCAAATATATTATATTTCAGCCTTCATTGCCGTTGGCTTTAGCCAACGGGATGAAAAATATAAGAACATTCCGGCTTTAGCCAAAATGCCGAAAAAGATTGGTGGAAAATAGTTAATGTAATATAATTGTTTACATTAGATAAATCTTATCACACAATTATGTTCAAAAGTATTTTTTCCTTTGATGGCCGCATCAGAAGAACCGAGTTCGGAATAAGTTATCTTATTTATTTTGTCTTATATGTCGTGGTTTTATACACCTATGAGGCAAATCATGCGATGGGATTTCTAATGTTATTGTATATACCGCTTGTTTGGTTTCTTTGGGCGCAAGGGGCTAAAAGATGCCACGATATTGAAAAGAGCGGATGGTGGCAGATAATTCCATTTTACGTTCTGTGGATGTTATTTCAATCAGGCACTGAGGGCGAAAATGAATTTGGAGAAGATCCTAAAGAGAAAAGATTCTTTGACGAAACTGACTATCAGGACCCGCCAATCCACATAGATTAAATAATTATCTTCAGTAGCAGGATGCGTAAATAAAACCTGATTTACTATTCAAAACAAAAAGCCACTCATAAATTGAATGGCTTTTTGTTTTCGTTCCTTCTTTAGGGGCTACCGCCAGGCCTTATATTGATTTATCAACCCATTGGTTGATGAATCATGCGTGCTAACCTCGTTGTTATCCTTCAACTCCGGCAATATTTTACCGGCCAATTGCTTGCCCAGTTCAACACCCCATTGGTCGAAGCTGTAGATGTTCCAGATAATTCCCTGTACAAAAATTTTGTGCTCATACATGGCTATCAACGATCCCAAACTGCGCGGCGTTATTTTTTTGAGTAAAATGGAGTTGGTTGGTCTGTTGCCATCGAACATTTTAAATGGCGCCAGCTTCTCAATCTCTTCTTGTGTCTTCCCTGATTTTTTTAGCTCCGCCACTACCTCTTCATACGTTTTTCCATTCATCAAAGCTTCTGTTTGTGCGAAGAAGTTAGATAATAACATGTTATGGTGTTCGCCCAGCGGGTTGTGTGATTGTGCAGGTGCTATAAAATCGCAGGGGATTAATTTTGTACCCTGGTGAATCAGCTGGTAAAAAGCATGCTGCCCGTTGGTGCCCGGCTCGCCCCAGATGATAGGGCCCGTTGAATAATCTACAGGATTGCCGTTACGGTCGACGTGTTTGCCATTGCTCTCCATATCGCCCTGCTGAAAATATGCTGCAAAACGGTGCATATACTGATCATAAGGCAAAATGGCGTTTGTTTCAGCATCAAAAAAATTGTTATACCAGATGCCAACCAGCGCTAATATTACCGGGATATTCTGATCAAGCTCTGTATTTTCAAAATATTGATCGACCGCATGGGCGCCAGACAAGAGTTCGGTAAAATTGTCGAAGCCGATGCTTAAAGCGATAGATAAACCGATAGCGCTCCACAATGAATAGCGGCCGCCTACCCAGTCCCAAAACTCAAACATGTTTTTAGTGTCAATACCAAACTTTGCTACACCCTCCGTATTGGTCGATAACGCTGCAAAGTGTTTCGCGACATCTTTTTCAGCAGCGCCGCTTGCTAAAAACCATTCGCGGGCGCTGTGTGCGTTGGTCATGGTTTCCTGCGTGGTGAAAGTTTTTGAGGCGATCAGGAAAAGTGTAGTTTCCGGGTCCAATCCTTTCAATGCTTCAACTATATGTGTGGCATCCACGTTGGATACGAAATGCATGTTTAAGCGGGTTTTATACGCCTTCAACGCTTCGGTAACCATAACTGGTCCCAGGTCCGATCCACCAATACCAATGTTAACAACATCAGTGATAGCTTTACCGGTAAAGCCTTTCCAGGTGCCCGAAATTATGGCATCGCTGAACGTTTCCATTTGGTTAAGTACGCGGTTAACATCGGGCATTACGTCTTTTCCGTCAACATAAATTGGTTTGTTGCTGCGGTTGCGCAAGGCGATGTGTAGCACCGGGCGGCCCTCGGTGGCG
>Ga0163162_10002295_pt1 | contig 17953 bp, 17 predicted proteins | sample S55metaG_FD_115310 | JGI IMG/M metagenome (GOLD analysis project Ga0163162, IMG submission 115310) | Switchgrass rhizosphere microbial communities from Kellogg Biological Station, Michigan, USA - S5-5 metaG | ecosystem: Host-associated > Plants > Roots > Rhizosphere > Soil | place: USA...
CATCGTTGCCGCCACCTGCATTACTTTTGCGCTGATGCTGACGCTCGACTGTCTTCACTCGCCAGCCGGCGCTACGCCCGCGTGTGTTTGTCTTTCGACGGCGCCCTTGCCAGAAACGGCCACGGTGCTTGGTGTCGGGCTGGGATTGACCGTCATCGCGCAATCCATCATGAAGCGGATCGCAAAGGGCAGGGCGCATCACTCCGTGGAATAGTCTCTATGTCGCGCCGTCCGTAGAAAAAATAAATAGGTCAGCCAATAATGCGTTCAACCACCTGCCAGAATAAGGTGGAGACAAATCTGAACAAGGAGACTTGTCATGTTGCAGCCTCAAGCGCGCAAACCGGTACGCGATCCCGAAACGTCCATCGGCGAGTTCGCATCGCACGGACCGGAGTTGCAGCCCGAATGCGTGACACCCCAGGAGTTCCGGGAAGCGCTCTCGCGGGCGGTGACCCCGGTGACCGTCATCGCGACGAGCGGGCCGAGCGGCACGGCAGGAGTGACCTGCTCCGCCGTGTGTTCCGTATCCGATACCCCACCCACCGTGCTGGTCTGCGTCAACCGGAAGAGCTTTGCCAACGGCATCATCAAGGCCAACGGCGTGCTGACCGTGAACTGGCTGAGTGCCGCGCAGAGTAGCGTGTCTCAGCTCTTTGCAGGCGTCGGCGCCGTCCCGATGGAGGAGCGTTTTGCGCCTGGTCAATGGGCGGCCCTTGCCACCGGTGCGCCTTCCTGCAAGGACGCCCTGGTGTCGCTTGACTGCCAGGTGGTCAGTGCCATGGAAGTCGGCACGCACAGCATTTTTCTCGCACGCGTGGTAGCGACGGTTCAGGCCGAGGATGGCTATCCGCTGGTTTACTGCCAGCGCATGTATGCAACGACACAACCCACAGAGTCTTAATCAGGCTTTCATTCCACCTAGGAGACATTCAATGATCCGTACCGGAAAGCAATACCTGGAATCGCTCAACGACGGGCGCGATGTATGGGTAGGCAACGAAAAGATCGACAACATCGCCACCCACCCCAAGACCCGCGATTATGCGCAGCGGCATGCGGATTTCTACGACCTGCATCACCGGCCGGACCTGCAGGACGTTCTTACCTACGTGGACGAAGACGGCGAGCGCCGCTCCATGCAATGGTTCAGTCATCGCGACAAGGAGCAGCTGCGCAGGAAGCGCAAATACCATGAAACGATCATGCGCGAATTGGCTGGCGCGTCCTTTCCTCGCACGCCGGACGTCAACAACTATGTTCTGGCGACCTACATCGACGACCCGCAGCCGTGGGAAACGCAGACCATCGGTGCCGAGGGCCGCGTGCGGGCAAGCAACATTGTCGATTTCGTCAAGTTCGCCGGGAAGCACGATTTCAATTGCGCGCCGCAATTCGTCGACCCGCAGATGGACCGCTCAAACCCCGACGCTCAACAGAGGTCGCCGGGCCTGCGCGTCATCGAGAAGAACGAGAAGGGCATTGTGGTCGACGGGGTGAAGGCGATCGGCACCGGGGTCGCATTTGCCGACTGGATCCATATCGGCGTCTTCTTCCGGCCGGGGATTCCGGGCGAGCAGGTGATCTTTGCCGCCACGCCGGTCAACACGAAGGGCGTGACCATCGTGTGCCGGGAGAGCGTGGTCAAGGAGGACGCAACCGAGCATCCACTGGCCTCGCAGGGCGATGAACTCGACGGCATGACGGTGTTCGACAAGGTCTTCATCCCATGGACACACGTGTTTCACATCGGCAATTCGGAACACGCCAAGCTGTATCCCCAGCGCGTCTTTGACTGGCTGCATTACCACGCCCTCATCCGCCAGATGGTGCGTGCCGAATTGATGGCCGGCCTGGCGGTGCTGATCACCGAGCACATCGGGACCAACAAGATTCCCGCAGTGCAGACACGCGTGGCCAAGCTGGTCGGTTTCCATCAGGCGATGCTGGCCCACGTCATCGCCAGCGAGGAGCTTGGCTTCCATACGCCGGGAGGCCACTACAAGCCAAATATTCTCATCTATGACTTCGGCCGGGCCCTCTATCTGGAGCGGTTCTCCGAGATGATCTACGAGCTCATCGACCTGTCGGGCCGCAGTGCGCTGATCTTCGCCAGCGAGAAGCAGTGGAACGATGGCAAGCTCAATGAGTGGTTTGAACGAATGAACAACGGACCGATTGGCAAGCCGCACGATCGTGTGAAGATCGGCCGCGTCATTCGTGACCTGTTCCTGACCGATTGGGGCAACCGGCTGTTCGTCTTCGAGAACTTCAATGGCACGCCCCTGCAAGCCATTCGCACCCTGACGATGCAACGGGCGGAGTTTTCGGGCGCCGGACCATACGCCAAACTGGCTCGCCAGGTCTGCGGGATTGAACTGGAGGAGGCCGAGCAGACGGACTACAAGGCCACGGCCGACTACGCCAAGGCCCTCGATTCGGCACGTCATCAGGAGCAACGCGCGCTGACTGAAGCCTTCGCGAACTAACTGCGTGCGTGATATCTGCGGCCGGAAGGCGGCGTCTTGCATTCGTCCACCTGTCCGGAGCTGGTCAGGTGCGCGAGCGTTGACGCGGGATGCAGCACCGCTCGCCCCAGCATCACGGAAACACTTTGATTTCATCTCAGGAAAAAGCCAGAACATGTCGAACCATGACTTCATCGATACCGTCTTTCGCAATGCCCGCAGCCAGAATGGCTGGCTCCCCAGGCCCGTCGGCGATGAGCAACTGCGGGAGATCTACGAACATATGAAATGGGGACCGACGTCGGTCAACTGTTCCCCGGCGCGAATCGTGTTCGTGCGCAGCGTGCAGGCCAGGACGCAACTGAAGGAAGCGCTCAGCCCGGGCAATGTCGAGAAGACCATGAGCGCACCGGTGGTGGCGATCGTCGGCTATGACACCCGCTTCTTTGAACATCTGCCCTCGCTGTTTCCGCATAATCCGGCCGTCAAGAGCTGGTTCGAAGGCGAAGGAAAGCAGGCTTTTGCCGAGACCACGGCGTTTCGCAACAGTACGCTGCAAGGTGCCTACCTGATCACCGCCGCGCGTGCTGTCGGCCTGGACTGCGGTCCCATGTCGGGCTTCGATCACGCCAAAATCGACGCTGCGTTTTTTTCGGGCACCTCGGTCAAGTCGAACTTCATCTGCGGCATTGGCTACGGGGATCCGGCGAAGATATTCGCGCGCAGCCCTCGCCTGTCGTTCGAGCAGGCGTGCGGACTCGTTTAGACGAGCTTACGCAGCGTCATGGCTTTTCGAGCAAGCTGCGTGATCTCGTGGACCGCCTCGCCGCCGATGCGGCCGCAGTGGCGGCGAGTGTTTGATGAAAGCCCCATGATGGAGATGCCGCAGTGAAACCTTTTTCATACGTCAGCCACCCGCAGCGCGTGATCTTCGGGGCGGGTTCGATTGGCCGTCTCGATGCTGAGATCGATGGTTTGGGCGCGGGTCGGGGACTCGTGCTGTCCACACCGGGACAGCGGGCGGATGCTGAACGCGTGGCCGATATGTTGGGCCCGCGTGCTGCCGGCATCTTCGATCGGGCGGTGATGCATGTGCCCGTGGAGGTGGCCCACGAAGCCCGCGACGTAGCGCGGCGGCTTGGCGCGGATTGCGTCGTGGCCGTGGGCGGCGGCTCCACGATCGGTTTGGGCAAAGCGATTGCGCTGACATCCACTCTGCCCATTCTCGCCATCCCGACCACTTACGCCGGCTCGGAGATGACCTCCATCTACGGCATCACTGAAGCCGGTCTCAAGAAGACCGGGAAAGATCCGCGAGTGTTGCCGCGCACCGTGATTTACGACCCGGAGTTGACCTACTCGTTGCCGGTCGGCATGAGCGTGACCAGCGGCATCAACGCCATTGCGCATGCGGCGGAGGGCCTGTATGCCATCGACGGCAACCCCATCACGGATTTGATGGCGGAGGAGGGCATCGCCGCCCTCGGCCGTGCGTTGCCGGTGCTGACGGAGGGCGGGGACGCCGTCGGCGTTAGCGACGCACGCGCCGAGGCGCTGTACGGCGCGTGGCTATGTGGCACGGTGCTGGGCAATGTCGGAGTGGCTTTGCATCACAAGCTGTGCCATACCCTGGGAGGCAGCTTCGGCTTGCCGCATGCTGAAACACACACCATCGTGCTGCCGCACGCACTTGCCTACAATGCGCCGTCGTCGCCGCGGGCCATGGCGCGCATCGCTCGCGCACTCAACGGCGCCGGCGCTGCGCAGGCCGTGTTCGATCTAGCCCGCAACAATGGTGCACCGCTGGCGCTGAAAGACATTGGCATGCGTGCCGAGGACCTGGACCGCGCGTGCGACATCGCGCTGCAGAACCAGTATCCCAATCCGCGGCCGCTTGAGCGCAATGCGATCCGTCAGCTCTTGCAGGATGCATTCGACGGCAGGCGTCCTGCGGCTTGATCAAGAATGACGCCGGTTCGCGGCGCTTTCCAACCCCCGGCGATTCGCGCAAGAGGATCATCAAATTGTTTGAATTACATCGAAGCGAAGCCCGCGGCCGTTCCAACCATGGCTGGCTCGACTCGCGTCACAGCTTTACGTTCGCCGATCACGTCGATCCCCGCAATATGAATTTCGGTCCATTGTGTGTGATCAATGAAGATCGCATCGAAGCCGGCACCGGTTTTGGCACCCATGGTCACCGCGACATGGAAATCATCAGCTACGTACTCGAGGGGGAACTGGCCCATAAGGACAGCATCGGAAACGGCAGCGTCATTTTGCCAGGCGATGTGCAGCGCATGAGTGCGGGAACCGGCGTCATGCACTCGGAGTACAACCACACGCAAGACCGCCAGACGCATTTCCTGCAGATCTGGATCGAGCCGAACGTACGAGGCATTCCCGCCGGATATGAACAGAAACACTTCCCGCCGGAGGAAAAACGTGGACGCCTGCGACTTATCATCGGTCCAGACGGATCGGACGGTTCCATCACTCTGCATCAGGATGCGCGCATTCATGCGGGCTTGTTTGACGGCGACGAAGCCGCAAGCATGGCGATTTCGCGGGGGCGCCGTGTCTATCTGCATGTCGCGCGCGGCGTCATCACCGCTAACGGCTTCGCACTGAAGACGGGTGATGCATTGAAAATCGTGAATGAAACGCAAATCGAGCTGGTGAAGGGACAACAGGCGGAGGTGCTGCTGTTCGATTTGCCAGGATGAGCGGGAGGACCTCGTTGCTCAATCGATATCGACAACTTCAATGCGCTGGAAGACCGGCAAGGAATAGACGCTGCAAGTCCGTTACGATGAAGAGCCGGCACTCTGGCGCGAACAAGGACTTTGCAGGCCTCAAGTATGCGCAAGGACCTTTGAGCTTCAGACGCATCCTGGAGTGAGCTTCTATCAGACCGTAGGGGGCGCAGCTTGCTTGGCGGATCGTCTCGCCTGCGATCCAGCTTTTGTTTTCGGCGTGGCCGCATCGTTCGGTACGAACCCGGCTCGTGCACGCTGCGGCTGCCGGGCATCCTGGCGAAGGTCGTCGACGAAACCGGGCATGAGGCGCCGGACGGTGATGAAGCGTCCGCTGTCGTCGATTGCCCGACATCTGGACCGACCCTGACCGCTAGGAAATGACGCCTTCGTGGCACCGCTCGCCGGCGCATGTGGACAACGCGTGCGTGAGCCTCGCAAGACTAGCTCGAGGGATCGCGAAGCCGGTCCATCCGAGCCCCGAGTGTCTGAAAAAGATCACTGCGCCATCGAACAGCTGGTTTCCTTCGATGTGCCAGGAGGGGGCGCTTTCAATGACATACTTGTGCGTGCGTGAGGGAGACGTAGATACCTGTGGCTGCATCTCTGTGCGATAGGTGATCAATTCCCCGATTAATGCATCGACCTCAGAGGGATCGAGCAGGACGTTGCATTGGTTCATCGTGATAAGCAGGGAACTCGAACCATATTGATTGAGCACCTCTAAGGTCAACTCCGGTGGCATCTGTCACCTCTAGCAAGAGTATAGGGTCCGGGCTATAACGCACGGGTATTGAGATCCTGCGCGTGGTTGCGGGTTTGCGATGCCGTCATCGCATCCGGAGACGCACGTGGAGGACGCCCCAGCGTCCCTCGTCTTCACCACAACGCGAACGACTTCTCAGACGACTTAGTTGGGCAACCCCAGGCGGGTTTCCGCCGCATGGATGTAACGCGCGAGTCCGTCACGAAGTCTCAAGGCGCCGGTCCTGGGGATAGCGAATCCCGCCCATCCCGCGCCGGTATCCCTTAGGAACAGTACGACGCTCTCGGAGGCGGGATGCGGCTCCGCGTACCAGCAAGGATCGATCTCGATTGCATACTGACGACGGCGTGACACGTGCGCGGGCACGGCTGGTTGAAGGACTGCTCTGACCGCGCTCAGTTGTTCGATCAGGGCATCCACATCGCTCGTGTTCAACTCCGCGAAATGCTTTCCAATCTCTAGACGCACCGTACTTGACCCTTCTTTCCTGATGAATTGTGTTCTCATTGTCTGAATGCTCGACCTGGATGACGATAACATTGCTCCAATTATGTCCTCGCTTTCCGTGTGCTTCCTTTAAAGAAGCGATCCAGCATCGTGAAACTGCTTTTATTTTTAAACGGGCTAGTAAGAAGGAGGAGTCCAGAAGTTAAAGGAATGTTCATTTGCCCGGTTACGTGGGTTCATGGTGAAACGTTGATCATTCGAAGGTTACCCAACGAACCTAACGATCATGAATCAATTGCAAGCCATGCGGATCTTCAGTCGCGTCGTCGACCTGCGTAGCTTTGGGCTTGTCGCGAAGCAGTTAGGCATGTCGCCGGCTGCCGTGACCAGAAGCGTAAGCATGCTCGAGGCACATCTGAATATGCGCTTGCTCAATCGGACTACCCGAAATGTGTCCCCTACGGAGGAGGGGCAGAGCTATGCGGCTATTTGCAAAACCATCACCGATCAGTTAGATGAGGTGGAGTCAGCTCTCGTACGGGCTCCACGAGACATGAGTGGGACGCTGCGTATCGTCGCGTCAACGGTCTTCGCCCATACTGGTCTGACGCGATTACTCACGACGTATCGGGCCCTACACCCGCGCATCGGATTTGACGTGACCACCTACGACACCGAAGTCGACATGCTTGAAGGAGAATTTGACATCGGTTTCACGACCCAGCATGCACCGGCCAGTTCTAGACTCGTCTGCCGCCAACTCACCACATTCTCCGAGATCGCAGTGGCCTCACCGGCCTATCTTGCGAGAGCGGGATCTCCAGCCAGTCCGTCTTCCCTCGACGGTCACCGACTGCTATGTGCAACCGATATGGCCGTACGATTCTGGGAATTCTTTGATGATCTCGGTGTGCAACGGGTTTCGGTGAGTGCCGCGGTGCACGCGACAAGCAGCGAGACCATCCGACTGGCAGCGCTTGCCGACATGGGTGTCGCGTTGCTTCCGGCACCGCTCGTGAAAGACGATCTTGCGGCGGGCAGACTGCTTCCGATACTTGGCCGATACCGAATTGCCAGTGGCGCAAGAACCGTATCGATCGTATATACCGGAAAGAGCTCCCTGTCCGCTAAGGTGAGAAGCTTCGTCGAGCACGCGGTTGAGCAATACCGCGCGTCAGAGGATACCTCAGCACTACGCGTCGTGGCGTGATCCTGTTGACATGACTCTAGTCCCAAAAGAGTTGAGCAGACGGTGACTGAAGCAGCGATATTATTTATGAAAAGACATGGAAAGCTAATCGTCATAAAAGTGGACACACCGTGCACCCGAAGAGTACGGAAGAGCATCCACGTCGATAAAACTCACGGCAAATAGCAACGACCGCGCGACGAATTGCTTACAAGATAATGGCGTTCATTTTTGAACCCGCTTACATCAGCTGATATCCATTTGGCATTTACGCAGCAAGGGCTCGTGCCGGAAACTTAAATCAAGTTTCATGAAAATATTGTCCGCTTTCTAGGCGCAATGCCATAAAGTTGTCTTGAACGCACTTGCGGGCCTCGCTTTCAAGCGGACCTGTGAATGGTATCAAGGATGTTATCCATGAATTGGCTACGGTTGCACCCCGACGCAACGCTGGTGCTGCTTTTGGGAGTGCCTGTCGGCAAGGCAGCCGAGACCGTTTGCCTGGATGGCGCTCTAACATTTCGCGTTCCCAAGACAAGTGATGTGGTCAGCGAGAACAGGCAACGCAGTGCCCACTCGAGGGTGCCGACTACGGCCAGCCGCTTGTCAACTCACTTCTCCACCGAGCTTTGGATCTACGCCGCGCGCTTCGTGCGGAGCGAACCACGGAGCAGGAACAATGACCATATCACATGTATTGACCGTAGAAGACGATCCGCTGACCGCGAACGAGATCGTTGCGAAACTCGAGCAATGTGGATTCGCGGTGGAATGGGTCGACAATGGACGTGATGGCCTTGCGCGTGCGATGGGGGACAACCATGACATCATTACCCTCGACCGGATGCTCCCAGGAATGGACGGCCTTACCATTCTTACAGCGATGCGCGCAGCCGAGATCAAGACGCCAGTGTTGATGCTGAGCGCGCTTGGCGACGTCGATGAACGGGTGCGCGGACTGCGGGCAGGTGGCGACGACTATATTACTAAACCCTTCGATCCCGATGAGTTGTCGGCGCGCATAGACGTGCTGCTGCGCCGACGTTCGGATCAGCAGCCGAACGATACGACGCTCGAAGTGGGTTCGCTAAGGGTAGATTTGATGTCGCGCAGGGTCACGCGCAACGAGGTAGAAGTTGCATTGTTGCCCACGGAGTACCGCATCCTTGAATTTATGGTCCGGAACTCGGGCCAGACGATCACACGGTCAATGCTGTTCGAGGCCGTATGGGGCTATCACTTCGACCCAGGTACGAATCTGATAGACGTTCATATGGGCCGATTGCGCCGGAAGATCGACCCGCAGGGTCTCGAGCCGCTCATTCAGACGGTTCGGGGTCGCGGGTACATCCTGACGTAGATTGCATTTTGCGAAGTTCGGGCTCACTCACGCGACATGCAGGCACCCGTGAAAGTCCCGCGTCACTGGCCAGTTATCGGCTTTACGGTATCGGCAGCGCCAACCCCCGGATCGGTCACGACCATTGAGTGCTGGCCTCACGCCCTCAGAATGGCGAATCAAAAACCAAGCAGCGAGCTGAATAGAGTTTAAAGAATGCGAATTCTTCTTGTATCGACGACGCGCGCGGAATCCGCGTATCTACATAAAGCCTTGCGCGAAAGCGCGCATAGCCTGCAACTCACCAATGATGTCCGCGACGCCGTATATCTGGCGTCGCAGGACACGTTCGACGCAATTCTGATCATGGCTGCAAATCATGCGCAAAGGGAGGAATTACAGGGCAGCTTGCCTGTCTTCTCCAGCCTGGCGAATTCGCCATCCACAATCTTGATGCTCGGCCAGGCTGCGCCCGAGGAGCGCGTACGGATGCTTCGAGCCGGAGCCGACGCCTGCTTCGTACAGCCGTACTCGCTCATCGAGATGCAGGAAAGGCTCACGGCCCTACGCCGGAATAACCAATATCGCGCGCGGACCTACGCTCGCGAGTCGCCAATCTGGCTTGATCCGTTGACACATGAAATTGTCGAACAAGGCCAGCGGCTTGCCGTTACCACGCGCGAATATCTGGTGATCGAATGCCTCCTGCGTAGCGCAAATCGTCCGGTAGCGCGCGATCATTTGATTCGTTATGCCTGGGCGGAGGCCGACGAGGTCGCCCCGTCGACGGTCAACGTAGTCATCTCCCGGCTACGCAGGAAATTTCAGCTTCAGGGTTTCACAACACGCATCGAAACCATCAGCCACTACGGGTACCGTCTGCGGCCGAACCCAGCATAAGAAGCGTGGCGGAGAACGCCGGACGCTTCCCAGCTTCACTATCCGAAATACGGCGTGCAGTAGTCGGGAGGGCCAACGCATTCGTTAGGGTTTGAGTTTGCTGTGGGTAAAGCGCATCCCGACATTAAAATCGAAACGATGGCGCAGCATATTATGGCGCGACTGCTCAAACGAATTGCGGTTAGCGTTCGCATGATGTTCCTCCCTATTCATTGCAAAACGACTGGATGGCCCGGGCTGAGACGCCGGAGTGATCGTCCGACGTTATGCACAGGCTACCGGCTGCGCACTATCAAAGCGGGAAATCAACAGTGAAACGTCTTTTACATCGCGCCAGCGGCAGAACACTGTCGATGACTTATAAACGTGCGTAAAGGCGAGCGGAGCTTCGACGCATACTCTGGCTTTCGGTACGGCTATGCAGCCCCGAGCGTTGACGCAGGCTCGTCTGATCTGATGCACGCACCAAGCATGTGGCGGGTGTTCGTCGATGATCCCGGGCCGTTGCACTCACCGACTTTACGATCCGAAGAACGGGTTGCAGACGTAGACGGGCCCTACACATTGGTCAGGGTTTGTGGTGTCGCTCTTCGCCGAAGCGCATCCCGACAATAAAAAGGCAATTGCGACACAGCAGACTATGCCGAGACGACATAGCCCACTTGCGGGTATCGTTCGCACTATCTTCTCCATTCGTAAAAGATCTACGGATCGTCTGGTGTTGCGATGCTTCATCGGTCTCGCGACGTTATGAACACGCGAGCGGCTGATCGCTGTTGAGAGAGCGAAGCCATGGACGATATTTGCATCCAAGGGATGACGCGAGTCCTTCTTATACGGGACGAATGAGGGCGGGTCCGGCAAGATTTCAGCCAGCCGGACCCCCGGCTTCACGATCCGAAGAACGGCGTGCAGTAATCCGGAGGGCCGACACATTGATTAGCGTCTGTTGCGTTTCCCTGCATGGAAGCGCAACCCGACATTGACAAGGCAATCAAGACACAGCAAATCATGCTTCGACTGGCGAAACTAAACGCACGTAGCGCTCGCATCATGTTCCCCTATTCATCGTAAAGGTACCGGATGATCCGGTATGCGACGCATTATTCGTCGCACAACGTTCTGATCAGGTTAACAGCCGAGCACTATCAAAATGAGAAGGCCCGAATGACAGCTTCTTCACATGCGTACGAGCAGAGACGCCGCAAGTGATGTACAGCGGCGGTTGTAGCGATGGAGAAGGCCTTGACGAGGTGCGGTGCTCGCCGTTCCGGTACCGCTGCGTCGCCCCGGATATTATCCTCACGCAGCAACGCGCGATTCGACGGCGTGGTCATGGGGCCGGTGATGATTTACGGCGAAGTCGATAAAGTGACGCACCTTGGTGGAAAGATAGATGCGCCCAGGATACGTGATAGAAAGCTTATTGTTGACGGCGGCATTACAGAACGGTTGCAGAATCGAAAGCAGACGCCCGCTCGCGAGGTCGTCGCTCACGAGTGGCGCGGGTAGTAGTGCGATGCCCATACCGTCAAGCGTCGCCACCCTGATGGTTGCCGCACTCGTCGCCTGCAAGGCATTTCCGGTTGGAACAAAAAATAGACCGTGTGTATCAAGAAACTCCCACCTGCGCGCACAGTCGTGCGAAACAGCAAGCAAAGCATGGTTTACGAGTTCGGATGGGTGGAGTGGCGTGCCGTGTTTCGCGAGATAGGCGGGCGATGCGACCACGACGTCTGGGAACGTGGCAATCTCCCGGCTGACAAGAGACGAATCGGGAAGACCGCGCCCCACCGCGAAGCCGACGTGAAAGCCTCCGTCGGTCATGCTGATCGGGGTATCGAAAGACGTGACATCAATGCTCACGCTTGGGAATGCCGCCTGATACGCGGCGAGCATCGGACTCAACCCGCACAGTGCGAACGTGGTGGACGTAGCAATGCGTAGCGTCCCCGCGATCTCACGTGTGGCACGTACTAGGCTTGACTCCATTTCGTCGAGTCGCCGGATGATCGAGCGGCATTCCTCGAGATATTTCCCGCCCGACTCGGTGAGCGATATCACTCGCGTCGAGCGACTAAGCAACTTCACATTGAGGTGTGCCTCCAGCAAGCCGACACTTCGGCTGACAGCCGCTACTGAAATCCCTAACCGTTGTGCGGCAAGCCCGAAGCTCGCGAGATCAGCGGCGCAAAGAAAGACACGCATGGCTTGAAGCTGGTCCATCGTTGTTGGTTCCTGCAATTCAGTGCGTGTCATGATCAAATAGTGGCCGTAACGAGGCACGAACACATTCATTAAACGTTCTTTAGCTTTGGCCGCCGGCTACGACGCGCCTCATCGTGCCTTTGCCGAGCAGTTAACGGGGCCAGTTCGTAGGGTGCAGGCATGGTGAAACTGAGAGGTGCGAGGGCGAGAAATCGATGGTGACGCAACGCAGCTGACCCTCCACAGCGTCATGACGCTGCGGCCCATCGCCCCGGCCAGCCGGGGCTGGTATCTGATGCTCAACAGATTTCCAGTCGATATGCATTCATCGCCCACCTCTGCGTCGCCCCTGAACCGGGTCGAGCCTGGGTTGGTTTGGATGCCGCACGATGTCATGAACTAACTTAAGGACAGTGCCCCGATCCCATAGGCTTTATCCGTGTGTAGAACCTGCTGAATTGGAACGGTTCCTCCGAGGAGGCGCTTTACATCCATGTGGTTATTGTCTCCGTTGCTGCGTTCCGAGACTTCGCGTTAAATAAATCAATCTTCATTCTGAGGAAACCTTCTTCATTTGCACTTCTCGTTATCCTGCGCAGGCCTACCAGCGAATCTACACGTATGAAGTATCGAACTCACGCAGCGTCCGGCTGGCCAGCTCCAGCGCAGCCTGCCGATAAAGCCATGCATTGCCTGGATTCACCATCTTCGAAGCTTATTGACCGCGACGCAGCCAGCTCTGCCAGTCATGAGTCTCGCGACGCGCAGCGAAGCACAGGAAACCCGATGAATTCATCAGATTTAAAAAACTCCGTCCCTCCTACGCGACTCGGGCGCCGCTGGCATACCTCGGCTTTTCGATGGCTGTTCATCTATGCGACAGTCTTCGTCGTTTCCAGTGTGTGCCTGCTGGGCTACATTGAAGTAACAGCGACCGGCGCGATGGAGCGAGAGGCTGACAGCGCGATTCGTTGGGAGCTGCGCTACTTCGATTCCCGCGTGGACACGCAGGTAGCTTCGATCGTGGCGAGGAGAATCGCGAGAGAGCATCTACATTCAGATTTCTACGGATTCTTTGGAGCGGATGGCCGCCATATCGCAGGGAACATTGCAACGATACCCGTAGGCCTGAAGCTCGACAACGTCGGGGAGGCGCACAGCCTGTTTGAAGGTCGCACGCTAACGCTTACGCAGGGCGCGTCCAACGAGATCGTTAGAGTGATCGGCGAGCGCCGCGTCGACGGCACCCAGTTGGTTGTCGCTCGCAACCTGGCGGATGTCGAGAATATTCGTGCGGAACTGATCAAAGCACTCATTGTCGGTGGGATCTTGAGCCTCGCGGCGAGCCTCGCCACGGGATCTCTGCTGAGCCTTAGACAGATGCGCCGAGTAAAGGAAATGCAGCGGGTGACGTTGCAGATTGCACGGGGTGACCTCAAACAGCGGCTTCCGGTAGGCGGACGTGATGAACTGGACATGCTGTCGAGCCTTGTGAACCACATGCTCGGCGAGGTCGAGCGGCTGATGAATGAAATCAAGGACACCTGCGATGGAATTGCGCACGATCTGCGCACGCCGCTCGCACATGTGCGAACCCTGCTTGGCAACCTCGCTGACCATGCGCAGCACTGGGGCGATGAGCGGGCGAACCGTATGCTGGATCAGGCGCGTGTCGAAGCCGAATCCTTGTTGGACCGATTCCGCGCAATGCTGAGGATCTCGGAGATCGGAGCATTACAGCGCCGCGGCGGGTTCGACATGTTGTGTTTGCCGGACCTGATAGCGCAATTGTGCGATCTATATCAGCCGCTTACCGAAGACAAGGAAATCACTCTCGAGAGCAGCGTTGAGGACGTGCCGCCCGTCCATGGCGATCGGGCGCTGCTGTTCGAAGCTTTCAGCAACCTGTTGGACAACGCAATCAAGTTCACGCCCGTGGGAGGACGAATCCGGGTGGAGCTCAAGGCCACCGCCTGCGGTCCGTGCGTCACCATATCGGATAGTGGCCCGGGCATTCCCGAGCATGAGCGCAATGCGGTGCTTCAGCGGTTCTTTCGGGGCGAAGCGGCTCGCCATGTGGCGGGGTCCGGATTGGGTCTCGGCATCGTGTCAGCTGTCATGCGCCTGCATGACTTCGAGTTGCAGATCGGCAGCAGAAATCCCGGTGCGGCGATGACGGTCGAATGCTGGCTGCATACCCTTGGATAGCGGCCAAACGCTGTGAGCTTTTGGCGGTGAGGAACTGGAAGCGTCGATACGCGCTTGTTCCAGGTTTCCGGTACTTCGGGCGCCCAGGGCGCTGGATGCGGTGCAACCGGCGCAACGTGGCGATCGGGAGATCAAGCGAAGTCGCCGGCGCGACGGGAATGAGCGTAGCTACCGCGACCGGCATTTTCCAGTTGAAGATATAGCGGGCGCCGCCGTGTCACCGGTGGCGCTACCGTTTTTGGAAATCAGTCCGTCCGTCCGAGGCAAGAGCTGCACTTGCTGCGTACGTGCATAAATTGCGCTGGGTGCCGCAAGTTTCGTTTGATACTCCTTGTTCAAAGTAGGGCTGACTGCGAGCCTGGGGATCAGCTCGCACTTCAGTGGATCTGGTTTAATTCAAGCGTCGTGGCTTGAGGCTTGCGGGACACGAAGAATCAGTGATGGGCGTACAACGTGCTGTCCAGGTATGCAAGCTGACCATCCTTTTCAGCTTTCACGAGTTCGTGATACACCTGCGCCCGCGTCTCGGGAGCGATCGCCAGACTATCGGGCGGAACCCATTGTCCTGTTTGGTCGAGGTTGACGCTGGCGACGGTGGTGACGTTGGTCGTCGGCGAAGCTTCCGGTTGGGTTGAGGACTGTGCAAAGGCGGATGTAGCTGCCATGAAGCCGAACAGTGCGACTGCAATCGACATTTTCATCATGAACTCCTTGAGATGCGGTGGATGAGATAGGCCGGGCTGCAGCGTGTGACTCAATGCGGTCCCGGCACTAGTAGATTAAGACCGTGGTCCTAGCAAACGAGAAACGTGAATATGAAGAGTTTTTAACGGCTTGAAATGCGACGTGACGCATCGTCGCTCACGCCTGCGGCGGCGACGCCCGTGCGTTCTCCCACCCTTCGCTGAGCGCTTGAATGAGTGTTACCGATGCCTTCAGGCGGCGCGTGCGTAGATCGAGCGTCGCAATCTGCGTGTTGAGTTCGGTCGTCTGCGTCGTGACGACGTCCAAATAGCTGACGGGTCCATCTCGAGACCGCGACAATGGGAGGGGAAGCGCTGGCACAATGCACTCTGGAGCTATCGGCGACAGAGGATGCAGCAGGCGAATTTCAAGAACGCTTCCTGGATGAAGGCGAGGCGCTCAAAGCGAACGCGCAAGCGCGTGAAGTCATGCAGCCAGGCAATTGCGCGTTCAGCGACCCATCGGGCTTTTCCAGGACCGCTGCCGTGCGGCTTGCCGCGAGGGGCGATTTGTGTCGCAATCCCGGCTGCGTTTCGCAGAGGCGATGCCAGATGATGCAGTGATTGTCTTGGTGGTCTGAAGACGTCTATTCAACACAGGCGATAGCCGGACCCGCGAACGGTACGAATCAGCGGTTGCGATGCCAGCCCGTCAAGCTTCTTCCTCAGGCGGCCTATGTGAACGTCGATGAGATTGGTACCGGGATCGAACCGTCCCCCCCAGACTGCTTCGAAAATCATGGTACGCGTGAGCACTTGTCCAGGGTGTCGCATCATGAATTCGAGCACCCGGTACTCGGTAGGCTGAAGGTCGAACTCCTGTCCCTCAAATCGCGCGCAGCGCTTGATCAGATTGAGCTCTAGCGCACCAACGTGCAGGCTCGTCTCGGCAGCATGAGATAGCGGCTTGCGCCGAAGGAGCACCTCGACCCGAGCGAGCATCTCGTCGGGGGAAAAAGGCTTGGCCAGGTAGTCGTCGCCTCCGGCTCGAAGGCCGCGCACGCGTTCATCGACATCAGACATCGAGCTAACGAGCAGCACGGGAGTGTCGATACCAGCGTTGCGCATGGCCGCGACGATGGTCAGGCCGTCGAGGTCGGGGAGAACACGGTCGAGTGTAACCACGTCGTAGTCACGAGACATGACCTTCGCAATGCCATCGCGCCCCGTCCGCGCCACCTCGACATGGTATCGAGGCATCGATAAGACTCCGATGACCTCGTTTATGACCATCTCGTCATCTTCTATCGATAATACATTCGGCATATCAGTATTTTCCAAGTGGCGTGTTGTCTTTGACGGCGGATCGTCGAGATGTCCTCGATGGTGGGTATTCGGATCTGTTCTTCAGAGAAGAGAAGATCCGTAACGGGCAATCTCCAATCCTCACTGCCTGAGACGCGCGTGGCAGCCATCACGTCGATGGCAGAGCTTGCTAGCTCCACGAACATCGCGAGGGGCTGCCTGGATTGTGGTTTCGCTCATATCAAGCTTGCCTGGTGAAGTATCAAAGGCCATGATCATTCGTCGAGGCTAAAGAGCGAGGTGCGTGTTGATTAAGTGTTTTTCACGATCCCGACCATTCGCATGTCTTCGGACAAGCTGGCGCGATGCCCCATCGAGAGCTTGTATTCGAAGTTCATGGCGAGATCGGCTTTCGATGTATGAAATGCCGCGTCGAGCGCAGATACCCAATGCGGTTGGTAATGTGAAAATTGCTGACGGCAGCGAAGCTGCGCCTATTCGCTGGCATGAACGCATGCCTCGTGGTCAGACGATCAACGGTCTGCAAATAGCAGACCGATGACTCAAGGGAGCGCGCCGTGGCGATGGATAATTTTGTCGAAGCGGTCGCCCTCGAAGGTGTGTTGTGAAGGCGACGCTGAGCGTTTTTGGAAAATCACCGACCATGCAAATGGAGTGTGGCCGAGTAGGCAGTCTCTACGAGACCGACTGGCTCGCTATCGAGACGCACACTTAGGCGGTTGTCGCGGGTCCGTGAAGGTGTTCAGAAGAGCGTGCGAATCCCGGTCGCTGCAATATAGTTTGTCGGCTCAAACCCGTTAAACGCCGCCCCGTTGAATTTCGAGAACATGAAACCGGCATAGACGTCGGTGCGGCGCGTAAATCTGTAGTCGGCAAGGATCGAGTATTGCAACTGGTTGCCGCCGGCAACGCCCGTAGACTGAACGGTCTGCGTGTCGTAAAAGCCGCCAGCGACATCTAGCCTCGGGGTGAACTTGTAATCTCCCCCAGCAAAGTACACGTTTGATTTTGTAGGGTTGACCGTGTTGGTCAGTGTGCCGGAAAAGCCGAAATAGTTCGTCGTGACACCCGGCCCGACGGGATCAGACGGAGCCCGCAGTTCAAAGCGCTCGTAGCCGACCTTGATTGTTCCCGCGCCGATCGCATATTTGGCCGCGATCATGACGTCCTCATCGTTCGCAAGCGTGAGAGCTCCGACATTGGTTCCTGTCAGCGGACTTCCGATCGGGTTGGCGCCAACGAGGGCGCCCGAGTGTATCGCATCCCGTGCGCTGTAGTACGTTGCCTGAATTCCAAAGTTGTGGTCCTCATATCCCAGGTTGGCGCCGATTGTGGAGCCGGCTCGGTAGTTGCCGGCAATCCCGCCGAGACTGTACGAGAGGCCATAATTGATCGGACCCGTGTGGTTTTGATACTTGATGTTGTTGTCCGTCCGCGACCCTTCCGTAATGCCACCGGCCGAATAAGACCCCGAGATTCCGAGCGGAGAGAAAAGCTGCGCAGCAAAGACGGGGTCGTAATTAAGGATCGTATCGAAGCCGAGCGTCGTCGTTCGGCCAAGTTCAACGGACCCATACGTGTCGTGCCGCAGGCCCACGAAGGCGCCGCGATTGAAGATCTGGCCGCTCAACGCGGAAGCAGCGCCGACTGTATTGTTCGACCC
>Ga0163162_10002296_pt1 | contig 17952 bp, 10 predicted proteins | sample S55metaG_FD_115310 | JGI IMG/M metagenome (GOLD analysis project Ga0163162, IMG submission 115310) | Switchgrass rhizosphere microbial communities from Kellogg Biological Station, Michigan, USA - S5-5 metaG | ecosystem: Host-associated > Plants > Roots > Rhizosphere > Soil | place: USA...
AGGATGAAGCGGCCAGTGCGACTGATAAGAACATTCGGTTTTTTAATATACCAAGAACAACGGCCGATTACCCGCAGGATGATGTAAGAGCAGAATGGGTAGTTTGTAACCCGGAGGACATGAAAAAGTTTAGCGCAGTTGCTTATTTTTTTGGTAAGTCACTGCGTGAAAATTTAAATGTTCCTGTCGGATTGATCGAAGCAGCCTGGGGAGGAACACCTGCAGAAGCATGGACGCCTGCTGATGCGATAAACAGTAATTCGGTTGTAAAAGAAGCTGCTGCGAAACTTTCACCAGTACCTTGGGGACCTGTCACTGCAGCCGCTATTTATAATGCGATGGTCTTTCCCGTCACAAAATATTCGATCGCCGGTGCGACCTGGTACCAGGGAGAAGCAAATGTAAACGCAGCTTCTACCTATTCCGAATTGCTGTCCACTTTGATTGCTGCCTGGCGAAAGTCCTGGCAGAAAGATCTTCCTTTTTATTATGTGCAGATCGCTCCCTATGCTGGCTATGGGGATAACAGTTCCTCAGCATTTCTGCGTGAAGCCCAAACAAAGACTCTGAAGACACGAAATACAGGAATGGTTGTCATAACAGACCTGGTGGACAATATCAACGATATTCATCCAAAGATGAAAAAGGAAGTAGGAAACCGGCTAGCGAATTATGCATTAGCCGAAACTTATGGTAAAAAAGATATTGTCTACAGAAGTCCTTTCTATAAGGGCATGAGGATAGAAAAAGACAAGGTCTGGCTTTATTTTGACAATGCCGATAAGGGATTAATGAGCAAAGGAGATGTACTTAATGAATTTTTCATTGCTGGGAATGATAAAAATTTTGTTCCGGCCAATGCAAAAATTGAGAAAAATGCAGTGATAGTCTGGAATAAAAATGTAAAAACTCCGGCTGCCGTTCGTTTTGCATTTCGCAATGGGGCTATGCCCAATTTATTCAGCAAACAAGGTTTGCCGGTGAATCCTTTCCGTACAGATGATTGGGATATCGATGTCATTCTCAATAAAAAGTGAACGACTAGCTGAATAGTTTTTTTATTATAGGAACCATACAAGGTCATGGAAGACGTACAAGTTGATCATAGATTTACTTCCTTGTATGTCTTGTATGTCTAAATGATAACAATGATCGTAATTTAGAGATGATCAAAAAAGATTATTGAACAAACCTTCAAATCAGAACAATGACTGCAAGAATTTTAAAACTAATTGTGGCTTTTGCCGCTTGTATTTTTAGCTTAGGAAGTGTAGCTCAGCAAGTCGGGGTTTTTGATGGTCATGACGATGTGGGTGCAGTTCTTCATAAGGGTTCTGCAAACTATAACGAGGCGGGGCATTCATATCAGCTGACCGGCTCAGGCGGCAATATCTGGTTCACTCACGACGAATTTCAGTTTGCCTGGAAAAAAATGAAAGGGGATTTTATTTTACAGGCCAGGGGAACATTAGTGGGGGCAGGAACGGAAGCACATCGAAAGTTTGGGTGGATGATCCGGACCAGTCTTGATTCAACTTCGGCCATGGTTTGTGCAGCTTTACATGGCAATGGTCTTACCTCCTTGCAGTATCGTAAATCGCCAAGAACAAATGTGGAGGAGGTACCATTTTCCAGTAAATCACCGGATGTAATAGAACTGGAAAGAAGAGGAAAACAGTTCATCATGTCGGTAGCGCATTTCGGAGACACATATACAACAGAGCAAGTATCAGATATTGACCTGGGAGATGAAGTGTATGTTGGTCTTTTTGTTTGTGCCCACAATAAAGATATTACTGAAACGGCTTCGTTTGACAATGTAAGGATCATAACTCCTGTAAAAGCTGATTATGTCCCTTATCGGGATTACATAGGTAGTCACATTGAAACGATGGATTTATCAACCGGGCAACGTGAGATCATTTATACTTCGCCGGTATCTCTGCAGGCGCCCAACTGGATGACAGATGGCAGATCTCTTATTTACAACAGTAACGGTCTTATTTATAAACTTGATCTTAAAAAACTTGTTCCGGAAGTATTGAACACCGATACGGTAAAAAGAAATAACAATGATCATGTGCTTTCCTTTGATGGAAAAATGCTGGGCCTGAGCAGCAGCGACGGAAAATATAGTTCAATTGTGTACACCGTTGCTTCTACAGGTGGAGTTCCCAGGCGCGTGACTCCTGTTGGTCCGTCTTATTTGCATGGCTGGTCTCCCGATAAGAAATTTCTTGTCTATACTGCGGAGCGCGGTGACGGTAACTATGATATCTATAAGATTCCCTCATCAGGCGGCCAGGAAATCCGGTTGACTACTGCAGAGGGCCTCGATGATGGTCCCGAGTACAGTCCTGATGGAAAATATATTTATTTCAATTCGGTCCGCGGAGGTAATATGCAAATATGGAGAATGAACAATGATGGAAGCAACCAGGTGCAATTGACCTCGGATGAATATAATAACTGGTTCCCGCATATTTCACCTGATGGCAAATGGATAGTTTTCATATCTTACTCCAAAGAAGTAAAACCTGCTGATCATCCATTTTATAAACATGTGTATTTGCGTGCAATGCCTGTGGGTTATGGCCAACCAAAAGTAATTGCTTATGTATATGGAGGGCAGGGAACCATCAATACTCCGTCATGGTCACCCGATGGAAAAAAGATCGCTTTTGTAAGTAATTCAGAAATAAAATAAGAATGACCTTTCATACACTATGAGTCAACAAACTCGTCACCAATATAAAAAATCAAATTGCTTATTATGAAATTGAATAAACCATTTGCATGCCTGCTCTGCTTGGGGCTCATCGTGAATCATGTCATCGCACAAACTGCTTCACAACTTAATGCTTCCATTGAATCTAAGGTAGATAAGTTGCTAAAACAAATGACCCTGGAAGAAAAGGTGGGACAGATGGCCCAGGTATCGATCGAATCACTTGGTGGCTCAAATGGGCAGGTATTTACTTTTTCTGATAAAATGAAAGACGCTGTTATCAATTACAAATTAGGTTCAATATTGAATAGTCCCGGGCCATTACAGGCTCCACAAGACTGGAACAGGCTCATTACAGAAATGCAGGAAGCAGCTAAACAAACAAGGTTAAAAATTCCTGTACTTTATGGTCTTGACGACATACATGGAGTGAATTATGCATCTGGAACAACCTTGTTTCCACAAGAGATCGGACAAGCTGCGACATGGAATCGCCAGCTTGTTCACGATGGCGGAGTTATCACAGCTTACGAGGCAAGAGCCGTAGGAGTGCCGTGGACATTTTCACCAACGCTTGATTTGGGAACAAATCCTCAATGGCCGCGTATTTGGGAAGACTATGGAGAAGATCCATATCTCTCTGCTGAATTGGGAGTGCAATTTGTAAAAGGTGTACAAGATCCTTTGGGAAGTAAAGAAAAGCTTGTCGTAAGTCTCAAGCATTTTATGGATTATTCTGATCCAAAATCAGGACAGGACCGGACTGACTCATGGGTGCCTGAACATTATTTACGTGAATATCATTTACCACCCTATGCTGCTGCTGTAAAAGCAGGGGCAAGAACGGTAATGATCAATTCGGGCCTGATCAACGGGATACCTACTCATATTAACAAGCATATCCTGACAGATATCTTAAAAGGTGAGTTACATTTTACCGGTTTCATTGTTACCGACTGGCAGGATATTGAAAATGTTTATCGTCGTGATAAGTTGACAAAAGATGTGAAAGGCGCGATCATGCTTGCGATCAATGCGGGTATCGATATGTCGATGATCCCTTACAACTATAAAGGATTTTGCTCTGACCTGATCGCTTTGGTAAAAGAAGGAAAAGTTTCACGGGGAAGAATTGATGATGCAGTAAAGAGAATTTTAAGAGTGAAATATGAACTTGATCTTTTTAATACACCCGTAACGCTTTTAAAAGATTATCCAAAATTCGCCAGTGCCGAATTTCAAAGAGCAGCTTACAATACCGCGGCAGAATCGATTACTCTCTTAAAGAATACAAACAACACCTTACCACTTTCAAAGAATGCAAAGCTATTAGTGACCGGTCCGAATGCGAATTCCATGCGCAGTTTAAATGGCGGATGGACGTATACGTGGCAGGGCAATATGACGAATGAAATTGCTCAACAGTATAACACCATTCTTGAAGCAGTAACTAATAAATTTGGAAAAGATAATGTAACATATGTCCAGGGTGTTGCTTACAAAGAAAGCGGTCAATACTATGAAGATACTGTTACGGGGATCGATGCAGCCGCGCAGGCTGCCGCTAATGCAGATTATGTTTTGCTTTGCATTGGCGAGAACAGTTACACGGAAACCCCGGGGAATTTGGTTGACCTCAGTTTATCAGAAAATCAATTGGCCCTTGCGAATGCAATGATAAAGACAGGCAAGCCAGTGATCTTTGTTCTGAATGAAGGCAGACCACGGATCATTAATAAAATAGAACCAGCTGCGGCGGCTGTTCTCAATGTTTACCTGCCCGGAAATTATGGAGCTGATGCATTGGCTGATATCCTGGCCGGCGATGTAAATCCATCAGGCAAGTTGCCGATCACTTATCCAAGATACACAAACGTGCTTGTGAGTTATATTCATAAACCTTCTGAGGGTGACAGCAATCCACAAGGTGGTGCGTTCAAACCACAGTGGCCTTTTGGTTTTGGATTATCTTATACGAGTTTTGCTTACAGTAACCTCGCCATCAACAAAAATAGTTTTGGTCCTGACGAAACGGCGACCATAACCGTGACGGTAAAAAATACCGGCGCTCGTGATGGCAAAGAAGTTATCCAGCTGTTCATTTCCGACCTGATGGCAAGTTTTACACCCGACGTAAAAAGATTAAGGGGATTTGAAAAAGTGGATCTGAAAGCCGGCGAATCAAAGACTGTAAGTTTCAAGGTCCCCATGAAAGACCTGGCTTTTGTCGGAACAGATAATAAAAAGCATTTGGAAGAAGGAGATTTTAAAATTCAAATTGCTGATCAGTCAGCAACGTTCAATGTTACAAAGACTGTTACTTTCTGATATATGAAACATTTAAAAAGGATAGCAGGTTTTTATTTCTTTTTTTTATTCAACATCAGTACCTATGCCCAGGTTGAAAAATTGGATGATGGTGTACTGATCCATTTACAAGGTGCCAATGCTAAAGCGGTAAAATTAGAGGTCATTTCAGACAAGATCATTCATGTGATCACAAGCCCGGTGGAATTGGTTCAGAAGGATACCAGTTTAATGGTGATCGCGGGGAAGATAAAAACTGAGTGGTCGGTTGATACAAAGAATAATGAAGCGACTCTGTCTACGGCTCTTTTAAAAGTAATTGTCGAATTATCGACGGGGAGAATTAAGTTTCATGATCTGAAAGGCCAGACTTTATTAGAAGAAGACAAAAACGGAAGCTCGTTTAGTGCAACTACCATTGATGGAGGTCCTTCCTGGCAGATCAAGCAAACATTTCTTTCTCCAAAGGATGAGGCTTTGTATGGATTAGGGCAACACCAGCAGGGAATCATGAATTATAAAGGTGAACTCATTGAACTTCTCCAGAACAATACAGAAGTTGCTGTTCCGTTTTTAGTGTCCAATAATGATTATGGCCTTCTTTGGGAGAATTATTCAATCACGCAGTTTGGAGATGGTAGAAAGTATCAGCCGCTAAGTGAATTGAAACTTTATGATGAAGCCGGCAAGGCCGGCGGATTAACTGCAAAGTATGTTTCAAAAAAAGACAGCTCCAAAATATTTACAACGCGAACAGAGGAGGATATTTCTTATGATTTTCTTTCGTCATTAACAAGATTTCCCGGCAACTTTCCGTTAGGCGATGGAATGGCTACCTGGCAAGGTTCTGTGGAATCTTCATCAACAGGTATTCATAAATTTTCTGTGAGATATGGAGGCTATATAAAAGTTTGGATCAATGGTAAACTAGAGTTAGATGCCTGGCGGCAGTGCTGGAACCCCGCTACAAATATCCTTCCGGTCAGCATGCAGGCCGGTAAAGAATATTCTGTCAAAATACAATGGATGCCTGATGGCGACGAGTCATACGTTAGTATCAACTGGTTGAAGCCCGCGTCGTCCTATAACAAAACTCATTTTGAGATCAGTTCTGAAGCCGCCAATAATATCAACTATTATTTTGTTTATGGGACGAACATGGATGAAATAATAAGTGGCTATCGTTACCTGACGGGAAAAGCGCCTATCGTTCCGAAATGGACTTTGGGTTTCTGGCAAAGCCGTGAGAGGTACAGAACACAAAATGAAATCTTATCTACGGTCAAAACATTCAGAGAAAAAAATATTCCTCTTGACAATATTGTTATGGATTGGCAATACTGGAAACCCGATGAGTGGGGAAGCCAGGAATTTGATCCGTCAAGATTTTCTGATCCAAAGGGCATGATCGATACACTACACAAAATGTATCACGCTCATTTTATGATCTCAGTGTGGCCAAAGTTTTATTCGGGGATAAAGAATTATGGCCTGATGAACGATCAGGGTTTTTTGCTGACGAAGAATATCCAGGATAACCGCAAAGATTGGCTGGGTTACGTATCTACATTTTATGACGCATTTAATCCGGCGGCGGGAAAGTTTTTCTGGCAACTGGTAAAAGAAAGCCTGTACTCAAAGGGGATCGATGCCTGGTGGATGGATGCGCCGGAGCCAGATATTCATTCGAACCTGCCTATTGAGAAACGTAAGGATTTAATGTTTCCAAATGCGCTGGGCTCTGCTACAAAGTATTTTAACGCGTATCCTTTAGCAAATGCAAAGACGATCTATGAAGGACAACGTTCGGCTGATGCAAACAAAAGAGTTTTTATTCTGACACGATCGGCGTATGGCGGTTTGCAACATTATGGAGCGGCTGTATGGAGCGGAGACATTGGTTCAAGATGGCTTGATATGAAGAACCAGGTTTCGGCCGGACTAAATTTTTCCTTGTCAGGGCTTCCTTACTGGACCATGGATATTGGCGGTTTTGCGGTTGAAAACAGGTACGCAAACGCAAAAGGAGAAGTGGCGAATGAATGGAAAGAATTAATGACGAGATGGTACCAGTTCGGGGCCTTTTGTCCTTTGTTCCGTTCTCACGGGCAATATCCGTATCGTGAGATCTTTAATACAGCTCAACCAACAGATACGGCGTACCAAAGTGTTTTGTTTTATGACAAATTAAGATACAGGCTGCTGCCATACATTTATTCAATAGCGGCTAAAGCCTACCATGATGATTATACCATCATGCGCGGCTTAGCAATGGATTTTCCCAATGACAAAAATGTTCTTACCATCAACGATGAATATTTGTTTGGCCCGTCATTACTGATCAACCCTGTTTATAAGTATCATCAAAGAATCAGGAAAGTTTATTTACCGAATGGGCGGGGCTGGTATGATCTGTATACAGGTAAAATTTTCAATGGTGGACAAAGTATTGAAACCAATGCTCCTTATGATCGGATACCAGTTTTTGTAAAAGAGGGATCAATTATTCCTGTTGGTCCTGCGTTGCAATACACTTCTCAAAAACCTGCGGATACGATTACTTTATTTGTTTATACGGGCAACAATGCTTCGTTTAATTTGTATGAAGACGAGGACACGAATTATAACTATGAAAAAGGAATGTTTGCAAACATACAGATAGACTATAATGAAGAAGACAGGTCACTGACGATCCATGATAGAAAAGGAGAATTTCCGGGTATGTTGCAAAAAAGGATATTCAATATTATCTGGATCACAAAAAGTAAAGCGAAGAAACTGGATTTTGATCAGCAGCCCGATGAACAAGTGTTGTACGGTGGAAAAAAGCAGGTAATAAAGATGAAATAGGCCCAACGGGAAGATTACTACAGTTGTGGGTGCTGGATAAGAATAATGAGTAATGAGTAATGAGTGCGTTATTGACCTTTGACGATTTACGTTTCACGATAAAACAAGTACAATGATCAAAAGATCTTCATTTTTTCTTTTTCTTTTTTTTAGCTGTAAAATTTACTCGCAGAAGTTTGAAGGGCTCGCCCTCACCCCTCCCATGGGATGGAACAGCTGGAATACATTTCAGACAAACATCAGTGAAGAGCTGGTAAAGGGCATTGTTGATGTAATGGTTTCATCAGGAATGAAAGACGCGGGCTACAGCTATATTGTATTGGATGATGGATGGATGACGATGGAAAGAGATCCGAAGACAGGTGATCTCGTTGCTGACCCGAAGAAATTCCCACATGGGATGAAAGCGCTTGCCGATTATGTGCACTCAAAAGGTTTAAAATTTGGGTTGTACAATTGTGCGGGAACAACAACCTGTGCCGGGTACCCGGGTACAAGGGGATATGAGTACCAGGATGCGAGATTATATGCTTCCTGGGATGTTGATTATTTGAAGTTCGATTGGTGCAATACTGATAGAATAAATTCGATCGAAGCATATACAACGATGAGCACCGCATTGAAAACAGCCGGCCGTCCGATCGTTTTCAGTTTGTGCGAATGGGGAACAAATAAACCCTGGCAATGGGCTGCTCCGGTTGGACATTTGTGGAGAACGACCGGAGATATTTCCAATCTTTTTGACGGCATTCTTGATCATGGTAGCTGGCAGCAACAAGGGATCATGAGGATCGTAGATTCACAGGACACGATCCGTCAATATGCAGGACCCGGTCATTGGAACGATCCTGACATGCTGGAAGTAGGAAATGGACTGACGGCTGCTGAGAACAGGACACATTTTTCTATGTGGTGTATGCTGGCCGCTCCATTAATTGCAGGTAATGACATGCGCAAAATGGACGAGAGCACTAAAAATATTTTGACGAATAAAGAAATGATCGCCGTGAACCAGGATGCACTTGGTATTGAGGCGTTCAAATACAGGGACAGGGATAGCTTGCAAATTTGGTTCAAACCATTAAAGAATGATGCCTGGGCTGTATGCTTTTTGAACCGGGGTAGTCAGTCAAAACAAATAGACTTCGACTGGCAGAATGAAACAGTAAATGATACTCTTTCAAAAAGAGAATTGAATGCAAAAACAACTACGTATAAGTTGCGTGATCTTTGGCTGAAGAAAGATACAGGAGATACAAAAAAATCTTCAAAGGCAACGATCGCTTCGCATGATGTGTTGGTGTTACGACTTAATAAATAGATTTGTCAGTTGCAAGCCAGTAACGAATATGATCCTGTCTGAAACTTTGAACTCAAGGGGCCCGTATGAAACGAAGGATCACCGAGAAATTTCTCTGTGTAGCTCTGTGCTCTTTGTCTCTTGTGGTAAATCACTTCAACAGATAGATTATTTAGTAATGACCTCTTACCAGGGGTTTTATTTTCTCATCATATAAATTTCGTAATTGAAGGTGCGTTGATCTGCTTAAGGGTGGAAGATCCGATGCTGCCATATTTTTTTCAACCTGTTCAACTCTTGTAGCTCCCGGAATAACCGTTGTGACCTGGGGATGATCTAGGATCCACCGAATGGCCCATTGAGATGTGCGGTCGTCGGGTAATAAGGAAGAAATATCTTTGGACAGTGGCAGCCCTTTTGAAAATTCAATGCCGGAAAAAGTTTCCCCTACATTAAAGGCCTCGCCGTTTGCATTAAAATGCCGGTGATCCGTCAAAGCAAATTTTGTTTCCCTGGTGAATTTGCCAGCGAGCAAACCACTTGCAAGTGGCACCCGGATAATGAGGGCAACATCCTTTTCCATTGCTTTGTCGAATATTTCATCTGCCACATGCTGCCTGAACAAGTTAAAGATGATCTGCAATGAGGCAATTCCTTCCTGCTCCAGGCATATCATCGCTTCCTCACTCGTTTCCACGCTTGCCCCCCAGAATTTTATAAGTTTTTCGCTCTGTAATTTTCTCAAATGATCAAACACCCTTCCGCTACGCATTAGTTCAGTTGGTAAACAATGGAGCTGTTCGAGGAACAATTCACCAATATCAAGGTTTTTAAGAGAACTTTCAACATGCTCCTTCATCACGGCATATGTAAAATTTTGGGGCCAGCCATATGGTCCATCTTGCCTGCGGCCCAGCTTGGTTGCAACAAAAATTTCCCGGTTTGCTCCTTTTAAAAAGTTTCCAATGGTCCTTTCACTAACCCCAAGGCCATATACATCGGAAGTATCAATAAAATTTCCACCGGCAGCAGAAAATGCTTGCAAAATTGCAAGTGCTTCATTACCTTTGATTTGGCCCCAATCGGCATTCCCCAGTTGCCAGGTGCCCAATCCGACCTCTGAAATTTTTATTCCTTTGAAAGAACGGTATTGCATAAGCGAAAGCTTTGGATATTCCTTGTAAGAACTATTGGATCTGCAAAGTTTTTAAGCCTCCTTTGAAAGTACATCAAGAGTTATTCCTTGAAAAACCGCGTTGCAAATACAAAAAGTTTATTGGTAATAAGGAATAATAATGATCAATCGAAACTTGCTGGCTCAAAGTTGTGAATTCCCTTTTACAAAGGGAGTAAAATCTTTTTTGTTGTTATTTACTCTCCTTTGTTTCACTTCTGTTATAGCTGCGCAGAACGACCCGATCAGACTTAACCAGGTAGGTTATTATCCCAATTCGACGAAACTAGCTATTGTTACTGGTAAGATCAGCTCCCCATTTTTCTGTATTGTTACCAGCGATGGAAGAGACACTGTGTACCAGGGATCATTAAGTCTCGAAAAAAAATCCAGTTTTTCATCTACTATTACAAGGATCGCCGACTTCACGGACTTCCAGCAAACTGGCAGTTTTGTTTTACGCATTGATGGCCTGGCCCAATCCTATCCTTTCGAAATTAAAAATGAAGTGTATCATGAATTGGCAAGGGCTGTCTTAAAGGGATTTTATTACCAGCGATCTTCTGTCCCGCTTGATGGAAAGTATGCAGGTAAATGGCAAAGAGGCGCCCTTTACCCCGATAATGTTGTTCTTATTCATCCTTCAGCCAGCGATGATGGCCGCCCGGCAGGAAGTGTTATTTCTTCTCCTGGTGGTTGGTATGATGGAAGTGATTGTAATAAGTATATAGTGAATAGTGCTATTACGGTGAATACACTGCTTGGAGCATACGAGGATTTCTCCAAGTATTTTGATTCACTAAAGGTAAATATTCCTGAGAGCGATGACCAGGTACCAGACATTTTGAACGAAGCTTTATTTAATATACGGTGGATGTTTACCATGCAGGATCCTTTTGATGGTGGCATTTATCACAAATGTACAAGTGCCGGATCCGACAATATGTTGATGAATGCTCTCGCGAAACAGCCGCGATATGTGGTTCAGAAGAGCACCGCCGCCGCGCTTGATTTTGCCGCCGTCATGGCGCAGGCAGGAAGAGTGTTTCAAAGAATGAAGGGTCAACTTCCGGGATTGGCTGATAGCTGTTTGAGAGCCTCTGCAAAAGCATGGTTCTGGGCCTTGAAGAATCCTAATGTCGCATACGACCAGGAGAAACTGGACAGGCAGTATAAACCTGCAGTAACTACCAGTGCTTTTTCAGATGGCGAACTTGATGATGAATGGATGTGGGCAGCAACTGAAATGTTCGTCACCTCAAAGAACCGGATGTATTTCGATGTCATGGAACAAAACATTGATGATTCGGTATCTCTTCCTTCGTGGAACAATGTAAGGATGCTTGGATATTATACGATGTTGCGTTACCAGGATAACCTGCCCAAATTCACAGCTGACATGGTTGAACGGATGAGACAACGTTTGTTACGTATTGCGGATGATTACCTTTTTCATATTCCCAAAAACGCTTTTGTTACGGTAATGGGACAGTCAAAAAGAGATTTTGTGTGGGGAAGCAATGGCATCGCTGCCAACCAGGGCGTTTTATTGATCAATGCTTTTTTAGTTACCGGTGATCAAAAATATATAGAAGGATCCGCGAGCAATCTCGATTATTTGTTGGGAAGAAATGCAACGGGTTACTGTTTTGTCACGGGCTGTTTTGGGACAAAATCGCCTATGAGCCCGTCTCATCATGCGTCCAGCGCTGACCAGGTCAATGAACCGGTACCGGGCCTGCTGGTAGGAGGGCCCAACATGGCAAGAGGAGACAAATGCCGTTATCCATACACCGACCCTGAAACTTCTTATGTTGACAATGATGGTGCTTACGCAAGTAACGAAGTTGCCATAGACTGGAACGCAGCGATGGTATATTTGGTGAACGCGATGGAAGCCATGCAGTACGGCTTAGGTTATTCCACACAAAACAATACTTCTACAACGCGCAAATAAATTAACGATAGTGTCACTGTAATAAAAAAACTCCGGGATAACCCGGAGTTTTATATTTAAACTTTTCGTTTTAATACAAATAGTTCAACGCTGTTCTGTCGTTTGAATTAAATGGGCGATTTTGTCCGCCACCTATACAAGAAAGCATCCACGAATTAGGATCCGGGCCTGAAGGTGTACCCGGGATAAGGATGGCACCGATATTTGAAGAACCTTCGTTAACTGGCGAGCCACCGCAACTGTAGGCGCGATTCATATAATCAGTGTGGCGGAAACCAATACAATGACCCACTTCATGGGCAAATATAGTGGCGGCGTAGTTTATAAATGTTGACGAAGTGCCGGTTCCAATTGCATTTGTATTCACATTTACGCTTGGATAGGGATTTCCCTGGGCGTCAGGAAAACCTGATGATGCAAGATAACTGCCATGTGCAACTTTGAAAGTGATCTGTCCTCCTGAAGAAACCCGTTGAAAATGAACTTGCAGATTTAATGCATTGTAACGATTGACCATTTCATCTAACACCGCTCCATATGCTGATGGAATTCTTCTGTCAAGACTTACAGTGATTGTTCTTGGTAAACTTTTTATAAGATTTGTGGTGCGGTACTGCTCCTCGTCTCCTACACGCAGGAACTGCGATGCGGGTGAACTGTTCAACAACTCAGGAGTAATAATGATGTCTCCTTCAACAAGATAACCCTCATCTATTTTTTGAGCATTGGCAGATGTAAAACCCAGGGCCGTGATCTGATCTTTAACTGACTGCGGAACTCCCTGCGACACAGTCTGTCCTTCTTTTTTACAAGAGAAAAGAACCACCATTCCAATAAAGAATAGCAAGCAAATAGTTTTCGTCATGTGTTTCATAATCTGATGTTTTAGGTTTAAGAAATTGAGAAGTAATTATGGACAATTACAGTTTAACCAGGTGGAGTCGATTTGTAATATAGTCAAAAATTTTTTTAAAAAAAGAGAAACCTTATGAATTTTTATGACGGCTACAATTATAAGGAAATTTGCAGCCTACGATGGGAAAATTCCGAATGGCCGTCATTCGGTACGAAGATAATCACTGGGATTAATTCAATAAATTTGATAATGCGATCTGTTCCTTCGATAAACTGCATACCTGGATTGAAAATCGGGCTTCTGTTTTTTATTTTCCTTGCTCCCTGCATTCTCTTTTCGCAACCCACAGAGCCACAATTGAAAAAGTTTTCACCCATTCTTCAAAAGCAATGGAAAATAAGATCGCTAAATGAAACGTCGGTTTTTACAATAGCAGTTAACAATTTTTCCCTTTTTAAAAATAATATTGAAAAGAATTCTCATGTAAAAATTGTTTTTGAGTACAAAAACGCAAATGTTTTTTTGGTAAAAACGAACTGGAATGAGCTGATAAAATCTGTTTTATCAAGGGACGAAGTTTTGTTTGTAGATGAGCAGCGGAAAGCAAAGGAGGAACTCGCTGTTAGTAATCTTGATCTCAGCGCAGATAAGGTAAATATGATCTTTTCAAAATTTCGAAACTACAATGGAGATGGGATTGTCGTTTCAGTGAAAGAAAATCGGCCCGATACCACAGATATCGATTTTCATGGCAGATACTTGTCAACGGATTTGAGCTCAACAGTTTTCAGCACTCACGCAACAAATATGGCAACGATCATCGGTGGAGGGGGTAACACATATTATGAAGGAAAAGGGGCAGCCCCGGCTTCCACAATCAGTTCTTCAAGTTTCGCCATTCTATTACCAGATGCCGACGATGCTTACCAGCGTTATCACATTTCACTGCAAAACCATTCATATGGTACTGGTATAGAGAATTTCTATGGAGCAGATGCCGTGGCTTATGATGCCAGTGTAATAACACTCCCTTATTTGATGCATATTTTTTCAGCGGGTAACTCAGGCGAGGAAGTTGGTACAACCGGCCCCTACGCGAACGTCCCGGGTTTTGCCAACATCACGGGCAGCTTCAAAATGGCGAAGAATATTATCTGTGTCGGACATACGGATTCTTTAGGAAATGTGCTATCACCGAGTTCAAGAGGGCCTGCCTATGACGGGCGAATAAAGCCAGAATTGGTTGCATTTGCAGAAGATGGGAGCTCGGGTGCAGCAGCCATCGTGTCCGGAATATCGTTGGTATTGCAGCAGGCGTATAAAAAGTTGAATGGGAATTTTCCCTCCGCAGCACTTGTCAAAGCGATCTTATTAAATAGCGCTGACGATGTGGGGCCGACAGGAATTGATTTTATTTCCGGATTTGGTATGGCCGATGGATATAAGGCCTTGTTGGAATTAACCAACGCGCAATATTTCAGCGGAAGTGTTTCAAATGGAAATACAGTCACCGTAGATCTGGCAGTTCCGCCAAATATCAAACAAGTAAAAATAACGTTGGCCTGGACCGATCCACCGGCTGCAGTAAATGCTACTAACGCACTGACAAACGATCTAGATCTTGCATTATCACTACCAGCGACAGGAGAGGTATGGACACCCTGGGTGCTAAATCATTCTCCCAATACAGATTCGTTGCAATTATTGCCTGTCAGAGGAAAGGATAGCTTAAATAATGTTGAACAAATTTCCATCGATTATCCTGTTGCCGGTAATTATAAAATAAATGTAAAAGGTTTCAATGTTTCAGCTTCCTCCTCACAACCATACTCGATCGCATACCAGTTTGATACGCTAAACAAATTTACCTGGTATTATCCGACAAGCACCGACAATATCTTTAACGGGAGAACTAACATCCTTCGCTGGGAATCGACTTATAACAACACGACCGCACAATTAGAATACAGTGTGGACAATGGAAATAGCTGGCAGCTTGCCGATGACGCTGTTGATCTTACAAAAGGGTACTATAAATGGACCCCACCGGATAGTTTTGTGACGGCTATTTTAAGAATGAATTTCGCGTCACAGCATTTTCTGTCGGACACTTTTACCATTTCCCGACGATTTGATGTGAACGTTGGATTTAATTGCGACGACTCATTTATGTTATATTGGAGTAAAATTCCCAACGTCAACAGTTACCAGGTTTATCATCTCGGTGATAAATATATGGAGCCGCTGTCCCTCACAGCGGATACAGCGATTGTTCTTTATAAGCAATCAAACTCGTCATTGTACTACGCTGTTGCGCCGTTGATCGGCAATAAGGTTGGGGTCAGAAGTTATGGATACGATTACATGACGCAAGGAGTGGCTTGTTACATCAGGACATTCTTTGGCGAATTGGTAAATAGTTCGGTGAAACTTGACCTTGCATTGGGTACGAGCTATAATGTGAAAACGATCACTTGGGAAAAACTCACAGGGAATGGTTACATTTCTTTACAGACAGTAAATTCGATCCAGGGCCTGGATTTTAGTTACCTGGATAATGCAGTTACCCAGGGGTCAAATATATATCGCGTGAAAATTGAGTTGTTGAACGGCACGATTATTTATAGCGAAACCACAACGGTATTTTATACCAACGATCCCTTCGTCATTTTTCCTAATCCAGTTCCACAATATCATGATGTAACCGTCATTAGCAATAGCCCTGACATCACTCACCTGCAGATATTCAATTCCACGGGCATGAAAGTACTTGAACAAGCACTCAATGACTGGACCAATACGGTTTCAACGAATAAGCTTGGTAAAGGAATTTACCTGCTCCGTTTCCTCAGTGACAGCCACGTGCAAAAGACACTCAGGCTCATCGTTTATTAGAAAATACCCCGCTAAGTGGTATTGCAAGGTTGACCCTGGTTTCTTAATATTGTCATGGTTTTTCATAGGATATTGGATTTTAACACCGGGGTCGAATTTCTATTCGACCCTTTTTAATTAACCATCCCTGAATCTAGACCCGTCATTTAAAAAATATGAAGCATACAAAACATACAAGGTCTTTAAGAATGGTCATGACGATCGCCTTCCTATGTTTTATATGCCTTGTATGGTTAAAAAAACCGAAGGTTGATGTTTGCTGACAGTCATTTAATTAATTTTAGACAAGAAAATATCAGTATGGCAGTATCAGAATTTTATATCGTTTTAAATATCAAATCGGGCAAAGATTTTCAAACATATGGCAAGTTTTTCCTGGGAAAGAGCCGGAAGTTTGCGGATCGCGTTTTTAAAAAACTAAAAGGAAATAAAAAAATAAGTAATGCATCTGTACTTTATATTGAGTTGATGGAAACAAATAATGAGTTGCCTATAAACATCCAGGTGATGAGCTGCACACTGGACGAGTTATCGGAGAATTGTAAAATGATAACAAAAGAAACCTTTAAGCAATACAACCTTGAGGAGATGTAATATCTCTGCGGATACCCTTTATTGAATAACTATTTTTTGCGTGATCGTCCTGTCTTGATTTTTCAACTGCACTACATACAGCCCGCTGGCGATAGCTGGTGACACGGGAATAGTTATTTTTCCGGTTTTGCCACCCAGGTTTTGTTTCAGCAGCACTGCTCCATTCATATTTGTCACCTCAATAAAATCAAAGCCATCGTTAAGGTAAACATTGATCGAGTGCGAGCTGATCACGGAAGGATATATAAAAAACGCGGTTGTTTTGTTAATCTTGTAGAGCACTGGCTCAGTATAAAGCCATTTTCCTTTCGCGTCTACGATCTTCAACCGATAAAAGATACTGTCAGTATAATCAACTGTGTTTTCGAATTCGTAAACATCTCCGTTGATGTTATTCGTTGCGGGGATGAAACCAAGATTCTTATAATACCTTCCGTCAAAACTGGATTCAATTTCATATTCTCTCAGGTTTTCTTCGTTATTCGTTTTCCAGCTGATGCCGACATTCCCGTTTTTTGAATCAGCCCTAAAACCAGTGATCTGCAAAGTCCCCAATCCCTGCGCGTTAGTACGGGTTGGTAAGGCGAAAAAGGTGAGCAAGAAAAAGACGGTGGTACACTTACAAATTGTTTTCATAGAGAAAAATTTAAGTAGAACAATCAGGTACCTGTGACTATGATGGGCAAAATCAATGCCTGAAAGAAATGACAATTCGCCTGTATTCACCTGATGAGGGTGAATGTCCCTTTCAAATCTGGCATTTTATGATCTTTAAACGTGATAAGATAAACATAAGTCCCTGCAGCCTGTGGCTGTCCATTTAATTTTCCATCCCATGAAACTATAGCCGACGAGACATGATAAACGAGTTGGCCCCACCGGTTGAACACTTTTACATCTGCGCCAAGGCCCACATCCAAAAAAGGAACGCGCCAGGAATCATTCCTTCCATCACTGTTTGGCGTAAATGCGGTGGGCACATAGATCCCATCAACTACCCTGATATTTACGCTGTCCTTATTGCGACAGTTAAAAGCCGATTGAACAGCAAGCGTGTACGTAATATCTTTTGCAGGTGTTACAGTCGGCTGGATCAAAGCAGGGTCATCCATGTACGAATCCGGGCTCCAGGTGAATGAAATGTCTTCTCCACTGGCAACTGCCGACAGAGTTACCGGATAACCTTTTACATACACACGATCGGGTCCTGCATCGGTGACAGGAATAGGATGGACATTTATAATTAAAAGATTGGACGCAATACGGCAGGAGGTGATGCCTGCCACGGAAG
>Ga0163162_10002298_pt1 | contig 17949 bp, 9 predicted proteins | sample S55metaG_FD_115310 | JGI IMG/M metagenome (GOLD analysis project Ga0163162, IMG submission 115310) | Switchgrass rhizosphere microbial communities from Kellogg Biological Station, Michigan, USA - S5-5 metaG | ecosystem: Host-associated > Plants > Roots > Rhizosphere > Soil | place: USA: Michigan...
ATAATCCTTAAAAGCGTAAGCCCATCCGTTCAGTAACCCAATTGCTTTTTTAGCATAGTCTGCATTGCCGGTAGCAGCCCAGGCCAATGCAAAGGCGTAAACCAGTTCACAATCCTTCCTGATCTGCGTTTTTGAAGGCGACGTAGCCCCATTTGAACCAACTACAATGGTTGATGGGAACGAAGCCGGGTACTCATGATCTTTAATAAAATCAAGCACTTTTTGGTATGCCGTTGTACGCATGGTATCGCCCGCTTTCAGCTGTGCGCTGATGAGGTCCAAACTGGCCCTGGTATTTAAAATACCAGGGTGCACAAATTTGGTTTTATTGTTTTCCTGTGCTTTCAGACTGAAGCTAAAGAGCATCAGCAGTGAAGCAAGCAAAGTTATTTTATCGTATCTCATCTTACTTATCCAATCCGCCGCGGCGTGTAGCTTTAACCTGTACAGGCCATTTAATACCCTCGGTTTTGGTGTTAACGGTTTTTTGAGGGTCTTCGCTGGCCATGTAAGCCATGATAGCGGCTAAAATGGCATTATTTTTCAAATCGTCAAACACAACTTTATCATAAGTATCGCGGTTGGTATGCCAGGTATATGACCCGTACGACCAGTTAAGCGAGCTTAAAGAAAAGCCCGGCGCACCAACCGTCACAAACGAAGCGAAATCAGATCCGCCGCCGCCCGGCTGGCCGGGGAAGTTTGTTTTGATCCGGTTTTTGATGGTATCCGGTACAGCGGCAAGCCATCTGCTCAGATAGTCCTTAGCTTCAACAAAGCCCTGGCCGGTAAGGTTCACCACACGACCAGTGCCATTATCCTGGTTAAACAAGGCCTGTAGATTACTAACAATTTCCGGATGGTCCTCAACAAAAGCACGTGAGCCGTTCAGGCCTTCTTCTTCGCTGCCCCAGTGGCCTACCAGTATGGTGCGTTTTGGGTGCGGGTAGAATTTTTTTAACAAACGCATGGCCTCCATCATAGTGAGGGTGCCTGTACCGTTATCGGTAGCGCCGGTACCGCCATCCCATGAATCAAAGTGGGCGCTTAGCATTACATATTCGTTTGGTTTTTCGCTACCTTTGATCTCGGCAATAGTATTGAACGTTGGCACTACGCCTAATTCTTTTGATTCGCAATGAATACTGATCACGGGTTTATTGCCAGATTCACTCAGGCGGTATAGCATACCATAATCTTCCAGCGAAATATCAACCGTAGGGACAATTTTGGTATAGGCAGCAAAGATCTTATCAACCCCAAATCCGGCTGACCAGTTATTGGTCAGGATGCCAGCTGCTCCCGCATTTTCTAAAGCTACAGGCAATGTTTTATTGGTAAAGCCTGTTTTGCTGATGCGTTTTTTCCAGGCATCAGTTTGAGCGGCACGCTCGGCCTTCATTTTATCAAATGATTCTTTCAGGGCAAATTCCTGCCAGTTATAATCGGGCCTGCCGGTTGGCTGGAGCATGGAGATCATCACAAACTTACCTTTAACATTGGGCAGCCATTGTTGAAAAGCAACAGAATCGGTCACATCAGGCAGGATAATTACCTCGGCAGTGGTGGTTTTTTTGCCCATGCCGGGGCTCCAGGCCAGTTGGGTGCCTTCTAATGATTTTACCCTTGGCGATACCATGTCAATATGCGAGATGCCACGTTCCCAGCCGCGCCATTCGCCCCACTTTTCGTTTTTAGCCTGGATATCCCAGCTTTTATATTTAGCCACCGCCCAGTCATTGGCCTGTTTCATCTGCGGCGTACCAACCAAACGCGGACCGATACCATCAAACAGCTCATGCGCCAGTTTTTCCAACTGCGAGTTGGTGGTTTCTTCGGTCATGATGCCGTTGATAACAGGGTTGTTTGACTGTGCCGAAGCAATGCCGCTACAAAATATCATGCCTAAAACAAATGGCCTGGCCTTGCTCCAAAGGCTATTGCCGGTATAATGGTAAATGTGTTTCATAAGGTCTAAAATATGAAAAAGCAGGAGGGGTAATACGTTTTATCTTAAATGATATTGGTAAGTAACATAATTATTGCAAAGTGTTATTTAAGTTTTTACTTTGGCAGCCTAAATCTTATCGAATGAAGACGCCTGTTTTATTTACAGTTTTGTTGCTGATGTTTACGGCTTGCAGGCAGGCAGAAAAGAAACCCGCTAAAATAGCTAAAGCCGATACACTGCTAAGTTTACCAAAAACAGCAACGGTTATTTCAGAGCCTGACCATGATTTAACAGACGATAATTGGAGGGATTCTTTGATAATTGATTATATTAAACACTCGGATAACGATTTAATAAAATCATCTCTTAGCGATACATCTGTTCATGAAGAATGGGTGTTTGACCGAACAGAAAAAAGAGACGGAACTACCTATTTTGTTTATAATGTGGGGCATGACCATGATAATGGAGATGGCGTTATCTACGCTTCTGATAGTTGGGTGTTTATCGATAGCTTAAACAGGAAACTTTATGAGTATCATTCTGATGAGCGTTTAAAGGAATGGAAACATTGATTTAACCTTTTTTCGATTTTTAGTTAGCAAAATGTCTTAATTGTTCCCTTGTGTTAAATTATTGTTATAAAATTAACAATAGGTTTACACTTGGCGGGTTCTTTTGTAAAAACTAATCGATCACATATCAATGAAAAAACAACTACTTGGCGTCATCGCGGCATCTGCGGTGATCCTTTCTTCCTGCCATGACGATCACAAGATAATACCTTTCAAGTATCCTGATATGGCCGAGGCTCAAAATCCGGCTGTGCTTTTTACTACAGCTAATGGTGTTAAAGTATATAATGGGGGCTTTGGTTCGGCAGTTGCAGCAGATCCGGCTCAGAGAGATGTATTTTACCTGCTTACCGATCGCGGCTCAAACGTAGCCGGGCAGGTAGCAAACTCCATCATCATCGGTAAACCCGATTTCGATCCGCAGATAGGCAAATTCAGGTTAACGGATGGTAAACTGATTTTGGAACAAACCATCGAACTCAAAAATGCCAGCGGCGGAAAATTAAATGGCCTGCCAAATCCTGTGGGAATGGGTGCTTCGGGGGAGAAACCTTATGATCTTGACGGCAATCTGTTATCCCCAAGTGCAGACGGCATTGATTCGGAAGGTTTGGTTTTGGCGGCCGACGGCACTTTTTGGGTAAGTGACGAATACGGGCCGCATATTGTTCATTTTGACGCCAACGGAAAAACCATTGAGCGCATCAATCCTTTTGGTACCGGAACTGGCGGGCGTAAAATCCCGGCGGTATTTGCTACCCGCAGGGCTAACCGGGGTATGGAAGGTTTAGCTATAACACCCGATGGTAAAACACTGGTGGGCATGATGCAGTCGCCAATGTATAACCCATCTAAAGCAAAGGTGGCTAACTCAACGGTATTGCGCATTCTTACTTTTGATATTGCCACAGGGGCTACAAAGCAATACGTTTATCTTATGGACAATACTTCATTAACGGGAGTTAGCGATATAACCGCTGTTGATGCAACTACATTTTTAACTATTGAACGCGATGGCAATTTTGGCGGTGCGCCAACGAATCCGGCTACGTTTAAAAGGGTGTTTAAAATAGATCTCAGCAATGCTACCGATATCTCCGATCCTGCAAACGGAGCTAACGGTAAAATATACGGCGGTAAAACAGTTGAAGAGCTAAATGATGCTGCCGGTTTGCAGGCCGCAGGGATTACCCCGGTTACCAAAACACAGGTGCTTGACTTGCTTAAAGACCTGCCGACAGTTTACCCGCATGATAAGGCCGAAGGCCTGGCTTTATTGCCGGGTAATATTCTAGCCATATCAAATGATGATGATTTTGGCGTTATCGATAATGGCAATAGTGGTTTTGCCGCAAAAATTTTGCCCGCTACCAATTCGGTAGATAGAAACAGGATCTATTTTGTGACGCTTAAATAAACAATATTCTTAAATAGTTAATGAGGCATTCCGGTATTGACCGGGATGCCTTTTTTATTTCCTGATATTGCGAACAGGTATCGTGCACCCGGCGAAATCTGCTCTGCCCGAAGCATGGATTTTTAATTTCGATGGAAATTATTGTTAAAATAACATTTATACACTAAGCAATATTTAACGTTCATATGTACTATTTTAACTATATAACGCTATTTTATTGCTTGTTTTTAAATTTTATATTTTTTAAATAATTGATAATTAGATATTTAATTAAAAATTGCATGTTTTTTTACTTATGTTAAAATAATACAAAAAACCACTCATATCGTATTACAATCGATTGTTAGGCTTAAGTAGCTTTACCTAAAGCAACATCACTTTGTACAATAACCTAACCCAAAGTGATGCCTTGCGCGTCAAAACCAATTTCAAAAATTTAAAGTAAAATGTATGAGAGGAAAACTACAAATCAAAAAAGTTGTGGCCTTCATCTGTTTAAATTTATCGCTTGTGCTGATAAGTTTATCAGGTTATGCTCAAAGTAAACTGATAACCGGTAAGATCACCGGTTCGGATAACGGGCTGCCCTTGCCGGGTGTTACCGTTAAGGTAAAAGGAACCACACAGGCTGCCGGCTCTAAGGTCGATGGTTCGTACTCAATAACCGCCGGCGGCAACGAAACGCTTGTTTTTAGCTTTGTTGGTTTCTTAAACCAGGAAGTTGAAATAAACGGCAGATCAGTTATCAACGTATCATTAGTGCCCGACAATAAAACCCTTACCGAGGTAGTTGTTGTGGGTTACGGTACCACCAAACGTAAAGATTTAACAGGTTCGGTTAGTTCGGTTACCGCCGAGCAAATTGCTAAAGTACCTGTTACTGCTTTAGATCAGGCCTTACAGGGCCGTTCGTCAGGTGTACAGGTTACCAACAATGACGGCGCGCCGGGTGGTGGTGTTAGCGTGCAGATCAGGGGTATTGGTAGCTTGGGTAATAACGACCCGCTGTATGTAGTAGATGGTTACCCTATTACCGGTGGCCTTAACAATATCAACCCAAATGATATTGCATCTATGGATGTATTGAAAGATGCATCTGCTACAGCTATTTATGGTGTAAGGGCATCAAATGGTGTTGTTATTATCACAACTAAAAAGGGAAAAAAAGACGGTGTGCAGGTATCACTGGATGCTTACGCTTCACTTCAATCTGAGCCTAAAAAATATAAAGTGTTAAATGCACAACAATGGGGCACTTTAGCAAACGAGGTTCATGCCGCAGAAGGCTTTACCGAATTGCCTGAATGGAGCACTCCATCATCTTTGCATAATGTTGATTGGCAAAACGCGGTTTACCGTCAGGGTTTGAAACAAAATTATAACCTGGCCATCCGCGGGGGTAATGATAAAATTCAGTCGGCTTTTTCTGCCGGTTATTATGATCAGAAGGGTATTGTACTTGGTTCGTTCTTTAAAAGGATCAACCTTGGGATGAATATCGACTATAATATCAGCAACTGGTTGAAATCATCAACAAGCGCTAAATTCTCAAGGCAAAACACCAAAAATCCATTCGGAACAGGTTCATTAGCACAATTAAGCCAATTGATCCCTACGCTTGATGGCGGTAATAAGCTTACCAACGAAATTAAAGATTCAAAAGGTAACTATGGTTATTTTAACCCGGTAAATATCTACACCAAAAGCTGGAACAACCCTGTTTATTCTATCGAAACACAGGATATCAAAAATTTACAGAACTACTTTTTAGGTTCAACCTCGTTGGAAGCTACCATATTTGATGGCCTGAAGATCAAAAGTAATTTAGGTATCAATACAAGTGATTTTTCGGGTTATTATTTTCAGCCTGAAGATGACAGATCAAGTGAGCAATACAATTTAGGCGGTGCAAACCAGCTGAGCGTTTACTCTCAAAATGCAAGTAATACGTTTGAGTGGCTGTGGGAAAACACCATTTCATACAGCAAAACATTTGGCCAGCATGCTATTGACTTTGTAGGTGGTGTATCTGAACAGGAAAATACCGGCAGACAAATAGGGGGCAGCGGTAATAACCTGCCAAGCAATGCTATCAGGGATTTAAGCCAGGTGCAAAACCTTGTTGCCTACGGTGGTCAGCAAACCTATTCACTGGCATCACAATTTGCGAGGTTAAACTACAAGTTTGCCGATAAATACCTTGTTACAGCTACTGTAAGGCGTGATGGTTCATCTAAATTTTATCAGGGGCACAAATACGGTACTTTCCCTTCAGGTTCGGTAGCCTGGAAAGCTAAGGAAGAATCATTTTTAAAGAACGTTAACTGGCTTTCTGATCTGAAATTTCGTGGTAGCTACGGTACGGTTGGTAACCAGTCAAGTATAGGTCTTTTCCAATATTTGGCGCGTTATACTTCTGGTGGTCCGGCCTCTTCAGGTTCAAACGTTGGTTATCCGTTCGGCAAGATCTATCAAAGCGGTTTGGCGCTTACCAACCTTGATAACGTTAACCTGAAATGGGAAACATCCAAACAAACCGACATTGGTATGGATGTAGCATTCCTGAACAACAGCCTGACTTTAACCGTCGATTATTATAAAAAAGATTCAAAAGATTTCTTGTTGAACCTGCTTACCCCGGCTCAAACCGGTTTTACATCGGCAACACAAAATGCTGGTAGTATCAGTAATAAGGGTTTCGAGTTTGCATTGAATTACAGGCATTCCATCAAGGATTTTAACTACGGTGTAGGCTTAAACATTACAACTGTTAGCAATAAATTGGTTAGTATAAATAAAAACACCCAGTTTATTACCAACCTGGTTAACCTGCCGCTTCCGGCAAACGGTTGGTCAACCTTCAGCGAAACCAATATAGGTCAGCCGGTAGGTGAGTTTTATGGCTACCAGTCGGTAGGTATCTTTCAAACAAAAGCCGAAATTGATGCCTTGAACGCCAAATCGCCTACAGGTCACTACCAGGTAGCTACTACGCAGCCCGGCGATCGTAAGTTTAAAGATATCAATGGTGATGGTCAGATCACGGCCGATGACCGTACCAGTTTAGGCAGCCCGATCCCTAAATTTTATGGCGGCTTAAACATCGACTTGTCATACAAAGCGTTTGATTTTAACGCGTTCTTTTACGGTAGCTATGGTAACAAGATATTCAATTACCAGGAACGTAACCTTGAAAGTTTCCAGGCACCGGGTTTTGTGGGGGTTGAAAACGTTAGCGAGCAGTATTATTTAAACCGCTGGACACCAAGTAACCCGTCAAACCGTTTTGCCAGGGCTACTTACAATGATGACGTTAGTGCCAATAACGTTGCATCAAGCGTATATGTTGAAAATGGCAGCTACCTGCGTTTAAGGAACGTTACATTCGGTTATACCTTACCTGCGGCACTTACCAAAAAAATGAGTGTTACCAAAATCAGGTTTTATATAGCAGCTCAAAACTTGTTTACGATCACTAAATACACCGGTCTTGATCCTGAAATTGGGCAGGCTACCGGTACTGATCCTATCACAGGTGCTACTATCACAAACCCAACAGGTTCCGGTATCGACTTAGGTACTTACCCTTCATCAAAATTTTACACCTTAGGTTTAAATGTAACTTTCTAACTAAACATTTAACATAACAGTAAAGAAATGAAATTCAACAAAAAATATATATACGTACTTTCAGTTGGACTGGCAGTATTGCTCCCACTAAGCTGTAAGAAGAATTTTTTGGATCAAACCGATTCACAGCACCCAACAGCCTCCACATTATTCAATAAACCTGGTGATGGGGTAGCGCTTGTAAACGCTATTTATGATACTTATCAAAATGCCGATCTGTTAAAGAAATCTATTTGGTATTATGCCAATTTTCAATCGCATGATTTTTTTAACTGGGGAAATGACAGGTTTTATAATACCTATGCAATCCCTTCAACCTTTGGCGCTATCGAGGTTTTCTGGACCCGCGCTTATGTTGGTATAGCCCGTGCAAACTCTGCGCTGCCTATCATTGCAAAAATGAAAGCTAACGGTGTTTTAACCGCTGCGCTTGCAGACAGGCTTACCGGCGAAGTTTACTTTTTACGGGGCATGACCTACTATTACCTGGCCGCAAGTTTTGGTGGCGTACCGTTGGAGTTGAAAGATGGAACAAATCTTGGTTTAACGCCAAGAAGCACCCAGGATCAGGTATTTACGCAAGTGGTATCCGATCTCACCATGGCAGCAAGTTTGTTACCATGGAAAGATGCACTGGCCGATTCTGAAAAAGGCCGTGCTACCAAAGGTGCTGCTTTAGGCTACCTGGGCGCCGCACAAATGTGGCTTAAAAAATATGCCGATGCCATAGCTTCTTATAATCAATTAACCGGCAAATATACCTTATTGCCTAATTTTATTGATGTTAACGAATATGATAAGCAAAATAACGACGAATCGCTTTTTGAGGTACAGTTTGATGTAGCAGGAACTCAAAGCTGGGGTGCCAGTAACGAAGTTGCATGGATCAGCACTTTTGGTATGCCCGAAGAAGTAACCAACTTTGGTTATGATTACGCTAACTCCGCTTTAGCAGGTTCTTTCCAGGATGGCGATTTGCGCAGGGTAGCAACAGTAATTGGCCCTGGCGATGAAAATCCAAGCCCGGGTATCAAAGCCCGTGGCGGTATCAAATCATATCCGCTGGTAATTTCAGGTTTCGCAAGTACCGATCCTGCTGTTAAAGCGAAGTATACCGGTGATGACGGCAAGATCATCAATACCTGCGGTACCAAAACACGCCCATGGGTAGGTTCTGATAACTCTCAGTTGAGGACCGGCTATTACAACGAAAAATTCTGGAGAGACCCTACATTGGTAGGTAACTCAGGCGATCAAACCATATTTGGCGCTCAAAACCAGGTGTTGTTGCGTTTTGGCGAAGTTTTATTAAGCAAAGCTGAATGCCAGGCCCGTACAGGCGATGCGGCAGGTGCATTAGCTACGCTGAAACTTGTTCGTGACCGTGCATTTGGTGGTTCGGCCCCATTAACTTTCATTAGTGATGGTAAAGTGATAACTGATCCGCTGCAAATGGTTTACAGCGAATACAGGCATGAACTATCAGGCGAATATTCAACTTTTTATGATTTAAGAAGGGCCGGTGTTGCCACTGATTTTGTGAAGAACGTATACGGTGTAACCATACCTGCCGGTCGTGAGTTGTACCCTATCCCTCAGTTTGAGATAGGTCTTAATCCTAATTTGACTCAAAATCCGGGTTATTAATATCATTTGTTTTAAGAAAAAGGTTTCTCCCTTACGGAGAAGCCTTTTTTTATTAATAGTCATTCCTAAAGGCCAACCAATTTGCTTCGGTTTAAATATTTATTTATGAAGAGAACCTTACCAATTTTTATCATCATATGCTCATCTGCCTTATTCTCCTGCAATAAGCCTACGCTGTTTCAGCAGGTATCGTCGTCACATTCGGGGATCCATTTTAAGAATGAGATCATCGAAAACGATTCGATAAACCCCTTGGACCTGGTGAATATTTACAATGGCGGCGGTGTAGGAGTTGGTGACTTTAATGGCGACGGTTTGCAGGACCTGTACTTCACCGGCAACATGGTGCCAAGCAAATTATACATCAATAAGGGAGATTTTAAATTTGAAGACGTCACCGATGCGGCAGGTGTAACCGGAGCAGGCCGGTGGAGCAGGGGCGTTGCAGTTGTTGATATCAATAACGATGGCCTGCCAGATATTTACGTTTGCAACACAATTAGTAAAGATTCGCTTAAAAGACGTAATGTATTATACATAAACCAGGGATGGGATAAAGATGGAGTGCCTCATTTTAAGGATGAGGCGGCTGAGTATGGCTTGCAGGCAGGAGCGCAATCAACCATGGCCAGTTTTTTTGATTATGATAACGATGGCGACCTGGATATGTATTTAACCGTAAATACAGCTTCCGCAAGTTATAACCCCAGCATTTTTGGAGCATCAAATGCGTCTAACCGCAGTACAGGCAGGCTTTATCGTAATGATTGGGATGCGAAACTTAAACACGGGGTATTCCACGATGTATCGGTGCAGGCCGGGATTACACTCGACGGCTACGGGCATGCGGCTACCACGGTAGATATTAATAATGATGGCTGGAAAGATATTTATGTTTCCAACGATTTTATTTCGGCCAACATTCTGTATATCAATAACCATGATGGCACATTTACCAATCGTACCAAAGAGTATTTTAAGCACACATCATACAATGCCATGGGGCAGGATGTTATTGATATCAATAACGATGGACTGCCCGATGTTGTTGAACTGGATATGAACCCGGAGGATAATTATCGCAAAAAAATGATCCTCGGCGCTAACAGTTATCAAACCTATCAAAACTTCGACTTTTATGGTACGCAATACCAATATGTGCGTAATACTCTGCAATTAAATCAAGGACCGCGTTTGGGACAAAATGGTGCAATAGGCACTCCTGCATTTAGCGAGATCGGTTTTTTAAGTGGCATAGCCCAAACCGACTGGAGCTGGACACCCTTGGTTACAGATTTTAATAACGACGGTTACCGCGATATGATCGTAACCAATGGTTTCCCGAAAGATGTATCCGATCATGATTTCATGACCTATCGGGAACAGGCTTATGCCGTAACCTCCAAACAAAAAGTGTTGGATCAGATCCCCGAAATTAAGCTGCATAATTACGCGTTCGTTAATAACGGCAACCTCACCTTCAGCGATGTAAGTAAGGACTGGGGCTTGAGCTTACCAACTTTTTCGAACGGAGCGGTATATGTTGACTTGAATAACGACGGCGCTATGGATATGGTAGTAAACAATATCAATGACGAAGCCCTGGTTTACCGCAATACATCGCGTGATGATCAAAGCAACCTTGATAAAACCCACTATCTGCAGATAAGCTTTAAGGGCGATATGCAAAATATCAATGGCTTAGGTGCTACCGCCGAGATTTTCTACAATAAAGACAAAAAACAGGTATATGAAAATAACCCTTACCGAGGGTACATCTCATCGGTGCAAGATATCGCTCACTTTGGCTTAGGTAAGGTAACCTTAGTAGATTCGGTGTTAATCAAATGGCCAAATGGAAAACAAGAGAAACTGGCAAACGTAAAGGCGGATCAGCAAATAAAAGTAGATATTAATAACGCTAAAAGTCCGTATTTATTTATTCAGCCGCAAATAGCCGCAAATGCTTTATTTAAAGAGATAACAGATTCTATCGGAATTCATTATACCAACAAGGGAAGCAGCTTTCTTGATTTTAATATCCAGAAACTGATGCCGCACAAGCTGTCCGAATATAACCCGGCCTTGGCAGTTGGCGATATTGATGGCAATGGTTTTGATGATCTGGTAGTTGGGGGCGGTGCTTATGATCAGGCTCAGATCTTTTTCCAGATGCCTGATGGCAAGTTTAATCGCCGCAATCTGTTAACGGACAATATCAATCCCACTCATAATTTTAAAGATGAGGGCCTGCTGCTTTTTGATGTCAATGGTGATGGTAAACTGGATTTATACGCCGCCAGCGGCGGTTATGAATTTGCGGCAAACAGTCCAGAATACCATGACAGGCTTTATATCAATGATGGCAAAGGGAATTTCACGCTTGCTGCGGATGCTTTACCTGCAAACTTAACCAGTAAACTTTGCGTGCGGGCTTGTGATTATAATAAAGATGGCAAGCCCGATCTGTTTGTATCAGGCAGGGTTGAGCCATGGAAATATCCCAACCCGGTTTCGAGCTTTATTTTGAGGAATGACAGCCAAAACGGCCATGCTAAATTTACCGATGTCACGGCGCAGGTTGCCCCGATGCTAAAGAGCATAGGCATGATTTGCGATGCGCTGTTTACTGACTATGATAACGATGGTTGGCCCGACCTGATCATGGCCGGCGAATGGATGCCGATAACCTTCCTTAAAAATGCGCATGGCAAGTTTGTTAATACTACGGCTCAATCCGGCCTGAGCAATAAACTGGGTTGGTGGAACTCATTGGTAGCTGGTGATTTCAGGCATACTGGCCGCACGGATTATATTGTAGGGAATTTGGGCGAGAACAGCCTGATCAAAGCCAGCGAACAATATCCTGTTTACATAACGGCAAAGGAGTTTGATAAAAGCGGTATTTTCAGTGCCATCCCGTCTATTTTTCTGCCCGATCAAAACGGGGATAAAAAAGAGTTTCCGATGTATGGCCGTGATGATATGTTGAAGCAGATGATCAGCATGAGAAAGAAATTTACCAATTATAAGTCGTTTGCATTAGCAACGATGGATGAGGTGCTCTCGCCCGAACAAAGGAAAGATGCTTTGAGGCTTAAGGCGAATGCCCTGAAATCTTGTTTTTTACGGAACGACGGCAACGGCAAATTTACAGCGATCCCGCTACCTGTTGAAGCCCAGGTATCGGCATTAAACGGTATGGAAACCGGCGATTTTGATGGCGATGGCAACCTTGATGTAGTTATCAACGGCAATGATTATGGCGGTGACGCTACCATAGGCCGCTATGATGCACTTAACGGATTGATGTTAAAAGGTGACGGCAAAGGTAATTTTAAGCCGTTAAGCATTTTACAGAGTGGCATTTATATCCCGGGTGATGGAAAGGCGTTGGTGAAATTTCGTGACAAAAACGGACGGGTGATCCTGGCAGCAAGTCAACATAAAGATGTTTTAAAGATTTTCAGATCGGAAAATAAAGGAAAAACCATTCCGGTTAAGGCAAATGACGTATATGCTTTGATCAGATACAAAAACGGTAAAATCTCAAGGCAGGAGTTTTATTTTGGATCATCATTTCTCTCTCAGTCGGGCCGTTTCGTACAGCTTGATGATAATATATTAAGTGTAACCGTTTTCGACGATAAGGGGAATCAAAGACTTGTAAATTAGGCGTTTTTAGCCTGGTGGAATTATACCGGATAATGATAAAATATTATTCGTAATCGATTGCGTAAAATAATTATCTTGCGTTACAAATGTAAGGCCGACTTATTATGTGCCTTAGCCAATAAACCATATTATAATTTAAATCAATGCATTGCTTTAACCAATCTCCTAAGCTCTTCGGCAGAAAAAAGTTTTGGATAGCCTGTGTTTGCCTGTTGGGTTGCCAGCAACTCCGGGCGCAAAACGCGGTACCCCTTAATGATCTTTCTTTTTTCGATAACCCATCATCAAACTGGAAAGTAGCGGCTAACGCACAAGCCGATATTGTGCAGGATGAAGTTTTAACCGTTAAAGATGGCAACGGAATTTTGGTAAACCTGCCAGGCAAAAAGGGGGCAAAAGATCTGTTTACCAAAACTGCTTACGGCGATGCCGACCTCGAGCTTGATTATATGATGGCCAAAGGCTCAAACTCTGGCATTTATTTGCAGGGGCGATATGAAATTCAGCTATTAGATAGCTGGGGAACAGTAAACCCAAAATCGGGCGATAACGGAGGGATCTACGAACGTTGGGACGATAGCAAACCTGAGGGGCAACAAGGTTATGACGGCCATGCGCCAAGGCAAAATGCCAGTCGCGCGCCGGGTTTATGGCAGCATATGAAAATTTCGTTCCAGGCGCCGCGCTTTGATGCAAACGGGCAAAAGATCAGCAATGCCAAAGTGCTTTATGTATGGTTGAACGGTGTTTTGATCCAGGATAATGTAGAGCTTGCCGGGCCAACCCGTGGGGCTTTTGACAATAAAGAAACTGCAACAGGACCCCTGCGTTTACAGGGAGATCATGGGCCGATAGCCTTCAGGAATATTCAGATAACCAGTTATGATAAACCGCATCCAACACTTTCAAACTTGAAATACTGGGTTTATAAGGGCGGTGATATTAAGGGCGATGATTATAAAAAATTAAAGCCGGAATCTGAAGGAACTTCTCCTGTATTGTCATCAAACCAAAGCAAGTTAAGCAATGATTTTCTGATCCGTTATGCTGGTAGTATCCAGGTTAAGGAAGCCTGCGAATATGCTTTTAAATTGAGTGTACCCGGTGGTAAGGGCACATTGCGGATCAATGGCGCAGATGCGGTGGCTATAAATGAAAACCGGGCTGAAGGTAAAATTCAACTGCAGCCAGGTGACCATCCGTTTGAATTGTTCTATTCAAAAACAGTCGATTGGGCCAAGCCTGCTTTAGGGCTTACCGTTTCCGGCCCAGGCATTCGCGAATATTTATTGAGCGATGCCAATGTAAGTAACAATGATCCTGTTGATCCGATTTTGATAAACGCTACTTCCAATACTATACTGCGAAGCTTCTCCGATCTGCCGGGAGGCATCAGGGTTACACATGGCGTAAATGTTGGCAGCCCGGAGTTGTTGCATTATACCTATGATCTGGATAAAGGAATGATCGTAGAGATCTGGCGCGGCGGCTTCCTGGATGCCACTCCTATGTGGCACGACAGGGGCGATGGCTCATCGCGCCCGGCGGGGTCCGTTCAATATCTTGGCAAACCAGTACCGGCTATTGAAAAACTCAGTGATGCAAACGCAGCCTGGGCTTTGGATACCGCAGGCACAGGGTACCGGCCTAAAGGCTACGTTTTAAATACCGATGATGTTCCGGCTTTTAAATATATCGTCTACGGTTCACCTGTAACTGATGCCAGCAGTGTGATGGATAAAGGACAGGGCATCCACCGGGAAATAACCCTTGCTAATGCTGTAGATGGATTGTTTTATCACCTTGCATCAGGCAATATCGAAACGCTGGGCAATGGATTGTATGCCATTGATGATAAATCCTACTATGTCCGTATCGATGACGCAGCTGGAGCAAAAGCTGTTGTTCGGGATGCAGGAGGGAAGCAGGAACTCATCATTCCTATCCAAAAGAAATTAACCTATTCCATCATTTTTTAAGCTGCCTTGATCATGAACAATACTTTAAAACAAATGATAAACAGGGGCACGTTTTTATTTACGCTTGTCATTATCGCGCTGTTAAGCGATATCAAAAATACCTTTGCCCAGGCCGAATCGCCTAAAGAGGACGATTTTTTTAAGATCATGAAAGTGCCTGCACCCGAAGGTACTATATTGGAAGTTGGCGGCCTTTGCACTTTACCTAATGGTACACTGGCGGTAACCACCCGCCGTGGGGATATTTTTATGGTCGAAAACCCAACCGGGCAGCATCCATTCTTCCGCAAATTTGCTTCTGGTTTGCATGAGGTGTTGGGCGCGGCGTGGAAAGATGGCGCTTTATACATTGTACAGCGTGGTGAATTGACTAAGTTGGTTGATACCAATATGGATGGCAAGGCCGATGTTTTTGAAACTATTTATGCCTGGCCGTTATCGGGTAATTACCATGAATACAGCTTCGGGCCAAAAATTGCTCCCGATGGCTCTTTCTTTGTAACCCTGAATTTAGGCTTCCCGCCGGATTGGTGGCATCCAAAAAGCTTTGTGCCTTATAGAGGCTGGGCTTTAAATATTAAGGAAGATGGAACAGTCACCCCATGGGCAGCCGGTTTCCGTTCGCCCTGCGGTATCAGTATGATAGATGGCGAACTTTGGTATGCCGATAACCAGGGCGACTGGGTAGGCTCAGGCAGTATCATGCCGATTAAAAAAGGCGCATTCATGGGGCATCCTTCAAGCTTGGTTTGGACTGGTTTGCCTAACTCACCATTAAAACTTACGTCCGAACAATTCTTCGCCAAAAATAATCCAAGGATCGAGTTTGATAAAAACGGCCAACCGGTAAAACCACAGGATGTGGTAAATGAAAAATTCAAGACAGAATTTGAGGCAAAAAAGGAAATTCCCGAATTGCAATTGCCTGCTGTTTGGCTGCCGCATGGTATCCTGGGGATCTCCAACTCTGAGATAGTTAAAATACCGGAAGGTGCATTTGGCCCTTTTGCCGGGCAGTTACTGATCTGCGATCAGGGGCAAAGTATGGTCGATAGGATTTTCCTGGAAAAAGTTAACGGCGAGTACCAGGGTGCTGCATGGGCTTTCCGGAGTGGTTTTCAGTCGGGTATAGTAAGGTTGGCCTGGCTGCCTGATGGTTCATTGGCTGCCGGCGAAACCAACCGCGGTTGGGGATCGGCAGGAGAGGCTACCATGGGTTTACAGCGTTTGGTGTGGAATAATAAAGTTCCGTTTGAGATGCGTGCCATCCGTGCCATGCCCGATGGTTTTGAAATTGAATTTACTAAGCCGGTTGATAAAAAGGTGGCTGAAGATATTGCCTCTTACTCGGTAGAGAGCTTTATTTATAAATATCATGGCGTGTATGGCAGTCCGCCGGTCAATACCGAAAAATGCCCGATAGCAGGTGTTAAGGTATCAGCTGATGGTTTAAAAGCAAGGTTGATCGTGAATAACCTCCGTAAATATTACATCCACACCATTACACTTGCTGCTATTCGCGATAAGGAAAACTATTTCAACCTTGTCCATCCAACGGCTTATTATACGCTGAACAACATTCCCGAAGGACAAAAACTTTCCATGACGGAAGTGAGTACGGTTAACTCAGCTAAAGCAATGGCTTCGGTTGTATTGAAAAAGGGCGCGACCGCTAAAGGTGCTGCGGTAAAAAGTGCCGCCGGATTAAATGCAATCCCTACTTATGCCGAAGTGCAGCCCCTCTTACTGAAGAATACCTGCTTATCGTGCCATAATGCTACCAAAAGACAGGTTGGCCCGGCGTATGTGGATGTGGCTAAGCGGAAATACAGTGTAGCTGAACTGGTACAATTGATCCATAATCCAAAGCCAGAGCACTGGCCTGACTACTCAACCCCAATGCCGCCAATGCCGCAGGTTCCTAAAGAGGAAGCCCGTAAGATAGCATTGTGGATCAAATCGCTCGCTAAATAAAACTTAAAGTTCAACCTTGATCAATTGATTTAAACAATGAAACGTAAACTTATTTTCACTGCTTTATTAGCCGGTAGTTCATTAGTAACATTCGCGCAGCAAAATGCAAAACCGGAAGATACCGAGATCTGGTCGCCGGTGCCGGCCGTAGTTACCCCGGGCAAAACTCCCGGTGATGCGCCATCTGATGCCATCATTTTGTTCGATGGCAAAAACCTCGACGAATGGGTAGCTACGAACGATACCACATCCAGCCATAAATGGAAAGTTGACGATAAAATAATCACCGTTGATAAAACCGCAGGTGATATTCAAACTAAACGCAGGTTCATGGATTTTCAATTGCATATTGAATACCGGATCCCCTCAAACATTACAGGTAGCGGCCAGGCACGCGGTAATAGCGGCATTTTCCTGGCAGCCCTGCCCTGGGGAGCCGGAGGTTACGAATTGCAGGTACTTGATAACTACAATAACAAAACCTATGTGAACGGACAGGTGGGCAGTTTATATAAACAAGCTATTCCGCTGGCAAATGCCTGCCGCAAACCGGGCGATTGGCAAACTTATGATGTGATCTGGACAGCTCCGCGGTTTAATGAGGATGGTTCACTGAAATCGGCGGCACGTGCTACAGTGCTTCATAATGGGGTGCTGGTTCAAAATAATACCTCATTAATAGGAGATACCCCATACATCGGCAAACCGGAGTATCGCAAACATGGTGCTTCGCCGATAAAGCTGCAAGCACATGGTGATAAAAGTGAACCGATCAGTTATCGTAATATTTGGGTAAGGGAGTTGGGGAAATAACCTATTTGAAAAGCCAGACTTACGAAGTTTTTAAAACTTCGTGAGTCTTTGGATGTAGATGCCTGTCATCTTGAGCTTGTCGAAGGACGCGCGCAGAGGCTCACCCACTATGCTTCGACAGGCTCAGCATGACCCGTTTTTAATTTTTCCTCTTGCGCTCGTTTGTAACCACAAGTGTTGGGAAGACGGCTATATATAGTAACTTAGTGGTGTATGCGTGTTCCCGACTTGTTAAAGTTGATCCCGGAGGAGCGTCTTGCCTTTTTGGCTGACCATCATAAAACAGAC
>Ga0163162_10002299_pt1 | contig 17941 bp, 18 predicted proteins | sample S55metaG_FD_115310 | JGI IMG/M metagenome (GOLD analysis project Ga0163162, IMG submission 115310) | Switchgrass rhizosphere microbial communities from Kellogg Biological Station, Michigan, USA - S5-5 metaG | ecosystem: Host-associated > Plants > Roots > Rhizosphere > Soil | place: USA...
CTGCATCACACCTCATCGCTAGTGCTGGTGCCGAGGATGGCTTTCGCTGTGGTCGGGCGCTGTCCAAGAACGGTGGGCTTCAGCACCGGGCAATTAAAGCCCGAGGCCAAGCGCTGCGCCGCCTCCGCCTTGGTGAGCAGGGCGGGCGAGCGGTGAAGATCGTTAAGCGTACACATATCGGATAGCCTTTCATGTGATGTGCGCAGCGTTGCGCGACAGCTTCGCACTACCCTGGCAATGGTTGCCACCATCGACTGGTGCGGCGCGCGTGGCAGCGTTGCGGGACGGACGGGCGAGGCAGCCACGTGCTGGCCGACCGGCCCAGTACTGGATTTTGCGGAATGCCTGTCGCTGGGCAGATATACTACCTGCGGAACTCGGCGCAGAGGTGGCACGAGCGCGCGGCTATTAGCGGGACGCGATAGAGAAAAAGTCAAGGAAATTAATTTCAACCATTTCGTGAAGTGTGTTGGCCTGTGATAAATGGGCTGTGGTTAAATCAGGAGATGCCACCATGTCTCAAGAAATAAGGCGTTGGACCAACACCAGGACCTGCTCTGCGTGTGGTAAAACAGGGTACGTTTCTTTTGAAGAGCCTGCGCAAGATCGGACTGGCAGGGACACAAAGATTATCTCCGCAGGCGGCAGTTGGCATTTTCACCAAGGAAAAGTGGAATGGCGATGCTCGTGCTAACGACTGCCAAAGCGCCGAAGAAACAGGGGGGAATATGACGTTTTATCCAACATCAATCTGCAAGGTTTTGAACCCAGAAGACGTGGCCGGGGTCGCGATTGGATTGCGCAAAGGCAGCGTGGCAGATGCGTACCTGTTCACGGGCGGCACGGAGCAGAAAATCATCTACCTGACTGGGGCACACATCGGCTCGTGCTATCCGGTCTCTGGTGCACAGGCCGAGTCATTTTTGATATTCGAAGGGATCGACTTCGAGATTGACGGCAGTTCAGCGTTCGATCCCGCCAAAGTGCATTCCCCGGCAGGCGCAATGCATGTCGCTGGTACGGCAGTCGGCATCATGAGTACAACCTTCGGAACTAACCGCTCACAAAAAGACGGAGCAATTGCAATAGGCGATGGCAGCCCGATGCCCGAGGATGGGCCCGTCGTTGCTTTCAAAGCGTGGCGCGCGCTCAAGCATGTTGGCGATCAGAGCGTTACCGTGTTCGAGTTCATTGCTCCGGCATCCTGACGCGCGGCGGCTTGGCCGCGCTTGTGACCCTCCAGCCGCACGGTCGCATTCTATCCGTACGCTGGCTGACCGGCTGGCAGCCTGACCAGGAGAGGGCCAAGGCGAGCGAAGGCAAGGGTGAGGGGGCGGGTGCCCCCACCCCCCTTCGGGTCCTCCTGCCCACGTAGGGGTATGCGGGACCATGTTGCCCGCACTGTTCTGCAACTGCGTGGCCCCGAAACGTGATTCCAATTCCAATTGCGTGGCCATCGGCTTGCTGATGGCGATGGAAAACCCACCCGTGGAAGTCGTGCACCAAAGCGGTGATGGTAGGGCATCGAAACCATGAAAGCCCAAACACAATGGCCGAGCCATTCGAAGACCTGACCCCCGACCAGATGCGCGTACTGATCGAACATGAACGCGCGAAAGCGAGCCCGCTCAACGCCGATACCCGTACTGGTGGGGAAGTGGCGGCAGACATGTTTGAGCGCACCCGCCATGCGCAGAGTGAAGTCGGCTCTTGGACCGCAGACGGTTCCCTGCGTCACGTCCATCGTAAGCACGCCGGGGAAGTTCGCCGCCTATCACTGCGCAAGCTGGAGTTGTCTACCGCTCTTGGCAACGAACTCCTGAGTATCCACACGCCGCTCACTGGCACTGCCGTAGGTTCGAAGTCCAAGGTCGAGCCGATGCTTGCCGCCGCTTCCGTCACCAGCAATGCTGGCGCACAGTTGATCGTAGTCGAGGCACCGGACGAAGGCCATGTCATGCCTACCGGCGAGATAGCATGGCGCCGGAAGGACTACAGATACATCAACCTGGAGCCTGCTGGCTATACGCTCCTGCCGGACGGTGAAGACGTAACCGCATCCGCCGTACCGAGGAGCGTGGCCGCGTGGAACCCCGAGACTGCCCCTAACTATGCGGTGCAGTTCACCTTGTCCCGTGACGAACAGCGCCAATTTGAGAACGGGGAACTGCCTGAACTCACGATGATTTCGCTGGTCATGGGCATCGGGCGCGCCGCCGACCAGGCGCTACTTCGCCAAGTGGCCGCTAGTACTCCCGGCACGTGGTCTATCGCCGCAGCCGCTGCAGCAGGCCTCAACTTTGATGCCTGCCGGGCGGTCATCGGCTCCAGCGGCACGGGCGCATCTGTACGCGCGGATGGTCAACTGATCGCTGGTGGCCTTCCGGCGGCCCTTACGCCCATGAGTGCGGACACCTATGCTGGCGACTGGTCGCGCGTGGCCTGCGGTGTGCAGGATACCATAATCCTCACTACCCAGCGGACGGGCCTTGACGGGTCGATGCTGTTTACAGCCCACATCGGCCTCCAGCCGCTCATCCCCAATTTGGCGAAATCTATCTGGAAAGTAACGGCGTAATGGCTCGCCGTAAAATCCTTGGCATGTTCTGCAAGGCCCAGCCGGTGGTGGATGCCGCCCCGGCGCAGCCTGCACCCGCTGCGTACCCGGATCGGCCTGCGCAACCCGAGCCACTGCCTGACGCCGTTATAGACGTGCTCGACAGCGCCAGCGTCCTGTTCCGTCAGGATACCGGGGAGGGGGCGCACGCTGATCAAGCCATTGTGCAGCTTCCCAATGGAACCGGCGGTTTCCGCTTCTCGCCCGAGGCGGCGGCAAAGGTGATCGGGCGTTGCTGGCCGGAACTGGGCGACGTGGCGGTTTCGCAAGCCGCCCGCCGTCTCGGCGGTATCGTCTCCGCTCGCCGCCGCCAACATGCCGCCGATGCTGCCGCCCGCGCTGATGCCCTCTCTGGCAGGATGAGCGGCCCTTGGCTGCACAGATACTGATTGGAAACAGTAAAATGAACACTGACGATCTTTACGCACAGGCACTAGCCGCGCTCGACCAAGCGACCGCTGCACCGCTTCCGAATGGCGAGGCCGTTGTTTACCTCCCTGGTAGTCAGCCCCTCATCATCACGGCGCAGACTGCTGAAACGTGGGCCAGCGCCGCATGGCCGGAACTTGCTCCCCAGCAGATAACCGTCCTGGCCGCGAGGCTGGTGGAAATTGCGGCGCCCTTGTCCAACTCGCCAGCGCGCTTTTCTATCAGCGTGGATGCCCAGACCTTGCGCGATCTGGAAACCGAGCGCGAGCGCATCGCAGCAAGTGCGGGCCTGCGAAAAGTCTCGCTGAACAATGTCATCAACCGCTTGCTCCGCGCGGGCCTAGCCGCCGAGCGGCCGTAAAAATTCAATCGACGCCCGCAGTCGTCGTCCTTGTGCTGCGGGCGCACCTGACCGGCCAGGCGTTCCCTAGACCCTGGCCGGTCCCTTCTCCGAGGTAAGCCGAATGAACATCGAGAACGAGAAAATAGCGGCGATCGCACACGCCGCACGCCAGGCCCGCAGCAAAACCAAAGCCGTCGCTGCCCACATCGCCGCCTTGCGCAATGCCACCTGTATCCAGGCCATCGACCTGGCAGGCGACCTGGAAGCGCTCGCCCATGATTATGCGAGCATGGCCCGCGATCTTCGGGCCGCTACCAGCGCCGCCGCGCTCGAATGGCCGCACTGATGGCCAGCGCCACCGCATTGGACACGCTGCCTGTCACCGATGCTTGCCTGGCAGAACTTTGCGGGTTCACCACCCGACATATCCGCACGATTTGCGCCGCCGCGAAAGTCGGGCGCAATTCCTACGCCGCTGGCCCGGCCATCAAGACGATATTCGAGCACATGGAGGGCGGTGGCGAGTTGGGCAAACGCTTGCTGACCGAACGTATCCGCAAAGTCGCTGCGGACGCCGACAAGGCAGAAATGGAATATGCATTGGCGAAGGGCGAAATCGCCCCGATCGAGCAAATGGCCAAAGCGTGGGAACAGCGTTTCGGCATCATCAGAGCGAACATGCTGAACATACCTGCAAGGGCCTGCATGCAGATCGTGGGCAGTACCGATGAAGGTCATATCAAAGACACCCTGCGGGCCGAAATCACCACCGCGTTGAAGCAGGCGGCGGAAGCCGAACCGGACCCTGAAGACCTGGACGAATTTGAAACCGAGGAACCTGAAGAATGACCAACAAACCCAACACTTCGCCCGCCCTCGCGGCAGCACTGCGCCGCAGCGCCCGCCTGCTGACCCCCCCGCAGATGACAATGCAACCCGTCAGTTGGCCAAACATCGTCTGCACCATGACCTTGATGCCGCCATCCGCTTGGCGGTGCTTGGTGGCGAGGACAGCGTGGCGCTGATTTTGGTGGATGCGGAGATCGCGATGCGCCAAAGCCTTCAGGCCAGCGCTCTGGAAGAAGGAATTGCGCGGGTATACGCGGAACAGGGTTTGCCGTCGCCCGCGAAGCCCGAACCCTCCAAATCACGGCGCGCATGGAAGCCGACAGGATCGCCTGGCGAGCGCGCCAGGAAGCGCGCCCGAAAGCGCGGCGCGCGTCCGATCACAATGTAATCTGAAGTCCCAGCCATTCCGCTGGGGCTTTTGCTTTGAGTACCCCTGGCGTTGAGAGGGCCAGGGCGCGAAAAGCGATCACGCACCTTTCGCTATCCCTTGAAATGGGCCGGGTTATGCGTGCTGATATTCTGGGTTGTCGCTGGGTGATTCTGGATGATGCAACCCTACATGTGCTACCGCAAGTGCTACCAAGCCAATTCGCGCCACTCGCCGCAATTCAAGTAAGCATATGTTTATATGAGATTTTTAGGTGGTGCCGGCTACAGGATTCGAACCCGTGGCCCCCTGATTACAAATCAGGTGCTCTACCAACTGAGCTAAGCCGGCACGCTGGGCCTGCGCATAGCCTCAAGTGGCCCCGAACGTCCAGCCCTCGGTTTGTGCAATTTCGGCTGTCAGGCCCGGTGGGTGCCACAGGGCTTGATCATCGGCCGCCGCGCGCAGCCAGGCGGCGGTGATCAGCGCGTCGCTCTGGTGATCATCGATCGGGCCGGCGTGGTGGAAGGGTGCGCTGCCCAGGGCCGCGAGCGCGGTGTCGAGCGCGGCGCCGTCGCGGATTTTCGATCGGCTGGCGGGACGGCCGGCGGCCATGGCGGCGATGGTCGTATAGATTTCGCAGACCACGCTTCCCTGGTCCGGCAGCGGGTCGATCGGCCAAATCGCAAGGTGCTCTGCCAGGCGATGCAGCACGCGCATGCCCGAGAGGCTCGACTTGCCCACTTGCGCAGCGCCCACGAGGTTGAAATTGCTATAGGGCTTGCACCCCATCTTTTCCTGCGCGCGTTCGGTCAGGCGCAGGCGGCCACGCCCTGTGGGAAAGAGATCGCCGCAGCGGCCGCCGTGGCGGCGGAAATGGCGCGCGGGCTCTGCCGCGTTTACAAAGGCGTTGACGCTCAGGTGCGGCTCATCGGCGCAGGCCGCATCGACCATGGCCCATAGCGCGCGGGCGTCGGGCGGGCTTTGCGCCCAGCCGGGAAAGAACGCGCCGCAATCGGCAAAGGGCAGAGACTGGCCCAGGTCCATGCCCACCAGGCACGCGGGCGGCAGGTCGCTGCGCAGCCAATCCAGCACTTCGGCGCGCGACCAGCGATGGCCGGGGCGAACGAGGGCGGGGGCCTGCGTTCCAGGCGCGCATATGGCCAGGGCGATGCCCTTGTGCCGTTGGCCGGCCGCGCCGGACCAGTCGATTGCCACGAAATGGGAGAACCGCGTCATTCGCCGGTTTCGGGAGACCCACCCTTCCGTTCATCCTGGCGCTCGCGCCGCTTGCGGTCCCACCAGTCCAGCCGCTTGGCGATCTCGCGCTCGAACCCGCGCTCCACCGGGCGGTAGAATGTTTGCGCGCGCATCTCTTCGGGCCAATAGTCCGCGCCGGAAAAGCCATCCTGCGCATCATGGTCATAGGCATAGCCCTTGCCATAGCCGATGTCTTTCATCAGCTTGGTGGGCGCATTGAGAATATGCGCGGGCGGGCTGAGCGAGCCGGTCTCGCGCGCGGCTTTCCATGCTGCCTTCATCGCGCCATAGGCGGCGTTGGATTTGGGCGCCGTGGCGCAATAGAGGCAGGCCTGGACAATGGCCAATTCGCCTTCGGGCGAACCCAGGAATTCATAGGCGTCCTTGGCAGCGAGGCACTGCGTGAGCGCCTGCGGATCGGCAAGGCCGATGTCTTCGCTGGCAAAGCGGACAAGGCGGCGCAGCACGTAGAGCGGTTCTTCCCCCGCCACCAGCATCCGCGCCATCCAATAGAGCGCGGCCTGGGGATCGGACCCGCGCAGCGACTTGTGCAGGGCGGAGATGAGATTGTAATGCCCGTCGCGGTCCTTGTCGTAGACCGCCACGCGCCGCATCAGGAATTTGGACAGCCCCTCGGGATCGAGCGGGGCGGGCAGGTCCACGTCGAGCAGGGTTTCCACCTGGTTGAGGAGGAAGCGCCCGTCGCCATCGGCCGAAGCGACCAGCGCCTCGCGCGCGGGGGGCGTGAGGGGCAGGGCAAGGCCGGTCTCTTCCTCGGCCCGGCGCAGCAGTTCGCCCAGGGCGGCGGCATCGAGGCGGTGGAGGATCAGCACTTGCGCGCGGCTGAGCAGGGCGGCGTTGAGCGCGAAGCTGGGGTTTTCGGTGGTGGCGCCAACCAGGGTTATCGTGCCGTTTTCCACCACGGGCAGGAAGCCGTCCTGCTGCGCGCGGTTGAAGCGATGAATCTCGTCCACGAACAACAGCGTGCGCCGGCCGGCGAGCGCCATGGCTTCTGCTTCGGCAAACAGCTTCTTGAGATCGGCCACGCCCGAAAAGATCGCGCTGATCGCCACGAAGCGCATGCCCACGGCATCGGCCAGCAGACGCGCGATGGAGGTCTTGCCGGTGCCCGGCGGCCCCCACAGGATCATCGATGACAACTTGCCAGCCGCCACCATGCGGCCGATCGCGCCGTCCGGCCCGGTAAGATGGCCCTGGCCAATCACCTCGTCCAGCGCGCGCGGGCGCAGCCGGTCGGCCAGCGGTCCGTGTTCCAGCGGCTGGGACCGGGGCGTTTCCTGGGGCGGCGGGGCAAACAGATCGGCCATCGCTGGGTGAGATAAGGCCTCTGCGCGGAAATTTCCCGAAAATTTTGCGGCGGACCTTGCCAAGATGTAATCAAGATATATCTTAGACGCATCGTGACGAAAGGATAGATGATGCGATTTGATTTCAACCGCCCCGAGAGGGGCATGTTCGGCGGGTTTCGCGGTGGCGGGCATGGCGAACGCCATCGCGGCCCATGTGGCGGCCGCTTTGCCAGCCGGTTCGACGAAGATGGCGACCATTTCGGCGGCGGACCCTTTGGCCGGGGCCGGGGCGGCCGTGGGGGCGGCGGTGGGCGTGGCGGCCGTGGACGCATGTTCGCCACGGGCGAACTGCGGCTGCTCCTCCTTAGCCTGGTGGCCGAGCAGGACCGCCATGGCTATGAACTGATCAAGGCTGTGGAAGACCTGACGGGCGGGCAATATGCGCCCAGCCCCGGCGTGGTCTATCCCACCCTGGCGCTGCTGGTGGACGAAGGCCTGATTGCCGAGGCCGCCGGTGAAGGCACCCGCAAGGCCTTTGCCGTGACCGAGGCGGGACGGGCCGAACTGGCGGGGAAGACCGACGAGCTCAAGGTGATCGTCGACCGGCTGGCAAGCCTGGCCCAGGCCGGCGCGCGCGAAGACAGCCCGCCGGTGCGCCGCGCCTTTGCCAACCTTGCGCTGGCCCTGCGCCAGCGCGTGGCGGGCGGCACGTTCGACAACGACACCGCGCTGGCCGTGGCCGACATCCTGGACGAAGCGGCCCGCAAGATCGAGCGGCTGTAAACAGCCCTCGTCCAAAGCAGGAAAACCGGCCTTGCCCGCAGCGGCAGGGCCGGTTTTCTGCGCCGATTTGCGATTGCCACGCTGGGGCGCCCCGCTTATGGCACGGGGTCTTCGAAACAATGCGACGTGCTTTGTGACCCTGGCTCAAGACCACATCGGCCCGATCGGGGGCGTGCCCCTGGTTGCCGGTGCGCCGGGGCTTTCGGTGGTCATTCCCTGTTACAACGAAGCGGCGGTGATCGATGAACTCGTCAGCCGCGTACGCGCGGTGTGCGAGGCGCAATTTCACGCCGATCACGAGATCGTGCTGGTCAACGATGGTTCGCGCGATGGCACGTGGCCTGCGATCTGCCGTCATGCGCAGGCCTGCCCGGCCATCGTCGGGGTCGATCTGGCGCGCAACCATGGGCATCAACTGGCGCTGACGGCGGGCCTTGCCATCGCGCGGGGCGATCTGGTGCTGGTGCTCGATGCCGATTTGCAGGACCCGCCCGAATTGCTGCCCAAGATGCTGGCGCAAGTCGCGGCCGGCTATGACGTGGTCTATGGCGTGCGCGAGACGCGGCTGGGCGAAACGGCGTTCAAGCGGTGGAGCGCGGCGCTGTTCTATCGCCTGCTCGGGCGCATGGTCGACATTGCCATTCCGCCGGACACCGGCGATTTTCGCCTGATGACGCGGCGCGTGGTGGACCAGCTCAACGCCATGCCCGAACGCTATCGCTTCATTCGCGGCATGGTGGCCTGGGTGGGATTTGCCCAGATCGGCGTGCGCTATGAACGCGATGCCCGGTTTGCCGGGGAAACGCACTATCCGCTCTCGCGCATGCTGTCCCTCGCGTTTGATGGGGTGACAGGCTTTTCCACCGTGCCGCTGCGGCTGGCCTCGCACCTGGGGATCGGGTTCGGCCTCTCGGGGCTGGGCATGCTGATCTGGGTCATGGCGCGCTATTTCGCGCATGGCACCGTAACCGGCTGGGCCAGCACGATCACGATCATCCTGGTGCTGGGATCGGCGCAATTGCTGATGCTGGGGATGATGGGCGAATACCTCGGGCGCATGTATATGGAAACAAAGCGGCGCCCGCTGTTCATCGTGCGCGAGGTGGTCTGCGCGCAGCCCGGCGCAGCCGTGGTCGCGGCCCCGCTGGCCCGCGCTGTGCAGCAGGGCTGAACCGGTTTGCCCACGATGAGGATCGACCGCGCCACCATCGCGCTTCTGGCGCGCTTCGTGGCGGCTGGCCTGGTCAACACGGCGGTGGGCACCGGCATCATCGTTGCCTGCCTGCATTTCGGGCTGGGCGATTATCCGGCGAATGCCTGCGGCTATGGCGTGGGCTTCGTCGTGTCTTATTTCCTGCAGCGCAAGTGGACCTTTGCCGTCAAGCGCCGCGCGACGTGGGCGGAAGTTGGCCGCTTTGGCGTTGCCGTGGCATTGTCCTATGGCGTGAACCTGGCCGTGCTCGCCACCGGCCGAGGCGCCGGTTTTGCCGGCCAACCGCTTTTGCATGTGGTGGCGATGGCGGCCTATTCGGCAACGTTCTTCGTGATTTCGCGCTTTGTCGTGTTTGCGCCCGAACCGGTAGAGGCCGCGCCGGCGGGAAAGACATCGTAATGGCTGCAAACCCGTCTGGCCCGCGCTGGCTGCAATCGCCGTGGTTGTGGCTGCTGGCCATGGTCCTTGCAGCGCTGCCGCTGGCGCTCCCGCCGGTCGCCCCGCTGACAGACCTGGGCGGGCACTTGGGGCGCTATGCCGTGCAGGTCGATCATGGCCGCTCGGCCGATCTGGCGCAGTGGTACAGCTTTACGTGGAATCTCATTCCCAACCTGGGGGTGGATCTGCTGGTCGAAGCGCTGGCTCCGGTCCTGGGGCTGGAGCCGGCGCTGCGCGTCATCGTGATGGCGATCCCCGTGCTGCAGGTGCTTGGCATCCTGTGCCTGTCGCGCAGCGTGCACAGGCGGATCACGCCGCTGGCGCTGTTCGCGCTGCCCCTGGCCTATGGCTATCCGCTGCATTTCGGCTTCCTCAACTTTGCCTTGGGCCAGGCACTGGCCACGCTGGCACTGGCACTGTGGATCGCCATGGCGCGGCGCGGCTGGTATGCGGCGCGCTGGATCCTGTTCGCGCCGATCGCCTGCGGCTTGTGGACTTGCCATCTGGTGGGCTGGGCGCTGTTCTGCGTGTTTGCGGGAATGTGCGAACTTGCGCCGCACCTGCAGGGCTGGCGCCCCTCGTGGGCGGGCCTGGTGCAAGTGGCGTTGCGGGTCAGTTGCCTGGTCACGCCGCAAGTGCTGCGCATGGTCTGGCCCTTGCCTGCCAGCGGCCATGGCGCCACGCGCGATTTCTTCCAGCCCGAACTCAAGCTGCTCTACCCCCTGATGCCGCTGCGCGATCGTTGGCTGGCGTGGGACGTGGCGGGCACCGTGCTGCTGCTGGCCCTGGCCGTATGGGCCATGCGGCGAAAACAGCCAGATGGTGCGGGCATGGTTGTGCCGGCGGCCTTGCGGCGGGGCGTGCTCGTCATGGGTGCTATTTACCTTGTCATGCCCGGCACCATATTCGGTTCGAGCATGGCCGACATGCGGCTGGTGCCGTTCCTGTTGATCATCGCGCTTGCCGGCGCTGCACCGGTCCATCCCGATCGCGGCTGGCTATCCGGGCCGCGCCTGGCACAGCTTGGTGCGGTTTTTGCCGTTGCGAGGCTGATCGGCAACGCCGTGAGCCTGTGGCTGGCGGGGCATGAATTCGCCGCCGATCTCGTCGTATTGAACGACGTGCCACGCGGCAGCCGGGTCGTCTCGCTGGTAAGAGAGCAATGCGTCGTGTCGATCCTGCCTTGGCAGCGGGAACGGCGCATCCACCTGGGCGGCTATGCCATCGCCCGCCGCCACGCTTTTTCCAACGATCAATGGGTAATTCCGGGCGGGCAGCTGCTTCAGGTGCATGCGCCGCAGGCCGGTGCCTTTGCCACCGACGATTCCGAGCTGGTCAAGCCAGACGATTGCGACAAGCCCAACGCCATCGGCAAGCGGCTGGCGCAATTGCCGCGTTCAGCGTTCGACTATGCGTGGATCATTGCCGATGGTCAGGCGCGGCCCTTGCCCGGCGCCGTCGTCGTGCGGCAGACGCCGGGGAGCGTACTTTATCGCCTGATCCCAGCCACCCGCTGATCACTTCCTGGCGCGCTTCTGGCGCACCAGCCGCACGTAGGTATCGGCGACGGCCTGGTTGATCCGGTCCCAGCCGAATTCCTGGGCGCGGCGTTCGCCCGCTGCGCCGTGCTGGGCGCGCAACTGGGGGTTCTCGACATAGGCGCGCAGGGCTTCGGCAAACTGGTGCACGGCGCCCGGCGTGATCAAGCGGCCCGAAACGTGATCGTCCACCAGGCTCTGGCTGCCGGTGGCGGCACTGGCAACGACCGGCAGGCCACAGGCCATGGCTTCGAGCGTGACATTGCCGAACGTCTCGGTGACGGAGGGGAAGAACAGCACGTCCATGCTGGCCACGCCCCGGCCCAGGTCTGCGCCCGAAAGGAAGCCGGCAAAGACCGCATCGGGCAGGCGCGTTTCCAGCCATTCGCGCGCCGGGCCCTCGCCGATCACCAGGACGCGGAATTTCGCGCCCTTGCTTTTCAGCTCGTCGATCGCGTCGGAAAAGACGTCCAGTCCCTTTTCCATGACCAGGCGACTGAAGATGCCGATCACGATCTCGTCATCAGCCAGGCCGATCGAGCGGCGCCATTCCATGCTGCGACGTTCGGGCGTGAATATCTCGCGGTCTACCCCGCGCGACCAGATGCCGATGTCATAGTTCATGCGCTGTTCGCGCAGCACCTGGGCCATCGATTCCGAAGGGGCCACCAGCGCATCGCAACGGCGATAGAACCGGCGCAGCATGGCCTCGATCACCGGCTCCAGCCAGGCCATGTTGTAATAGCGGAAATAGGTTTCGAACCGGGTGTGGACCGATGCCAGCACCGGCAGCTTGCGCGCCCGCGCCCAGGTTACCACGCGGTGCGAGGCGACATCGGGCGAGGACACATGGACCACGTGCGGATCGAATGTGGTCAGGTCGCGGCGCACGCGCGGGGAGAGGGCGATCGGCACCCGGTATTCGCCGCGCCCCGGCACGGCCAGCGCTGGAATGCCAATGAGCGTGCCCGTCGGTTCGAACGCGGGTTTTTCCACCTTGGGCGAATAGACCCGCACTTGCGCGCCCTGGCGCAGCAGATAGCCCACCAACCGGTTGAGCGCCTGGTTGGCGCCATCGCGCACGTAATTGTAGTTGCCGCTGAACAAGGCAATGCGCAGCCCGTCGAGCCGGCCTGTGGCGGCCATTGCGCGCAAGTCTGGGGTGCCCGGCGCGGATTGGGCAGGCGGCACGGTGGAGGAATGCATCATGGCGCGCGCCATAGCGGGCATGGGCGGAGAAGGCGAGAGGGCGGCGCAGCAAATGGCAAAGCGCCCGCCGAACCGGGGTTCGACGGGCGCGTTGTGCGTGATCGATCAGGCTGGCTTACCAGCCGCGATGCCAGCGGTGGTAGCCATAGCCGTAATACGACGGGCCACCACGATAGACTTCGCGATAGACATAAGTGCGCGGCGGCGGGGCATAATAGCCGCCACCATAATAGGCCGGGCCTTCATAATAATAGGTCGGCGGCGGCGGGGGCGGCGGAGCGTAACGCTCTTCCACGACATAGCCGCGCGGGCGATCCGATGCGATGGCGGCGCCCACCGCCAGGCCGAGGATGCCGGCACCGACTGCAACGGCAGCACCGTTTCCGCCGCCGCCACGATACCAGCCATGCGCCTGCGCAGGCGCGGCGGTGGCCATCACGGTGGCGCCCATTGCGCCTGCCAACAGAACCTTGCTCATCAGCTTCATGGCTTGTCTCCAACCCGCGCCTGTCCGAAAAATGTGAGCCTCATGCTCGCAGCGGGCCTTGTTGAAGACACGATTAGCAATGCGCGCTGAACCGGCGATGAAACCTTTGTTCAGGCGGGCCGCGCGCACAAAAAAGAGCGCCCGGTTGCCCGGGCGCTCCTTATTTCCGTCGATTTCACCCGTTGGCAGGGCGGCGATCAGGCGCTTTGCTTCTGGCGGCTCGCCTTCTTGCGCTCGTTGGGATCGAGAATCGCCTTGCGCAGGCGCACGGTCTGCGGCGTCACTTCGACCATTTCATCGTCGTCGATATAGGCGATGGCCTGTTCCAGCGTCATGATGCGCGGCGGGGTCAGGCGGATGGCGTCGTCCTTGCCGGTCGAACGGAAGTTCGTCAGCTGCTTGGACTTCATGGGGTTGACTTCGAGATCGTCGGGCTTGGCGTTTTCGCCGATCACCATGCCTTCATAGACCTTGTCCTGCGGGCGCACGAACAGCACGCCGCGGTCTTCCAGGCTGTTGAGGGCATAGGCCACGGCTTCGCCGGTGGCGTTCGAAATCAGCACGCCGTTCTGGCGGCCTTCGATCACGCCCTTGTGCGGGCCATACTTTTCGAACAGCCGGTTCATGATCCCGGTGCCGCGCGTGTCGGACAGGAATTCGCCGTGATAGCCAATGAGGCCGCGCGAGGGGGCCGAGAAGGTGATGCGAGTCTTGCCCGCGCCCGAGGGGCGCATGTCGGTCAACTCGGCCTTGCGGCGCTGCATCTTTTCCACGACCGTGCCCGAGAATTCGTCGTCCACGTCGACCAGGACGGTTTCATAAGGCTCGGTGCGGCCACCCTTCTCGTCGGTGCCGAACAGCACGCGCGGGCGGCTGATGCCGAGTTCGAAGCCTTCGCGGCGCATCGTTTCGATGAGCACGCCCAGCTGCAATTCGCCGCGGCCGGCCACTTCGAAGCTGTCCTTGTCGGCGCTTTCGGTCACGCGGATGGCAACATTGGTTTCCGCTTCGCGCAGCAGGCGATCGCGGATCATGCGGCTCGTCACCTTGTCGCCTTCGCGGCCGGCAAACGGGCTGTCGTTGACCGAAAAACGCATGGCGAGGGTTGGCGGATCGATCGGCTGCGCGGCGATCGGGGTGCTGACCGAGGGATCGGCCACGGTGTTGGCAACCGTCGCCTTTTCCAGGCCGGCCAGCGCGATGATGTCACCGGCGCGGGCTTCTTCCACCGGCACGCGCTCAAGCCCACGGAACGAAAGGATCTTCGAAGCGCGGCCCACTTCCAGCACCTTGCCATCGCGGTCGAGCGCGTGGATCGGCTGGTTGAGCTTGATCGTGCCCGACTGGACGCGGCCGGTCAGCACGCGGCCCATGAAGTTGTCGCGATCGAGCAGGGTGGCAAGGAACGTGAACGGCCCATCGACATCGAGCGTGGGGGCGGGAACGTGGCTGACGATCTTTTCGAACAGCGGCAGCAGGTTGCCTTCGCGCACGGTTTCATCGTTGCCCGCATAGCCGTTGCGGCCCGAAGCATAGAGCACCGGGAATTCCAGCTGCTCGTCGTTGGCATCGAGGCTGACGAACAGGTCGAACACTTCGTCCAGCACTTCCTGCGGGCGGCCATCGGGACGGTCGATCTTGTTGACCACCACGATCGGCTTGAGGCCGAGCGCCAGCGCCTTGCCGGTGACGAACTTGGTCTGCGGCATCGCGCCTTCCGAGCTGTCGACCAGCAGGATCACGCCGTCGACCATCGAGAGGATGCGTTCCACTTCGCCGCCGAAGGCGGCGTGGCCGGGCGTGTCGACGATGTTGATTCGCGTCGTCTCGTCGGTGGCGGGGTTGGTCCAGTCCACCGACGTGCACTTGGCCAGAATGGTGATCCCGCGTTCCTTTTCCAGGTCGTTGGAATCCATGGCGCGCTCTTCCACGCGCTGGTTATCGCGGAACGTGCCGGACTGGCGGAAAAGCTGATCCACCAGCGTGGTCTTGCCGTGGTCGACGTGGGCGATGATGGCGATATTGCGCAGAGGCAGGGACATGAAAGGCTTTCTTCGGAAACCGGGATATTGGGCTTGCAGCAGCCGTTGGGGGAAAATCCCGTCTTCCCGGTTCGGGCCGCACTTGGGCGCGCGCTTACTCGCTATTGTGCGTTGCCACAAGAGCAGCTGGCAAATCCGGCCGCGTCGGCCCTGTGGCGCGGGCGCCACAGTGACGGCAAAAGCCCCCGATTTGGTGGCATTTGCCGATCAAGGGCGCGGATTGCAGTTTGTGACCCACGCTATCCGCGCTAGGCAGTAATGGCTGCGCGGGCATGCCGACACGGGGGTGAGGCGGCCCGCGCAGGACACGGGGCGCATTCATAACCAAATGAATCTGGCGGGCAAACACGTTGGGCTGGTTTCCTTGCCGCACGCTGCGGCGGGCACAGCGATTCTGGCACTGGTCACCTGCGTCCCCGCCCATGCCAGCGTGCCGGCGCCTGCCGAAGATGCCGGGCAGAACACAAGCGCCGCCATCATCGTCACTGCAACCAAGCGCGAGGCCAGCCTGGAAGATGTGCCGGTGGCCGTCTCGGTCGCGGGTGCAGCGACAATCGCCCGCGCGCAGATTCGCGATCTGAAAGACCTGACCAGCCTGGTCCCGTCGCTTTCGATGCAGCAGCTGCAAAGCCCGGCCAACGTCAACATCTATATCCGCGGCTTTGGCAACGGCGCCAACAACAGCGGGATCGAGCCTTCGGTGGGCGTGTTCGTCGACGGCGTCTATCGCTCGCGCACGGCGGCGCAGATTGCCGACTTGCCCGATGTGGAGCGGGTGGAAGTGCTGCGCGGGCCGCAATCCACGCTGTTTGGCAAGAACGCGTCGGCCGGGGTGATTTCCATCGTCACCCGCCTGCCGCAGTTCAAGCCGAGTGCCGACATCGAAGCCAGCTATGGCAACTATAATGCGCTCGTGCTCAAGGGCGTGGTGACCGGGCCCGTTAGCGATACCCTGGCGGTGAGCCTGGCGGCCGGACGCAATCGCCGCGACGGATATATCGTCGATCCCGATAGCGGCCGGCGCAGCAACGGGCGCAACCGCTGGTTCACCCGCGCCCAGGCGCTGTGGCAGCCAGCACCCAACCTGTCGCTGCGCGTGATCGGCGATTACGGCTTGATCGACGAGGTGTGCTGCGCGCCGTTCAATGTGCAAAGCTCTGCCGCCACACAGGCCGTGCGCGCCGTCGGTGGCAAGGTCAACGCGCCCGATGCGATCTATGCCGACCAGGCCTGGTGGAATTTCGATTCGACCAACCGCATCGCCAACTACGGCTTTTCCGGGCAGCTCGATTACACCGCCGATCGTTTCAAGGTCACGTCGATCACCGCCTGGCGCAAGCTGACCTCGGCGACCAACCAGGATTCGGATTTTTCCAGCGGGCAAATGCTCGGCCGCAATGCGCAGGACCTGGCGATTTCCACGTTCACCCAGGAACTGCGCGTGGCGAGCGACCTGGCCGGCCCCTTCAACGCCATGGCCGGCGTGACCTATTTCAACGAGGCGTTGCACCAGCAAAACGAGATCGCGTTCGGGCCTGACATGCGCCCTTATGCCAACCTGCTGGTGCAGGCGGGCACGGGCGGCGCGCTCGCCATTCCGGCGCTCGAACAGGTGCTGGGCGGACTGGAAGGCAATCCGGCCCGCTATGCCGGGCGCTTTTTCGCAGAAGGGCAGGGGTCACGAGAACGCTATCGCCTGCGCAACGAGGCGTTCACGGCATTTTTCCAGGGCGATCTGAAGCTGGGCGGCGGGCTGACGCTGACCGGGGGCCTTGCCTATACCGCCGATACCAAGCGCTATGCCATGGCGGGGCAGACCAGCGACGCCTTTGCCGGGGTGGATTTGGATGCCCCGGCCTATGCCCCGTTCCGCCGCCAGTTGCTGCTGGCAGGCGGCCTTGGCGCGCGCGGCGTGAACCCGCAGGACCCTGGCGCCATCGCCGCCTTTGCCCAGGCCAATCCGCAGGCCTATGCCGCCGTGCTGGATTACGCGGCCAGCAATGCCAACAATCCGGCGGCCAATCCGCTTGCGCCCCTGCGCGGCCTGCAGCTGTTTCCGCCCTATCTCGACCTGCCCAATGCGGTGGAGCCGGGGCGCACCCATGATTCACGGCTGACCTGGACTGCACGCGTGGCCTGGGCGCCCAACCGGCACTTGCGCGCCTATGCCAGTGTCGCCACCGGGTTCAAGGCTAGCTCGATAAACCTTTCGCGCGATAGCCGCCCGTTCGCCGCTGAACGCGCCGCAATCGAGAATGCGGGTCTGGCGCAAGTGAACCAGACGTATGCCACCCGTTTTGCCGGGCCGGAACGCAGCACGGTCTATGAACTGGGGATCAAGGCCGATTGGGGGCTGGCCACGGCCAATGTGGCGGTGTTCCAGCAGACCATCAACGGCTTCCAGTCCAACGTGTTCACCGGCACCGGCTTCCAACTGGTCAATGCCGGGAAAGAGCGCGTGCGCGGGGTGGAAGTGGAAACGGCTCTGCGCCCGGCCAAGGGGCTGGCGCTTTCGGCCAGCGCCACCTGGCTCGATCCGCTCTATGTGGATTTCGCCGCGTCGGCCGTGGGCGATATTTCGGGGCACCGCCCTGCCGGCATCCCGGCACTTTCGCTCACGCTTGCCGGACAGTACGAACGCGCGCTGTCGGGCAAGGTGCGGGCATTCGTGCGCGGCGATTTCCACCATGAAAGCCCGGTGACGACCGAAGAAGGCCTGCCCGGCTTTCTTGACCTGGGCACGGCGGCCGCCATTGCCGCTTCGGACCGCTACAAGCGGCGGGTGGACGAAGCGAACGCGGCGCTGGGCATGGTGCTCGCCGATCGCACGGAATTGACGGTGTGGGCGCGCAACCTCACCAACAACCGGACATTGACCAAGATTTTCGATTCGGTGGCCCAACCCCATGGGATTTCGGGTTACACCAACCAGCCGCGCACTTATGGTGCATCGGTGCGTTATCGCTTCTAACCCGGACGCGAAGCGCAAGACTTGAGGGGGCTGCCTGGCGGCCCCCTTTTTCTTGTCTTATCGGAAAATTTCTGGCTGTCTGCCA
>Ga0163162_10002302_pt1 | contig 17928 bp, 15 predicted proteins | sample S55metaG_FD_115310 | JGI IMG/M metagenome (GOLD analysis project Ga0163162, IMG submission 115310) | Switchgrass rhizosphere microbial communities from Kellogg Biological Station, Michigan, USA - S5-5 metaG | ecosystem: Host-associated > Plants > Roots > Rhizosphere > Soil | place: USA...
AGGATCAGTAAGCGCTGTAGGCGCGGTCGCAGACCGCGCCTACAAGCCGCACGGCGTTCTGGTTCGCAACTGATAATTAGCTGTGCATCCTGGACATTGGCCGCCCCTGAACTACTCGCCGGTCTGGCGCTTTACGGCTTTCAAAATAACGGGCTGTGTCGCGTAGCCATCGAGCGCGATAGTTTTGGCGGCAGCGTCGATGGATACTTTGCCCGCCATAACGCCTCGGCCTTCGCCCTCGCCTCTGGAATTCACATGTAGCTCGATGATAGAGAAGGGATAGTCGGATGGAGAGATCGAGGCCGACGGCTGCCACAGGCTACTCCAGGCTCCAACACGCCGATCCGTTGCCAGAATGATGCGTTCGCCGCCGTCCTGTTGCGGCAGTCGATAAGCGTACTTTATCGAATACCCAACGTTCTCTGACGTCCAGAGGATGCCAACAGTTGAAGCTTTCTTGAGCGCGGCTGCGAGAGAGGCTTCGGGGGTTTGGGTGCTCGCACCGCCACCTCCTCGAGCGCCGCCGCGTCCGCGCGCTGGAATCGGGCTGTCTGGATTCACCGCGTCAGGATCGGCCGGCAGGTCCGGTACCGCAGGTGCTGGCGTTGCGGCGCCTCCGCGTGCGCCACGACCTCCGCCTCCGCGTCCTGCTCCGCCGCCCCCGCCTGCACCGCGTCCGCCACGGCCTTGCGGCGCTGGTGCGGTAAGTGTCCAGGCCGCCACGAATTCATCTCGACGGCTGTCGGGGGACCACTCTGTCAGATTGATCTTGATCGCTTCACCCGCGCCGCTCACGTTCGCCGAACTTGCCGTATAGCGAACGCCGTTCTGCGCCTGGAGGCTCACCGCAGCCAACAGGACCAGGATGATGGACCGCATCATTACTTCTTTTCTTCTTTGTTGCCCAGGCCGCCGGTGACGCCATCGACTTGATAGCCGGTCTGGATTCTACGAATCACCTGAATCTGCGCCGGCGTGGCAGTTTTCGGATCCACGTTCGCGATGGAGCACGTGAATCCGCGCAGTGTGCACTCGGACGTGGTGTGTTTGATGCCGCGCTCCTTCATCACCCGGGTCATCAGCTTGACGGCATCTTCATTGAAGACGATCGCATTGTTCGGCCGGAATGTTCCGATGCCGATCGCGTAGTCGAGGGGCATCAGGGGTTCGATGCTGGAACCGAATGCGCCATCGTTTTTCTTTCCAAGATCGTAGGCTCCAAGGTCGGCGCCTTTATCGATCAGATATTGAATGACCGGCACATCCCCGATATTGGCTGCAACCATCAGCGGGGTAATGCCGTAATCGTCTGCGGCATTGACGTCCTGCCCGAGGTCGATGAGTAACTTCACGACTTCAAGTCTCTCCGCTGGAGTGCGCCCCTTGCTGTAACCCGGAATAAACCCGGTACCACAAGCCGCCATCAACACGGTCTCACTGTCTTTCGAGATGATCTTCGCGTCAGCGCCGTGGGCCAGGAGGAGTTTCACCAACTCGATATCGCCTGAGAAAGCTGCGCGCATCAACGCAGTAGCAAACACGATTCGAGGCGATCCGTCCCGCATGCGCGCCCGAGGCGTGTTGTTGACCACGTAATTCACGTTGGCGCCGGCGTCCAGAAGCTTCTTGATCAGGGGCAGAGGATCCGCAGTCACCACCCACGGAAAGTTCGGCGCGGTTTCCATGTTGCGGCGATCGACAGCCCAGAAAAGGGGTGTGAAGCGTTGCGCATCGGCTTGATTCACGTTCGCGTGTTGATCGATCAGGAACGAAGCTACATCGTATCCGCCGTTGAAGATAGCCAGGCCGAGCGCGTCCTTTCCGTCGCCGCCTTTTGCGTCGATCTGTGCGCCGGCAGCGATCAGCATTTTCGCAGATTCCAAATCACCTTCACGGGCTGCGAACATCAGCGGCGTGAGTGAGCCGCTGGCGTTTTCTTCGGCAGCCTGATTCGCGCGTGCGGAGGTGGGCGTTGCGCCTTCGAAGCCACGTCCGGTCGCGGAAGGAACGAATTTCGAGCGAGCATTGACGTCGGCGCCCTTCTCGATGAGCAAACGCACCACCGGGTGATTGCCCTCCGAGACAGCCCACATGAGGGCTGTCGTATCGCCCCAGGTTTCTTTCGCATCAACCCTGGCGCCGGCGTCGAGCAAAACCTTGACGGCGTCCGGCTTGCCGGTGCGCGATGCCAGCATCAGCGCCGTGTCGCCGAAGGAACTCAGGGAGGCATTTACATCCGCGCCGGCCTTGACGAGCCGGTCGATCATCGTCGCGCTGCCATTGAGGGCTGCGAGTTGCATTGGAGTCGCGCCGTCGCGAGTGGCGGCGGACACCCGCGCGCCCGCTTTCAAGAGAAGATCCGCGGACTCGAGGTCGTCGGCGCGCACTGCCCAATGAAGTGCAGTGGTTCCGTCGACCTGGGGAACATTGACGTCCACCTTCTGGTTCAGAAGCGTACGCAGAACATCCTTCTTTCCATGCATTACGGCGTCGGCGACATCGCTTCCGGCCGCCATAGCAGGGATTACCGGCAGAAGCAAGGCAACGAGGCAAACGAGAACCGATCGGGTGGCTGTTTTCATGCTAAGGATCCTCTATCATCAGGAACGAGGCGTGTTCCCAGGTAGTCTTTCATTCCTTCCAGGAAGTCACGCGAGATTTTTCGCGCAGCCTCTGCATCGTTCTGACGAAACGCTTCGATGATTTTGTCCTGGTGTTCTATACACTCGAACACGGTCTGAACGATGCCTTCCCGGTTGTAGGGTCGTCGGATCAAATACAACGCATAGAGGGGAATTACGACACGCTCGAGCGCCTGTTGAACATAAGGGTTGCCAGAGAGGTCCCACACCTTCTTCCTGAAACTCAAGTGGCTGTCGAAAAAATTCTCGAGGTCTTCGGCTTTCGCATCGACTTTCGTTTTCTCATTGAGCTCGTTCAGGATCGCAATGTCCTGTTGAGTCGCTTTCTTTACTGCGAGATAGAACGCCAGAGGCTCCAGTTCGATCCGGACGTCGAAGATCTGCTGCGCATCTTCAAGCGTCAGCATAGGCACTGTCGTTCCCGTGAAAGGCGTGCGCTGGACGAATCCGCGATGCTCGAGTTCAATCAAGGCTTCTCGGACCAGGCCTTGGCCGACACCAAATTCCTGTGCCAGCTTGGCTTCCACGATTTGCTCGCCACCTTTCAAGCGGCCGGAAAGGATTGCTTCGCGTACGAGGGTCACGACACGTGATTTCTTGGATACCTGTTCGATCCGTTCAAAAGTGGGCATATAGCGTGGGAATGTACTCCAGCCATCCGTTCAAAGGCAATTGATTATCCGAAGAAGGAGGGCGGCCGCAGGTATCAATCGATTATTGATTGCCAGAGCATTGAGCCTTCGTTATACTCGGCGCCGAATGACCCGCCATCATTTCGAGAACCCCATGAAGAGGATAGATCAAAGACCTGTCGTGCCTGTTCTGTGGAGCCCGTAACAGTTGGTTCCGATTCGGATCTCACAAAATGCACACCATCCGCACTCAGATCGGAATCGTTGGAGCAGGGCCGGCAGGTCTCATGCTGGGGCACCTGCTCCATCTCGCAGGTATCGATTCCTTCATCATTGAGAATCGCTCAGAAGAGTACGTCATTGATCGCGTCCGCGCGGGAGTTCTCGAGCAGTCCACCGTCGACCTCATGGTTGAAAACGGCGTGGGTGATCGCCTTCAGCGCGAAGGCATGTCGCACGACGGTATTTACATCAATGTTTTCGGAAAACGTCATCGAATCGACTTTGCGGAACTGATCGGCAGGCGAATTACCGTCTACGGACAGAACGAGGTCGTGAAGGATTTGATCGCCGCGCGACACAAGTCAGGCAGGCCTCTCCGTTTCAACGTAGCGGATGGCAGCGTTCACGATCTGGAGTCCAATCAACCAAAGATCCGTTTTACAGAAGACGACGAATCGCACGAGATCCGGTGCGACTTCATTGCAGGGTGCGATGGATTTCACGGCATTTGCCGGCCGTCAATTCCTGCGAGCAGCATCCATATTTACGAGCGTGTCTATCCGTTTGGCTGGCTCGGCATTCTCGCCACCGCCCCGCCTTCATCGCCAGAGCTTGTGTATAGCAGACACGAGCGCGGGTTTGCGCTCTTCAGTATGCGATCGAATTCGGTGACAAGGCTCTATCTGCAATGCGCTCCCGATGAAGACCTCGCAAAGTGGTCCGACGATCGGATCTGGGACGAACTCCTGACGCGACTGCGAAGCGAGGATGGGTGGAAGCCCAACGTCGGGCCGATTACTCAGAAGGGCGTCACCGGTATGCGAAGCTTCGTAACCGAGCCGATGCGATACGGCAACCTGTTCCTCGCTGGCGACGCGGCGCACATTGTGCCACCAACCGGTGCAAAGGGCCTGAACCTGGCGATGGCTGATATTTGGAGACTCACCCGAGCTATTCAGTGTTTTTACGAACTTAAATCCCAAACACTTCTGGACCGTTACTCGGAACATTGCCTTCAGCGTGTCTGGCGAGCACAGCAGTTTTCCTGGTGGATGACTTCCCTCCTGCATCGGCCCGACACAGCCAACTCCTTCGACTTCCGCCGTCAGCACGCTGAACTGGACTATGTGACAAGTTCACCTATTGCGATGATGGGTCTTGCGGAAAATTACGTCGGACTTCCTCTATCGGAGACCATACCGGAAGCCCTCACAAGATGAGCATCATGCTTGCCGTTGTCACTGCTCCGCACAAGAGTAGGAAGCCGCGCTTGTTGCCGGTCCCATGTTGTACTTCGGGTAGCTCGGATACGAACACAGAGGCAGAGTGCCCGCAGTCCCTGTGACCGTGGCAGACTTGGGTGGAGCAGTACCTTTCTCGACCCAGTCTACGAGCATGGCGACGCGGTCGAAGCGGCTTGGAATCTGTGCCGCAGATATCGCAGCACCCTCACCGTTGGTGGTATAGCTGGACCCTGTGAGACCGTGACCCGTCTGAGGAATGACGTAGAAACGGGCAAACTCATCCACCGAAGTCCTTCCCATCTTATCCAGCACCGATTGGTAATAGTCGAGTTGCGCGCCCGGAGACGCGAGGGTGTCGTTCGTGCCGATGGCCACGACCATCTTCCCCCCGCGACGGGCAAAAGCGGACAGATCGGGGTTCGTGGCATCCAGCCACGCAGAAATCTCCTCACGCCGGCCATTCAGCGGGCCCCCTTCGACATAGTCAAGAGGGTTAGCGGTCGTGTTCTTCATGAGGAATCCCGTCACACCAAGAATGCCCAGATGAGAGTGGTTGTTGGCATTCTCCTCGGCGCCTTCCTGCCCTTTGAAGCGAGCGTTCATGATCAAACCGCTGCCGGAAGGATCGGTGTTCGGCACCCACATGCCAAACGTCCTGGCCCCATTTGCGAGCGACGTCGCATATTTGTAGCGGCTGTAGACGACCTTGAGTGTTGAAATCTGGCCGTCGGTAAAGCACGCGCCGGCACTCGTGTCAGCAGGGTTTGGATCAACATTGTTCGGACATCTCTTCGATGCCCACGGGTTGCGGTTGGGTGCGCCTTGACCGACGTCAAAGATGGCGCGGCAAGCCATGTAGTTGTTGATGACACCGTCCACCAACCCATCGAGCTTGTCACACTGTCGCATGAACTCGCCGCGAATCGCGTTCACTTTAGCTGGCGTGATCCAGTTGGCGAGCGGCTTCTCCTGGATACGAATCAACTCGGGCCCGAGCATTAAAGAAGAAAAGCTGACGATCGGCACATTTGCAGCAACGCCGTTGTAGTCATTCGGATATCGCTGGGCTACCGTCAGGGCCTCGCGACCGCCCTGGGAACCGCCGACGTAGTAGTTAAAACGCGGGCGCTCCCCGTACGCACGTTCCATCAGAACCATTGCGGCATCGTGAGTCTTTTTCATCTGCATATAGCCGAGGTTCTTGATTGCTTCGTCACTCAGCGCCCAGTCATCACCGGTTGGGCCGGCCGCCCCGCCGCCACGAGGGCCGAAGCCCTGTTGATGTCCCGAATCGCTGCCATAAGAGGCGAATCCCCTTTGAAGCAATGCGCTCGCCTCGCCGCCGGTCAGGTTGGGGATCGACCCATTCATGCCGCCGCCACCCATCTGCACGGCGTGACTCGACCACGATGCAGGCAGCGCAACACGAAAGTTAATCGCGCGGCCGTGCGAGCTGGTGTCCGTCGGCGCCATAGCGCCGTCTATGGAGCAGTATGCTGGAGCGTTGCCGGTAGCCTCCACCCATCGCGGTGCGGCAAGTGTTACGCTTGCAACAGGCTCGCCTATCGATGCAACGGGGATAGGGGATCCGAGCTTCGCGCTCGTACAGTCTTCGGAGGAAATGGTCCGCGCCGCCGGTTGTGCGGGAGTCTGAACAGCAACAGCCGTGAGGCCGATTTCTGAAATCAGCAGTGCGGCCAGCACGGCGCCTGCTACGAGAAAAGATCGAATAGGCCGGTTCATACCGACGTAAATACGGGGTCTGGCGACAAAGATCAATGACCGAATCCGCCAGCCTGTGTCACCGATTACGCCGCCAGGGTATTCAGGAAGACGTGGGTTTGAGGTATGCCTGCGGCGTCTTGCCCGTCCATCTGCGAAAAGCCCGGTAGAACGATCCCGGTTCAGAAAACTGAAGCAATGTGCCTATCTGATGAATCGGCACGCGCGGCAACAACTCCACGGCAAGGTCACGACGAAATCGATCAAGCTCTTCTCGATAAGAGGTTCCTCGCGCATTGAGTTCGCGCTGTAATGAGCGTCCGCTGAGCGCCAATTTCCGCGCTGTGATTTGCAGGCGAACGTCGTCTCGCCTGGTGAATCCATCGGCAAGAACCTTCCGTACGTCGCCCAGGAAATCGTCCTTCGACGACTGTTTCAGCAGCGACTGGCCGTAGTGATCGAGGATTTCACTAAGCAATGGGTCTCCACTGGGCAGCGACATATCCGCGATTTCTCTCGCCAGCGTCATACGGTTTTCGGATTCATTGAAGCGAACCGGGCACCGAAACATTGGACGACTGATCTCTTGATGATCAGGGGCAGCATGGGCAAAACAGACTTCCTTCGGATGCCAGTCCATACCGGCCGCAAGGCGCAGGCGCGCAAGTACCATGGAAAAGATGAACTCCACGTAGAAGTGAGACGGACCTTCGGGTGCGTACGGACTGTGAAGCTGCAAGTGCGCTCCGGCGCGCGAGGCGGACAAATGCATTTCGAACGCTCCATTGACTAACGGAAAACTGCGAATAAATTTCTGCAACGAATCGCGCGGGGTTGCCCCCGTCAGCAGGAGATAATCCGCAATGCGATATGTGCCAAATGGAAGGACCCTGGTGACGTGCTCCGCTATCCCGGGATCGCCCGTGGCCCGCTCGGCTTCGTCCCACAATGCGAATGCCTGTTCGGCGGGCAAGCGTGCCCCCGGCAAGGAAATCGAGACCGGTGAAATTCCTGCGGCTGCCAGCAAGCGTTCGGCAGCAATTCCACGACTCCGGCAAAACTCGATCACTCCTCTGGCAGTGACATTTGCGACAGTTGGGGCTGGCATGTTCCGCGGATTATAAGAGGAAACCCGTCACCCGTGCTATTGCGCGAGGGATCATCCTTGGAGGAATCCGCTCGTCACAATTCCGTGTGAACAGTTTCCTTCAAACCTAATGCGCACAGCCACGAGATCAGGGAGAGCGCGACCGCATAAATAGTCACAGCCCAGGAATTGCCGAAGGTGCCATAGAGTGCGGTCGCTACAACCGGAGTGATGGCTCCGCCCAGCAGAGTTCCAAGAGTAATACTCAGTGATACGCCGCTGTATCGGTACGCTGCGGGGAACAACTCGGCAAACACGGCAGCCTGTGGTCCGATGTACATGCCCTGTACCGCCAGCATAAAACAGACAGCGGCTGCAGCAATCAGCACGGACCTCGTGTCAATGAGCGGGAAAAATATGAGAGATGCGATCACAACAAGACCGCAACTCCAGCGCATCATCCGGCGCCGCCCCGTGATATCCGATCTCCTGGCAAAGAACAGAATCGAAATCGCAAAAATCACCGCTGCGGATTGCAACAAACCCAGTGTCACTGGCAGAGAGAATCCAAGATTACGTGTCGCGTAGGAAACGAAGTAAACGATGACCAGGTATCCCGTGGCGCTGATCGAAAGATAACTGCCCGCAGCCAGAAATACTGCTCGTCCCTCACTGCGCAAAACGTCAACAACAGGCATCCGTCGCGTGGAACGAGCGCGTTGGACCTCTTCAAAGATTGGGCTTTCAGCGACCCTGAGACGCACGAAGAAGCCTACGGCAACGAGTACACCGCTTGCGAGGAACGGCACCCGCCAGGCCCACGAGGCGAACTGCTCGGGACTGGCGACTGTCGATGTCATCAGAAACACCAGGTTCGAGAGAATAATTCCAGCGGGCAACCCGAGTGCGACAAAGCTTCCGAAGAGGCCCCGTTTCCCTTGTGGCGCATGCTCCACCGACATCAATACGGCGCCGCCCCATTCTCCGCCAAGCGCGAAACCCTGGAGGAACCGAAGAAAGACGAGCAGCGCGGGAGCCCATGCTCCGATACTTGCATAGGTGGGAAGCAGGCCGATGCCGAAAGTTGAAACGCCCATGAGCAGAAGACACCACACCAATGTCGACTTTCGGCCGACACGATCTCCAAAGTGCCCCATCACGATTCCACCAAGTGGTCGCGCTCCAAACCCGATAGCGAATGTCGCGAATGAAGCAAGAGTGCCTGCCAGCGCAGAGACCTGTGGGAAAAACTGCGGCGCGAATACAACAGCCGAAGCCGTGCCATAGATGAAAAAGTCGTACCACTCGATCGTCGTGCCGATTGCGCTTGCAAGCGCGACACGGCGTGCCTCTACTTTGCGATCGGTTGTTGAGCGGTCATTTGTTGAGCGGATCATAGTGGCCCGTATCCTACGACAACTTCGTGGCCAATTCCGCAGAGGTTCATTGAAGTGCTAAAGACACAAATGCCCAACTTCGCCTTGACACCCGAAAACCTCGTGGTTAGATTCGCGCCCACAGACGACTCACAACGCAGGACATGCGGAAAGCGCAAGCAATTACAGCAGTCGTCCGTAAAGGTTTCGAGAGAGCAACCGTCTCGAGCGTACAGGAGGGGGTAAATGCGATCAAAGATGAATTTCATTGGATTGGGTGTTCTCTTCCTTGCGTCGGTTGCAGTTCAGCGAGGTGCGCAACGCGGAGGCACTGCCGTCCTTCCTGTCCCGGGAGCACCGACAGCACAGGCAGGCCAGCGTGGCGGAGCAGCAAGGGGCGGCGGGCAGGGAGCGCCAACGCAGGGTTTTCCTGCGCAACAACGTCCTCCAGGGGACGCGGGCCTCATCTCCCGCGGGAACACTCTCTATGGTATTCACTGCCGTTCGTGCCACGGCGCTGATCTTCGCGGCGGCGAGCAGGGCGGGCCAAACCTTCTGCGCTCGGAAGTTACGATGAATGATCAATCGGGCGAACTCATTCAACCAGTGATTCGCGATGGGCGACGCAACTCCGGAATGCCTTCCATGCCGCCGCTTGACCTTTCCATGGACGATATCCGTGCAATAGCCGAGTACATCCATAGCGTCCTTGCCACGGCGAGAGGTCAGGGATCACCACCTCCCGGGCCGCCTGTCGCACTCAACGTGCTCGTCGGTGACGCCGCCGCCGGCCGCGCGTATTTCGAAGCAAAGTGCGCGAGTTGTCATTCCGCAACCGGCGATCTCAAGGGAATCGGATCGCGCTTTGCAAATCCTGCACAGCTGCAAAATACCTGGGTTGCAGGAGGAGCCGGCGGGCGCGGCGGCGTCACGAGTCCGGTCACCGCGACTGTAACTTTACCCACGGGCCAGAAGGTCGACGGACGCGTGATTCGTTCGGACGACTTCATCATTACCCTCGGAATGCCAGACGGCACATCGCGTTCATTCCGTCGAGATGGAGACTCGCCGAAGGTTGAAATTCATAACCCCCGCGAAGGCCATCTCAAGCTCCTCCCTGGCTACACCGATAAAGACATTCACGACGTGACAGCATATCTGGTGACAGTGAAATGAGAACGCGAATCATGAGAATCCTTCTCCTCCTCACCCTGGCGGTTCTACCTGCCCTATTGGCCGCGCAGTCTTCTGGCGGACTTGATCCGGCCGTCCTGTTGAAACCGCTAGCAGATAACTGGGCGACATACTCGGGCGACTACACAGGAAAACGTTTCAGCTCGTTGACGCAGATCAACAGAAATACCGTCAAGAACCTCACTCTCTCCTGGGTGGCTCGCCTCAATGGAACGGCGGGCAGCCCACAGAGCATTGTCGGCGGCGTGGGTAGCGGTGAATATACAAACGTCACCGTGAAGGGCTTCGTGTTGTATTTCGACGAAACTCTATACATCACGTCGGCCGACCACGTGTGGGCACTGGACGCGCGTGACGGACGCCTGCTCTGGCACTACTTCTGGAGAACCCGTGGTGGCACACATACCGGGAACCGTGGTGTCGCGATGTGGCACAACTACCTGTTTTTCGAGACACCCGACGACTACCTCGTTTCGCTCGATGCCAGGACTGGCAAAGAACGGTGGCACGTTGAAATCGCGGATTTCGATCAGCAGTATTTCTCCACCATGGCTCCAGTCGTTGTTGGGGATCATCTGCTGGTCGGCACAGGGAACGATCTCGATGCTCCCGGGTTTCTGCAGTCTTACGATCCCGAGAGCGGAAAGCTGCAGTGGAAGTTCTACACCGTTCCGATGAATCCTGGGGACCCCGGACTGGAAACGTGGCCAAGTCTTGATGCCGCCCGGCATGGTGGCGGACAGGTTTGGATACCTGGATCGTACGACCCGGAGACAAAGCTCTACATCTTCGGCACCGGGAACCCGACGCCCGGATATACGGGAGTTGGACGTAAGGGTGACAATCTGTTCACGTGCTCGGTGGTCGCTTTGCATGTCGATACAGGCAAGATGGCCTGGTATTTCCAGACCTCCGTTCATGACACGCACGACTGGGACTCTACTCAAACCCCAGTTTTGATCGATGGCATCATCAACGGACGTCAACGCAAACTCGTCTCCACGGCGGAACGAAACGGTTACTTCTACACACTCGATCGCGTGACCGGTGAACACATCGTCACTGCAAAGTACGGATCCACTTCCAACTGGGCGAAGAGCGTCCGGCCAAACGGTGTCGTCGAACCGGACCCACTGAAGGAAGCGATTATTCCGGGATCTTTGGTGTCGCCCGTCGAGAGCGGCGTGACCAACTGGCCGCCTCCCGCATACTCGCCGGAGACCGGATTGTTCTACGTGCCAGAGCATAACGGCTTCAACATGCTGTATCTGACGGATCCTGACCCCAGGGGCTCCATGGGACTCGGAGGTAAATCCGTTTCAGGTGTCGGTTCTGCCGGTGATTTCCTGACAGCCATTGATTACAAAACAGGCCGCGTGGTGTGGAGAAAACCGATCAGCGGCGGTGGTGTCGGCGCCGGATTGCTGGCAACCGCCGGCGGGTTGCTGTTTGGCGGCGACGGCAGCGGCAACCTCATGGCACTCGATTCGCGCGACGGAAAGCCTCTATGGCATACGCGCATCGGAAACGCCTCAAATGCTCCGGAGACATACCTGCTCGATGGACGGCAGCAGCTGCTCATCGCCGTCGGCGATACGTTGTACGCGTTCACTTTGTATTGAGAGCGAGGATTTCATGAAAGTGCATAACAGCGCTGGTGTGCGCCGATGGGCAATCATTGCAGCCGCGAGTCTTGCGTTTGCCGCAGGAAGCCTGGTCAGTTTGCCCGGCTCTGCTCAACAGGCGCCAACTCGAGGAGGTCGCGGGGGCGGTGCTCAAGGCACTCCGGTCCTTGGACCCAACGGAGAGGTTTGGGGATTCGCAGATACAGCTTTCAACCCCAACTCACGATGGCGAATTCACGACGCCGACCGTCCGCAGCCGCCTTCAATTACACCAGGCGAAACAGTCAGCATTCCTGCACCATCGGACGCAACTATTCTGTTCAGCGGCAAGGATCTGTCGCAGTGGGTGAATCGCGGTGCCAATGGCGCGGAATCCGCTGCCGCGTGGCCGGTTCGCGATGGTTACTTCGAAGCGCAGGGCGGCAATCTCTCAACGCGAGAAAGTTTTGGCGATGTGCAGTTGCATCTGGAATACGCGATTCCGTCCGACGTCACGGGCTCGAGCCAGGATCGTGGAAACGGCGGCATCATTTTCATGGGCCGCTATGAAATTCAGATCCTGGACTCGTTCAACAATCGAACGTACGCCGACGGCATGATGGCCTCCGTTTACGGAGAGTGGCCGCCGCTTGTGAACGTATCGCGGAAACCTGGCGAATGGCAGTCCCTGGACATTGTCTTCGAGGCGCCGCGGTTCACAGGCAAAGTGACCCCCGGTTACTTCACGGTCTTCTGGAACGGCGCCGTCGTGCACAACCGTGCGGAGTTGTATGGCACCACAACGCCCACGATGTCACCACACGTTTATGCTGCACACGACCCCGAGCTGCCGCTTCAACTGCAGGGGCGCGCGCGGGTTCGCTATCGCAATGTCTGGATTCGACGCCTCAAGCCTTACGATCAGGGCGCAAAGGTGAACTAGTGTAGAGCCCGCCGGTCTTGACAGTGAGCTCCGCTTGCCCGCGCGTCGGATGCGCCATCACGCTTCCCATTGGATGACCGTGTACGATCGCGCCGGCACTTCAAAACGCGTGCGACCGTTGGCCGTGGACGGTTTGTCGAACGCCTGAGGTTTTACGCGCTCCGCGTTGAAGCCGTTCACCGCCTTTAGGTCGCTCCCAGTCAAGACCTGGGAATCCGATACACGGCCTGCAGGCTTGTCCTCCCAGACGACTTCAATTTCACGTGCCCTGGATAAGTCACGGTTCAGAACGAACAGCGCGGTTCTGCCATTCTGTGGATTGACGGTTGCGGTGGCATCGATATAGCCGACCCCATCCATTCCCGCGACGTCATAAGTTGGCGACTCGATGAGTACATTCAGCACACGACCGTGCGCGTACTGCAGCGCCCAACTGTAGGGGTAAAAAATCGTCTGCCGGAACAGTCCGTTCGCGTTAGTCATCATGGGCGCGATGACATTTACCAACTGCGCCAGGCAGGCGATCTTGACTCGATCGGCATTGCGCATCAATGTGATCAGCAAGCCGCCGACAAGGAGTGCATCCTCCAGATTGTAGATTTCTTCAAGCAAGTGCGGCGCTTCCTGGCGGTGACCATCGACGGCATCGCCACTCCGCTGGCGATACCACACGTTCCACTCGTCAAATGAAAGCCACAGTTTCTTCGCCGAACGTTTTTGGCCGCGCACAAGATCGCAGACGGCGAGCGTTTCGCCGATCTGGCGATCCATGGCGAGATTCATTGCCACAAACTTGCGACTGTCGTTGCCGGTTTCCTGAGGCGTGTTCTCAAAATAGCGGTGCAGTGAAAGCCCGTCGACGTAGTCGTAGCACACCTCCAGGACTTCGCGATCCCATTGAAGGTATGTCGACATGTTAGGGCCGCTGGATCCGCAGGCAATCAGCGAAAGCGACCGGTCGACATACCGCATCTGCCGTGCGGCATCCATTGCTTTCATGCCGTATTGAGCCGCCGTCAATTGACCGATCTGCCAGCGTCCATCCATCTCATTGCCGAGACACCAATGTTTCACATCGTAGGGCTCAGCGTAGCCGTGCCTGCGACGCAGGTCACTCCATCGTGTTCCTTTATCGACATTGCAATACTCCACCAGATTCGCCGCATCTTCCGGAGTTCCCGTGCCAAGGTTCAGGCCCATCAGAGGCAACGTCCCGACGGCCTTACACCATGCCATGTACTCATTCGTGCCGAATTGGTTCGTGTTAATTGCGTTCCATGCTTTGTCGAGCACACGCGGGCGGTCCTGCTTCGGTCCTACGCCGTCCATCCAGTTGTATCCGGACACGAAATTCCCGCCCGGATATCGAATGATGGGGACGCCGAGTTTGCGGATCTCGTCCATGACGTCGCGGCGAAAACCGTTCGTATCCGCGAGGCTCGACCCGGGATCGTAGATGCCTTCGTAAATCGCACGCCCAAGATGCTCCAGAAACGAGCCGAAAAGATTCTGGTCGAGCGGTGCAATCGTTCGACGTGAGTTCAGATAGAGGCGGGCTGTCTGTTCTGTTGTTCCTGCAACTTGGGCAGACAGAAAGCGGCCTGCAAGCGAACTCGCGGGCCAAAGCAAACCCATGGTGGCGGTCTGTTGCAAGAAACGGCGTCGCGAGGGCATCGTGTTTCCTCCGGGCGTGCACTATACTCCACATCCAACAAAGGGGGCACCGCAATGGAACGTCGAGACTTCATAGCTGCGATCGCTGCCGCCCTTGCTGCACCTGCATCGGAGTTCCTTGCGCAGTCAGACACTCCCTCACTCAAGGATGCCTGTAAAGGAATCTTCCTGATCGGAACAGCCCTGGATTTTCGCAGCGCGAACGAGTTCAACACGACGGAACTGGAACTGATCAAGTCGCAATTCAACGCAATTACTCCTGAGAACTCGATGAAACCTGGGCCCGTACACCCTCAGGAGGATTCGTGGAACTGGACACAACCGGATGCGCTGGTAGAGTTCTGCGAGGCAAACAACATAAAGACCTTCGGACACTGCCTGGTGGCACTCGCAGACGAACCCGTGGTTTTTTCAAGATGCCGACCGGGACCGGGCTCTGTCGCGACTTCGAAATCACATCCACACGCTGGTGGGGCGATACAAAGGCAAGGTCTCAGGATGGGACGTCGTGAATGAGGCCATTAACGATGGCGCGACCACGCCGGACACCGAAAACCTGCGCGACTCGCGCTGGCACCAGATCGTGGGGCGCGACTACCTCACCCAGGCGTTCAAGTTTGCCCGCGAAGCCGATCCTTCCGTGCCACTGCACTACAACGACTACAGCATTGAGAGTGGTACAAAGCACCAGAGTTCCCTGCTGTTGCTCAAGCGTCTGCTCTCAGAGGGCGCTCCCATCACGACTGTCGGCATCCAGGGGCATTGGAGCATGACAAACCTCAACACTCAGAAACTCGAGGATATTGATCAAGCGATCACAAATTACAAAGCGCTCAAGCTCAAAGTCGCGATTTCGGAACTCGATCTCACGATGACGGGCGCAGGCGGCGGTCAGCTCGGCCGCGGCCAGCGTGGTAACGCGACTCCACCGTCGTCTGAAGCGCTGGCAGGACAGGCAGACGCGTATGCCAGACTGTTTGCGCTGTTTGTCAGACATCGCGATGCCATAGATCGGATTACTTTCTGGGGACTCCACGATGCTCGCTCGTGGCGAAGAGGACAAAATCCGCTCGTGTTCGACGCGTCAAGTCAGCCTAAACCGGCATTGCACGCCATCATTAGTGCTGTTGCGAAAGGCTGAGAGCCAGAGAGAACTTTTGATGACAACTTCCTGCAAAACCGCGGTCTGCTTCGCGTTCACCTGTGCGCGGAGGAAACAGACATCAGGCTGTATCTGCGTGGAGGTCCGCTAAGCTATGAAAATCCTCGTCGCCGTTCTCGTGCTTTTCTTTCAGTCCCAGGTTTTTCCGCCGCCCTTCCCGCGGGACGGTGCGACGAAGATCTTTGAAAACGGCCGCGTCATCGTCTGGGATGTCGCGTGGTTGAAACAGGCATATCCTGTACATCGTCACGTCTACGATTACGCCGGCGTTTATTACACCAGCGGGGATCGCGTTGTCGTATCGGATCAGGGGAGGCGCTCACCCACCACTTCCGTTGCCTGGGACACTTTCTTTTTTCGCCGCGGTGTGACGCACAGCGAGGAAGGAGCCAGCGAGACGCCGCTGCGGGCAGTGTTTCTTGAATTCAAGGAGGACCAACCGCTCGGGAAATTGGAGGCCAACACGGCCGCCCCTGCATTTGGCGCTGCCGCCGGTACACAGATCCGCGACAGTGAACGCGTGATGATATGGGAACTCAGACCTGGTCCGTCGCCATTAGCGCACGTTCACACGAGAGACGCTGTTATTGTCGCGTTCGCGAATTCGAAACCACGCGTGACATTCGTTTCTCGGGGGACGATTCACGGCGATGATCAGACGGCCGGCGCAGATCGATCCGTTGTCTTTGAACTAAAATAGAAATTCCCGCAGTTGTCGCCGCTTGACCTGCTCGGTCGAGGCGAACCTCCTATCGTTGTCACCCTGACCGGGCCCCGAAATTGAAGATATTAGGCACAGGCCCTATCGATTCGCAGGCGAACGATTTTCGTAGGATCGATCATCACCCTACCATGTATAATCCCGGCACTTGCATCACCAATATAAGGAGCAGCGGATGACTTCACCTTCAGCAAAGAAATTGGCGTTAGTTGTTGCGTTGGCATCAGGTCTCCTGTTTGCCTCCGCGCAACTTCAATTCGGACAACAGCCCGCGCAGCAACCTGGACAAGGCGCGGCGGCAGCACCAGGCGGACGTGGCGGACGCGGACCCGATCCCCGCATTCAGCAGCGCACGTACACGTTCAAGGACACCAACGAAGAGATGCCTTACGCGGTGTTCGTCTCTTCCAAAGTTTCTAAAGACAAAAAGGCTCCGCTGATCGTCGCCCTTCACGGATTGGGCGGCAATCAAAACACAATGCTGGGCGCAGGTGCGCTGCAACTGGCGGAGGAGGGCGGCTACATCATGCTCGGCGTGATGGGATACAACTCGTCTGGATGGTACGGAGCTCCTGCGGGAATGGCAGCGGGAACAGGTGGTGCCGCTGGTGGCGTCAATGGATTGGGTGGAGGACGAGGTGGTGCTGGTGGAGGACGAGGCGCTGGACCGGGTGCTGGGCCTGGCGCTGGCGCAGGACGAGGCGCCGGCGGACCCGGTGGTGGTGGCCGAGGAGCGGCCCCAACAACCTTGGGCACACCGAACGAGGTCAGTCAGAGAAGTGAAAAGGAGACGATGACCGTCTTTGAGATGATCAAGAAGGAATTCAACGTCGACGAGAACAGAACCTACCTCATGGGTCATTCGATGGGCGGAGCCGGGACGATCTATCTTGGCGTGAAATACGCTTCGATCTGGGCTGCCATCGGGGCCGAAGCCCCGGCGACGGCGCCTGCGGGTATCAACCCCACCAATTACCCCCTCACACCCGCAAAGAACGTTCCGATGATCATCGTCCAGGGCGATATGGATGAATTGGTGCCGGTCACCGGCACACGTCTGTGGATCGATCAGATGAAGGAGCTGAACATGACGTATCAGTACGTCGAAGTTCCGGGCGGCACTCACGGCAGCGTGCTCACCACCGGTGCTCCGGATATCTTTGCGTTCTTCGCCAAACACACCAAAGCTACGCGCTAAATTCGCTGAAGATCCGTCGTGAGCCGCGGTGCGGCGACTCACGACGGATGACTGCACAAACACACTTCAATCAAATCAACATCCCTGTCGTCCCGTGGTGTTAGCCAGACGAAGCACGAAAGCAACCCCTAACGGAACACGCTCGCCACTACTCTCCGAAGTCTTTGAGAAAGTCCGGGCCCCGCGTGTATATATCGAGCACGCCGTGGTCGAGAGTCTGTGGTGGGGCTGCGGTGCCGATTCAGTTAAGGAGAACGACTATGAAAAGACCGATGGGCATGGTTCTCCAGGTCTTTTGTTTGATCGTTGGTATCTGGCCTGTTGTCGCCCGCGCCCAGTCTGAGAGCGCGGGTGTCACCCAGTATTTCAACAATTGTGCGTCGTGCCACGAAAACACGGATATCGCGCAGCAGGCTCCGCGAACCGCCGTCTTGAAGCAGATGACGTCCGAGCATGTGCTCGACGTTCTCACAAACGGCTCGATGCGCAGCAACGCCGCCGCGCTGA
>Ga0163162_10002306_pt1 | contig 17903 bp, 13 predicted proteins | sample S55metaG_FD_115310 | JGI IMG/M metagenome (GOLD analysis project Ga0163162, IMG submission 115310) | Switchgrass rhizosphere microbial communities from Kellogg Biological Station, Michigan, USA - S5-5 metaG | ecosystem: Host-associated > Plants > Roots > Rhizosphere > Soil | place: USA...
AATGCCGCGCAGGGCCGGCTGCTGTGAATCCAGCAGCGGGTAGTGCACTTCGTTGGCGATCGCTCGAGAGCTCAGGTGAATCCGCAGAGAGTCGCGCGCCTGAGTTCGAAGCACATACAGGTGAGCGACATAATCATCGCCTTGGACATCGGGGTGACGCAGCGCAGGATGCGTGACCGCCGCGTAACGGGATGCGATGTTGCAGCGCCGCGAATTCCAACCGTCGAGCAACGGCAATTTGTTTCGCAAGACTGCGGCTTGCATCTCATCAAGGCGGCTGTTTCGAGCCGGTCCCTCGACGGCAACGTATTTTCGCTCCCACCCATATTGACGCAAGCGACGCACGCGTTGCGCCAAGCCGGCGTCGGCGCACACGACCATGCCGGCGTCACCCAGCGCGCCGAGATTCTTGGTCGGATAAAAGCTGAAGGTCGCCGCGTCGCCCCAGGCTCCGGCGCGCCGCCCTTGCTGGCGCGCACCGTGTGACTGCGCGCAATCCTCGACCAGCGGAATTCCTGCCCGGTCGGCCAATGCTCGCAACGGCTGCATGTTGGCCATGCGTCCGTACAAGTGGGTGACTATGATGGCCCGAGTCCGTGGTGTAAGGACAGCTTCGACGCTTTCCGACGTCAACACGAGGTGTTCGTCATCCACGTCGGCGAAGACCGGCATCGCGCCGATCGCGCGCAACGCGGTTGCCGAGTACATCCCCGCATTGGCGGCGAGAATTACTTCGCAATTCGCCCCGACATCGAGCGCTCGCAGGGTGAGTTCGATGGCGTCGGTGCCGTTCGCCACGCCGACGGCCTGCTGGACGCCGCAGTACGCGGCAAATTCGCTTTCGAACGCTTCGAGCTCCGGGCCGTGGACAAACCAGCCGCGAGCGATTACGCGGGAGATTGCATCATTGAGCAATTCACGATGCGCCGCGGAATGGCGGCGCAGGTCATTCAGTGCAATTTGATCCATCAGGCGCCCAGCGCGGGGTGATCAATGGAGACGGCAGTTCGTCGAATTCGCGCTCTATCAGCCGGACTGTCGTGTCGACCCGAATTCGCGTCCGTTGAAAATGAAACGTGGGGTTCGACAGATTGGATCGGCCGGTTTTCTCCAACATGAGGCCACGGCACCGGCGTCCGATAAAGCAGCATGGCGTTAAATGCCGTGCTCAGTCCAACATACGCGACAACCAGAGGAAGCACCTGCAGGCAGAAAGACAGATTTGCCCGGTTCGATACCAGGCGCCACCCGGAGACCGAAAGTGCGGCAAAGCCGAGCAAGCCGTAGCGACTTTCGGTGCCGACAAAAGCGGTGTAGGCGCAGCACAGCAGCGCCAGTCCGGTCAGCAGCAAGGCTGCGTTGCGATCCTCGCGGCGCGCGAACAGGGACAGCAAGCCGAGGGCCCCATACGCCACGACGGTCGAACTCAATATCAACCACGGACTGAGTATCGTCAGGTCGGTCGGGGCGACATACGGTGTCAACGCAACGTAATTGAGGCCAGACCACACGTGCGCGAGCACAAGGAACGCGCCCTCGGCCGGATGATTGAAATAGAACGCGGGAGTCTTTTCGGCAGCGGGAAGGTTGCTATACGGCGACAAGACCGGGAAAGGACCAAAGCCGCGATCGTCGAAAATCGTCGTGTAGTTGAGCCACTCGACTCCGTATGCCAGTTGATCGTGTCCGACGGCAGTTTGCGCAAGCGGAACGACAGTGCCGAACTTGTGCCAGGAAATGTAACTTTGCGGCGCGATCAAAACAATCCAGATCAGTGACGCCAGCGCGGCACCCTGGAGGAGATGCGATTTGCCCGGCCGGCCCCGTCGTGCCTCGTATGCGGCAAACAGCAGGGCAGGGAGCAGCGTCCACAGCAAGGAAGACCGGGCGATGAAAGCGATGCCGCAGAAGAGCGCCGCGAGGACGCAGGTCTTGCGATAGTCCCGTTGCTCACCGGCAAGCAGAACGACGAGCAACGGGACGCAAAAAATAATTACGATGCTCTCCTGGAGCGGATACGGCACCACCGCGAGAAGAAACGGATTGAACAGCAGCGGCACTGCATAAGCGAGCCAGCGGCGCATCCCGTTGCGGCGGACAACGTGGAAGCTGGTCACGATCGAAACGAAGCAAAATATTGCGGCCAGGGCAAACGGCAGCCGGGCAGGCGCGTCCGCGGCGGACATGCCAAGCAATTTCTGCAGAGCGCCGAAAATCATCGGAACGAAGTAGAAGCGATAACCCGCATACGGGTCCTGCCATAACAATCCATCGTGAAAGATGGCGCGGCCGGCGGGGATATAGTAGTCGCTCGCGTCGCAGCAAAATTTTGCATGCGTGGCCACCCACAGCAGGAAAGCCACCTGCGCGCAATGAGCGATGGTCACGACCGCGAAGGACGTTAGCCACGGAGCTACCCGGGATGGTTCAACTATCGGTTTAGCGTCCAACATCGGATTTTCTCGCTTGCCGGCCAGATTCAGTTGTGACGCATAGGCTCGCCCGGCCGTTCGCGGAACCGCGACGATTGAATCGCCCCACACGTACCGCGGGCAAGGCCAGTGGATCTCCGGTCACGGCAGAAAATCGATGCATCCCGCGAGCGGATGTGAATGCATATCCCGAACTGGGCTCTCACCCATCTGTCTCCATCATCCGTCGGCGGGCCCCGGAAGAAATCTCGTTTCATGAAACAACCGCAGCCACCCGCCCGAATGGCGGGCCACTCGATCAAGTTCGGCGTTCCGCCGCATTATTAGCAACAATACAGTCAGCGTCGGCGAGCCGCTGCCATGGTGGAAAGGAGAAAGCGACGCCTGCGAATGCCCCTGCGCGCTGGGCGAAGAATACCAGTGGCGAGCCGATCAGTGAATAGCTTGCCGGACCATCATTCGAGCCGCCTCAAACGTCGCCGGGGTGCCCCAACCCGTGTCCGACTCGGCCATGCGCCGGGCGGCACGATCACTTTTGCCGGCCCCTGGCACAGCAGAAGCGCGATCCTCGCGTCTTTGTCGGCCGTTCCGGTCAGAGTTTCAATCGCTTGAACAGCGGCTCGGGGATGTGTCGGATCACGAGCATGATCCAGCGCCAGAACCATGGCAGATAGACGATATTGCGACGCCCGTCGATCGCCTTGACGATGCCCGCGGCGATGTGCTCGGGTTGCGCCCACAAGGCGCCCTTGTTCGCGATACCGGCGGTCATTGGCGTATCGACGAAGCCCGGCTTGATCGTCAGCACCGTAACGCCCGATTTTGCCAGGCGCTGGCGCAGGCCGCCCAGAAAGGTTGATACCGCGGCTTTCGCCGCGCCGTAGACGTAGTTGCTCTGCCGGCCGCGATCGCCGGCGACCGACGAGATCACCGCGAGCGTGCCGCTGCGCCTTGCTTCCATCCGGTTGGCCAGCGATGTCAGCAATGCGATTGTGCTGATTGCGTTGGTATCGAACTCACGGCGCAGCGCATCGAGCGATCGTTCGCACTGCGCCTGATCGGAGAGAGTGCCGTGCGCGATCAGCGCGACATCGATGCCTCCCAGATCGCGTTCTGCCCGATCGAGCACGGCTTCGTGCGCGGCGAAATCGGTCGCGTCGAGCGTCGCATTGTCGGTGCGCGCGGCGCCGCGGACATTGAGATCGGCAACGACCGCGCGCAAGTGCTCGGCATTGCGCGCGACGAGGAACAAGGCATCGCCGCGCGCGGCGAACAGGCGCGCAGTCGCCTCGGCGATCGCCGAGGTCGCGCCGATGATCAGGATCTTTCGCATCACGTCTCCATGACTCGCCGCCAGAAACCCGATGAAAAGCGCGGATCGATGTGCGGCAGAATTCGTTCCCACTGGGGAAAATACTGGCGGAAACGCACGCCTTTCAGGCGCGCGTCCTTGGCCGGATAAACCGCACCGCCGGCGGCGGCGACGATGTCGTCGAGCTGCTCGAGCAGGGCCAGTGTTTCCGCGCCCCGGTTCGGGAAGTCGAGTGCCAGCGTGGTACCGGCGCGCGGGAACGAGAGGATGCCGGCCGCGGGCCGGTCGGAGAACATCTTGAGCACGGCCAGGAACGAGCCGCTGCGGCTGGCGGCGATCCGCTGCAGCAACTGCGCGATCGCCGGCTCGGCATGGGCCGGCGCGACGACGCACTGGTACTGGAGAAATCCGCGCGGGCCGTAGATGCGATTCCAGTCGGCGACTGCGTCGAGCGGGAAGAAGTACGGCTCGAAGTGCGTGACAGCATGACCCTGGCGCGTGCCATGGAAACAGGCGGCATTGAAGGCGCGCAGGCTGGCGCGATTGATCAGCGAGACGGGCGGCGTCAATGGCATGCGCAGACGCAGCGGCCGTGCAACGGGTCGACTTTCCGCACTATGGTTTGCGCGCTTGAACAGCCCTCGGCCGAACGTCTTGCCGGATCCGCTGCAGTCGATCCAGGCGACCGTGTATTCGTGGTCGGCCTCGGATTGTGCCGACAGCGTGAAGAATTGGGCCAGATTGCCGAAGCGCAGCGTCTCGGTCGCCATTTGCGCACCGGGAATCGATTTGAGCGCGAACTCGGCCCAGGTGATCACGCCGGTGAGACCGAGGCCGCCCACTGTTGCGGCGAACAGATCCGCGCTTGCCTCGCGGCTGCAGAGCAGGCGCGAGCCGTCCGATCGCAGCAGCTCGAAGCAGCGCAGGTGTTCGCCGAACGTGCCGGCGCGATGATGGTTCTTGCCGTGCACGTCGTTCGCGATCGCGCCCCCGACCGTGATGTAACGCGTGCCGGGAACGACCGGCAGGAACCAGCCGCGCGGCACGGCAAAATCGAGAACGTCCGCAAACAGGACACCGGCCTCGCAGCGCAGGACGCCGCTGGCCGGATCGAAGGCGATGAAGCGGTCCAGGCCGCGCGTGTGCAGCAGCGTGCCGCCGTCGTTCAGGCAGCTGTCGCCGTAGCTGCGGCCGTTGCCATGGGCAAGCACGGTTCCGGAACCCGGCGGCAATGCCGCGTCGCGCCAGTGTAAAGGTATAATTTGTTGCGTCGCGCGCGAGTAGCGGCCCCACGATGCGCCGGGGGCGCTCATCAAATCGCTCCGATCACGATGACGATCGAAAGCGCCAGAAGCAGCCCGCTGGTCAGGTCGGTGACCGCGAACACGACCGGGTCGTCGTGCATGTCGCCTCGGTGCGTGATCAGCCAGGTGCGGCTGATCCAGTAGAGCAGCAGCGGGCACAACAGCCAGAGCACGGCCGGGTGCCGATACAGCGCTTCACTCGCGGTACTGTTGATATACAGTGCCAGCACCAGCACGGCCAGGTATCCGCTGGCCGCGCCGAGCGATTGCACGAGCGGCAGGTCGTCGACGGCATAGCCACGGCCCGAACTGTGGCTGTCGCCGTTGCGCGCGAGCGCGTGCAACTCGGTGTAGCGCTTGATCATCGCCAGGCTCAGGAACAGGAACATCGAAAACGCGAGCAGCCAGAACGACAGGGCGATCCGCAGCGCCATTGTGCCGGCGATGATGCGGATCGTGTACAACCCGGCGAGCACGACGGTATCGAGCATGACGATGCGCTTGAGCGCGAACGAATACGCCAGCGTCAGCACGTAGTATCCGGCCAGGGCGGCGGCAAAAAGCCTGGAGATCGACAACGCCAGCGCAAACGCAGCGAGCGTCAGCACGGGGGCGGCGATCAGTCCGGCTTGCAGCGGCAGCGTTCCCGCCGCGAACGGGCGCAGGCGCTTGCGCGGATGCCGGCGGTCCGCGTCGAGGTCGAGCAGGTCGTTGAGCAGGTAGACGCCGGATGCACAAAGGCAGAAAGCAAAAAATGCCAATGTGGAATTCAGCACGGCGCCGGGGGCGAACATCAGATGCGCGGTCAGCAGCGGCAGAAACACCAGCAGATTCTTCAGCCATTGATGCAGGCGCAGCGCGTGCAGCCAGGTGCGCCACGACCTGTCGCCGCGCTCGAACACGCGCTCGAGTTCGCTGACCCGCCCGGCTTGCTGCGCCAGTGCGGGCGGCGCATTGACCACGATCGCGCGCCGCGCGCGGCCCCACACGTGCAGGTCGCGCGCCTCGTTGCCGGCGTAGTCGAAGCCGCGTTCTCCGAATCGCGCGGCGAGCGCATCGGCCTTGTTCTGACCGGAAAGATTGTGCACGCCGTCGCTGGCCAGCACTTCGTTGAAGCCGCCCACGTGCGCCGCCACGGCGTCGGCAAACTTGCGATCCGAGGCCGTGCACAGCACGCGTGGGCGGCCGGTCTCGCCGCGCAGCCACTCGAGTACGCGCGGTTCATACGGCAGCGTGGCGACGTCGATAGACACGCGCTGGGCAATCTGGCGCTTCAGGTGGGCTTTGCCGCGCAGCAACCAGCCGCCGAGCCGCAGCAGGCACAATGGATTGTGCCGCAGCAATCCGAGTACCGACTCGACCAGCAAATCCGAGCGGACCAGTGTGCCGTCAAGGTCGACGCACAGCGGAATAACCGCAGGCAGCGTTCGAGGAGCGGGGCGTTCGGCGGCGTTCACGGCGGCAAGAATACTAGAAGCGGGTCCAGAAGATGGTAGCCGCTGCCTCGAACAAAGCCGTTCACCCCGGCGTAGAAGCGCCGAAGTCGAATCGTATGCGAACCGCTCGAGCGCCTGCGCGCGGCCGGCCTGGTCGGCCGTGGATAATGCCTGGACTTCGCTTGCTTCGGACGTTGTTACGCGCACAGTGGCCGTTGCCGAATCCGGCCGGCCGCCGTCCGCTCAACTCTGCAACTCGGTCCTCAAATTCTCGAACAGCCCGAGCGCCTGAGGGTTGGCCAATGCGTCGGTATTCTTGACCGGCCGCCCATGGATCGTCTCGCGCACCGCCAGTTCGGTGATCTTGCCCGAGATCGTGCGCGGAATGTCGGCGACCTGCAGCACCTTCGCCGGCACATGCCGTGGCGTGGTGTTGTCGCGGATCTGCTTGCAGATGCGCGCGCGCAACGCGTCGTCGAGGGTCAGTCCCTCGCGCAGGCGCACGAACAGGACCACGCGCACGTCGCTGTCCCATTCCTGGCCGACGGCGATCGATTCGAGCACTTCGGGCAATTGTTCGACCTGCCGATAAATCTCGGCCGTGCCGATGCGGACGCCACCGGGGTTCAGCACCGCGTCGGAGCGGCCATAAATGATGATGCCGTCGCGTTCGGTCAGCAGCGCATGGTCGCCGTGGCACCAGACATTCGGAATCTTGGAAAAATACGCATTGTGGTATTTCTCGCCGTCCGGGTCGTTCCAGAAACCGATCGGCATGCTCGGGAACGGCGCGGTGCACGCCAGTTCGCCTTTTTCCTCGCGCACCGGTTCGCCGGCATCGTTCAGGACCTCGACCTTCAGGCCGAGGCCGCGGCACTGCAGCTCGCCTCGATAGACCGGAAGCACCGGACAGCCGAGCGCGAAGCAGGAAATGATGTCGGTTCCCCCGGAAATCGACGACAGCATCACGCGCTGCTTCACGTCGCGATAGACGTATTCGAAGCTTTCGTCGGAAAGCGGTGAGCCGGTCGACAGGATTGTCCTGAGCGTCAGCAGCTTGTGCGACTCGCGCGGCACGATGCCAGCCTTCTCGACTGCCGCGATCCATTTCGCGCTGGTGCCGAAGACGTCGATGCCGACTTCGTCGATGAGGTTCCACAGAACGTTTCCGTCGGGGTGGAACGGCGAGCCGTCGTACAGCACGATCGTCGCGCCGACGGCCAGGCTCGACACGAGCCAGTTCCACATCATCCAGCCGCAGGTCGTGTAGTAGAAGATCGTGTCTTCGCGCTTGAGGTCGGTGTGCAGCACGAGTTCCTTCAAGTGCTGGATCAGCGTGCCGCCGGCGCCGTGGACGATGCATTTCGGCACGCCGGTCGTGCCGGACGAATACATGATGTAGAGGGGGTGGTCGAACGGCAGCATCTCGAAGCGCGGCGGATGCAACTCGTGCCCGAGGAAATCCGGCCAGGCCACCGCGTTGCGCAAGCCTTCGAGCTTCAATTCGGTGTTGCCGGAGGGCACGACCACGACCCTCTCGACGCTCGGCAGCTTCTCGAGCACGGAACCAATCTTCGCCAGGCAATCGAAGCGCTTGCCGCCGTAGCCGTAGGCGTCGGCCGTGAACAGCACCTTCGGCGCGATCTGGCCGAAACGGTCGAGCACGCCGTTGATGCCGAAATCGGGCGAGCACGACGACCACACCGCGCCGATCGAGGTCGCCGCCAGCATCGCGATGACGGTCTCCGGGACATTCGGCATGAACGCCGCGACGCGGTCGCCGGCGACGACACCGGCCCCACGTAGCGCGTTACCGAGCTTGCCGACCTGTTCGTGCAGATCGGCGTAGGTGAATTGGCGATTGTCGCCCCATTCGTTGCGCGCGATCAGGGCGATGCGGTCGTCCTTGTGGCGCAGCAGGTTCTGCGCGAAGTTCAGGCGCACGCCGGGAAACCAGCGCGCTCCCGGCATCTTGTCGCCATCGACCAGGACCTCGTCGAAATCGCCGCTCGCGCGGATTCCACAGAACTCCCAGACGAACTGCCAGAACTTTTCCGGTTGGCGCACCGAAAAATCGTACAGGGGCGCGTAACGCCGGATGTCGTCGTTGTTGGTCTGCTGCTGCACGAAGCGCATGAATCGGCTGATGTTTGCGCCGTCGACTCGCTCCTTGCCCGGCTCCCAAATGGGTTTGATCATGAGATTCCTGTGAACGGCGATTCGATCCGCGCGGCCGGATCATCATGCCCGCATAGCATAACCCAAGCCGGCGCGGACCCGCCCACGGGACCAAGGTCCCATTGCACGGTTTAGGGGCCGTTCGCGCAGATCGTCACACGGGTTTCAGACAGAATCGCCGCCGCGTTACCTGTACTGGCGAACGGGCAGTGACGCCATCGACAGCTCGCCTGCGCCCATTCAGCCGAGCGCTTGTTCGAGCTCCGGGATGATCTTGAACAAGTCGCCGACGAGGCCGAAATCGGCGATCTCGAAAATCGGCGCTTCACCGTCCTTGTTGATCGCCACGATCGTGCCGGCATCCTTGATTCCGGTCAGATGCTGGATCGCGCCGGAGATGCCGATCGCGATATACAGTGCGGGCGCAATGATCTTGCCGGTCTGGCCGACCTGGAGATCGCTCGGCACGTAGCCGGCGTCGACCGCGGCGCGTGAAGCGCCGACCGCTGCGCCGAGCTTGTCGGCCAGCTTGAAGATGACCGCGAAGTTCTCGGCCGAGCCGACGCCACGGCCGCCCGAGACGACGCGGCCTGCGCTTTGCAGGTCGGGGCGCTCACTCTTGTCCTGGGCCAGTTCGACGAAACGCGTATGAGTCGGCAATTCGACGGAGAGATTCAGTGCCTCGACCGGCGCCGCGTTTGCGCCATTCGCGGCGGCCGCATACGATGCCGTGCGCACGGTCGCAGCCAGCGTCTGGTCGGCCGGCGCAACGACGGTCACGATCGCGTTGCCGGCGTAGATCGGCCGCTGGAACGTGTGCGCGTCGATGACCTTCATGATGTCGGACACTTGCGCGACGCCGAGCAGCGCCGCGACGCGAGGCATGACGTCCTTGCCGAACGTCGTCGACGGCGCCAGGACGTGTGTGTAGCCGTTCTTCGCGGCCGCCGCGATCTGCGGCGCATAGGCGGCGGCCAGCGCATGCGCATTGGCCGGATTGGCAACGGTCAGCACCTTGCCCACGCCATCGATCTTCGACGCCTCGGCGGCGATCGCGTCGGGCATGTCGGCGAGCACGAGCACGTCGATCGTCTCGGGTTTCAATTCGCGCGCACAGGTCACGCAGCGTGCGGTGCTCGAATTCAGCTTGCCGTTGAGATGCTCGGCGACGATCAGGATCTTTGCCATTTCTTCACTGCTCCTCTTGAACCCCTCTTCCATCGGGAGAGGGGCAGGGGTGAGGGTACGAATACGCATTGAGGTCGTCGAAACGCCGGACCCTCATCCGGCGCTTCGCGCCACCTTCTCCCGAGGGGAGAAGGGAAAAGCAACAGCCGTCTTCGCTGCGACGGCGAAGGCTCAAAGCAAGCCCTTGGTCCGCAACGCCGCGACGAGTTCGGCCGCGTCCTTGACCATCACGCCCTTGCTGCGCTTCGGCGGCGGGGCGTAAGTCGTTGTCTTCAGGTGATCGCCGGACTCGACGCCAAGGCTGGCGAAATCAATCGTTTCGAGCGGCTTGGACTTGGCCTTCATGATGTCCGGCAGCTTGATGAAACGCGGCTCGTTCAGGCGCAGGTCGGTCGTGATGACGGCCGGCAGGTCGATCTCGATCGTCTCGAGGCCGGCGTCGACTTCGCGCGTTACTTTTGCGACATTGTTTGCAATTTCCACTTTGGACGCAAACGTCGCCTGCGGCCGGTTCCACAGCGCAGCCAGCATCTGCCCGGTCTGGTTGCAGTCGTCATCGATCGCCTGCTTGCCCAGGATCACGATCTGCGGCTGCTCCTTTTCGATCAGCTTGAGCAACGTGCGGGCTGCCGTCAGCGGTTGCACCGCGGTCGAAGTAACCACGTGGATCGCGCGATTGGCGCCCATCGCCAGGCCGTTGCGCAGGTGGGCCTGGGCGTCAGCCGGGCCGATGGTGACGACGACGACTTCGGTCGCGATGCCTTTCTCGCGCAGCCGCAGTGCTTCTTCGAGTGCGATGTCGTCGAACGGATTGGCCGACAGTTTCACGCCGTCGGTAGCGACGCCGGAACCATCGGGCTTGACCTGGATGCGCACGTTGAAATCGACGACGCGCTTATAGCCCACCAGAATTTTCATCAGCCCAGTTTCCCCGGCACGGTTCAAAATGGACCGGAATTCTACCGCGTCCCGGCGCCGGTGAGCAGATTGGCGGCCGGGATTGCCGACAACTGCGGCCGGTTTTGGCGTTCGAACGATGCGGGGTCGGGCAAAAAGAAGCTCCTTGTGCGTTTTTGCACTTCGTTTTTCCGGATACCTGCGATGCAGGCACCCGCCGGCCGAAATTTGCTCCTGCAATTTCGGCATTCCGGCCATCCATGGCCGTCAAAAATTGCTCCTGCATTTCCGGCATACCCGCCGTCCCTGGCGGTAAAAAAAGGGCCGCGTGAGCGGCCCTAAGCGGGGAAGCCTTTGGCCTGATGATCAGCCCGGTAATTTCAGCCTTGGCCGGGACCGTGCTTCATTCCGGCCCAATGCCGCCCCATCCTGATCTCGTCGGCGTCGAGATAACCGTCGGAGTTCTTGTCGAGTCGGGCGAAGCGCGCCTTCGCGGCAGCGATGAACTCGTCCTGCGTGACGACTCCATCGCCATTGGTGTCCATACGTTTGACGAAACGATCGGCGACACGCACGGCCCGTTCCTGGGTCTTCGGCGCGGCTTCGATTTCAGCGGCCGTGACCTTGCCGTTGCCCGCCGTGTCGAACTGCGCGAACTTCGCCGATGCCTCGGCCAGGAATTCGTCCTTGCTGACCACGCCGTCATGGTTGGTGTCGAGCTTGGCGAAGCGCTTCTGACCGATTGCCGGGTCGGCGCCGCCGGCGTTGCCTTGCTTGCCGCCATGATTCCCACGCGCGGATGCCAGTTCATCGGGCGTCAGCTTGCCGTCGCCGTTGCTGTCCAGGCGGGCGAAGCGCTTCTGCGCCGCGGCGAGATATTCATCCTTCGTTACATAGCCGTTGCCGGCCGTGTCCAGGCGCTTGACGAAGGATTCGGCCCGGCGGTCGATGCGCGCAACAGCGGCCGGCGAACTGGCGATATCGGCGGCGTCGATACTGCCCTTGTTCTGCGTATCGATGCTCTTGAAGCGCGCGCTGGCGGCGGCGACATATTCGTCGAGCGAAATGCGGCCGTCGCCGTTCGTGTCCACCTGTTCGAGCATGTGCGCGAAGAAATCCGGCCGCGTACCCGGAGCCGCGGCCCGATTGGCCGGCTGCGCGACGGCGCACAGCGACAGCGCCGTCAGGGGTATTGCCGCGAGCGCGGCAAGGCGGGTGGTGCGATACATAAACCTCTCCAGTAGGCGTGGCGATTGCCACATCGACAATAACGCCGTAGGCCGCCGGCTGTTGACAGCGCGCCGCCCGAATCAGGTAAAGGCGGGCAAACGAACGTAACGAGCTTGTAAACGCCAGTCCGGCTCGTCAGGTCAGGAGCGGGTTCAGGCAGGTGCCCGTGCGGCGACTGCCTGAATTTCTTCGGCAAACCGCTTCGCCGACCCGGCCGCATGAGCGAAGAAAAGCGACGGTTCGGTCAGTTCGAGCTCCAGCACGCGTGGCGCGCCATCGGCATCGTGGATCACGTCCACGCGCGCGTAGAGCAGCGGCTTGGCGAACGGAATGGCGCCGAGCGTGCGCGCGGCGACGCGAACCTCGTCGTCGCTCGGCTTGCGCGCGGTGATGTCCTCCTCGGCGAACAGCGCACGCGTCGGGCCTTCGCCACGGCGCAGCAGCGGTCCCTTGCGGATCGCATGGCTGAAGCGTCCGGCAAAAAAGATCAGTGCCGTCTCGCCATGCTCGTCGACACGATCCAGGTATGGCTGCAGCAGGACACTGCGCCGCGCGGCGAGAAGGCGAACGGCGTGCGCGAGGGCGGCATCGCGTTCGCTTTGGCCGTAGCGCTGCGCGTCGCGCGATCCTGCGCCGATCGCGGGTTTGACGACGAACTCCGGCTCCTTGCCAGCGCCGGTCGCGCCGGCGGCCGCATGTCCATTTGAGCAATGCATTGCGATGAAAAGGTCAAGGGCAGCCGCTGCGTCTTCGCCGGGTTCGATGAATTCGCTTGGCACCGTGGTAATTCCGACTCGCGCCAGGTCACGCAGGTAATGCTTGTCGATGTTCCAGCGCACGACCGCAAGCGGGTTGAGCAGGCGCGTCAATCCGGACGCCCGCGCGGCCCAGCCCAGGAACTCGTCGAGCCGTTGCGAGTAATCCCAGGCCGAGCGCAGCAACGCCACGTCGAATCCCGACCAGTCGGCGCCGGGGTCGTCCCAGTTCACGATGCTGACTTGTATACCCGGCAGCGCGCGCAGCGCTTGTTCGAGCGGTGGCAGATCCTCGTCGAGGTCGCGCGCCGCGGCGGCGGTGACCAACGCGACATGCGCGATGCGTGGATGGTCGTTGTCTGTCGGCGGCATGAAGACGTATCCGGGCAGGAATTTTCGTGGCAGCCCACGGGTGCACGCGTTGCAGCGCAGGGGTGGCCGCGCGACGCGCCTATGGTACGGCCACGCTGGCATCGATGTGAAGGCGCGCTAAACGCTTTCTGATCCTGCGGCACGGGAATCTCCGGTCGATGAATCGAAGTCTCGTGTTTAACCCCGGTTGTGCTTCATCGCCCGGGTTTGGAGTCGATTCACGCAGTGTTTCTTATCGTTGCATCATCCACAACGTTCGTGGATCGCGGTACTGGCGCAATCGGCGTCACGACCGTTGCAACGGAAGGAGCAGATCATGTCAATTCGAACCGCTATGTTGTGCGCCGGCCTGGCGCTTGGAGCAATCGCTGCCCCCGGACTTGCCAGTGCGCGCACCTATGTCGAGGTCGACGTCGCGCCGCCGGCACCGCGCTATGAAGTGGTACCCGAGGCTCGCGTAGGATACGTCTGGGCGCCGGGCTATTGGACCTGGAGCAATCATCGGCATGTGTGGGTCAGCGGCCACTACATTCATAGTCGCCATGGCCAGCACTATGTGTCCGCCCGCTGGTACGACCATGACGGCCGCTATCGCTACGAGGCAGGGCATTGGGATCGCGATCGCCGCTGACGCGTTCCTTGCGTGAACAGTCTTAGGGATTCGGGCGCCGGAGGCGCCCGTTTTTTTATCCGCACTCGCTGCAGGAGAGGGTTGCCTATGCTCGTCATTCCGGCGGCTCTCAACAGCGGAGCTGGTCAAGCCGGAATCCAGCTCGTTGGCTCTAGCAGTTATTCCCGAGCAAGTACGCACTATTCCAATCTATGCGGCGCCGGCACACGACGCCGAGCCAGGAAAACAAGTCCGGAAAAGAGAAACCACTGCACACTACCCAGTGGTACTGGCTCTGGAGCGCGCGGCGAAAGTACCAGCTCCGCCATATCGTTGCCAAAGTCTGGATCAGCGGGGTACTCGCCTGATGAAGACTGCAGATCCCCGACAAGGAATAGTGGAAAGCCGATGGGAGCGGTCAGCGGATCGTTTGCCGTGACCCGCAAAGTGCAGGACTTGCTCTGTCCTGGCGTGAGAGCACCCACCCCAAATTGAACTGAAGGCCCACCTGTCGAGAAGCAAAACGGCCCAAAGTATGCGGCCCCGCATCCATTCGGAACTTCATTGTCCAAGACAAATGGCGCGTTATAGGTGTCCTGACAATAGCCAAAATCTCCGTGTTGTACGCTCAGAGGTCCGTGGTTCGTTACCGAGACTTCTACAACGCCAACTCGCTCGCCCCGAAGTGGAATCGGTTTGACTTGGTGGGTGACTATTGACAGATCCGCAAGCGGACCGACGAGCCAGCCAGGATCACTAAGTGTAGCCCCCGATGGGGGGTTCGCTTTCTGGAAACCAAGCCCAAGCGCATACAGCGAAGAATCGCTCCGGTGGATGTGGATCGAACAGGATACGGAACTGTGGGCAGATATCGGGCCAACCGAGAGCTGCACTGTATTCAAGGGGAAATACATGTTGCCGTAGCCAACGGAACACAACGGCGAGTTCAGTGCCTCAACCAGGTACCCACTCCACACCCACGATGTGGGTTGCAGTGTTTCGAAATAAGCTCGCGAGATGTCATTCGGTGTTGGGTTCTTTACCTGTACGACCAACGTCGTGTCGGCCCCCTGTGCAAGCGGGACAACGATGGCGGCTGCATTGGTGGTGATTACGCTCGTCGCGGCGAGCGTCAGTCCGAACCAGCGGCAGAGCGCGCTCATGCGCTCAAAGATTCTGATAGTTCGGCCCGGAACCACCCTCGGGCGTCACCCAGTTGATGATCCCGTACGGATCCTTGATGTCGCAGGTCTTGCAATGGACGCAGTTCGCCGCGTTGATCTGCAGGCGCTTGTCCGCGCCCTCGCCGACGATCTCGTAGACGCCAGCCGGACAGAAGCGCGTGCACGGGTTCTTGTATTCCTCGGCGCACTTGCCGACGCAGATGCTGGTGTCGGCCACGTGCAGGTGGATCGGCTGGTCCTCGTCGTGCTGGGTCGAGGCAAAGTATACTTCCGCGAGTCGGTCGCGCGGCGGTAGCGTGCGCTCGACATAGTCGCGCAGCGGCGCCTGAAACGAATCGAACTTGCGCAGCGATGATGCGTCGGAGTGATTCTTCAGCGTCCATGGCGAGAGGCCGGCGGTGGCCGTCTCCCAGCCGGCGTTGACGAGCCCGAGCCAGAAGCCCTTGTGGAAACCGGGACGGATGTTGCGCACTCTCTTCAGCTCGGAAACGACCACCGATCCCCGCAGCGCCGCGTCCCATCCTTGCGTGTGGTTCGTCGCCGCAACGAACTCCGCGGCGAGCATCCCCGAGCGGATCGCCTGGTGCGTGCCTTTGATCTTCGGCACGTTCAGCAGTCCGGCGGTGTCGCCGATCAGGATCGCCCCGGGCATCTCGCAGTTCGGCAATGACTGATAGCCGCCTTCGACGATGGCGCGCGCGCCGGCCGAGACGATCGTGCCGCCTTCGAGCAAGGGCTTGATGACCGGATGGTGCTTGACCTGCTGGAACGCCTCGAACGGCGACAGCATCGGGTCTTCGTAATCCAGGCCCGTCACGAAACCGACCGCGACGCGATCCTTGTCCAGATGGTAGAGGAAGCTGCCGCCGTACGTGCGGTTATCCATCGGCCAGCCGATCGTGTGCACGACCTTGCCGGGCTCGACGCGGCCGGCCGGCAGCTGCCACAACTCTTTCATGCCGATGCCGTAGGTCTGCGGATCGCAGTCTGCGTCGAGTCGGAATTTTGCGATCAACTGCTTGGTCAGGTGCCCGCGGCAGCCTTCGGCAAGCACGGTGATCGGCGCCTTGATGTCGATGCCCTGCGTGTAGCCGGGCTTGTGCGAACCATCCTTGGCGACGCCCATGTCGCCGATGCGCACGCCGCCGACGGATCCATCGTCGTTGAAAAACGGCTCGGCCGCGGCGAAGCCTGGATAGATCTCGACGCCGAGCGCCTCGGCCTGCGGCGCCAGCCAAGCGCACAGCGCGCCGAGCGACACGATGTAGTTGCCGTGATTGTCCATCTGCGGCGGCAGGATCGGCGACTTGATCGCGCGCGTCTTGTCGCGCAGCCACCAGAACTCTTCGTGCGTCACCGGCACGCATACCGGCGGCGGGTTCCTGCCCCATTCGGGCAGCAGTTCGTTCAGCGGCTGCGGCTCGATGACCGCGCCAGACAGGATCTGCGCACCAATCGTCGACGCCTTTTCGATGACGCACACGCGGATGTCGGGCTTGAGCTGCTTCAGGCGGATCGCGAACGACAGACCGGCCGGCCCGGCGCCGACAGTGACGACGTCGTACTCCATCGACTCGCGTTGTGTGCCGGATTCGTTCATGACTGCGTGACTCCGCTGAGTCTGCCAATTGTCCGGGTTTGCAACAGTCGCGGCAAATGGACTGCAACGTTTGCTTCGGGAGCTTGTGAGTCCTAGCCACGGTTGCCCCCATCCGCCTGACTCGCGCCATCCTGGCGCTCGCCCTTCGGGCCAGCTACGCTGTTCGCAGGCGCTCCTGGCGCCTGCAGTCGGCACCTTCCCCCGCTTCGCAGGGGAAGGAAAAGCGCGAGGCATCAGTCTGGAATCCTTCCCCCGCCTGCGGGGAAACATCGGCAGGACTGCCGATGTTTGCAGCGGAGCTGCCCGTAGGGCGAGCCACATGGATGTGGCGAGTACAAGGTGGCGGCAGCCGGAAGGGGGCGCTCCACGCGAAGACATAGACGCACTACGGCTTCAAACGTTGCAGGCCATCACGCCAGCGCGGTGGGCTGCCGGCGTTCGTAGCGGATGAAGTAGCTGAACTGCGGCCCCGGATGCAGCGTCACCGCCACCAGCGCGAGCCGGCCCTTGAGGTCGAAATAGCGGCGCACGCTGCGGAATCCCGGCGTATCGACCGGCACCTTCAGCTCATGTGCCTGCTCTTCGGTCATCGCCACGGCGCTCAGCGATTGTTCGATCTTGCCGATGCGCTGCTCGAATTCCTTTTCCATGATGTGGCGCAATGCATCCTCCATGCGCGCGAAACCCTGCGGCAGCCCTTGCCAGCTGGCGCGGCGATAGACCTCGCCGAGGCAATACGGCAGCGCGGTCCGGCGGTGATAGCGGATGCCGTGCAGATGGATGCATTCGATGCCGACGCGCAGGTTGAGCCAGCCGGCCAGGGTCGAGTCGGCCTGGACGCGATCGGTGTGCAGGTACTGGAACCCGGTCGCATTCGTGAACTGCAGCAGGTCGTCGATCGAGCGGATGTGCTGCTCGTAGCTGACCTGAACCTCGGCGCTGCGCACCAGCGTGCCCGATCCGCGCCGGCGCAGGATCAGGCCGGCCTCCTCGAGGTGCCGCAGCGCTTCGCGCACGGTATAGCGGCTCGCCTTGAAGCGCGTGCACAGGTCCACTTCACCGGGCAGGCGGCGGCCGACGACATGCACGCCGACGCGGATTTCCTCGCGCAGGGTCTCGGCGATTTTCAGATAGCGCGGCCGGCGCGAAGAGCGCATGCCGGGGCGATGCCCCTGCTCCGGATCGGCATAGCCCTCGTCGGCAGCGCGCGGATGTTCGGTCATAATGGGAACTCGACTGCAGGGACCGGGACGATGGACACGATAACAAAGCCGTTGGCGGAGCGGGAACTGCGCGGCGCAACGTTGTGCCAGACCCTGCATTGGCTGGCGAGCGGCCGGGTTAGCGCCGGTGAGTTGTGCGACACCTATCTCGCCGCGATCGCGCGCGAAAATCCGCGCCTCAA
>Ga0163162_10002307_pt1 | contig 17903 bp, 14 predicted proteins | sample S55metaG_FD_115310 | JGI IMG/M metagenome (GOLD analysis project Ga0163162, IMG submission 115310) | Switchgrass rhizosphere microbial communities from Kellogg Biological Station, Michigan, USA - S5-5 metaG | ecosystem: Host-associated > Plants > Roots > Rhizosphere > Soil | place: USA...
AAAAATGCATTCAAATTAGGCTTTTTAGCTTTAGCTTTATCTTTATCAGTTGTTGCTTGTAACTCAGAAAAAAAAGCTGAAGGTGCTGATACTACTTTAACAGATTCTTCAACTATCGTTACTGATACTACTGCAAAAGATACTTCAGTAAAAGATTCTACAGTAAAAGATACAACTGTAAAAACTACTACAGAAAAAACTGAAGTTAAACACTAGTATAACTTTTACCATATAAAAAAGCGTATTGAAGTTAAATTCAAGACGCTTTTTTATTTTTATTCATTTTTTTTATTTTTTTTGGGTTACCTTTTTAAATATGTGGTATTAACAGGTAAATTAATTAATTACTTAAAAATACTCAAAAATGAAAAATGCATTCAAATTAGGCTTCTTAGCTTTAGCTTTATCTTTATCAGTTGTTGCTTGTAACTCAGAGAAAAAAGCAGAAGGTACTGATACTACAGCTACTGATTCTTCTACTATCGTTACTGATACTACTAAAAAAGATACAGTAGTTAAAGATTCTACAGTAAAAGATACATCTGTAAAAACTACTACAGAAAAAACAGAGGTTAAACACTAGTCTAACTTACTGATAAAAAAAGCCTTTGAAATTCATTTTTCAAAGGCTTTTTATTTTTGTAAACAATAAGGTTACCTTTTTAAATTTTTGGTATTAATAGTATACGTTAACCCTAAAACAGATACCAAAATGAAAAATGCATTCAAATTAGGCTTTTTAGCCCTAACCCTATCGCTAACAGTTGCTGCTTGTGGTGGTTCAACTAAAAAAGCAGATGGCGCCGACACGACAGTTACAGATTCTTCTACAATTATTACGGATACAACTAAAGTTGATACAGTAGTAAAAGATTCTACCGTAAAAGACACTTCTGTTAAAGCTACAACAGAAAAAACCGAAGTTAAACACTAGTTTAATTAACTAATTATAGCAAAAGGGTCGCGAACATAAATCGCGACCCTTTTGCTTTTAAGAAAAACAGGTTAATTTTTTATAAATAAGTGATTAAATAACATTAAAACATAGCTGAATAGATTCAACTAAAATTGGCTCTCCAGTTGTGGGCACTAGCTTTTAAAAATACAACTGATAAGGTACACCACCGATAATTTTAAGATTAGCTTGACTGAGCAATTCGCTGTTTCCGCATGCGAGAGATCCGATAACTATCGGATGACGACCGCAAAGTGGATTCCGTCAATGGTAGCTTCCCTAAGTTTCGGAACAAGCAGTCGAAAGATCTCTAAAATGTTTAAAAGCGTTTCGATACTTCGTCAGGCACAGTACAAGCTGAACTCAACGTGAAAATTAGTAGTATAATCACAATTCATAATACAGTCTCTTTTTATTTTAGACATCAAGGCCTTAAAATCCATCAATTGTAGTAAATTTGCGGCAAAAATATAATCCGCATAATGAATTTAACATCACTACAAGCTATTTCACCTGTTGATGGCCGTTACAGAAAAACTACAGAAGGTTTAGCCGCTTACTTTTCTGAAGAAGCCTTAATCAAATACCGTGTTTTTGTAGAAATCGAATATTTTATCGCGCTTTGCGAAATCAACTTGCCAGGCTTAGCAAATTTTGATCGAAATCTTTATGCTGAATTACGCAAAATACACGAAAATTTCTCTGAGTCTGATGCTTTAGAAATTAAAGAAACAGAAAAAGTAACCAATCACGATGTTAAAGCGGTAGAATATTTTATCAAAAATAAATTTGATACTTTATCGCTTCAAGACTATAAAGAGTTTATCCATTTTGGTTTAACTTCCCAGGACATCAATAATACGGCCATCCCTTATTCCATTAAACTGGCATTAAACGAAAGTTATTATCCGGCTATTGATTCTTTAATCGAAAAAATAAATGCACTGGCAACAGAATGGAAAGATATTCCGATGTTGGCACATACGCACGGACAGCCGGCCTCTCCTACCAAGTTAGGCAAAGAATTTTTGGTTTTCGCTGAACGTTTAGCTATCCAGGTAGAAAGCTTAAAAAATATCCCAAACAGTGCTAAATTCGGTGGTGCTACCGGTAATTTCAACGCGCACCACATTGCTTACCCTCAAGTAAACTGGGTTGATTTTTCGAATCAATTTGTAAATGAAACATTAGGTTTATCGCGTGCACAACACACTACACAGATTGAGCATTACGATCAGTTTGCAGCACAATGTGATGCATTAAAACGAATCAACAATATCATTATTGATTTGGACAGAGATATCTGGACTTATATTTCCAAAAACTATTTTAAACAAAAGATTAAAGCCGGAGAGATCGGTTCATCGGCAATGCCCCATAAAGTTAACCCGATCGATTTTGAAAATGCAGAAGGAAATGCAGGAATTGCAAATGCACTTTTCGAATTTTTTGCTGCTAAATTGCCAATTTCGCGTTTACAGAGAGATTTAACAGACTCTACCGTTTTAAGAAACGTTGGTGTTCCTTTTGGACATACATTAATTGCCATTCATTCGACTTTGCGTGGATTAAATAAAATTTTATTAAATGAAGCAGCTTTACATGCAGATTTAGATGAAAACTGGGCAGTTGTTGCTGAGGCTATTCAAACCGTTTTAAGAAGAGAGAACTATCCTAACCCTTACGAAGCCCTAAAAGAATTAACCAGAACAAATTCTAAAATCAATGCTGCAAGTATTGCCGAATTTATTGAAGGCTTAGCGGTTTCGGAAACGATAAAAGTACAATTAAGAACTATTACACCATTTAATTATACTGGCGTTTTTTAGTTAAATTAAATTGACGTTAAGCAGACAGCCAGTAAAGGTTTATTAACGAGTAATTGTTAATTTTGTTTATTCAAATTGATTAAGACATGACGATTAACGTATATACAGAACAGACTCCAAATCCAGCTACCATGAAATTTATGGTAAACAAACTGTTAATAAACGGCAGTGAGGATTTTGCGACTAAAGAGAGTGCTGAACATTCGCCTTTTGCGAAAGAGTTATTTAAGTTCAACTTTGTTTCTGGCGTTTTTTTCGCCAGTAATTTTGTTACCATTACCAAAACAGACGATGCAGATTGGGCAGATATTGAAGCCATTCTAAAAGAATTTGTAAAGGGCGCGGTAGAATCTGAATTAAAAATTAAAGAAGCTGCTGCTGAAGAAGCTCCCGCATTTGAAGGTACCGAAACTGAGATTAAAATTCAGCAGATTTTACATGATTATGTACGCCCTGCCGTTGAACAGGATGGTGGTGCAATTACATACAAATCTTTTGATGAAGGTGTAGTTACGGTAGAGTTACGTGGCTCTTGCAGTGGTTGTCCTTCTTCTACGATTACGCTTAAATCAGGAATCCAAAACTTATTACAAAGAATGGTGCCAGAGGTTACAGATGTAGTTTCTGAAGCGCTTTAAAATTGTGCATTTTTCATAGTACATATATAGTGAAAAGGTCCCGGTGTACATCGGGACCTTTTTTTATTCAATCCGGCGTCACCCTGAATTTATTTCAGGGTCTTAGTTTCAGAAAAGATGCTGAAATAAATTCAGCATGACGATCTCCGAGGAAAGCCACGAGTAATAGATTAAAAATACTGCCTAATCGCAGTTAACATTTCATTGGTAAGTTTACCATTGGTAGCCAAGATCTCCCTTTTCTCAAAATAATCATTTCCACCAGAAAAATCATAAACTGCTCCGCCTGCCTGCTGAACAATGAAACATCCGGCTGCAAAATCCCATTGCTGCAGATTGTATTCAAAAAAAGCATCAAAACGCCCGCAGGCTGTATATACCAAATCTATTGCCGCTGCACCAATTCTACGTACGCCATGACTTTTCTGCATCATTTCGGCCAATAATTTTAAGTATTTCTCTTGTTTATCAAACTGATAATACGGGAAACCCGTAGCTAACAGACTTGATTTTAAATCAGGGTTACCGGAAACTTTAATTTCCTTTTTATTCATCAAAGCAGGTCCGCCTTTGTACGAATAAAACATTTCTCCCCTATTTAATTCATAAACCACACCAATTACAGCCATTCCATCTTCATAAAGCGCCACGCTAATGCCATAGGCCGGAATACCATGAATAAAGTTAGTTGTACCATCTAAAGGATCAATGATCCAGGTGTAGGTTTTTCCTGTGCGGTTAATGGTTTTCTCTTCAGTGATAAAACCTGCATCGGGAATTAATTTTTCCAGATTTTGAACGAGTTTCTGCTCTGCTGTTTTATCAACATAAGAAACCATATCATTTAATCCTTTATATTCTATTTTCTGAACATCAAACTGCATGGCTTCTTTACGGATGAAATTTCCGGTAAGCTTAACAATCGAGATCACTTTATTGCATAGTAATTCGTAATTCATAACTATTTAACAACAGCGTAAAACTATTGTTGGGTTTTAAATGAATTTATAGGGTGTTTATTGTGCAAGTTGGTTCTTGTTCCTTAAAGCATAAGCGCTTAGTGCAATTCCACCAACAACAAGAAAAGTTGAAATCATTTCTGCCTGCGTAAAAGATAAACCAAAAACGTGGTATTTGGAGTTTACACGGATTAACTCGATACAGAAACGTTCAAGACCATTTAAGATCATGTAAATACCAAACATTAAACCAGGGGCTTTTATTTTATCCCTTATACTCCATAAAAAGGCAAAAAGTATTAAACAGATAATAACTTCATAAAGTGGTGTTGGGTACACACCTTGAGCCAATTCGTTACAAAACTTGCCTGTACAGCCAGGAATTGGAATCCCCTCGCCTACCACATTATTTGGGTATTTGTAAGACCATAACCAATCTGGCAACCAGGAGAACGGTTTTGGGTTGGGATTCACAATGCCCCAGTCGCCATCACCTGACATGTGACAGCCAATACGCCCAACAGCGTAAGCCAGCATCATACCTGGACCGCCTACATCAAGCATATGTAAGGGTTTAATGCCGTTTCTTTTTGCGATAATTAATACAGCCGCACCACCACAAATTAAGCCTCCGTAAAAAGTTAAACCGCTAAAGGATAATAATCGCTCTATAGGATGTTGAACAAAATCATCCCAATACTCTAAATTATCGAAAAATTTTGCACCCAAAAAGCCCCATATAGCCGCCCAAACAATCAGGTTACTCATTGTTTGGTAAGGGTGAATGGTTACCTGTGTTTCTTTTGGTTTATCTAATTTGTGCTTATTTTTTTCGGTATAATCCCAATAAGCAAATAAACTGGCGAAAAACAAACCACCAATTATATTTCCTTTGGTCGACATTAAAACCGATTGTGCGTCACTTACAAAAAGTTTATAGTTTAATAAAGCATAAACCAGTTTATAACCGATAACGAAGCCGAAAAGGCCATTCATGATCAATTCTGATGTAGTAGCAGGCTTGCCAACTATAATTGTCTTTTTAATCGGATGGAGTATACCCAATGCCTCTTTACGTTTAAGCTCTTTGGTAAATGCCCAGTAACCAGCTACAAATGCTAGCGCTACAAAAACTCCAAATGTATTAAATGGGAGCGGTAAATTAATGCCAAACAGGTATTCTAAAAAATGTGAAACGGTAGGAAACATACAGATAATTTGAAGCGAAGATAGTAAAGAAAGACCAAAGCTGAAAGATTAAAGACCAAAGCTTAAAGACTAAAGCAGAAAGACTAAAATCCAGCGTTTACAGCTGGGAGAAAGAGGTAAAAATCTATTTTTCTATTTGGAAAAAGTGATTCTGTGTTCCATCTGTTAACAAAGTCCTGCTCTACACTTTACTCTCCAGATTAAAAACTTGTTAAACAAGCAAACCTTTCATAGGTAAAAGATTCTTCAATGCATTCAGAATGACGCTAAAGGATATTTGACTGAAGACTTCTGACTAATGACTTAGGACTTCTGACTAAACTAATGGCATACGTGAACAGTTCCCAAAAACCAATAATCTTCCTTTTCCACTCATTTGTCATCCTGAACGAAGTGAAGGATCTATATTGTGATGATAAAATGTTTTTTTTTCTAAGCGCTTTCAGCAGTTTAACCTTTCATGCTAAAAGATTCTTCACTGCGTTCAGAATGACACTAAAGGATATTTGACTGAAGACTTCTGACTAATTACTTAGGACTTAACTAAGGCTCAGGACTAAACTAGTGATGTGCGTAAACCGTTTCCAGTTCTGCAACTTCTACTTCACCATCAGCAGTAATTTCGATCAGCTTAACAGCTTTTAGTTCGTTAACCATTATTGGGTCGTATTTTGCACGTACTTTTACGTAATTTTTGGTAAAACCATGCATATAACCCGATTTTTGATCAGCTTCGAAAAGCACTTCACCTTCGCTGCCAATTTGAGATTCGTAGAAAGCCCTCCGTTTTTTATCAGATAAGATATGAAGCATTTTACTGCGCTCATTACGTTCACTTCCTGCCACAACGCCTTTCATTTCGGCAGCAGCTGTTAATTCGCGTTCAGAGTATGTAAATACATGTAGATAAGAAATGTCAAGCTGGTTTAGAAACTGGTAGGTATCTAAGAAATCTTCCTTCGTTTCGCCAGGGAACCCTACAATTACATCTACACCAATACAGCAGTTTGGCATTACGGCTTTAATCTTAGCCACACGCTCTACATATAAATCACTCCGGTAACGACGACGCATTAAACCTAAAATTTTATCAGAGCCAGATTGTAATGGAATATGAAAATGCGGAACAAACCTTTTTGAAGTAGATACAAATTCTATAATTTCGTTGCTTAATAAATTTGGCTCAATAGATGAAATACGAATTCTTTCAATTCCTTCTACTTCGTCCAATGCTTTAACCAAATCAAAAAACTTGTCTTCCCGCTGCCCATTTCTGATTCCGAAATCACCAAGATTTACACCGGTTAATACAATTTCTTTAACACCGCTTTCGGCAATCATTTTTGCACGATTTACTACATTCTCAATAGTATCGCTACGGCTTGTACCGCGTGCCAGTGGAATGGTACAGTAGGTACAGGGATAATCACAACCATCCTGTACTTTCAAAAACGTACGCGTTCTATCGCCAATAGAATAAGAAGCAATAAAATTGTGGTTAACTTTTTCTATATTTTGTTGATGAACAAGTGCTTTTGGCTGTTTGGTTAAATCGGTAATATATTCAACAATTCTGAATTTTTCTGCCGCACCTAAAACCATATCAACACCTTCTATTTCGGCAATTTCCTGTGGTTTTAACTGGGCATAGCAACCTACAATGGTTACAAAGGCATTTGGCGAATACTTTAAAGCTTCCTTAACCACTTTACGGCATTTTTTATCAGCATGTTCAGTAACAGAGCAAGTATTGATTACGTAAACATCAGCCTGATCCTGGAATTCTACTATGGCATAGCCAGCATCGGTAAATAAACGACCGATGGTTGAGGTTTCGGAGAAATTGAGTTTACAACCTAATGTATAAAATGCGACCTTTTTCATTGAGCCTGCAAAGATATGAAATTAGATTTGAGTATGAAGATATGGATTAGAGATTAAAGGTAAATTACAGTCTATTAACAAAGCAATTGGCAATTTTAAGTTTTTAGTTGGCTACAAAATGCGAATTGCAAACTGAAAACTATTTCTCCTGCCACCGGTAACTTTCCTGTTCGAAACCTGCAAGGTCCAATACCCTGCTCACTACCGTTCCGGCAACTTCTTCTATGGTTTGGGGCAAACTGTAAAAAGATGGATTGGCAGGACAAATGATTCCCCCAGCTTCAGTAACCGTTTTCATATTGTTAATGTGAATCAGGCTAAATGGAGTGTCTCTTACCACGGCTATTAACTTTCTACGTTCTTTTAATACCACATCTGCAGCCCTGGAAATCAAATCGTTAGATATCCCGTGTGCTACCCTACCCAAAGTTCCCATTGAGCAAGGGATGATAATCATGGTATCGTATTTTGCAGATCCTGATGCAAAAGGCGCATTAAAATCGTTTTTGTTATAAAAAGTAAATTCTTTAAAATGATTATAATCCTGATTTCCCAGCTCGAATTGCCAAACTGCTTTTGCATTATCGCTCATTACCACACCAACTGCCTCAATCTGATTTTTTAATTTTAATAACTGCTCAAACAAAACCTTTGCATATATAGAACCACTGGCGCCTGTAACCGCAACAATCACTTTCTTTTTCATCATAACCACAAAAATAGTTTATCTAAATCCATTATAACAAAAAAGGGCCAGAACAATGTCCTGACCCTACATCTACCTATGAAAAACATACCCTCGAAAGGGTAAGAACAAATATATATAAATTTTTAAAAAAATATAAATGAGAAACGTTAAATATGTTAAATCAGCTAAATAGATAAAAAATAAAATACAAAATACTGATTATCAGATTAATAATTTTAAATAAAATTAATCAAAAACTTTTTTACCACTTAAAAAGACGTATTTTTTAATAAAATTAAGAGTAATTTTGTATTACAAATAAGTCATCAGCTATAAATAATGATTAACTCCGAGTTTTTTGTTCACCTTTCATATCATAAAATTTACATTTTTTTGATATTGACCTAACATCATCATGTATGTATGCCTATAAATATTAAGCACATTTTTCACAACTGACAGTAAAAACTTCTTACGAGGAAGCAAGTTTCGATCTGATACGGCTCAATGTTTCTAACCTCATATTCAAAAACGAGGCGATATATTTTAGTGGAACGCGTTCAACTAATTTTGGATAGGATTTAATAAAGCGGATATATTTTTTTTCTGCTGAAGGTAGTCTGGAAACAAATGCCCGCTCTGATGCCTGCATATAGTGGAGCTGGGCAACTTCTCTACCGATGTAATTGGCAATTTGATAATTTAAATATAATTTTTTTGACATGGTATGCGGAATAGCAATAGCAACAACGTCTTCTAAGGCCTGTATATATTCTTCAAATGAGTTGTTCGTATTCCAAATATTACTCACATTACCTATAAACTCATTTTCTTTAGCCATCCACATGGTAATCTCTTTATTATCATCCTTAATATATCCTCTTACTACACCCTTAACAATAAGATACACATACTGATCGAGGTGTAAGGGCGATGAAATAAACTTATTCTTTTTAAAGTTAACTGGAAAAGTTTCATTATTGATGATAAATTCCATCTCTGGGCTTAAATCGTGAAAAGATTTAAAAACGGTAATAAGCGGCGAAAAACGATTGAATGGCAACCACTTTTCATGGGTACTATAGTTAAATTCGGGATTCATGATCTTATCTGTTATGCAACTGCTACTAAAGTTCTAAAAAAGAACAAACGAAATATTTACTATCATTTTTCAAACATAGATTTCTTTGAAAAAGTTTTGTTCAAAATTGTTTACTGTTCCAAATTGAAAAATAAACATAAGCCCTCCTCAAAAAATCAATCACCTTATATCTATACCATTACGGATGATAAATATTATGAATTCCTCACAAATCAGTTGGAATTAATTGTTTAACGGTTATATTTGAGAAAGTGTCATCTCATAATTTATGATAGATTTAGCTTCACCATTCTTAAAGGCATTATTAAAACATTCTACAAGCCCGGTAGTCATTTTTAAAATAAAGCCTATACTAGTGGTAGTTGAACATAATGATGCTTACCAGGCTTTAATAGCACGTGTTGGTGGAAAATCAAAATTCTTAGACATCGACATTATTCCCAATCTCTTATCTGATGCTGAAAAAGCCATACTGATTAAAACAGTTCAAAAAGTGAGTAAACATAAGGCTAAACAGCGCCTGATGATTCATCCTATTTATTCGAACTCGCCAAACGTAAAATGGGAATTGGAATTTTCGCCGGTATTACAAAGCGATCGCCCGGTTGAATACCTCATTTGCTCGTTAAGGGAAATCCCAATGGATGAGAATGACCTGGAGCATATTTTATTTGAACTTTCAGAAAGTGAAACACGTTTTAGGGGATTTTTTGAGCAAGCGCCTTTAGGTATGTGCGTGTTAAAAGGCCCGGAACTAATTACAGAATATGCGAATGATAACATATTAAAAATTTGGGGCAAAAGCAGAAAAGAAGTAATCGGAATACCTTTGGAAGAGGCACGGCCGGAATTCGAAATACAACAATCGCACGTAAAACGTATAAAAGATATTTTTAAAAGTAAACAACCGTTAACGATCAATGAATTAAAACTCTCCTCAGAAATTTCAGATGGTTATTTTATTGCTCTTTACGAACCCTTAAAAAACGATGAAAATGAAGTAACCAGAATTTTGGTGATTATAAAGGATATTACCGAGCAGGTAAACTTTAAAAAGGAATTACTTAAAGCCAAAGACATTTTAAAAATAGCAATGGATGCCTCAGAAATGGGCTCATGGAATATAGACTTAGCGCACAAACAAATACTGCTATCGGAAAGGGCGCAACAGATCTACGAACTTGAAAATAACCGGTTGAGTATTGAGGAAGCCAAATCTATGATCTGCCCTGAATATATCGGGCATCTTAACAGCGGTATAATACGTGCACTACATCATCGTAATGCTTTTAATATCGAATACCAGATTAACTTAAAGAGTATAAGTGCAAAGCGCAAATGGATAAGAACTGCAGGAAAGGCCTATTATAATGAAGATGGAAAAGCGATTTATATAGCTGGAGCCGTTTTGGATATTACAGAACACAAGCAGGATGAAATAAGAAAAAATGATTTTATCGGTATGGTAAGTCATGAGCTTAAAACTCCTTTAACATCTTTAAGTGCCTATGTACAGCTTTTACAACATAAACTTAAAGAAACAGATAATTATCTTCATGCAGACATACCTGATAAGATAAATGTTCAATTAAAGAAAATGTCGTTAATGATTGATGGTTTTTTAAATGTTTCCCTACTGGAATCCGGTAAAATATTATTGAACAAAACAAATTTTAACTTTATCGAACTGATTAAAACCATTACGGAAGAAAGCAGAATGGTATCGCCAAGCCATTTTATCCAGGTTATTGGTCCTGAAGAATTATACATATACGCAGATATGCAAAAAATTGGCAATGTAATTAGTAACCTGATTGGCAACGCAGCAAAATACTCTAAAAAGGAATCATTAATTGCAATAAAATGCGAAATACAAAATAATTATCTTATTGTAAGTGTAGAAGATGAAGGGATAGGCATTAGAGAAAATGATATACCCCGGCTCTTTGACCGTTTTTATCGCGTAGAGAGCCCTGATACTAAAACAATTGCAGGATTTGGAGTCGGGCTATATATTTGTGCCGAAATAATTGAAAGACATAAAGGAAAAATATGGGTAGAAAGCAGATTGGGAATAGGTTCTACATTTTATTTCAGTTTGCCCACCTCAATTGAGCAATAAGCCAATAGAATCTGTTCAGTAAAGAAAATCAGACCTTTACTTCCTCCCTTTCTAATTTAACGTTAACTGCAATCAATCCACGCTCGTTTAATTCAATTTCAAAAGTTATTTTTGAATTTAAGATAATTTGATCTTTTACATCTTCTAGTTGAAAATGTATATCCTGGCCATTTTCATCGATTATGATTCCTTGTCCATTTTCAAAGTCAATTTGCGTAATTTCTCCGCTTCTTATCTGCTCACCAAAAGAATTTCTTTCCATAAATAATGTGCAATTATAGCTATTTTATGTATCATTAAAAATACATTTAACATTCATTAACAATTATAATTAGTGAATAATAATTATTTTTATTACTAAAACGAATTAACAGACAGGAAATTAACGATTTACTTTTTCCGTGTAAATGAATTATTATTTAAAAAAATAAAAGTTATACAACTTAGTGTTGTAAATCTATATGCATATCCATCTAAACAAATACAACTATCAATGCTTAAAAATAATTTACAGGTTATGAATAAACTACCTTAGGTTATTAGCTGAAGAAAAACAGAGCTTGCTTACTGATAAAGCGTAAATGATTTTAGAATCTATTGTAATAAGAAAACAATCTTTTTATACAAAAAGGGCTGGAATATTAATCCCAGCCCTTTACATAATGTATAATGTAAACTTATTTTGGAGATTGCTCAGGCGCTTTCCCAATCAAATCCATAAACTGATCTAATTTAGGCGTGATAATAATCTGTGTACGCCTGTTTTTAGCTTTTCCGGCTGGGGTTGCATTATCTGCAATTGGATTAAACTCTCCACGACCACCAGCGGTTAAACGTTTAGGATCTACAGCATACTTATTTTGCAATACCTGTACAACAGATGAAGCACGTAATGCACTTAAATCCCAATTGTTACGGATATTGGTTTGAGCAATAGGCACATTATCTGTATTACCTTCTATCAACACATCATAAGTATCATAATCTTTAATAATCTTGGCAATTTTGCTCAAAGTTTCACCAGCTTTATCTGAAACTTCATAACTACCTGATTTATATAACATGTTATCAGCTAACGAGATATACACAACACCCTTAAGCACCTGTACATCAACATCTCCCAATTCTTCGCGGCTTAATGAACGTGTTAAGTTATTTGTTAAGACCATATTAAGCGAATCGCTTTTGTTTTTGGCATTAACCAATTGTTTGATGTATTTGTTAGAACTATTAATCTCGTCAACCAGTTTTGAAATATTAACATTTCCCTGACTACTAGAATTTAAACATTTGTTTAATGCATCTTGCAATGCTGTTACATTTGCTTTTTCTGATGCAATCTGCTCTTCTAAACTTTTAACCCTGCTGGTACTTCCGCTAAGCTCACGCTGACTATCCTGATATTTATTACTGAGTTCCTGATTTCTTTCTCTTAACTTCGAATAAGTATCCTGAAGTTCGGCGTATTTCTTATTACTTACACAACCTGCAGCAAGTGCCACGGTAAAGAGCATTATGGGAATTGATTTGTATAATTTCATAATATTACTTTATTTATTATTACAGCATTAGCAAATTTCTTGCCGTAAAGTTTAAATGGCTAGAAACGGATGTTAAAAGGTGTTAATTTTCACAGAATCGAAGCTTGCCAATGCTTTATATGTTCTTAGGCCTATACTCCCTGAATGATATTGATTATCTGATGCTGAAAGTAATGGTTTAGCTGATCCGTTTATAAAAACATCAAATTTAGTACCCTTAGCAGTAATCTTTAATGTATATATCTTATTCATTTCTACAGGGTATTTTTCTGCGCTTATAACTGTCCATTTTTGCCCGTTAGCTTTCCCAAACACTATGGTTCCATTAAGTTGATCTAAGCCTACATAGTAGCCCTGATAAGCATCTGGCCCTATAGCAGGCTTAGCAACCCTGAACATTAAGCCAGCATCGCCTGTGGTATTTATTTTAAGATCTGCCTGATAAATAAAATCTTTAAAATCTGTTCCGTTAGCCACATATTTAGATCCATTGATACCATAACCACCTGAACCCGGATTTGAAGACGCATTCATCTGGCCATCTTTCCAAAACCAACCACCTCCATAAAAAACCCAGTTGTTGGCCATTCCATGATCAAAGTTTTCGACCAAAGTATTGTTTACCATTTTGGGTTCACCGATCATTGGGAAGCAACTTAAACGGATATTTTCCGATCCGTATGGAACCAGGATAATTTCCTCCGGCTTTTCTGTTGATGCAATTGGGCCAAATGGTACATCTAAAGCAGCCATCTTATTGTAATCTAAGCCCCATGATGGAATCTTTTTTGCCAATACTTTTATTTTAAGTGGTGCATCTGCTGCTATAAAAGGGTTATCGGGCATATTTGATCGGAGTAAACTGGCATTGCTTAAACCATTTTTATCGGTCATTAAACCATAATTCCATGCTGATTGGGGATGGATTTCATAATCTGTAAAGCCCGTAACAGCATGTGTTTTCGTTACCCTATTTATGGCCTTAATTTCCAGGGCATAAACAATCGGTCCACGTTCTACGCTTACAGAATTGTTAACCTGCTTATTGGTGGTAACTTCCATTGGAAAGTTAAGTTCTAATTCATCCTTATTTCCCCATTTGCGGGTTATGGTAAACATTTCTCCGGCTTTTACACCTTTTAAAATAACTCCATTTAACTTAATACTGGGTTTTACACTCCAGGCTGGAATTCTTAAAATCAATGGAAAAGATACAGGTGTAGCTAGCTCTAATTTTAGCCTGATCTGTTCTCCGAAAGGATAGTTGGTTTCTTCGGCAATTTTAATTTTTTTATCCCCTGCAACTACCGTTTCTATTTCCATGGGGCCATAGGTAATTATGGCCAAACCTTTATCTGGTGTGGCCACTACACTATTTTTCACATAATAAGGCCAGCCCATATGCATGTTATAACGGCAGCACCCGAAGCCTGAATATGGACTGGAAATAATACCTGTGCTATAATCCTGATTAAATCCGTGTTCGCCATGGATACTCTGCACCTGGTTGGGTAAAGTATAATAAGAATGGTTTCTAAAATCCCTGCTAAACTGAGCAGGCAACGCATTAAAAGCCACTTTTTCTAACTGATCTCCAATTTTCACGTCGTGAATAACCTTTGCTGCCGTTTCTAAACTCTGCATCCACTCTACTACTGTACAGGTTTCTACACCTTGCATGCTACTGGTACCTGCCAAAAATTCTGTTCCGGAACCTAAACCTTCAGGCTGACCATGGTCGTGCATAATATGATCGATACCTTTAGAAAATGCCTGAAGGTTAACAGGACGATCTTGAAGTTGTGCATAAACTACCGGGAATTTTAACGCCTGAGCCACGTTGACCATATGTTTTGGCTGAAAATCATCACCAAAAAAGTAAAATCCGTTATTGGTGTAAATATCAATCCATGGGTAGGCTTGTTGTTTTAACTTTTCTACAAGTTTTAATAAATCCTTTTCGCCGGTTTTATTATAAAGCCAAATGGCAATTTCCATATTATCGCCCGCTCTTGCTTTAGCCCACTCACTTAGCGGATTTGCATCAAGGTGATCAAGCTCATATTTAAAATATTTGGAGAGGAATGGAATAACCCTTTTATCATTTGTGGCCTCATAGTAGCTTTGCAAAGCATACATCATGGGCATGCGCGGCCACCAGTCATTCATTTTCGGTGGGCCAAATAATCCGTTAGCTTGTTGATTGTTCAAAGTCCAGTCAATATATTTTTGTGCTTTCGCCTTTAGTTTAGGATCATCTAAAGTATAGGCCAATGCAACCAAACCTTTAACATAATAGGGTACGCGCTCCCAGCCATTTCCATCACCGCCAAGCCAATCGGTATTTTTACCCAGGTTATCTTTTTCGGGATAGAGCTCTTCGGCCATCCCTGTTGCACCGTCGCGCTGTTGCTCCAGCTGCTTTAACAACCACCCCCTGGCTTTAATACTTCCTATGGGTAACTGCGCATAAACATGCTGTTTTAATGGTGTTTTATTAAACTCTGTTAAACTTTGGGCCTGTAAATATGGGATGGATAAACCTGACAGCAGGATATAAAAAAGGGAAATGACGCTTTTCATAAAATGATAATTTGGTTAGCAGCTTATTAACGTAAAAATAACAAATATACGCGATTAATAAAACGATTTAGTGAAATTATTTAAATCCATTAAACCACTAATTGTCAAATATTAAACAAATACCAAAACCCAAAAAATTATGTATGTTAAATTTTTGGGTTTGTAGAAAAGCTTTATCTAAAATTTATTTTTTGCCAAAGGTAATCCCCTGCCAGGCATCTGTTCTAAACGGTGAAGCTGGTAAGCCATCGTTACTTACCAGGTTACAAACCGGATTGTTGCCCCATGCATAACGAACCGCTACCGGATTGGCCACCTGATCGCTACTGACTATAATGTGATTCCCTTTGATAACTGCTTTGGCCCAATAAAATTTCTGATCTGCGCCAGCAATTGCAAAACCTGTCGGCGCCGTACCATCTGCAGTTTTTAATCCATTTTCGCTATTACTAAAAGTTAAAAGCATCTGCTTTCCTTCGATTTTATTTGATTGATAAAAGGGGCCGGAATAGTTTACTTTTTGACCATAGGTTTTAGCCAAAGCAATTAATGCCAATCTTCTACCTACCTCTTGTTTATTTTTAGGATGAATATCTTTTGCATCACCAATATCAATTATGGTTGCCATTCCTGTATTCGGCAAAGCAAGTGTTTTTTGCTGTGCCTCCCTTAGCTCTGCCCATGCAGATGCTGATGGCGTATTATCAATCTGCATATAATTAGCCAATTGCACAAAATAGAAAGGAAAATCGCCCTGCCCCCATTTCTGTCGCCAATCTTTTATCATTGTTGGAAATAACACCCGATATTGGTTAGCCCTATCGGCATTAGATTCTCCCTGATACCAGATAGCCCCTTTAATGGAAAATTGTTGATAAGGATGGATCATGGCATTATACAAAACTGTTGGTCGGTTAGGGCCATTTTCTTCGTATGGCTTTGGCTCAATATTTTTGAAATCTAAACCGATTTTGTATTTCCATTCGCCAGCTAAAGAAATTTTTTCAGTACCATTTGTTAAATTTAAATCTTTTGCATTACCATATAATCCGCCGCCGCCACCACTATCAAAAACCCTAACAGTAATGATATTTTCGCCTGTTTTAAGTAACCTAGCAGGTACATTATATACTCTTTCTACATTATACCCTGTTGTTTCACCAACTTTTACACCATTAATAAAAGTAATGTCGTTATCGTCAATAGTACCTAAATTAAGTTTTGTGCCTGTGGTTTTCCAGTTTTCCGGGATGGTAACCATTTTTGTAAACCATACCACGCCATCAAAATCTTTAAGTGCGTCATCTTCCCATAAGGTTGGCAAAGTCATATTTTTCCAATTACCACTTTCAGGTAATGCCCATTTCATGGTTCCATTTTGATTCCCTGAATCTTTATCTGTCGTGATTTTGACCCAATTTAGCAATCTTTCCTCATAAGAGATTGCAGATGGATTTTTAGCCATTTTCTGTACCTGATCAACTGCTGCAGAAAAATCAGACATCTTTTTAAGCGATTCGGCACTCGTCCAGGCTTCTGCAATTGTTCCTCCCCAGGAAGTGTGGATCAGGCCAATAGGAATTTTAGTTTTTTCATATACTTCGCGGGCGAAGAAGTATGCGGTAGAGGAAAATTCAGCAATATATTTTGGGCTACATTCCTGCCAACCGCCATTGGCCACTTTGGCATCGTTAAGTGGGAAATTACTGGTAATATGTTCTGCCTGCAATAAACGGATATTAGGATAATTGGCTGCTGCAATTTCTTTTTCGCTATTGAGGATTTTCCCCCAACCTGCCAGTGGCATTTCCATATTCGACTGACCTGAGCAGATCCATACATCGCCAATTAATACATTATTGAGCACCAACAATTCTCCATCTGATATGGTGATGGTATACGGACCTCCGTACGCTGGCGTGGCCACTTTAAGTTTCCAATTACCATTTGCATCGGCAATAGCACCATAATTAATTTTATTCCAGGAAACCATCACTTTAACTGCTTTACCTGCATTTGCTTTGCCCCAGATTGCGGCATTCGTTTTCTGCTGTAAAACCATATTATTACCAAAAACTGAAGGCAACAAAATTTTGGCCTGTGTAAATGGAGATATGAAAAGTAATGCTACAATGAGAAGTATGGTGGTGCTTAACCTTTGGGTGCTCATATTTAACCTGTTTTTGATGATTAGAAAACGAATGTACGTTTTATAGCGGTCAACATCAATATGTAGGCGTGCCATCCCTGAGGTTTATCACAAAAAGGGATAAAATTCATATAATTATTTTGGGTAAGCGCATCATTTTACTTATTTTGCAAGCCTAAAAGAACAATGCCGCTTTTAATATTATGGCCATCAATGTTCTCTCAAATAAAAAAATTAATGGTTA
>Ga0163162_10002308_pt1 | contig 17886 bp, 16 predicted proteins | sample S55metaG_FD_115310 | JGI IMG/M metagenome (GOLD analysis project Ga0163162, IMG submission 115310) | Switchgrass rhizosphere microbial communities from Kellogg Biological Station, Michigan, USA - S5-5 metaG | ecosystem: Host-associated > Plants > Roots > Rhizosphere > Soil | place: USA...
AACCAAAAGGAGGAGACAGCAATGACAAACACGGAGTACACGGGCGTCGCGAAGGCGCTTCACTGGATGATGGCGCTCATTGTCATCGTGGCATGGATCGTCGGGTACTACTCGTCTACGCTGCCGTTGTCGCAGAAGATTGAAACCGGAAGCGTGACGCTGCATAAGGCGATCGCAACCGTCACCTTGTTCCTGCTCGCGGCACGCATTCTCTGGAGACTGAGTCACCGGACTCCGGAAGCGCCTTCCACGATGTCGAAGCGGGCCCAGGTTGCGGCACGTGCGGGCCACCTCTTGCTGTACCTGTGCATGTTCAGTCTGCCGCTTTCCGGATGGGCGTGGACCTCCGCTGCGGGCTTCACGGTTCCGGTCGCAGGCTTGTTCCTCCTTCCGCCCATTGCCGCCACGAATGCATCGGTCGCCGCGACCCTGGGCGCCGTGCATATGACGCTCGCCTATACGACGGCCGCACTGGTTGCCGGCCACATCCTCATGGCCTTTAAGCACCACTTCGTCGACCGGGACGGCGTTCTGATTTCGATGATGCCGAAAACAAGCCGCCGCTCGCGCAACTGACTACGACGCCAACCGAACGCGCAGGTATGGGGCTGAGCGGAGCGCATGGCGCCCGCCGTCCCGCACATCGGAATCGACGAGGAGACATGGAATTGAAACGAATAGCACTTGCCGCGAGCAGTTGCGTCTGCATCGCTGCACATGCCCAGAGCAGCGTGACGCTGTACGGAATTCTCGATAACGGGATATCTTTCGTCAGCAACCAGAAGACAGCGTCGGGCGGCGGTCACAGCGCCTGGATGGCGTCGACGGGAAACATTGTCGGCGACCGATGGGGCCTGACCGGTGCAGAAGATCTGGGCGGAGGTCTCAAGGCGCTATTCAAGCTTGAAAACGGCTATTCCGGACAAACCGGAAAATTGCAGCAGGGAGGGCGCCTGTTTGGAAGGCAATCGTGGGTCGGTTTGTCGAGTTCCGATGCAGGCACGGTGACGCTTGGTCGCCAATATGACTCGGTGGTCGACTATCTCGGGCCGCGAAGCCTCGCGCAGACCTTCTACGGCGGACTTGAGTTTGCCCATCCATTCGACAACGACAACATTTCCGATTTCTTTCGCCTCGACAACTCGATCAAGTTTGCCAGTGCCGGCTACCATGGCCTGACGTTTGGCGGACTGTACGCGTTCTCGAACCAGGCCGGTGGATTCGCCGTCAATCGTGCCTATAGCGCCGGAGCGGCCTACAAAAACGGACCGCTATCGCTGAGCGCCGCGTACATGCAGCTTGATGAGCCCGGCAACGGTGCAGTCGGTGCGCTCGACGGGTCGACGGCGTCGGGCGATGCAACGTTCCACGGCAGCCGTCAACGGGTTTGGGGGGCAGGCGCGAGCTATGCGCTGGGCGCTGCCACCTTTGGATTCGTCTGGACCCAGACCACGGTTGCCGACGCGACCGGTGTGAACATCGGCTCCTCGCTGGCTCCTGCGCAAACAGGTACACCAACTGATCTGCGCTTCTCCAACTATGAAATCAACGCTCGCTATCTTTTGACACCCTCATGGGGTGTCGCCGCGTCGTACACGTTCACGGACGGACGCTACTCGAACGCGACAATCGACGCAAAGCCGCGCTGGAATCAGTTCAACTTGCTGACGTCCTACGCCCTGTCCAAGCTTACGGACGTCTACCTGATGTGTGAATACCAACATGTCACCGGCGCGGCGGGGACGATATTTCGCGGCGCATTCATCGAGGGCAGCGGCCGGGCCTCCGCGACGAACAAGCAGTTCCTCGCGAGCGCCGGGCTGCGAATCAGGTTCTGACGAACGGGTATCGCGCGGGGTCTGCGTTGCTTGCTAAAACCCCGCGCGAAGATGGCGGAATTCAGGCCGTGCGGCAACCGGCCACCAAGGTGCCATTTCCCGCGTTGCTTGCGATCATCGAAACGCCATGAGCATCGACATCAGCGTCATCCTCGCGCGAGCGTCCGGCGAGGACCATGAAAATCAGCGTGCGCTTGGCCGGCGCAGGATCACCCGGGCAGCAAGGCAGCCTGCATGCGCTTATTCTCGAAGCGACTGCAACATGGCCTCGAGCAGCGCATCGGGCGATGCTGCGCCCGACAAGACAGACGACTCGTCGAACACAAACAACGGGACCCCGCCGATACGGAACCCGGGTTGCATGACCCCCTTTGTCCGGCGGTTTGAGCCTTCCAGATGCTCGATCAGGCTCCCGCGCTCCAATCCGCATTCGAGTCCTCGCTGCTCCAGCACGGACAAGTCGCCAATGTCCTTGCCTTCCACGAAGTAAGCCACGAACAGACTTTCGATCAGGTCCGCCTGCTGCGCTTCGTCCCCGTGTTCTGCCGCGTACGCGATCAGGTTGTGTGCGGCTGCGGTATTCGGCATCACGTCGATGCGCTCGAACCGGAAGTCGATGCCCGCAGCCCTGCCTGCCTCCTTTACCTGTGCCCGCCGCGCAGCAACGTTTTCCGCACTGCCAAGGCGCGCGACATAGAACGCCTGGTATGCCACACCGCCAGAAGGTATGTCGGGCAGAAGTTGATGCGAGCGCCATGTCACGCTGAGATTCACGTCCGCGTACATTTCGGCGAACTGCTTCATGGCGGCATTGAGGTGGCGCTTGCCTATGAGGCACCACGGACAAACGAAGTCGAAGAATACCTCGATCTTCAACGAGCGTCCCTGCAATGCATAGGTCTGGTGGCTCTGCTTCACCGACAGTCCTTTTTGGTTCGGGGTTGTTCGCCAGGTCCCGCGAACAGGCATCTCGCCGCAGGGCTGTCGATATGCTGAATGACGCTCACGTGCGCCGCTGCCCGTGCCAGATCATGAAGACTGCCGGTCAGGCCTGGCGCGCCACTACGTTGTGGACTTTCGCATCATAGTGGCAGGACGCTTCGTGTACCCCTCTCGCAGAGGGAGGGGTAGACATGGAGGCGATCCGGCCGCGCAGATCATCGTCCAAACCCGGGGCGTTCCAGCGCCAGTTGCAACCGGTGGGCCTGGTCGAGATGGAAAATGAAAGACGGGCGAGACCGGACCAGCAACGTCTTCAATTCCGTGTTCGTCGTGGACCGAATGAAGGCGTCAACGGATTTGACCAGTCGATGCAGGAAGATCACCTCGCGATCGAGGTATGTCTGGTCGAACTCCCGAGCTTCGACTGCGTTGAGCCTCGCAACGTCGTCGTAGCTCTGCCGCGTCAGCGCATCGCTGATCCCGCTTCGTTGCGGGGTCGCCGCAAGCCTCTGCATCAATCCGGCGGCTTCCTCGTTGACCTGTCGATGCTCGTCTACGATCCGACTCGCGAAGCTCTGCACGCTTCTCGACTGTGTTCTGCGCAAAGCCGTCTGGCCGGCCGCGATCTCCGCCTGGTTCGCTACAAGGATGATGCCGACGATTTGCGCATCGGTCAGACGTGCCTCCTCGCCAAATGCGCAAATCGCCGATACGAGGAGCAGCAACAGCGCTCCAGCCGCATGTCTCGCGTTCATTGCTCCCCTCGTATTCGAGTTCCGGTCTTGATGCACCATTCACTGAGCGCGTCTGGAGCCCGGTAGACATGCTACGCCGGCCTCGAATGCTGCGTGCGCGCTGACGCGATACGGACCCCGCCGCCCTATGGAGCGGGGCATTCAACGTCTCGTTACCCGGCATCCGTCAAGGTGCCTGTCCCGCTCCAGCTTACCCGATAGCGGGCGTTCAATAAGCGCATTGGTGTTTGCCAATTACTTTACATCGACAACATGGAAACTACCCTTGGTTGTTGCAGCGACGATCGCTCTTGCCGCGCTCGCGGTTTCTACTGAGCAATGATGAGGCAAAAGGCACTGTGGTCAGTTGTCGGGTGCATTGCTGATATTGCAGTCTTGTCTTGCGGAATTGGAGGACGCAATCATGCAATAAGGCTCGCCGGGGTCCGGGCGCTCGACCATCGAGTCTTGGCATCGGTCCGGCAGCCATGTCAAACATCCTTCACCCGAATCTGGTACCGGACTAGAGATCAAGTGCCGAAATTCGACTGCGGCAACAGCGCGATCTTCGCCGCGATGCCGAAGCGGCGCACTTCCTCCACCGCCATGAAAGGCGAGTGGAACGCCAGCGAGTCAGTGAACGTGCGGGCGGGCGATCGGTTCTGGCACCGCCCTTGGCTGACCTGCTGGCTGCCCGATCGGCTCCAAGGCATCGATGCTCGTGTCGCCCTTGCGGTCGAGCATCGCTCGCGCTGTCTTCATGTCGAGCTCGCCCTCCCACCGGGCCACGACGACGGTCGCAACCCCGTTGCCGATCAGGTTGGTGACTGCGCGTGCTTCGTTCAGGAACCGGTCGACGCCGAGCAAAAGCACCAGTCCTTCCACCGGAATCTTGTGCATCGTAGCGAGCGTTGCCGCCAATGCCACGAACCCGGCTCCGGCCACACCCGCCGATCCCTTCGACGTCAGCAAGAGCACGCCCAGCACCAGCAACTGATCCCAGAGCGTCAGATGCACGTTCATCGCCTGCGCAATGAACATCGCCGCCATCGTAAGGTAGATCGCCGTTCCATCGGCGTTGAAGGTATAGCCTGTCGGCAATACCATCCCGACGACGGGCCGCGAGCAGCCCATCTTCTCCATCTTGATGAGCATCTGCGGGAGAACCGCTTCAGTCGACGCCGTGCCGAGGGTAATGAAGAGTTCGTCCTTGATGTAGCGGAGAAACTTCCACAGCGACAACCCGCACATGCGCATGACCAGGCCAAGCACGACGACCACGAAAAAGATCGATGTCAGATACAGGCACAGCATCAGCTGACCGAAGGAGGCCAGCGTGCCGATCCCGTACTTGGCGATGGTGAACGCCATGCCGCCGAACGCGCCGATCGGTGCGACATACATCACGATCCGGACCACGCCGAACATGCCCTGCAGGAACATGTCGAGCATGTCCACGAACGGCGCGGTGCGCGGACCCAGCTTGGCGAGTGCGATTGCGAGCAATACCGAGAAGAAAATGACGGGCAGAATCTCCCCGTTCGCGAACGCGCCGACGATGCTGTTCGGCACGATGCTCATGAAGAAATCGAGCATCCCGTGTTGCTTCGCCGCCTGGGTGTAAGTGGCAATGGCCGAACTGTCGATATGGGCGGGGTCGATGTTCATGCCGGCGCCCGGCTTGATGATGTTCACGACCACGAGGCCGACCACGAGCGCGATCGTCGATGCGATTTCGAAGTACAGGACCGCTTTGACGCCCACCCGACCCGCCTCATGAAGGTTACTCATGCGGGCAATGCCGACCACGACGGACGCGAAGATGATCGGAGCAAGCAGCATCCGGATCAGTTTGATGAAGAGATCCCCGAGCGGCTTGAGTTGCGAGCCGATATCGGGGTAGAAGTGCCCAAGCAGAATGCCGGCGATGATGCCGATGAGAACCTGTACGTAGAGCTTGGAAAGCGATTTCCTGATCGTTGATACCAGCATGTCTGTCTCCTATGCATGGCGTCTTTTAATGAAATCCAGGCGAGCGCCCACAGCGGTAGTCCGCTGCGGTGAGCACGAAGGGATTTCGCCTGCGTTCTTTTGTTTTTTTGTGAACGCTGCGCGGACGCTGTCCGTCGGCGCTTTTTCCGGTTGAAGGCTTATGCGGACAGCTTCTGCATCTCGGCGAAGAGATCGGCTTTTCCTTCGAAGCCGATGCCGGGTATGTCCGGCATGGTGATGTAGCCGTTGTCGACCTTGACGCCGTCGGGGAAACCGCCGTACGGCTGGAACAGGTCCGGATAGGATTCGTTGCCGCCAAGACCGAGACCGGCAGCGATATTCAGCGACATCTGGTGTCCGCCGTGCGGGATGCAGCGGCTCGGCGACCAGCCGTGCTGACGCAGCATGTCGAGCGTGCGCAGATACTCGACGAGACCGTAGCTCAGCGCACAGTCGAACTGCAGCCAGTCGCGGTCGGGGCGCATGCCGCCGTATCGGATCAGGTTGCGGGCGTCCTGCATCGAGAACAGGTCTTCGCCGGTTGCCATGGGCTTGTCGTAATAGTTGCGCAGCGTGGCCTGCAATTCGTAGTCGAGCGGATCGCCCGGCTCCTCGTACCAGAACAGGTCGTACTGCGAGAGAGCCTTCGCGTATTGGATGGCGGTATCGAGATCGAAGCGGCCGTTGGCATCGACCGCCAGCTTCTGGCCGTCGCCGAGCACGCTCAGGATCGAATCGATGCGGCGCAGGTCTTCATCGAGCGACGCGCCGCCAATCTTCTTCTTCACGACCGTATAGCCGCGGTCGATGTAGCTGCGCATCTCGTCCTTGAGCTTGCCGTGATCCTGGCCCGGATAGTAGTAGCCGCCTGCCGCATACACGAAAATCTTGCGGTCGGGCTGGCCGTTACCGTAGCGGTCGGCGAGCAGCTGGAAGAGCGGCTTGCCTTCGATCTTCGCCACGGCATCCCACACGGCCATGTCGATCGTGCCGATCGCGACCGAGCGCTCTCCGTGACCGCCGGGCTTTTCGTTCGTGAACATCGTCGCCCAGATCTTGTGGGGATCGAGGTTGTCGCCGGCATCGTTCACGAGCGTCGCCGGATCGGCTTCGAGAATGCGCGGAATGAAACGCTCGCGCATCAGCTTGCCCTGGCCGTAGCGGCCGTTCGAGTTGAAGCCGTAACCAACGACCGGCTTGCCGTCACGGATGACGTCCGTCACGACGGCGACGAGACTCAGCGTCATCTTGCTGAAGTCGATATAGGCATTGCGGATCGGCGAACTGATCGGAACGGTCTTCTCGCGGATTTCAACGATTCTCATGGTGTCTCCTGGTAAGCATCACGCGTTGCCGATGCAACGAGCTGTAGGAGTCGCTAGGTTATGCGCGAAAAGCGGAGTTAAGATTCACCTATATTCATTTTATTTTTCACTAAAAGTGACTACTGATTCTGCATCCGACTTTGAGTTCTTCATACTTCTCGCGAAGCTGAAGAGCATGTCGGGCGCGGCGCGCGCGCTCGATCTGACCCCTCCCGCGGCAACCAAGCGGCTCGGAATCATGGAGCGGCGGCTTGGAGCGCGGCTGGTCAACAGGACGACACGAAGCGTCAGTCTTACGCCTGAGGGCGAAACCTACCTGCGTTACGCGACGCAAATAGTCGGGCAGGTTCGCGAGATGGAAGAAGCGATTTCCGGCGCGCGAGGCGATCCGCAAGGTCTGTTGCGGGTGAACGCGACCCTTGGCTTCGGACGAACGACGATAGCCCCGCTCGTGTCCGAGTTCGCCAAGCGCTTCCCTCACGTCGAGATCCAGTTCGAGGTAACAGACCGGCCTGTCGACCTGGTGGAGGGTGCGTTCGATATGGCAATACGGTTCGGGGAACTGCCCGACCGCCGGCTCAGTGCGCGGCGCATCATGAGCAATCGCCGCTTTCTTTGCGCGTCGCCGAAATATCTCGAACGCTTCGGAACACCCGAGCGCGTCGAAGATCTACTGCAGCACCGTTGCATCATTCATCGGCAGAACGACGACGCGTATGGAGTGTGGCGGTACATCGTGAACGACCACACGGAAGCGCTGAAAGTGAAAGGTGCCCTCTCCAGCAACGATGGCGACATCGTCCTGCGGTGGGCTCTTGACGGGCACGGAATCCTGATCCGATCGGAATGGGATCTGGCCAAGTACGTGCAGAGTGGACGTCTCAAGCTGGTGCTGCCGAATACGGTCCTGCCCTCGGCCGACCTCTTTGTTTATTATCCTGGCCAGCGCAACCAGACGACTCGCGCCCGGGCATTCATCGACTTTCTGGTCGATCACTTCCAGGCGCCATTCATCCCCGTCGACGCCAGCGAATTTGTTCGCGATCGGAGTAAAAAAAACAGTCGAAGGTGACGCTCGCGTATGCAAATCGAGCGAAGGTGCCCCGCAGTGGCCGGCCGGGACACCCTGCCCCGTTGACGACGGGACGATCGCCGTACAGGACTCGAAAACGGTGAATGACTCGCCGCTACGGAACGTTGGTCCTTAATTGCGTCAGAGACTTCCAAACGATCGACTTCGTGCCGGGTGGCCCGGACGCGGATGTCGCATCCTTTACACCGTTGTCCAGCAAGCGATCGAGGTCTTCGAGCGGCCGGATCGAGGCAGCAAACCGGCTCGATGTGGCGCAAAGGCGCGGCCGATCCGCCATGACTCGTCGCCATCGGGCTGCGAGAGGCCGTCCTCACTGCAGCAAGGACCTGGCGGATGCCCTATCATAGCCGCCGCGCCGGTCACCTTCATGCGATCCTCGCATCACAAGCGTGCAGCGCCTCCGATTCATCTGCACTCACATGTCCTCGCTTCCTTCTCGCTCCAGGCAGATCTCGATTCTGCTCACGGTCTCGTGCGGTTTCATCATGGCCATGCTCGACGTGACCGTCGTCAACGTCGCGCTGTCCGACATTCAGCATGACTTCTCGGTGCGACTCGCGTCGCTCGTCTGGGTCGTCGACAGCTATACGCTGACGTTCGCCGCGCTGCTGCTGCTCGGCGGCGCCCTCGCCGACCGGCTCGGCGCACGGCGCGTCTACGTGATCGGCCTTGCGCTGTTCATCTTCGCGTCGGCGCTTTGCGGCGCGGCCGGATCGGTCTCCATCCTGGTCGGCGCGCGCCTCGCGCAAGGGGCCGCGGCAGCGCTGTTCGTGCCAAGTTCCCTGAGCCTCCTGACCGAGTCGTTCGAGGATCGCCACGTGCGGGCAAAGATAGTCGGCATATGGAGCGCCATCGTCAGTGTCGCGTTCGCGTCGGGACCGCTCGTCGGCGGAGTGCTCGTGCATCGCTTCGGCTGGCGCAGCATCTTCTACCTGAACCTGCCGGTGGGGCTGGTCGGCATCGCGCTGGCATTCGCTTTCCTGCGCCCGTCGCGCCGCAAGGCCCACGCGCTCGACATGCCAAGCCATGCGCTCGTGATGATCGCGCTCGCCGCACTGAGCTTCGTGCTGATCGAAGGGCCCGGTTTCGGATGGTCCAGCCCGGCGATCATCGGTGCCGCCCTGCTGGTGCCGTTCGTGCTGCTGCTCGCGATCATCCGTGAACGGCGCACGCAGACGCCGGTCATCCCGGCGGGCCTCGCGCGCAACGGCACCTTCTGGGCGCTCAATGGGATCGGTTCGTGCATGAACGTGGTGGTGTTCGGCGAGATCTTCGTGTTGAGCCTCTTTTTGCAGAAAGTCGACGGCGAGACCGCGCTCGGCGCGGGCATCCGCATGCTTCCGGTGATGGCGGTGTTTGCCGTCGCCAACTTCTGTTCCGGTCATCTGTCCGCGCGTCTTGGCGGACGCAGGCTGCTGCTCGGCGGCATCGGGTGCGCGGGCTTTGCGTCGCTCGCCGCGACAGCGCTCGGCACCCGGCTCCCGTATGGCTGGCTGATCGTGCCCATTGCGCTGGTGAACGCGGGGATCGGCTTTGCGGTGCCGGCGATGACGGCCGCCGTCATGCACGAGGCCGGGCAGCGCAACGCGAACATCGGCGCCGCGGTGCTGAACGCGAACAGGCAGATCGGCGCGCTTGCCGGTGTCGCCGGGCTCGGCATCGTCCAGCATCTGACAGGCGACTGGGCAGAGTCGCTGCGTATCGGCTTCGCGATTTTCGTCGCATGTCTTGCGATCGCTTTCATGCTCGCGTGGTGGCGCGTGCACGCCGCGCCGAAAGAGCTGGGTCCGGGCGAAGCGTCGGCCGCCCACTGAAGGCGGTGCCGGTGTGCCGCCCCGATATTGATCGGGCAAAGCTCGTGTTCCCGTGCACTGCCGCTGTCCGTTCTGTTTAAGGAATGCGCAACCTGGTGCGTGCTTCGCCATCGGCCGGTCCGCGCAGCGCACATGCCGGCCCGTTGCCCTCAATCGGATGGCGAGCCAGCGGCGGTCATCGAATGAAGCTTTGCGCCGGCCGGTGCAGGACCGGATCGAAGGGATTGATCATCGGACCGATGGCGTTCGCCTCGCGCCTGAGCAATTCCACCGCAGCCGGCAGGCGCTCGGCCTTCAGGCGGTCGGCCAGCGTGCCGATGCTCAATGCCGCCACCGCCCGCCCGTTGCGGTCGAGCACCGGCACGGCGAGGCCCGCCATGCCTTCGAGCACGCCGGTATTCGTCATGGTGTAGCCGAGTTCGCGCGTGCGCGCGATCTCCGTGCGCAGATAGACCTCGTCGACCATCTGATAGTCGCGCATCCGCGGCAGATTGAATCGGATCACCTCCTCGCGCTCCGCTTCGGGCAGAAACGCGAGGATTGCAAGACTGCCCTGCCCGACGCCCAGCGCCACCCGCCCGCCAATGTCGCCGGTGAAGGAGCGGATCGGGAACGGGCCTTCGGTGCGATCGAGGCACACGGCATCGAAGCCGCTGCGCGCGAGCAGGAAGACCGTGTCCCTCAGCGACGCCGACAGCCGCAGCAGCGCCGGGCGCGTGAGATCGCGGAAGTTTCCGCGATCCTGCGCCCGCGCGGCAATGGCAAAAAGCTCCAGGCTCAGCCGGTACCGCTTCGTTCGCTCATCCTGCTCGACCATGCCCTCGGCCATCAGCGCCTTGAGCAGCCGGTGCGCCGTTCCCTGCGTCAGCCCCACGTCCTTCGCCAGTTGCGTCACGCGCTCGCCGCCTTCCGGCGACGCGGCGAGCGCGCGAATCAGCGCAAAAGAGCGCTGCAAGGAGCTTGTTGCGGCCTTCTCGTGATTCCGTTCAGTGGAATCTTCCATTATTTATCCACGTCTGCATTTCTTCTAGCCGAATATTAGACGAAAAATTGTCGCCAAATGGAATCTCATTTGTTTTCCGCGCATTTTCCAGGTTTAGAATCGGTCGCAACGGAACATACCGGTCCACCCCTCTCTTCGGTCACGCGATGTCGTTCCTCAAACTCGAAAACCTCACGAAGCAATACGGCCAGATGACGGTCGTATCGGACGTCAGCCTCTCGGTCGAGCGGGGTGAGTTCGTGTCGCTGCTCGGCCCGTCGGGCTGCGGCAAGACCACGACGCTGCAGATGATCGCGGGCTTTACCGACGTCACCCGCGGACGCGTCACGCTCGACAACCGCGACATCACGCATGTCCGGCCGAACCGCCGCGGCCTGGGCATCGTGTTCCAGAGCTATGCGCTCTTCCCGCACATGAGCGTGGCGGAGAACGTGAGCTTCGGCCTGGAGATGCGCGGGGTGAGCCGGGCCGAGCGCGTGGCGCGTATTCGGGAGACGCTCGCTCTGGTCCGCCTCGACAAGCTCGCGGACCGCTATCCCCGCGAACTGTCGGGTGGCCAGCGCCAGCGCGTGGCCCTTGCGCGCGCGCTCGTGATCGAGCCGCCCGTCCTTCTGCTCGACGAACCCATGTCGAACCTCGACGCCAAGCTGCGCGAGGACATGCAGTTCGAGCTGCGCGCGATCCAGCGCAAGGTCGGCACGACTACCGTCATGGTCACGCACGACCAGTCGGAGGCGCTTTCGATCAGCGACCGCGTCGTGGTGATGGAAGCCGGGCGCGTGACGCAGGTGGACTCGCCGTACAAGGCGTACGAGCGGCCGGAAAGCCGCTTCGTCTCGCAGTTCATCGGCAAGGCGAACATGCTGGAGGGCACGGTCACGCGCGCAGCGAATGGCGAACTGTGCGTGAACCTCGGCCATGGCCTCAACGAAGCGGCGCCGTGGCAGAGCGCGGCCTATCCCGCTCAAGGCGATGCGATCACGCTCTGCATCCGCCCCGAGAAGCTGCGCCTGTGCGAAAAAGGCGCGGGCCGGCTGCCTGCGACCGTCGCGAGCCGCTTCTTCCTCGGTAGCCAGTGGCTCTACAAGCTCGACAGCGCGCTCGGCGAGATGCTCGTGTGCAGCCAGAACGAAGGCTCGGAACCGGTGGCGGAAGGCGCGACGGTGGGCATCGACTGGAGCGCGGATGCCGTGCGCGTGATCCAGGAGGCTCGTCATGTCTAGCCCCGCCGACCAGGTCGACGCGGCCGGCGCGGCGACGGCAGCCGGCGCGGCGCCCGCCGGGGGTGCGGCGACGTCCGCGCGCTGGGCCTACGCGCCGCTATGGCTGATGAGCGCGCCGGCGTTCGTCCTGTTCGCGGCGCTCGTGCTCGTGCCGATCGCGATGACGCTCGTCCTCACCTTCTACAAGTTCGATCCGGCAACCGGCCCGATCGCCGCGTTCCAGCTCGGCAACTACGCGGAAGTCGTCACCGACAGCTACTACCGGACCATCTTCGGGCGCACCTTCGGCATTGCCTTCCTGACGACGCTCATCTGCGTCGTGATCGGCGCGCCGGAAGCCTACGTGCTCTACCGCATGCGCGATCCGTACCGGTCCGCGTTCCTGCTCGTCATCCTCGCGCCGCTTCTGGTCTCGGTCGTGGTGCGGGCGTTCGGCTGGAGCATGCTGCTCAATTCGAACGGCCTCGTGAACCAGGCGCTGGGGCTCGTCGGGCTCGGGCCGTACAAGCTCGAATACACGACCTTCGCCATCGTCATCGCGCTCGTGCACGTGATGCTGCCGTTCATGGTGATTCCGGTGTGGACGTCGCTGCAAAAGCTCGATCCGCAAGTGGAAAACGCGGCGCTCTCGCTGATGGCGTCGCCCGCCACTACGCTGCGCCGGATCGTGCTGCCGCAGGTCGCACCCGGCATCCTGTCCGGCTGCCTGATGGTGTTCGGCCTCTCGGCGAGCGCGTTCGCCATTCCGGGGCTCCTCGGCGGACGCCGCCTGAAAGTGGTCGCCACCTCCGTCTACGACGAATTCCTGGGCTCGCTCAACTGGCCGCTCGGCGCGACCATCGCCGTGCTGCTCCTGGTGGCGAACCTCGTGATCATGCTGACCTACTACCGGGTGCTGGAGCGTCGCTACTCCAGAAGCCTCGGCTGACCGGAGCGGCCCGTCATGCGCAAGAACGGCTTCATCGCCCTGACCTTTCATACGCTCGTGATCCTGTTCGTGCTCGCGCCGCTCGTGATCGTGGTGCTGGTCGCGTTCACGCCCGAGCAGACGCTCACGCTGCCCACGCGGGCGCTTTCGCTGCGCTGGTTCCGCGCGATCCTCGACTATCCGGACTTCATCTCGGCCTTCGCGAACAGTCTGAAGCTCGCGTTCCTCTCCGCCACGCTGTCGCTCGCGATCGCCCTGCCCGCGGCGCTCGCCATCGGGCGGGAGCGCTTCCCGGGACGGGCGTTTCTCACCGGCCTCTTTCTTTCGCCGCTCGTGATCCCGAGCCTCGTGCTCGGCATCGCGTTCCTGCGCTTTTTCGCGATGATCGGCGCGACCGGCTCCTTCGCCTGGCTCGTCGCCGCGCACATGATCGTGATCACGCCGTTCGTCATGCGGCTCGTGCTGGCTTCGGTGTCGGGCTTCGACCGCAGCGTCGAGCACGCGGCGCAGTCGCTCGGCGCGGGCCGCTGGACCACGTTTCGCCGCATCACGCTGCCGATCATTCTGCCGGGCATCACGGGCGGGTGGCTGCTCGCATTCATCAACAGCTTCGACGAGCTGACGATGTCGATCTTCGTCACGTCGCCGCAAACGGTCACGCTGCCCGTACGCATGTACATGTACGCGACCGAATCGCTCGACCCGATGATGGCCTCCGTCTCCGCGCTCGTGATCTTCATCACCGCCGCCGCCATGTTGCTGCTCGACCGCGTGTACGGCCTGAACCGCGTGCTGGTCGGTTCGCACTGACCTCCTCTCCCTGCCCTGCCGATGACCTCTTCCCACACCAACCAGTTCGTGCGCATGGCGGAGAAAGAACGCGCGCGCGTGAACTATTTCATCGACGGACAGCCGGCCACCGGTCTTCTCGGCGATACGCTGCTCACCGCCGTGATGCTCGCCGCGCGGCGCGTGCACGACAGCGACTTCACGGGCGAGCCGCGCGGCGGCTTCTGCCTGATGGGTGCGTGCCAGGACTGCTGGGTGCAACTGGAAGACGGCCCGCGCGTGCGCGCCTGTTCGACACCGCTCGCCGACGGCATGCGCGTCCTGACGCAATCCCGGCCGGTCGTCGCAGCATGAAGCCCGCGACGGTGGTGATCGTGGGCGCCGGGCCGGCGGGGGTGCGCGCGGCCGAGACGCTCGTCGCTGCGGGCGTGCGCCCCGTTCTGATCGATGAGGCAGCGCGCGCCGGCGGTCAGATTTATCGCCAGCCGCCGGAGGGCGCGGGCTTCGTGCGCACGAAGAGCGAGCTGTACGGCTTCGAGGCCGGCAAGGCAGACGCGCTGCACGGGGCCATGGTGCGCATTGCCGGGAAGATCGACTACCGGCCGCGCACGCTCGTGTGGGCCGTCGGCAGAAACACGCTCGACACGCTGCGCGACGGGCAGCAGGAAAGCGTGCCGTTCACGCATTTGCTGATTGCATCGGGTGCCACGGACCGCATCCTGCCGTTTTCCGGCTGGACGCGCCCGGGCGTCTATTCGCTCGGCGCGGCGCAGATCGCGCTGAAATCGCAGGGCTGCGCGATCGGCGCGCGGGTCGTGTTCGCGGGCACCGGTCCGCTGCTGTACCTCGTCGCGTACCAGTATGCGAAGGCGGGCGCGCGCGTCGAAGCCGTGCTCGACACGAACGCCTTCAGCCGGCAAGCCGCCGCCACGCCCAAATTGCTGAAAAGTCCATCGACGTTCGGCAAGGGTCTCTATTACGTGAGCTGGCTGATCGCGCATGGCGTGCGGATCGAGCGCGGCGTGACCCTGCTCGCGGCCGAAGGCGAGCGCGCCGTGTCGGGCGTGCGGTTCGGACGCGGCGGCAAGGAGCATTCGATCGCGTGCGACGCCATCGGTTTCGGCTACGGCCTGCGCGCGGAGACGCAGCTGGCGGACCTCGCCGGCTGCGCGTTTCGCTTCGACGCGCTCAATCGCGCGTGGCTGCCCGAGCGCGATATTGCTGGCCGGACGTCGGTGCCGAACATCTACCTGGCGGGCGACGGCGCGGGCATCGCCGGCGCGGACGCCGCCGAACTCGCGGGGCGGCGCGCGGCGCTGGCGCTTCTGGAGGACACCGGCCATCGGGTGCCAGCCGGGGCCGCCGCGCTGGAAAAAAAGCTCGCCGATATCGCGCGGTTTCGCGCCGGGCTCGAACAGGCGTTCGCGCTGCCGGCGGACTGCACTGCCGCCTGGCCCGACGACATGACCGTCTGCCGGTGCGAGGAAGTCGACGCGGGCACGCTGCGCCGCTGTATCCGCAACGGCGAAGCGCGCGAGATCAATCGCCTGAAGGCGCTCACGCGCGTCGGCATGGGCCGCTGCCAGGGGCGCATGTGCGGCGCGGCGGCGGCCGAACTGCTGAGCGCGGAAACCGGCAGGCCCGTATCGGACGTGGGCCGGCTGCGCGGCCAGGCGCCCGTCAAGCCGGTGCCCATTTCGCTCGCATTCACGGCGGGCGACGACGCGCCGCTCGCCTCCCCGGACGACAGCGATGAATAGCGCCGAACGACTCGACTTCGACGTGATCGTGGCGGGCGGCGGTCTCGTCGGATCATCCACGGCGCTGATGCTCGCGCGGCGCGGCCTCAAGGTCGGCCTCTTCGAACGCCGCTATTGCGGCGCGCAGGCAAGCGGCGTGAACTACGGCGGCGTGAGGACCCAGGGCCGCCCCGTCGAACAGCTGCCGCTCGCGATCCGCGCCCGCGCGTTGTGGAGCCGCCTCCCGGAACTGGTCGACACGGACGGCGAACTCGTCGTGTCCGGCCATCTGCGCCTTGGCCGCAGCGACGCCGACATGGCCGCGCTCGAAGCCTATGCACGCGTTGCCAATCCGTTCGGCCTCGGCCTGCGCGTGACCGGCGGCGCGGCGTTCAGAGAGCGCTACCCGTGGCTCGGCGCGGCGGCATTCGGCGGGTCGCTCTGCCCCACCGACGGCCACGCGAACCCGCGCATCGTGTCTCCGGCATTCGCGCGCGCGGCGCGCGCGGCGGGAGCGGACATCCGCGAACAGACCGCGGTGACCGGGCTTCGCCACGACGGATCGCGCTTTGTGGTTTCAGCGCAGCACGATTCCGGTGCGCGGATCGACGCTCGCTCGACGTGGCTCGTCAACGCGGCGGGCGCGTGGGGCAACACAATCGCCGGACAGTTCGGCGAAACGGCGCCCATCGAGCCGATCTATCCGAACATGCTCGTGACGGAACCGCTGCCACGCTTCATCGAACATAACCTCGGCGTGTATGGCGGGGGCGTCTATGCGCGGCAGGTCACGCGCGGCAACGTGGTGATCGGCGGCGGGCGCGGCACGGGCGACGGCGAGTACGCGCAGCCGCTCACCGATACCACGCGCCGCGTGATGCGCGTCGCCTGCGAACTGCTGCCCGCGCTCCGGGAAGCGCTCGTCATCCGCACGTGGACCGGCGTGGAAGGCCGCACGCCGGACGACAACCCGATCATCGGCGCGAGCACGACCACGCCGAACCTGCTGCACGCGTTCGGCTTTTCCGGCGGCGGTTTCCTGCTCGCGCCGGGCGTGGGCGACGTGCTTGCGGAAATCATCGCCACGGGCGAGACGCACACGCCGCTCGACGCGTTCGGCATCGGCCGGTTCCTTGCGGCTTCTGCCACGACCTTTGCAACGACCCCTGACACAACAACGACCCACCCCTCGACGGAGAGCCACGAATGAAACCGTTCCACCTGATCGCGACTGCCGCAGCGGCGTTCATCGCCCTGTCTTCCCCGGCGCAGGCCGACGTCAAGACGCTCTATCTCGGCATGAACGGCGGCCCGATGGAAAAGGCCTACACGAGCCAGATCCTGCCGGACTTCGAGAAAGCCAACGGCGTGAAGGTGGTGATCGTGCCGGGCACGTCATCGGACATTCTGGCCAAGCTGCTCGCCAACAAGGCGAAACCGCAAATCCACGTGGTTCTTCTCGACGACGGCATCATGTCGCGCGCCATCAGCATGGGAGTGTGCCAGAAACTCGACGACGGTCCGGAACTCAGGCAGCTGTATCCGTTCGCGCGCACGAAGGGCGACATGACGGCAGGCGTGCAGCTCGGCATGACGGGCATTGCGTACAACACCCGGCTCTTCAAGGAGAAAGGCTGGGCGCCGCCCACGTCGTGGGCCGACTTTACCGATCCGAAATACGCGGGCAAGGTCGTGTTCCAGTCGGCGTCGAGCAGCACGTTCGGGCTGCATGGCTTCCTGATGCTCAACCGGCTGTGGGGCGGGTCCGAGAAGAACGTCGAGCCGGGCTTCACCAAGTGGCAGCAGTCGGTGGGGAAGAACGTCGTCGAGTACATTCCGAACTCCGCGAAGATCTCCGAGATGGTGCAGACCGGCGAGGCCGGCCTTTTCCCGCTCACGCCGACCGCCGCCGGCGACTTGCAGGAAAAGGGCATTCCCGTCGCCTACGTGAGCCCGAAGGAAGGTCCGGTGCTGCTGCTCGTGGACGAATGCGTGGTCGCGAACAATCCGGACCCGGCGCTCGCGCAGAAGCTCGCGGCGTTTCTGCTGTCGGCTTCGACGCAGACCCGGGCCGCTGAGGCCGGCCGCCAGATTCCGACGAACAAGGAAGCGAAGATGACCGAGCCGATGAACAAGCAGCTCGGCAATCTCGACGAACTCGCGAAGAATGTGAACGTGGTCGACTGGGACGTGATCAACGTGAGCCGGCCCCAATGGGATCAGCGCTGGAACCGCAAGATCGAGAGGTAGGCGCGCGCAAGGTCGGACGCGCGCGCCCGGGGCATGGACTCCGGCATGCCTCCGGGCCCATGCCATTGTTGAGGAACTTTCGAAGCGGCGCCGCTGGCGAGGCCATTGTTCGCGGCGACGCATTGCTCCCCGGCAGCGGCGGCGACCGCCTTCAGGACGGACGCCCGCCGTCGCCTATGCGCCGCTTCCGCCCACGGTCCTCAGGCTCTTCCACTG
>Ga0163162_10002312_pt1 | contig 17879 bp, 15 predicted proteins | sample S55metaG_FD_115310 | JGI IMG/M metagenome (GOLD analysis project Ga0163162, IMG submission 115310) | Switchgrass rhizosphere microbial communities from Kellogg Biological Station, Michigan, USA - S5-5 metaG | ecosystem: Host-associated > Plants > Roots > Rhizosphere > Soil | place: USA...
ACGGCAGCACCGCGAGGCCGCCGCCCGCCGCGCACATGCGCGCCTGCGCGCCGCGGTTGTTGCTGCCGAACGCCACGTGCGCGTTCGGCAAGAGGCGCCTCAGCCACGCGACGTCGGGCAAGGTGCCGAACGCGCTGTCCATCGTGACAAGCGCGGTGCCGGCGCCGTCGCCCGGGCGGGGCGGCGCCGCGCCCGGGAGGCCGTAGAGCGCATAGTCGATGTGCATCAGCCGGCGCTGGATCACATCGGCTTCGTCGAACGGCGTGATGCGAAACACCAGATCGGCCTCGCGGCGCGCGAGGTTGTAGCGCCGGGCGTCGGTGAGCAGTTCGATGGAGACCTTCGCGTTCGCGCGCAGAAAATCCGCGAAAGCAGGCGTGAGCACGTGAATGCCGAACCAGTCCGACGACGACACCCGCAGCATCCCCGTCAGATGCCGTTCCTTCCCCGCCAGTTCGCGCTCGAAGGCGAGCGCTTCGTCCTCCATGCGCTCGGCGCAGGCGAGCACGGCGGTGCCTTCGTCGGTGAGCACGAAGCCGTCGCTCGTGCGCTGAAAGAGCGTCTGGCCGACCGCCTGCTCGAGCGCGCGCAGGCGGCGGCCCATCGTCGGCTGGGTCTGGCCCGTCTGCCGGGCCGCCGCCCCGAGCGTGCCCGTGCGGGCGATCGCGAGAAAAATGCGGATGTCGCTCCAGTCCATCGCCGTCCCATGCAAAAACGTTTGATTGACGTTCATTATCGTGGATTTACATGCGATTCGGCATGGTCGAAGATGCACTCATGTCATCTCCTTTCGAGGCAACGATCATGAAGGCACTGGTGCTCAATCGCTACAACGGCCCGCTCGAACTCGTCGAGCTGTCCCGCCCGTCACCGCCGCGCGGCGAAGTGCTCGTGCGCATCAAGGCAAGCGCCGTCAATCCGCTCGACACGAAAATCCGCGCCGGCGCCGCTGCGCACGCGAAGCACCCGCTGCCGGCGGTGCTCGGCATCGACCTGGCCGGGGTCGTCGAAGCGGTCGGCGCGGATGTCACCGCGTTTCGCCCCGGCGACGAGGTGTACGGCATGACGGGCGGCGTCGGCGGCCTGCAGGGCTCGCTCGCGCAGTTCGCCTCGGTCGACGCCGACCTGCTCGCCGTGAAGCCCGCGAACCTGTCGATGCGCGAGGCCGCCGCGCTGCCGCTCGCGTTCATCACGTCGTACATGGGGATCGTCGACCGGGCGCGGCTCCAGCCCGGCCAGACGGTGCTCGTGCAGGGCGGCGCGGGCGGCGTCGGGCACGTGTCCGTGCAACTCGCGCGGGCACTGGGCGGCGAGGTGTTCGCGACCGCCAGCGCACGCGACGCCGCCACGATCGAGCGCTTCGGCGCGACGCCGCTCGACCGTGCCACGCCGGTCGAGCAGTACGTGGCGAAGCACACGCGCGGCGAAGGCTTCGATCTCGTCGTGGATACGGTGGGCGGAGCGGCGCTCGACGCGTCGTTCGCGGCGGTGAAGCAGTTCGGTCACGTGGTGAGCGCGCTTGGCTGGGGCACGCACGCACTCGCGCCGCTGTCGTTTCGCGAGGCCACCTACTCGGGCGTCTTCACGCTCGCCGCGCTGCTGACGGGCCGGTATCGCGCGCACCACGGCGAGATATTGCGCGAGGCAACGAAGCTCGCCGAGCGCGGCCTCATCACGCCGCTCATCGATCCGCGCCGGTTCGACCTCGCCACGGCCGGGGCCGCGCACGAAGCGCTGACGTCGGGCCCGGCGCGGGGCAAGATCGTCGTCGATATCGGCTAGAGCAGCGGCAGGCCGGTGTCGCGCTTGACCTCGCGCAGCGACAGCATCGATTCGACGGCCGTCACGCCGGGCAGCGCGCGCAGCACGTCGCGCATGAAGATGCCGTACTCGTCGAGATCGCGCGCCGCGACCTGCAGCAGATAGTCCGCGCTGCCCGAGATGTTGTGGCACGACACAATGCGCGCGATGCCCTGGATTTCGCGCTCGAAACGGTCGGACAGCGTCCGGTCGTGGATGCTGAAACGCACCTGCGCGAACGCGATCACGCCGAGGTCGAGCGCCTTTCTCGACAGCACCGCGCGATAGCCCTCGATGTAGCCGTCGCTTTCCAGCCGCTTCAGGCGCCGGGCGCACGGCGTCTCGCTCAGGCCGACGCGCTCGGCGAGCTTCGCCACCGGGATGCGGCCGTCCAGCTGGATGGCGGCCAGAATCGCGCGGTCGATCTTGTCGAGGTCGCTCACGATGGTTTCCTCCTGTGCTCTTTGATTTTTAGCGCTTTCCGCCAAGCATGGCGTTCCGGGTAGCTCAATATGCCAGAAAACGCTCGTCGATCGGCGGCAACATGGAGCCTTCTGAACGGAGGTCATCATGGTTTCGCTTCATCTGCTCGCAATGTTCGTCGGCACGCTCGCCGTCGTGTATGCGCTTCCCGGGCCGGACATGGCGCTCGTGCTGCAGACGAGCGCGACGCGCGGCCTGAAACACGGGTTCGCGACGGCCGGCGGTCTCGCATTCGCGCGCGCGACGCATGTCACGCTCTCGGCGCTCGGCGTCGCCGCCCTGCTTCGCAGCGCGCCGTGGCTCTATGAAGGCATTCGCATCGCGGGCGCGCTTTATCTCGGCTACGTGGCGGTGCAGATTTTCCGTTCGCCTTCGTTCGGTCTCGGCGACGGCACGCACAACGCCTCCGACTTCACGCTGCGCACCGCCGCTCTCAAGGGCGTGCTGAGCAGCATCCTGAATCCGAAGGCACTGCTTGTCTGTTCCGTGCTGCTGCCGCAGTTCGTGCATCCGGAAGCGGGCGCGGCCTGGTCGCAGATGGTCGAACTCGGCGTCGTGCTCGTGGCGTTCGGGGTGGCGTTCGATGTGACGCTCGCCGTGGGGGCGGTCAGGATTTCGGGATGGCTGCGCGTTCATCCGAGGGCGCAGGTCGTGCAGCGGTGGGCGTTTTCGGGGGCGCTCGCGGCCTTTGCGGTGCGGCTTTCGCTTGATTGACGCCTGGTCGGGCGCTGGATTGGCGAGCAGTCAGTCCATGGGGCTGTCGGTCGTGATCTGTAGGCGTGCGCGCAGCTCCGGATAGCTTGCCGCAAGGATCATATAGATCATCCCGCCCAATTTCCGCGCGTCCTCATCTTTGATTGGCGCCTCCGAGAACGCCTCGGCGTCAGGAGGCACGCTGATCCCCGAAGCACGATCGATTGCCGCCTGAACATGAGACCGCAATACCGTGCAGTTGCGCATCGTCTGCGTGTCGGCGTCATAGTAGGTGATACATACCGGCTCATAAGCTGCCATGCTCAATATCCTCGACAACGTTGGTAGTGTTCAAAGGCTCGTTGCTTGCAGAACAAGTAGGTCCGCATGTCGCCGCCGAACAAGGCCTTCGCAGCTTGGCATTCAGCCATGTCGAAAGCATATTGCGCGTCGCATTCCGCCTCTTCCGCTTCGCTGACGCCGCGCGCCGCCATATCCATGACGTCGTCTGATAGCGTGCTCTCGCCCAACTCGAAGCCTTCCGCATCGCCAAGCGGCGTTGATTCTGCCCGCGCAAAGCCTTCCGACAAGTCAGGCACACCGTAGCGGCTGATCCATCCCGCTTTGGCGAACATGGGAAGAAACAACGCAGGCGCGCCGCGAACCGCCGCGTGCATCATGGCCTGATTGTTTGCGTCGTGCCATATGTCCCAATCGGCCGCTGACGTGTCGGGCACTTCGGGCCAGGGCTCTTTTTCAAATGGTACTTCGTCATCGTTGTCCACGCCCCGGAAGCCTGACTGCTTTCGCACGTGCGGCGCGGCGTAGCCGCCGCAAAACTCGGGTTCGCGCTCGACAATGAACACCTCACCTTTCCAGACTGCTCGACGCAGCGCATCGAGCGTATGGTGCGCGTTGCCTTTGCGAAAGTGCGGGAACGAGGCGATCAAAAAGTGCTCGACGCGATCAACCAGTTCGGCATTTCGCTCCCACACGTCCGGATAAACCGCGTCGAGCATCTTGCGGCCCGCGTCAGCGGCCGCTTTCCTTTCGGGATCGGGATTGAAGAGCGAGCCGATGCGATAGCAGCTCGCGAGGTCCATCGTGTAGCGGCGTCCGCCATAGTGGGTCAATAAAGCGGTCATATTCCCTTTCAGAAACACGAGCCGCTAAGGAACGCATACGGTGACCTCACGCCGGGATGGCGTTTTTGGGCGCCGCGACTCGAATCCCGCCCGAAGGGAAATGATCATACTTATTCCCCCCAGGGCCGAAACGAGTCAATTCCGAAACCGCAACCGTGCGTAGTCGGCCCGGCCGCCCTCCCTACCTCCGCACGATGTCCCCGTAGACCTCCCCATACCGCAACGCCGCCGCTTCCCAGCCGAAGTTCTGCGTCATCGCCCGCCGCACGACCGCCTTCCAGTCCGTGCGGCGCGATCTCAGCGCGAACGCCCGGCGGATCGCCGCGACGATGCCGTCGCGATCGAACGTCTCGAAAACGCAACCGGTCGCCAGCTGATCCGCGAGATTTTCGAGCGACGCATCCACGACCGTGTCCGCGAGGCCGCCCACGCGATGCACGAGCGGCAGCGACCCGTACGCGAGCGCATAGAGCTGCGTGAGCCCGCACGGCTCGAAGCGCGACGGCACCATCACGATGTCGCTGCCCGCGATGATCGCGTGCGACAGTGCTTCGTCGAACCCAAGCTCCACGGCGACCGCGCCCGGGTGCGCGGCCGCCGCGTTCTTCATGCCGGTTTCGAGCGCCGGGTCGCCGGTGCCGAGCACGGCCAGTTGCCCGCCGCGCTGCACGATGTCCGGAATCGACGACAGCAGCAGATCCAGCCCCTTCTGCTCCGTCAGCCGGCTCACGACGCCGAACAGCAGCGCGTCGTCGCTCTTCGCGAGGCCCATGCGCTCCTGCAGCGCAGCCTTGCATTTCGCCTTGCCGGCGGGCTTCGCCGCCGTGTAGCGCGTGTCGATCGTCGTATCCGCCGACGGATTCCAGATCGCATAGTCGACGCCGTTCAGAATGCCGCTGATGTCGTGCGAACGCGTCTGCAGGAGCCCGTGGAGGCCCGCGCCCTGCGCCTGCGTCTGGATTTCCCGCGCGTAGGTGGGACTCACCGTGGTGATGCGCTCGGCGTAGAACAGCCCCGCCTTCAGGAACGACACGTGTCCGTAGAACTCGACGCCATCGATCGAATAGAAGTCCTGCGGCAGTTGCAGCACGCCGAAGTGCTCCGCCGCGAACGTGCCCTGATACGCAAGGTTGTGCACTGTCATCACCGACGGCACGCGCGGCCTGCCGCTCTGCCGCTCGAACGCGCGCAGGTACGCGGGCGCGAGACCGGCGTGCCAGTCGTGCGCGTGCACGATGTGCGGCGTCCAGCCGGGATCGGCGCCCGTCGCGATGCGCGCCGCCGCCCAGCCGAGGAGCGCGAAGCGGCGGTCGTTGTCGGCGTAGGGATGGTGCGACGCGTCCAGATACGGATTGCCCGGCCGGTCGTAGAACGCATCGGCGCGCACGACGTACACCACGACGCCGTGCGGCGCGAGCACGCCGCGCTCGAGCCGCACGGCGCCCGCGCCGAACACGGCGCCCAGGTCGGCCACGGGTTCCAGATCCGCGAGGCCGCCCAGCACGGCGGGAAATCCCGGCAGGAGCACCCGCGCATCCGTGCCGAGCTGCGATTGCGCGGGCGGCAACGCGCCCACGACGTCGGCGAGTCCGCCGGTTTTCAGCAACGGATACATCTCAGCTGCGACATGCAGCACGCAAACGGTCATCGGCGCTCCCGTCGATTATTTTTGTCGGTATGGCGCGAAGGCCAGCGCTCGGACAGCCGCCGCAACGCGTCCTGCGTGACGAGCGTGATGCCGTTCTCGGTGCGGAAGAAGCGCTCGGCGTCGTACTCGGGGTCCTCGCCGATCACGAGCCCTTCCGGCACCGTGCAGCCGCGGTCGATCACCACGCGCTGCAACCGGCACGACGGCCCGATCGTCACCTGCGGCAACAATACTGCATCGTTGATGTTACAGAACGAATGCACCCGTACCGCGGACGAGAACACCGACTTCGACACCTGCGAGCCCGATATCACGCAGCCGCCGCATACCAGCAGATTGGTGATGGCGCCCTGCTGGCCGTTCAGGTCGCGCACGAACTTGCCCGGCGGCAACTGCTCCTGGTTGGTCCAGATCGGCCACTTGCGGTCGTAGAGGTCGAGTTCCGGAATGGTCGACGCGAGGTCGAGGTTGGCCGCCCAGTAGGCGTCGACCGTGCCGACGTCGCGCCAGTACGCGGGCGCGTTGGGATCGCTGTCGGACGTCACGCACGACATGCCGAACGGATGCGCGATCGCCCGCCCGCTCGTCACCACGCGCGGAATGATGTCCTTGCCGAAGTCGTGATCCGTGTTCGACGCCGCGATGTTCTCCTCGAGCAACTGGAACAGGTATTTCGCGCTGAACACGTAGATGCCCATGCTCGCGAGCGCGATGTCCGGCTTGCCGGGCATCGCGGGCGGATCGGCGGGCTTTTCGAGGAAAGCGGTGACGCGGCGGTCTTCGTCGACGTGCATCACGCCGAACGCCACCGCCTCCATGCGCGGCACCTCGATGCAGCCGACCGTGCAGTCCGCGCCGCTCTCGACGTGATCGAGCACCATGCGCGTGTAGTCCATCTTGTAGATGTGGTCGCCCGCCAGCACGACGATGAATTCCGGCGCGATCGAACGGATGATGTCGAGGTTCTGGAACACGGCGTCGGCAGTGCCGCGATACCAGCTCGAATCGACGCGCTGCTGCGCCGGCCAGATGTCGATGAACTCGTTGAATTCGCCGCGCAGGAAGCCCCAGCCGCGCTGCAGGTGGCGCAAGAGCGAGTGCGCCTTGTACTGCGTCACCACGGCGATGCGCCGGATGCCGGAATTCAGGCAGTTCGACAATGCGAAGTCGATGATCCGGTATTTGCCGCCGAAATGGACCGCGGGCTTGACCCGCTTGTCGGTGAGCGGCCCGAGCCGGGTGCCGCGCCCGCCAGCGAGAACGATTGCCAGCGTGGACTTCTGCAAATCGGTGCGATTCTTTGCCTGCGTCTCCATTCGAGCCTCCTGATTTGACCTGCGATTTTTGGTATCGGTCTGTCGATTGCCACCCGTATTCATCGTATGAAGCGAGGCCACCGCGCTCTCGCGGCGCGTGTTGGGGCATTATCCGGCCCGTTGCGGAATCAGTGTGCCGGCTATACGCGGTATTTCCCGCGTGCTTTCCAGCGGCGTCGGACGCCGCATTCGATCGCTCGACTGAATATTCCGTATTCCAAACATGGGCGTGCCGGCAGGCGGCAAGCGCCGGCGGGCAAGGCGCGCAGCAATCTGGTTTCCAGCAAGCGACGTGCCGTTCGGTGCCGCGCCCGGCGACGCCATGCCGAAGACGCTATTGTCTGTCCGCCCGGCCGCTGCGCCCCGTCCGATCGCCAATGATCCGTTCGCTACCGCACCGTCCCGTAGCGCGGCCGGACGCAGCTGCGCTTCGCCTGTCAGGCGCAACATCAACTCACGCTGGAATTCAACTTTTAATCCGTGTTTTCCAGTAATTGCATGGCTTTAAATCCGGCTTTTAGTTAATGCGCGGGTTGATTAGTATCAATCAATCGGTTTCCGTACTTTTTTCGTCGTGGTTTTGTACCGTGATTCTCGCGCCGTGCGGGGCAGCCGGACGCCCCGCGCTGCGCGGTTGCGGTGTTGCAACGGCGCGACCGTTGCGGCTGTGCAATAAACGCATCGCTCGACAACGCCGCCTTGTCAATTTATAACGGCTCGCAGTGCCATAGTGCGTCGCGGCACGGCACAATACGACGGATACACCGCACGGCCCGCTTCGGGCCGTGTACCGGACGTTTCATGCACTTAAGAACACTGACGAACCTCGCGCTGCCTGCCCGAGACTTTTGAACCTATCGCGCATCGGACCGCACGGGTCGCCGCCTGCATCGGAATCAGATCATGAACAACGTCCTCAGCATTCAGTCGCATGTGGTCTTCGGGCACGCGGGAAACAGCGCGGCGGTGTTTCCGATGCGCCGCCTCGGCGTCAACGTCTGGCCGCTCAACACGGTGCAGTTCTCCAATCACACGCAATACGGGCGCTGGACCGGCAGCGTATTCGACGCGGACGAGCTGCAAAGCGTGATCGAGGGCATCGGCGCCATCGGCGTGCTGGCGCGCTGCAATGCCGTCCTGTCCGGCTACCTGGGCGCGACCGAGCAGGGACGCGCGGTCGTCGAAATCGTCAAGATGGTGAAGGCCGTGAACCCGCGGGCGCTCTTTTTCTGCGACCCGGTCATGGGCGCGACGGGCGGCTGCACGGTCGAGCCGGGCATCGAGGACTTTCTCGTCACGACGATGCCCGAAGTGGCCGACGCGATGATGCCGAACCACCTCGAACTCGAAAAGCTGGTCGGCCGCACGATCGAGACGGTGGAGGAAGCCGTGGACGCCTGCCGCGAAGTGCTCGCGCGCGGCCCGCGGATAGTGCTGGTCAAGCATCTGATCGACCGCAACAGCCGCGCCGACACGTTCAACATGCTGGCCGTGAGCGAGACGGAGGCGTGGTTCGTGCAGCGGCCGCTCTATCCGTTCGCGCGGCAGCCGGTTGGCGTGGGCGACCTGACGAGCGGCATTTTCGTCGCGCGCACGCTGCAAGGCGATTCGCTGCGCGACGCGCTCGAACACACGCTCGCGGCCGTCAACGCGGTGGTGCGGGCGACTTACGACGCGGGGCGGTACGAGCTGGAAATCGTCGCGTCGCAGGACGAGATCGCGCATCCGACCGACCGCTTCCCGGCAATCCGGGTGACAGGGCAGGAAGTCGGACGGTGGGCGTGAGCGGGCGGATGACCGGCTCACGCGCGTTGGCGTGGCGCCGCTTCGTGCCGCCGCGAGCCTGAACGTCACACGCACCGTACGGCGGCTCCAACGGCCGTCTGGAGCCTTCCCTCCCGGCGCTCGAAATCGCGGCTGACTGCGGCTGTCGATTGGCGGCCTCCGCCCTTTCCGACCACCCTGCAACGAAAGCCCGTGGGTCCGTGGCTTGCTTGGGGCGAAGCCACGAACCGCAATCCGCGGTCATCGCCCCGATCGAGGACCGCCATGACCCAGGCTCTTCAAGGCCAGATCGCTCTCGTGACCGGCGCAAGTTCCGGCATCGGCTTCGGCGTCGCACAGGCGCTCGCCGATGCCGGCGCCGCCGTCGCGATCAACTATCACTCGCACGGCGAAGCGGCGGAAGAGCTCGCCGCCGACATCCGCAAGGCCGGCGGACAGGCATTCGCCGTCGGAGCCGACGTCGCCGACGAAGCCCAGATCGACGCAATGTTCGACTCCGTCATTCAGCATTTCGGTACGATCGATATCGTCGTTGCGAATTCCGGGCTGCAAAAGGACGCGCCGTTCGTCGACATGACACTCGCGGACTGGCACACGGTAATGAACGTCAATCTCGCGGGCCAGTTCCTGACCGCGCAGCGCGCGGCGCGCGAGTTCCTGCGGCGCGGGCCGAGTCCGGTCTCGATGGCGCTCGGCAAGATCATCTGCATGAGCTCGGTGCACGAGCTGATTCCGTGGGCCGGCCACGTGAACTACGCAGCGTCGAAGGGCGGCATCCAGATGATGATGAAGTCGCTCGCACAGGAGGTCGCGCCGCACCGCATCCGCGTCAACGCGATCGCGCCCGGCGCGATCCGCACGCCGATCAACAAGGCGGCGTGGGACTCGCCGCAAGCGCTCGACAAGCTGCTGAAACTGGTGCCGTACGGACGAATCGGCGAACCCGGCGACATCGGCCGGGCCGCCGTGTGGCTCGCCTCGGACGAAAGCGACTACGTGGTCGGCACGACGCTCTTCGTCGACGGCGGCATGTCGCTTTACCCCGGGTTCGCCGACAATGGCTGAATCTTGCCGCATCGCGCGCCGCATCCCGCGCAGCAAGACAACCAGGGGAACAGGACATGAAAACGACCAGGGTGGATGTCGCCGTGATCGGCGCGGGCACGGCCGGCATGGCCGCCTTTCGCGCGGCGCGCTCGGCGGGCCGCCATACCGTGCTGATCGAAGCCGGCGAATTCGGCACGACCTGCGCGCGCGTCGGCTGCATGCCGTCGAAGCTGCTGATCGCCGCGGCGAACGGTTTGCATGAAGCGCGCGCGCTCGCGCCGCGCGGCATCGAAGGCACGCACGCGCTCGAGGCCAACGGCGCCCAGGTCCTCGACTACGTGCGCCGCGAGCGCGACTACTTCGTCGCGAGCGTGCTCGAAGAAACGGATGCGTTCGCCCCGGAATCCGTCGTGCGCGGCCGGGCGCGCTTCGAGCCGGGCACGCCGGCGCACCACGTTCTCGCGATCGACGACGAACGGCGCATCGAGGCGCGCAGCGTGGTGATCGCGAGCGGCGCGGTGCCCGCCGTGCCCGATGCGTTCAGGGTGTTCGGAGAGCGGCTGATCACGAGCGACGACATCTTCGAGCTGAAGACCCTGCCGAAGCGCGCCGCCGTGTTCGGCGCGGGGCCGATCGGGCTGGAGCTCGGTCAGGCGTTCGCGCGCCTCGGCGTCAAGGTGTTCATGTTCGGCCAGGGCGGACGGATCGCGGGGCTGTCGGATACGCCCGTGCGCGATGCGCTAGTGGCGGCGCTCGCCGGCGAGTTCCATTTCGACCCCGACGCGAAGATCCTCGACATGTCGCTGCGCGACGGCACGCCGACGATCCGATTCACGTCGCGCGACGGACGCGAGCGCACCGAGCAATTCGACACGGTGCTCGTCGCGACCGGCCGCGCGCCGGCCTTGAAGCCGCTGCAACTCGCGAATGCCGGCATCGCGCTGAACGACAAGGGCGTGCCGCGCTTCGACGAAACCTCCATGCAGTGCGGCGACAGCAGCATCTTCATCGCGGGCGACTGCGACGGCACGCGGCCGTGGCTGTCGGACGCGGCCGACGAAGGCAAGCTCGCCGGCGACAACGCGGCGCGCTTTCCCGACGTCCAGCACGTGAAGCGCAAGGTGCCGCTGTCGCTGGTGTTTTGCGAGCCGCAGGTGCTGATCGCCGGCGCATCCTACGACGATCTGGACAAGCAGATGACGGTGACGGGTTGCGCGTCGTTCGAAACGCAGGGGCGCAGCCGTGTCATGCGGCAGAACCGCGGACTGCTGCACGTGTACGCCGACGCGAAGACCGGCAGGCTGCGCGGCGCGCAGGCGTGCGCTCCGGCCGCCGAACATCTGGGGCATCTGATCGCGTGGGCGCTGCAGCTGGAACTGACCGTCGACGAAACGCTCAGGCTGCCCTTCTATCATCCGGTCGTGGAAGAGGGCTTGCGCACCGCGCTCAAGGACGCGAACAGGAAGTGCTACGAGGAGCGCGCGGAAACGGCGCGCGCCCTGCCGGACGCAGCGGGCTGCTGATTCCCGGGCGCATCAAAGAAGACAAAAAGAAAAAGGCCGGTTGCGTTGCAACCGGCCTTTGGCGTTCCGAACCATTCCGAAGGAACGAATCGGGTTAGTTTCAGCGATCAGATCGCATATTGCAGCGCAAGATCGAAACCGAGCACGACCAGCGAGCAAAAAATTCCGAGCATAAGATTGCTCAGACGATGCCCCAGATCATGATGCTTGGTGAGCCACGCGCCCGCGAGGAACGCGATTTCGACGATCACTTGCATGGCGAACACAGCGAGCATCAGCGCGAACTCGTAGCCCATCGACCGGAAGTTCATGAAGTTGAAGCCGTTGACTGCCACCCACGACCCCACACGCCACACTTCGTATGCCAACAGAAGCAACGGGAACAGATAGCTGGCCACGTAAGTAGGCACCGTGGCATGCCGCAATTCCATGTTCAAGTGACGGGTTACTTGCATAGCGTTCTCCTTTTTTGCCGCGCGAAAGCCGGCGATTTGCCGCATTCCATCGCTCCTGCCCGCACGTTCCAGGCGTCTTTGGGGACGCTTCGGTTTGAACGGCGCAAGAACGTCGTGCTTTCAGAATAGGACAAATTTAGGGAAAGCGAATCATCGTATTCCCGATGCCCACGCTGGTTAAGGCGCAGCGAGACGCGTTGTGCAGTGCAGCTTAATAAAGCAGTTATATCCTGACCCTTTTTCGGCACGCACGTGCGTGCCGAAAAAGGTTTCTACTCCTTCCCATAGAGCTTGATGATGCCGGAGAAATCCAGGTCGCCTAGCCCCTGCTGGCTCATCGACTGATACAGCTGTTGTGCCAGCGCGCCGAGGAAGACGGGCTGCTTCGCCTGACGCGCGGCATCGACGGCGAGGCCCAGGTCCTTGAGCATCAGATCCGCGCCGAAACCTCCCGAATAGCCGCGCGACGCGGGCGCATTCGGCAGAATATTCGGATAGGGATTACACGTATCCGAACTCCAGCAGCGCCCCGTCGACGTGTTGATGATGCTTGCCAGCTTGGTCGGGTCGATGCCGAGCACCTCGCCGAGCTTCATCGCCTCCGCGACGCCGATCATCGAGATCGCGAGCAGCAGGTTGTTGCAGATTTTCGCGATCTGGCCGGTGCCCGTTTCGCCGCAGCGCACCATGTTTTTGCCCATGCCGGCGAGCACCGGTTTCAGCGTTTCGAAGAGAGCTTCGTCCGCGCCGACCATGAAGGTGAGCGTGCCCGCCTGTGCGCCGACGACCCCGCCCGATACGGGCGCGTCCGCGAACGGATTGCCGTGTGCGCGCGCTGCGTCCGCGACGAGCCGCGCGGTCGCCGGGTCGATCGTGCTGCTGTCGATGAGCGGGACGCCCGCGCGCACGCCTGCGAGCACGCCGTCGTCTTCATTGAGATAGACCGCCTTCACGTGCGCCGCGGCTGGCAGCATCGTGATGACGGTTTCGCTCGCCTCGGCGGCGGCGCGTGGCGACGCTGCGACCTTCGCGCCTGTCTTCTGCGCTTCTTCCAGCGCTGCCGGTGACAGATCGAAAACCGTCAGCGCGTGACCCGCCTTCAGCAGGTTCGACGCCATTGGTCCGCCCATGTGTCCCAGTCCGATAAAGCCGATTTGCATCGCGGTCTCCTGTCGACCAGAGTTGGCGCTTCAGCGCCTTACTCTGGTCCCATGCAACGCAGTTGCGGTCGGCCAGAGTTGGTGCTTCGGCGCCTTACTCTGGCCCCATGCAACGTAGTTGCGGTCGACCAGAGTTAGCGCTCCAACGCCTTACTCCGGCCCCATCCAACGTAGCTACCCCTTTCCCGACCTCTCACCGCAGCGAAATCGTCGTATTAACGCCGTCGTTGACGGTGGCGTCGTCGAACCAGCGCGCGGTCACGGTCTTGGTCTGCGTGTAGAACTGCACGACCTGCTTGCCGTAGGGCCCGAGGTCGCCGAGCTTCGAGCCGCGCGAGCCGGTGAAGCTGAACGACGGCACCGGCACCGGAATCGGAATGTTGATGCCAACCTGCCCGATGTCGATTTCGCTCTGGAACCTGCGCGCGGCCGCGCCGCTTTGCGTGAAGAGCCCGACGCCGTTGCCCATCGGATTGCGGTTCACGAGCGCGATGGCTTCCTCGAGGTTCGCCGCTTCGAGCACGCAGAGCACCGGGCCGAAGATTTCCTGCTTGTAGATCGTCATCTCGGTGGTGACATTCGAGAAGATCGTCGGGGCGATGAAATTGCCCTTTTCATAGCCCTTCACGGTTACGCCGCGCCCGTCGAGCGCGAGCGTCGCGCCTTCCTCCACGCCCTTCTCGATCAGCCCGAGAATGCGCTCCTTCGCCGTGCGGGAGACGACCGGCCCGAGATCGGTGGCAGGCTCGGTGCCACCATTCACCGTGAGCCCGCGCGCGCGCTCGACGAGGTCCGGCAGCCACTCTTTCGACGCCCCCACCAGCACCACCACCGACGTCGCCATGCAGCGCTGCCCCGCAGCGCCGAAGCCCGCGCCGGCGAGCGCGTTGAGCGTCTGCTCCTTGTTCGCGTCGGGCAGCACGACCGCGTGGTTCTTCGCGCCCATCATCGACTGCACGCGCTTGCCGTGCTGGCTCGCGAGGTTGTACACGTGCGTGCCGACGTGCGTCGAGCCGACGAACGAAATCGCCCTGATATCGGGATGCGTGCAGATCGCATCGACCACTTCCTTGCCGCCGTGCACGACGTTCAGCACGCCCGGCGGAATGCCCGCCTGCACGGCCAGTTCGACGAGTTCCATCGTGGAAAGCGGGTCCTGCTCCGAGGGCTTCAGGACGAACGTGTTGCCGCAGACGATCGCCATCGGGAACATCCAGAGCGGAATCATCGCGGGGAAGTTGAACGGCGTGATGCCTGCGCAGACGCCGATCGGCTGGCGCAGCGTGTACGTGTCCACGCCGCCCGCGACGTTCTCCGCGAACTCGCCCTGCTGGAGCGTGCTGATCGAGCACGCGTGCTCGACGACTTCCAGCCCGCGGAAGATGTCGCCTTCGGCGTCGGGCAGCGTCTTGCCCTGCTCGGCGGTGAGCGTCTGGGCGACCCGCTTCATGTTCTGCCGCACGAGGTCCTGGAACTTGAGCATCAGCCGCATGCGCGCGCCGAGCGGCGTCGTGCGCCAGGTCTGAAACGCCTTGTGCGCGGCGGCGACGGCGGCGTTCACTTCCTCGGTCGTCGCAAACGGCACGCGGCCGATCACTTCCTGCGTCGCGGGATTGACGATGTCGCGCCATTCGGTGGACTTCGACTCGACGAATTCGCCGTCGATCAGCAGTTTGGCGGTGCGCACGCCTTGAGCGGCTTGCGCCGGGTGTTCAGCAGCGATGTTCACGGATGGCTCCTTTCAGGACGAGACACGACGGACGGGGAGAGGACGCGCGGCGGCGGACGCCTGGGATGGCGCCGGAGGGAAAAGGCATGTCGTCTCCGTTTTTTATGCCCGCTGACCGAGCGGCGGGTCGATAGCATTGAGTATAGTTATGCAAATCTCCATCAAGTATCGATAAAAATACCCGACAGACATGCAAAAAAGCATCAAGCCCGATCCCACGAAACTGAACTGGGACGACCTGCGCTTTTTCCTCGAAGTCGCGCGGACGCAGCGCGCGAGCGGCGCGGCGAAGCGTCTGGGGGTCGATTACACGACCGTCGCGCGCCGCGTGCGTGCGCTGGAAGACGCGCTCGGCACCCTGCTCTTCGACAAGTCGCGCAGCGGCGGATTCGTGCTGACCGCGGAGGGCCAGCGGCTCGTCAGCTATGCCGATTCGATCGAGACGACCGTGCAGTCGGCGACCGAGCAGATCGCCAATACCGGACACGCGCTTTCCGGGCATGTGCGGGTCGGATCGACGGAGGGTTTCGGCTGCTTTTTCCTCGCGCCGCAGCTCGCGCGCTTTCAGGACGCGCACCCGAACATTTCCATCGATCTGCTGCCGGTGCCGCATTTCGTGAGCCTGTCCAAGCGCGAGGCGGACATCGCGGTGACACTCGAGCGTCCCGAGCAGGGGCAGTACGTCTATACGAAACTGTGCGACTACCGGCTGAAACTCTACGCGACGCCCGGCTATCTGGGGCGCCACGCGCCGGTGGAATCCGCCGACGATTTGCGAGCGCATCGCTTCGCGAGCTATATCGACGACCTGGCGTTCAGCTACGAACTGCTGTATCTCGAACGCGCAGTGCCGGGCGCGGAGTCGCGCTGGCGCAGCACGAGCGTGATCGCGCAGTACTTCGCGGCGCTGCAGGGGCGCGCGCTCGCGATCCTGCCGTGCTTCATGGCCGCGCAGGACCCGCGGCTCATGGCCGTGCTACCGGATGACATCGTGGTGACGCGCGGGTTCTATCTGTCGTGCCGCGAGGATCTGCGCAAGCTCAAGCGCATCACGGCCGTGTGGGACTTTCTGCGGGCGGCGGCGGAGTCCAATCGCGCGCTGCTCATGGGTGACAGCGGCGAGATGGTGTGGGTTCAGCCCGGCGTGGCCTGAACACAGAACGCCTGAATGAAGTGAAGCGGCGACCGGGGCGGCGCATGCCGGGTCCCGGTTGCGGGTGTCTTGCGGGTGTCTGGATGCGGTGAACCGTTCACCGCATCGGCTGAAACGGCAGCTTCGCCTATTGCACCGGCGTCACGGCAACGGAGACGGCTTCCGTATACGCGATCGTCACCTGCTGACCCGCCTTCACGTGCGCGAGCCTGGCACGGTCGTGGACCTGCACGTCGAGCAGATTGCCCTGCGGACCTTTCACGCTGACGAGGCCGCTCTTGTGATCCACCTTCACGATGTCCGCGACCACCGTCAGATGGCGTGCGATCTCGCCCGAAGGCTTCGCGCCGGCGGGCGCGCTCGCGACCGTTTCCGTCTCCGTCGCGCTGCGCACGTCGCCCTTCGAGAGCGTGACGATCACACTACGCGTGAGGCGCACGCGCACTTCGTCGCCTACGTTGATCTGCGAGAAGTTCTTGGCGTCGGGGCCGACCGCGAAGGTGGTCCGTCCGCCATTCTTGTCGAGCACGGATACTTCGCGCGTCTCGCGGTTCACCGACTCGATCTTGCCCGTCGCCTCGACCAGGCTCACGCCTTCGATCGGCTGCGCTGCTGCCGCCTTGACGGCCGCAGGCTGCGCCGCGTGGGCGATGGAGATGATCGCGGGAGAAATCGAAATGAGCGCGCCGGCGACGATGGAAATGGTCTTTTTGTGCATATGTCCTCGAGTCGTGAAAAGGTGCTGCGGGTTGAAGTTCCGGGCGGAGTCCGGTTTCGCGAATCCGTCCGTGATCCGAATTATTCGACTACCGAATCTAAAGGGCGCAGTTTGTTTTTCGAGACAGCGTTTGTCAACGCCGTGCCTTGATTCCTCGTCACTTCGTACCCTCGCCTGAAAGCAATGGGGAAAGCGCCCCTGTGCCGCCTTCCGTTTTCCCGTTCACGCTACTTGTATTGCAATCCTTATAATTTGAGATGAGCGTCGCCGGACCCGTTGCATAATCGCCGGCTGATTCATCCTTGTCGCCGTGGCATGCCGCGGCGTTTTCCCCGACGTGACGCTCACCTCCTTCCAGCCGGCCTTTCGCCTCGCGCGCGCCGCACGCGCGATCCACTCCGCTCCGGGCGAGGCCCGCTGATGGCGTTCGTCATCTGGTCAAGGCGATCCGTGTCGCGCCAGCGCGTGCGCTTCGTGGAAGCGCGCACCGCCCGCGCGATCGCGGTGACCGCGGTCGTCGCGCTGATCCTCGCGGCGCTCGCGCTCGGCATCGCGATCGGTTCGACGCTCGGCCGCAGTCACGCCGCCGAGGAAGGCGCGCAGCTCGCGCGCCGCTCCTACGAGCTGGAGGAGCTCGGCAAGATCAGCGCGACGCTCGCGCAGATCGAGCCGCGCGTCGGGCAACTGAGCGCGCAGGTGAACGAACTGCGCGAATTCGACGATCATCTCGCCGCGTCACGCAAGTCCACCGGCCCCGATGTGCACCTCGTGCCGCCGCTGCCGGACAGCGCCGAGGCGCCGCCGCTCGACGGCGCGGGCGGCCCAGCGCTGCCGCCGCGCGTGTGCGACGCCGCCCGCGCGGCGAGCAGCGGCAGCGCGCAGCAGCAGTTGAAGCGCACGCAGAAGGCGATCGATTGCCTCGGCGACACGCTCTCGCAACTGCAAGCCGTCGCGAATGCACACTTCTCCGCCTACATGGCGTTCCCGGGCCGCGACCCCGCGCCGGGGGCGCGCATGGGCTCGCCGTACGGCAACCGCGCCGATCCGTTCAGCGGGCGCGGGAGCTTTCATCCCGGAATCGACATGGTCGCGCCGGCGGGCGCTTCCATCGTCGCGACCGCCGGCGGCCGCGTGATCCTGTCCGGCCCGCACGGCGGCTATGGCAACGCCGTTGACATCCGCCACGGCGACGGTGTCGTCACGCGCTACGCGCATGCGTCGAAG
>Ga0163162_10002314_pt1 | contig 17871 bp, 29 predicted proteins | sample S55metaG_FD_115310 | JGI IMG/M metagenome (GOLD analysis project Ga0163162, IMG submission 115310) | Switchgrass rhizosphere microbial communities from Kellogg Biological Station, Michigan, USA - S5-5 metaG | ecosystem: Host-associated > Plants > Roots > Rhizosphere > Soil | place: USA...
AAAAAAGCCCCGCACGGTGGCGAGACTCAAATGGTTTTTGTGTTATGAGTCATGGCGGCGAATGCCACTCAATTGATACTACACAGGGATTTACGAATGAAAGCCGATGTTTACATGAGCAATCCACGGGAAAAGATTCTGCTACTCACCGCGGGAAAGCAGATTGCCTCCCTTCCCGAGAAAGCCCAAGAGTTCGCCAAGGGCTTGGGCCTGCATAGCCAATGGGAAATTGACCCTGCAACGCCACGAATTGGTCTCGATCAAAAAGCAGCGCTCGAATCACTTCAGAATAACGGTTACTACGCCGCTACCGCGGGTATCAGTGTAGAAATCGTCGAACCTTCGATCTAAAACAGAAAAGCCCGACGCTATGGTCGGGCTTTCTCTGTGGTGTCTCGCTGTAACAGCTGAACACCGTGCCATGAAAACAGGTCGTTATCCGCGTGGAAAGACTTTTTACGCTGCCTCGCGAATGGTCTCCAGAGCAGAGTCAATCCAAGCGACTCCGGCCTTAATGACCTCCCGTGCCTTCGCCTCACCCATTCCATTCTCCCTTGCGATCCGCAATGCCGGCCATTTAGCACCGAAGTAAAGCCAGATGAAATTTCCCATCTGTTGATCGCGCTTCGTCAGGCGAGAGACTGCCCCATCCAACACTAAGGCCAGATCGTCGGTCACCGAATACGCCTTCACTCCTCCATGGCACTGTGTGTTGTCGCGCATCAAAGCGTAGAGCGGAGAAACGTACCGAGGTACCCCCATGCCGTCCATCCGCCAATAGCCCCATTGTTCCAGCATCCACTCGGTATCTCCCAAGGCTTTACCGATGTACGTTCGCTTTTTCATGCAGCCTTCCTCGGGTCTGGATCACTCAGGCCGAATAGGTCGCGCAGCAACCGATCAGCAGGTTTGTTCCTGGCGTTACCTTCGATCAACCAGCGCTGGCCGAAGTCGTGGAAACTGATTTGAGCTCGGCTACCGTGCCAACTTGCGACCATGTCCAGCAGATACGCCAGGGCGATCGGACCGCCAATCTTGGCCTTGGCTAATTCTTCGCCTGCAATCTTTAAAAACTGGCACTCGAGATCACTCATGCTTTTTCGCGGAAGCAGTGCAGAGCTTCGATCGTTCATTGTGCTTTCCCCCTGTATTTGCTGACGAAGGGGCGATTCATCTCGACCTCTTCGTTTGATAGTTCGCGGCCGGCGAAGTTGACGAAGCGGGCGAACTGGCCTTGCTGCTGGACAAGGCAGGAGCCAACCGGTGCATGCCTGCACTTGGGCATGATCAGCTCGGTTACGCCGTTCTGCCCTTCTTCTGAGTCGTTGTCGCGGTGAACCAGGATGATGCAATGGGCGTCTGCCTCGATCTGTCCAGAGTCGCGTAGGTCGGAGGCGATCGGCTTCTTGCCCGGGCGCTTGGTCGAGTCCCGGTTGAGTTGGGCCAGCAGGATCACCGGCACGTTGAGCTCCTTGGCAATGTTGACGATACCGGTCGAGATTTTGCCCAGCTCGGCGGTGCGGTTGAATGCCTTACCGTCTGAACTGATCAGCCCGATGTAGTCGATCACCACAATATCCAGTCCGTGATGTCGCTGGACCTGGCGAGAAATGCTGCGGATTCGCGCAACGGTCAGTCCTGACTTGTCACTGACGAACAGCGGCGCGTCGTTGATCTTGCAAACGGCGGACGTAAGCCTTGGCCAATCTTCGTCCTGCATGCTGCCGTCGTCGAGACGCTTAAGATCGACACCGCCCAAGGAGGCTAGAACCCGATTCCCCAGTTCCTCCTCTGGCATTTCCAGCGAGAACACCATGCCGACACCAGCGCCGGAGCAAGCGACGTGCTGGGCGATTTGCAAACCGAGTGTTGTCTTCCCGCTCCCCGGCAAGCCCGCTACGATCGTTACCGTCTTCCTGCGCACGCCACGGATCAGCTTGTCCAAGTCGACCAGGCCGGTGGAAAGCCCGCTTTGCACCGCGCCATTGAACTTGGCGTCCAAGATGTCGATGTTCTTGCTCACCACCGAATGCATGCGCTTGTAATCCGGTTCACCAGTGTCGAGATCGCGAAGGTCTGCCATCGCCTGTTGCGCGCTGGCGATGATTTCCGCTACTGGCCGGCTTTCGTTTGCTGACTCTCGTACTGAATCGGCTGCGTCAACGAGGCGCCGCAAGACAGCCCGCTCCTTCACGACCCTGGCGTAAGCTTTCCAATTCGCGGTGCTCGGCGTATTCATCGCCAACTCGCCAGCGTAAGCCATGGTCCGGTGCCCGCTGGGGAGGAATGGCCGAAAATCGTTTAGCGTCACCGGATCGATCGGCGCGCCAGTTTCATGGCAGTCGATCATCATCTGAAACAGAGCGGCATTCTCAGGATCGTGAAAGTCCGCGGCGGCGACGCTGCCGGTGATCGGGTCAATGAGCTCTGCATCCAGCAGTAACGCACCGAGCAGCGCCTGCTCGGCTTCATCGCTGTACAGCTCGCGGTAGTTGCTCATACTGCACCTCGTGCAGATGCCCAGTTGAATCCGATAGCTTGCCCACCACCCTGTCGCAGGCGATCCAACGCACGATCCCCGATGTAGCGCGCGAGATCCACGGTCACAAGATTGGAAACCACTACCGTCGGCAGGACGAGTTGGTAGCGGCGATCGATCACTTCATGAAGAACGCCAAGCTCATACGCGCTGCCACTTTGAGCGCCGACCTCATCAATCACCAACAGATCAAAACTCGAAAGTTCATCGAGGACATCTCTGTCCGAATACTCGGCACTTCGATCCATGGCGCCCTTGAAAACGCGGATGATCTCGGCTGCTGTGGCGATTACCGATTGAGCTCCATGTTCACGGATGACTGCCTGGACCATCGCGCAAGCAAGATGGGTTTTGCCATTACCGATGTTGCCGGAAAGGACAAGCGAACGGCCAGCGGCATAGTTATCGGTAAATTGGGCAACATAGTCCTTGCAGGCACCTAGAGCCTTTGCCATAGCTGCACCCCCTTCAGCGGTCCTGTAGGTGTCGAATGTGCAACCGCTGAAACGTGGGGAGATACCAGAGCCTACCAGCAGCTTGTTCAGGTCTTCTGCCTTCTTCCTACCGCTGGCCAGGACGTGAGCCTCCGTCGACTTCGGAGCTGTGTGCAACGCTTCCCAGTGGCAATGCTTGCAGCCACGTGGCAAAACAGAGCCGTCGAACTGCTCAATCTCGGAACTACTCACCGAGCCATGCAGTGAGCATTCGAGGTCAAAAAAGCGGACGTGAGGCTGCCTGCAAAAATTAGAAGTTCGCGCCATTCTTCACCTCCGGATACATCTCTTGCGTATGGTTCGGCAAACCGTGAAAGGCCGAACTCGAGCTGGCACCGGCCGGCTTAAGTACGTCATGCCACCGTTCACCGTTCAGCCAGGTGGCGGCGTTCGGGATGTACCGCCCGCCGTCCTTAGTCCAATCCTCTGAAAGGCAATGGCTGCCCAATGCGGTAATCAGAGTTTGGTGCAGCTCTTCGTTCGGCTTCAGCTTCGTCCAAGCTTTGGTAGCGTCCTTGCGGCCTTTCTTCTTCGGGTACAGTTTCCAGAACACATCGAAGCCTTCCAATGAGTCTGGAGTGCACAAAGGTTTAGGTTCATTGACTGGTTCATAAGGGTGACTGGTTCTGGTGCTTTCTGGGCCTACACCCCCTGTAGGCTGTGGGCCTACACCTGTACTTTCTGGGCCTACAGGTGTGCTGTTTTGGCCTACATGTCCGAGCACCAGGTGGTACAGGTTCGACGAGTTGCCTTTTGGGCCGTCCCTGTTCTCGATTCGCAGCAACCCTTGGGTCGACAAATGCTTGATGTGCTTACGGACGGTGCTCCGATCGATTTCGCATTGGTCGGCGATGTGCTGATAGGACGGCCAGCATTCACCCTGGTCATTCGCATTGTCTGCGAGCTTGATCAGCACCAGCTTGCGCAATGGGCTGCCCACCTTGGTTTTCATGGCCTTGACCATTAATTCCATGCTCATACGTCAGAGCTCCATCTCGTCAGTGACACGCTTGATGAAAGCGTCGTAGGACTCGGCCATGACGAAACCCTGATCCTCCAGAGCCTGCCGATATGCCTTGGCGCTGCCGTAAAGCACCCAGCGCTCACGCTCAGGGAGATTTCGGAAGCTGGCATAGGTAGGCCAAGGGCCTGCGATTTTGCAGGCCATAGAAGGCTCGTGATGGTGCTCTCTCAGAACACTCATTAGTTGTCCTTCCGATCGACAGCAACAAAATCGGCTTCACCATTTCGCATGGCGCGAAGACCCAACACCGCTGCTGCAGCAACGTGTTGAACAAAACCAATTTCAAGGTTCGTGCATCGGCCGCCCATGCCCATGATTGCGAACTGGATGGCATCGAACGCTTCGGTTTCGTCAAAGGCCGCCAGTGCGCTGACTTCGTGACCGAAGAACGTCATGCCCTTTTCCCAGTCGGCAGCAGCGCCGGGGTTGTTTCGCGGCCAATTGACCATGTGCCCCTGAACATCACGAGCTGTAAAACTCAGATCGTCACGCGTGTGGATGCGTTGGAAATTAATCGACTTCAACAGGCGGGCTTGTTCACTACGGATTGCGTGTGCCATGATTAGTACCTCTTGAGATGTGTTGTCCTGGTTGCACAGGACGATTTGATAAGCCCGGTTCCCGCCGGGTTTGTTGCTTTCTGGGCCGGGTGATTCTCATCACCCGCCCGTTTGAAATAATGCAAGTCCTGCCTTGGCTAGCGTGTTCACGCGGCCTTTACCGACTCTTCCAGCACCAGCAAGCTCTGCCGGACATGGCCGATTTCTTTCTGGATGCCCGCCTTCTCAATCTGCGAAACATGTCCATCAGCTATGGCGTCATGAACAGCGCGGGACACATCCCCTGACTCCGCAGCCAGGTGCACGAGCGCTTGAATCAGGCTGATCCCTTCGGGCTTCACCTGAGGTACCAAGTCGTATCCCAAGGTGCTCGCCAATAACTGCAATGGTTCTGGGTTCTTGCTGTGCACCAGAATCTGGAGGAACTGCTCCAAGTTCAGCCGATGCGAGTCGTCATTCGGGTTACTGCGATTGAGCAGCGCGGTGTGGCTCATGCCCATCAGATGGGCCAGTTGCTTTGGCCCCGCATCAAGCACTGCTTCGTGAATTGCGCGATGTACTTGTTCCATTCGGGAAACCTCTTGGCGGTTGTCGTGGCAGCACGTCTTGTCGATGAGCGAAACTCAATCCATCGAATCAGGCGGCGGATTGCTCGGAGCCAGTGGAAGAATTACGCAGGTAAGCCCAGTCGATATCAGGACGGAGTTCTTCACACGTCACCGCCCTCCCCGACTCGCGATCAAGATTGATGGCGAGTCCAGGACCAGCCAGGCGATACCCGTAGGCAATCTGTTTGAGGTTGCCGACACTGGTGCCGCTTCGCTCTGCTAGAGCATCCAGTTGGGCCGGCTCCAAGGAGCGGATGAGGTCGAGTAGCGTCATGGTGATCTCCGAAAGAGCTCCAGATTACATGTTGCTAAATCGAATGACAATAGCAATTCATAATTTACTGTCTGCTAAAGCGGGATCACTATTCGCCTATGGATATGAAAACTCTTCGGGTCGACGCGCTGCGGCGTGTCATCGGCCAACTCAGCCAAAAAGATTTCGCCGAACAGCACGATCTGGATGCTTCTTATTTGTCTCAGATCCTCAATGGGCATCGAGGTTTGGGCGAGAAAGCTGCGCTCAACCTTGAGCAAAAGATCGGCCTGGCGCCCGGCGTACTGGTTAACCCGGGTGGCTACGGCTCAAACGTCATCGAGGGTGAATTCTCGCGGTATGAGGTCCATCGCGAGCAGTCTCCTGCCTACCAAGCAATGCTAGGGACGGCCTCGCCAAGGTCGATATCCATCATCGAGAAGCTGGCCAGAGCCGCGGCAAAGGGCAAGCTGAAGGAGTCGGACCTGGTACTGCTGGAAGGCATCGCCGGCCTGCTCGAAAAAGCCAACTCTGAAAAGCCATGAATCGCAGATAGCAAAAGCCCGGCGTTAGACCGGGCTCTCTTCACTCCTACTTCAAGTCAGCGTCCCAATTCATCCCAAGTCCTCCTCTGTAGCCTTGCAGTGGCAGAACTGGCCGTCCCAAGTTTTCTTCATCGGGAGCTTTTGGGCCATGTACAGTTCATGCAGGCGTTTGGCTCCCTCCTTGAGCAAGATTGGGGTGTACTTCGGAAACGGGTCGACACCTTCATTGGAGATGGTGGTGACTTTCTCGGTCAGGTACTTATCCCGGGCCAACGAGCCAACCCGATACTTGACCGAGCGCTTCTCGTTGCGCTCTGAGTTGAAGATCCACCTGCGATCCAGTAGCGCGTAGTTCACTTGCTGGCAGTTCACACCGTTCAGCCGCTTGCAGAACTGCGTAGGGGTCATGCCAACCTGAAAGATGGATTCAAGGCTGGCGATCTTCTCGGCCTGCTGATGGTTTTCGACGCGCAAAACAGCGGTCTGCTCAATCTGGTCAGCGTAGAGACGCAAGGCGTCGGCATAGGACGGGAGTGCAATTGCTTGGTGAGACTCAAGCTCCATCCATCGATCGACAATGCGAGCCGTAAACTCCGGAGACAGGCGTGCTACAAGTACGAGGCTGTCACGCTTACTCAGATCCCAGCAGGCATAGGTGTTCCCTCGATGATCGAACGATGACTCCTGAGATTCAGGGGTTAAAATTTGATCAGCAGCCAGTGACCGAATGACCTGCATGACATTGTCATGGCGCTTGCCAGTCAGATCTGCGATCTCACGCGACGACATAGTTCGCGACACGTTTTGCGATTGCATAAAACGTGTTGCACCATCAGACAGCTGCCCGAGTTGGCTCAAGGAGTTATTCATGCGAATTTCTCCAAGCCAACTTGGACAGAATCGATTACAGCCTTTGCGGAAGCTACTGCTCGTAGAAATGACCAAGCGTTGATACATGGGATATCGTTGTTACCCATGGCCATGAACTCAAGCTGACCTATGAGCTCGCTCAGGATGCAGGATGCTTCACCGAGAGCGTCATCTGCAGGGATTCCAGGACAGACAGAAAACAGTTCCTGCCGATCAATGTTGCAAGGGGTGAACGAGCTATCAACAGTAACCGGCACCTTGATAGCGCCAGCATTGAGTTTTTCGTTTACTGCGGTATGCTTATCCATGACGTTTTTCCTCGAAGATTGACGTTCTGCTTCATGGGCCTCAAGCGCGCCAACGCTTGGGGCTTTTTTTATTGTCCTTGGGTTGGGTCATCTCCTCTTTCTCCCTCCATCATTTTCCGCAGCCGAAATACTACCTCCCCGTTAGTTGACCTCCCGTTCTCCTCTGATTTCGCGTCCAGCCACTCTCTGACTTGCACTGGCAGACGAATGAGCAGCGGTCTTTTCTCTTGCTTCATTTCTAACCTCCCATCCTTATGACGTGATCACTTGTGATCATTTAACGCCTCTTGTGATCACCTGTCAATACCGATCATAGGAGATCATTTCCTGTCTGGTATAGTGATATGAAACCTAGTAACCGAGAGGCTGTTAACCCTAATGACCGACTCCAGACCCTTCTCGGAGCGCCTTTTATGGGCCAGATCCGAGGCAGGATTGACCCAAAAAGACTTGGCATCCAAGAGTGGAATAAGCCTTCCTCAGATCGTTAGGTATGAGGCAGGAAGATCAAAACCTCGATTGGGTGGAGCTCTTAAGCTGGCTAGAGTGCTGGGCATCGACGCTTACGATCTCGCACCTGAGTTGAAGAAGACGACTAAAGAAATAGAGATAGAGTTTTCCAATGCGGAATATCAGTTTCTGCATGATCAGTCAGAGGTTCTAGGCATCACGGTCGAAGAGCTAATACGAAAGCTCACCATGTATGGCATCAAGAACAACCTCAACGACCCAAATATTAGGCAGGCAATCGAAGAAGAAGACCCCGGGCTTATTCACCGGATCGAAACTCTTAATGACGATGACGACGACCCCCTTTAATCAGAGTCTTGACGAAGAGCTTTCTCCTAAGAAGAGGACGCACGTTATTCTCTCATAGCAATCCTCTACCGAACCCACTCCTGGACCTCGGCCAGCACGAACCCACCGGTGAACCACACGATTTGCTGTTGCTCAGAGGCACTGGGCGAGAGAATGGCGGGTCGTCTTTGAGTCGCTTATAAGTGGTGGGGACGCGCAAGCCCTGTGATGGTCTCGACGTCTGGCATACGGATGAGGGTATTAGCTGAGACGGCGGATGCATTGACGCAGTCAATGCGAGGGTGGCGACTTCGGAGGTTTGCATATCCTGTTTCCCATTATTGGTTTAGACGGAAAACAGGATGTCGGGTGAGCGCCCTTGTGTGCCCTATTAGGGTTTCAGCCAACCCTAATAGGGTCGATTTTTAGGCTGAGGCATCCTTACGATCTTGCACGATTCTTGCTGCTGCGGCCTCCAAATATTTAACGATGGTGTCCGTGGTGCCAGGCGGCATTACACCGATAGCGGATGCAGCCTTTTGAATGTCCTCTGCATCGGAGTAGGGCTTTTCGAGGCTGTACTTCCCCTCCAAAGCAAGCACATAGATCAATCTCTCTATTGTTCTCCGAGAGCGCTTATCAAATGGTTTGTCTTCTTCCGATCGTAGTTTTGCCAGTTCAGTCTGATGCTTCTCCTTCAGCTCCTCACGGACCAGGTGATCGACCGTTTCAGATGTTTGCCACTGAGATCGCAGCTCATCCGCCTCTCGTTGCGCAACCTCGCATACACCCTCGGTGATATTTAATTGACGCTGCAGTTCGGAGTTGTTCGCTTGCTCTCGCTTGAGAGCCACGCGTAACTGCTCCAGCTCCGAAGCTTGTGTTGGAGTGCCATTCATGGTGTTGGCAAAGTCCTGAATGTCAGAAGGCTTGAATTTCGGGATTCGCATTTCTGGATGTATAGATGCAAACCAAAGCACCTCCTTTTCACCTCTATTGCGTAGCGTCCCAACAACCCCGATATCCCCAAATTGTGTAAATAGCCGCGGTGAATGTACACGAGCTACATCAGCCCCTATAACCTCTGTGATTTCGGTCGTCTTACCAGGAGTGTTCAGGTATCCCTTTTCTCCTTCGCAATGTAGATAAACATCAAAGAGGCCGTCATACCAAAGTTGAGCAAAGTCCATTCCGCTTATTGGGGTAGAGGTCAATTTTTGAAGCCAACTATTTGCTTCTTTGGCTGTAATGAACTTTTTGAATCTAAAAAGCTTTTCCATCTCACACATCGCAAGGCGTTCCCGCACTGAATAAATTGGCCTGGCACGCGGATGGGAAGTCCCCTTCCGCCCCGTCGAACTAGGCCTCAAATTTGGTCAGGATCATGACCTGCCCACGTGCCAGCAATAACATCCAGTCTATCGCCAGCTAGCAAAATGTAACAGTCAGAGGGGGCCAATCCAGTAAACTCATCGCCTGACGCGGAATGCGCTAGTCTTGAGAACGCTTCCCGAAAACCTGATGGATAGATCTGTTAAAATAAGGAGAATTTCCATGGCGCGCGCGCAGAAAACAATAAACTCAATCATTGCACTAGCAGTCACATTCGCGTTCATTTACTCGAATACATCCATGGCTGAGCCTAAATTTGCGATCGCTGGTGTGGGTGCTCTATCGTGTGGCCAGTACCTAAGACCCCCTTCGACCACTAAGGAAATGTCTGACGCCATGGTTTTAACATGGATGCAGGGCTACTTGAGTGGAACCAACACTCAACGATTTATGGAAAGTGAAACGAGCATGAAGAAGCAGCCGGATGGAGAGACATTGACAGCCTTCGTCGATAAATACTGCCGTGATCACCCATTGGAAACCGTTTACCAAGCATCTATGAATTTGGATCAAAGCTACTAGGTCTCGTAGAATCACATGCCCGTGATTGAACGGGCTTTTCATGCGTCATGAAAACTACCTCTCAGTACCTGTTGCTAATGGTGATTTAGCAACCCTCAGTGATACGGTCGCTCTCCTCACCTCCGAGTGAAGAGACAGCAGCATGGCAGCACTCGAAAAGCGCTATCCCCGCGAGTCGTTCACCAAGAAGCTGGAGCGGATCTGCCAGAGGCTGGACGAGGCATCCGTCCGCACCATCTCTCACAAAGACTTCTTCAACAAAGCAGCAACGTCTCAGGTTGAGATCACTTCGCTATGGGTTGTGGGCTCGTACGCCCGCGGCGCGATGACCTGCGGAGACTTGGACCTTGTCCTCGAGTACAGACTCGTTGAGGGGCACCACCCTGCACCTCGGACAATAACGAAGACTTTCTTCGGTACCCTCCCGTACGTTAGCTATTACTTCGGAAAACCAGAGAGCAGCACGTCAGGAGTGGTATTCCCTAACGCAATCCCGATCTGGACCGAGCCTGGCGGCGATTGGAGAGCGGCGATCGATTCAATTAAGCCTGTCCCCAGCGCCGGCCGTGCGGAACGCGAGACTGACTCTATTCCCTTGCGGCCAGAACAGCTCTACATGGAACCAGAACGCCTGCAACAGTTAGTAGCCCAGGAGAAAGGCGGCTTCATTGAGTGGGAGTTCGTAGAGTTCACCCCGGCCGACTTCGAACCGGTACCGGCAGGAGAAATGAGCGAACGAGATAGAAAGCTCCTACGGATCGCCCCCATGATGGCGAAGAAATCCAAGGTGCTGATACCCGCGATAATTCGGCTGATGAAAAAGCACGAGCGCTTTGGGATATGGGAATCATCGGACAGCTATCGCGCAAAGTTGAGCTGCGGAGCGACAGTGTTGCACTTGGGCCGCCCTGTCTTGCCGTACAGCGCATTCGATAATGACCCAAGCGTTAAACAGTACGTACTCATCCCGCACATCAGCGCGAAGGGCCCTAACGGCGCCTGGATAATTCGAAGGGGTCCTAACCATCCGGACGCTCAAGCTCTCGCAAACAGGCATGCCTTTTATCTCGGGAGTCCAGGATCCCCGGAGACGGTGGCGTATCGCGATCTCAATAAAACTTGGTCGACGGAAATACTGGAGCTATTCAATACCCACGACGAGGCCAAAGAGTTTGCTGCCATGTTGGATGAGGGGAATGAGTCGCCCGAGACAGTGATTGGTAGAGCCGAAGGGCTAGACCTGATCTCGCTCTTTGCCTTGGTGGACGTCGTCGAGATTGGAGACCATCAGCTTGCGATAACACGTGCCGGCGCCGCCTACTTCGACCGAGACAAGGCGACGATGGAAGAGATCGCCGCCGCCCTCCCCCTAGCAACCGCGATCAATGCTGAAGCTTGAGCCTGGCCAGCCCCTGCTTGATATGCCCGGCATTCTCACCAATTGCCTGCAAGGATCCGCGGACGTTGTCGCCGGCGTCGACATGGCCCTGGCTCTCGGCAAGCAGTGTCAGCTCCATCAGGGCAGCCTCAAGGGCTAGCTGGTCGTGATACAGGCGCTCAAGGACATCAGCGAGAGAGTATTCAGGTGTAGGCATCGCTTCGACTCCATTCGAGGGAGTGGGGAGCTTAGCAGCGGGAATGACTGACAACAAAAAACCCGCGCATGGCGGGTTCTCTGCATGGGGCCAAATCCCTTTGGCTGACTTTAGTGTGCTTGGTAGGTGTGACGAAGGTGTGACAGGGAAGGTATGAAAAGCCCGGCGCTGGGCCGGGCTGGACTCAAGGCATCACCCCTCACAAGCAGTCGGATCTTCATATACTTCGCACCAGGCAGCCTTCATCAGCGGCTTGCACTCCACGTCATACTTTCCCCTTAGCTTGGCAGTGCTAGCCGGGGTCATCGGTCCTGGGATCTCCTCGCCTATGTCCACCATTTTTTGCGCAACGGCGTTCTGGGCTTCTTGGGTATCGCCGGCGTGCTTCAATAGTGCATAGAAAGCCTTTGACGACTGTTTGCGGCTTATGTCGGGCTGGTCGCCAACAACTGACAGTAATTCGTAGTAGGCCGCGCAGTGAATGTCCTTCTCATTTGAAACATCGGCTAGGGCAATAGACGAAGTGCTGCAGCAGAGGACAGCCAGTAGCAAAAAAATTCTGATCATTACCTTCTTCCATTAAATGTGCTGAGTAAAGCGCAGCCATAGTATCGGCGAGAAGGTGAGGGTCTTGAGTGCGGGAGAGGGGGGGCAGTCAAAAAGGCCCGGGGCCGGGCGGGGCATTGTCAACTCGCAGGGGTTTGTTGCTGCGGCTCCAGTGAAGTGGCATCGTTGCCGGAAACGCCGACCCAAGGAGTAACGCATGACGATGGAAGAAGATTCAACAAAGCCGAGCGAAAGCACAGTCTCGTTCGTACGCGATGGTTCCAAAGTAAAGCTGAAGTTCGAGCCAGGTCATCAAGCAATGTGGGCTACAACCCAAAACATGGCGGACCTTTTTGAAACGACAGCAGACAACGTAGGGCTACATCTAAAGAATATTTTTGCGGTCGGCGAGCTTGAAGAAAAGGCAACTACCGAGGATTTCTCGGTAGTTCGGAGGGAGGGCGGTCGCTTCGTTGAGCGAACCCTAAAGCATTACAACCTCGATGCGATCCTGTCGGTTGGGTACCGCGTAAACGCCAAAAATGCTATTGCATTTCGGCAATGGGCTACGCAAACCCTCAAGACCTATCTTGAGCAAGGGTATGTAATTAACGAGAAGGCTCTCCGCGAGTCTCCTGAGAAATTAAACAAGCTTGCAGCGGCAGTTCGGGCCCTTCGCTCGGAGGAGAAGCAGGTCTACGCGAAGGTTCGTGAGTGCTTCAAGATATGCTCTTCTGACTACGACCCAAACTCAAAAACAGTCAGGAGTTTTTACGCCCTACTACAGGACAAGTTTCACCACGCGGTCACGGGTATGACGAGCTCGAAATTGATCCTAGACAGGGCAGATCATAAAACCGAGTCAATGGGTATGCAGACGACACGTGGTGACTTTCCAACGCTTGAAGAGGCTAAGACAGGAAAGAACTACCTCAACAGCGATGAGTTGTACCGGCTTCACCTGTTATCAGAGCAGTTCATGCTTTATGCAGAAAGCACAGCGCTCACAAAGAAAGAAATGACTATGAGCTCGCTTCACCAAAAGCTCGATCAGCTTCTTATATTCAATGACTACCCGGTCTTTAGCGGGTATGAGGACTTCATCAAAGACGAAGCCTTGAGTCATGCAAGGCAGGAACTTGGCCTGTTCAAAAAGCGCAAAAAGATCGAAGCGCTAGGTTATGAGTACAACGAAGAAGCCTTGGCTGCTGGCGAGTATGACGAGTTATTGATCGAAGATTTATGAGGTGGGGGGGGGCGGGAATACCTTTCAGGTATTCCGCCTAACGCAAAGCTATTCTATCTTGCCCCGCACGATCCTTCCTGCCTTCACCTCATCAGCGTAAGCAGTCAGCCGATCCTCATCGGCCTGGAACACGGCACACATCCTTAGTACTGCTTGGGCATCTGCTTCGTTGCCGTTCGGCGACTCGCAACAGCTCCACCGCTGACCACTTCAGATCGGAGGCGACACCCTGGAGGTCTCGCTTCAGGTCTTGCTCTGGTTTATTGAGTCCCATGGAAGCCTCCCATCACATCGTCGACATAAGAGAATGACTCAGCGGTTGAATCGCTTTCCATCCGTTGACTGAAGATAGAGCCAGTCCGAGTAGGGAAGCCTTGCGATGATTTTGGTTTTTTCTACGACAGCGGCCATGGTCATTCCTCTGCACAGCAAGCTGACTCCACCCTGCATACGGTCGCACATAGCATCAGGGCTATCGATGAAATTGGTCTTATTGAGCCTTAGCATGACGACTGTACGTCCTTCCGGAACGGCCCCGATGGGAGGGACCACGAAGAGCGTAATTTGCGTGTAAATCGCAACGGCGATCAACGCGAGCAACCCTGTGACCATTAGCTTTTTCATCGGAGTTCCTTTCCTTCGTTTTCAAGGGGGCGGTTTTCGTCGGCTCTGTACGCAATCACTCTCCGCGCCAAAACACGCAACTCAGGATCGTGATTTGCTGGCTTGAAACTTCTGAAGTACCCGAACCACGACGCCGACGATCCGGCAGCGCAGTAGTCAGCTTGACATCGCGATTCTCAGTGCTATCGCAACCTGAAGAAGCTTATGAGGTTGGATCGAGACATCCACTGCCAGGCTCTCACTTCCTACCTCTTTAAGCGTTGTTGCCAGGTCGAGCAGTTTTCCCACCTCGACCTCGATGGTGCGGATGGATTCGCCTATCTGGTATTGAAGTGAGTGCGCCATGCAGTCCCTCGTGCCCAGATTGGCTGTGACTTCCTTGTGCCAGGTGGGCCGCCGTACCTTTAATGGTTCTGCGGAGAACAGTTAACCGGGTTAACCCTAAGCTTGGCGCGCCGGCGCCGCGCCAAATTTCGCTAAGGCATCTCGCCGGTCGTAATCAGGCTAAGAAACTGCTCTGAATCAATGATAAAAGCTCCAGCTTCCTGCGCTTTCACAACCTTGGTTGGCCCTGCGTTGTCGCCATAGCAGAGAAAGGTCAGTGTTTTACCTGGAGTGCTCATAACCTTCAGGCCGAAATCAAGAGCTTTCTGCTCAAGCTCAGCCCGATGCGCAGCCGCGAAGCCAGTGAAAAGAATTTGATTTATTCCACCCGGTGGCGTCTTAGGTTGCGGAGAGCTGGAGGCGGCTTCCACTGCTGCGAAGGCAGACGGCTTTGGCTTTGGTAGGAGCCTCGGGGCTGGAGGTGCGGCATCGTGCAGTAATAACTCTGCTCCAAACAAGAACTCGACGATGCGATCCTTCCGAAACGTCTTTGGGAATGAATCGCTGTTGGATCGACCCTGGATGTAAACCGAGTTCTCCGACCACTGGATCAGCTCCCGCTCACTCACATTATCCTTTGCATCTTTGTAACTGAACTTGATAGTCGTCACTAGTTTCACTCCCTTGTGATGGTCATATGAGCGGATTCATTTGCACGGCCTATTCGGCCTCGTCCCGCACAATCCTCTATCCCGCCACCTCGTCCGCCAGCGCCGCCTGCTGTGACTATGATTCATGGTAGAGAAACACGCTCTGTTCCTTCGATTCATTCGCAGCGCTCAGTGCTCTCGCTGCCAAGGCAACGGTTTCACCATATTTAAAGTGATAGCGAGGTGGCAGGACGAGCACGCTGGTCCACCAAGGCTCCCCATCCACTGGCAGAGGTAGCTCGTGGCAAAACAGCTGGTGCCCCTCGGCTCTAGGACCCAGCGCAATTCTGAGTTCGCGCGTAAGGTCCGATGCTCCTGAGCGAGTGTAGTAGTTAGCCAGCACCAGGCCGTAGGCCTTCAATGCTCCAAGAATTTCACCTAGGTCCGACTCGTCGTTCAATACGGCTACTACCGGCATTTCGCACTCCTTGCAAAGGTGTAGCACACGTCGGGTGCATGACGGTGAGCTATCGAAGCGAAATCTAGCACCATTAATTCGCCACTACGAGCAGTGCCGCGTCGCGCCTGTCGCTCTCTCAACACATTAGCAAAATATCATTTAGCAATTTGTATTGACGAATTATTTAGCTCTTGCTAAATTCCAATCACTTCTCCTTTGCCTAATGGCAAACCTAAGCCTTCACCAAATTTTGCGAATGCCAACAACGCGGCGGGCCTTTGCTCGCCTTGGAGAAACCGCCTTGCAGGCAGCCTTTAACCGAGAGGATATGCAGTGACCACTCAAGAACCGAATCAATCAAGCGAGTTCGCGGAGTTCGGCCAGCGCCTTATAGATCTAGTCATGGCGATGAAACGCGAGCAGACCACCGTTAGGGATCTCCAAGAGCTGGCTAAGGCCTGCGGCATCAAACTGCTAAACCTTCGCTTAGTGGCAAGCGCAGAGGTGCGTAATGGCTAAAACGATCCTGCAAGTCCATCAAGGCGGTGTCCATTTTTACCTGAACACAGAGAGCTCATCACCCAGCACTGGGCACAGGAACCGGTACCGGCTGTTCAAAACTGAAAACTATGGCCGCGACAAGTCGGGATGGATTCAGGTTGGCTCGACGGCTGGGCAGAGTTTGATAGCAATTGAAGGTGAGGCTGCGCTGTTTGAGGCTTGCGAGCAGCTCTTTGTCAGTAAAAACCCCCACCGTTATGGACATCATGGTGCTATTCGCGGCAAGGCAGGGAAGTGGGAGGGAGAAGCCTTCCCTACTCGCCAAAGCCAACTGAAACAGAAGTTGTGTAACGAGCCCGTCTGCCGCGTCGATGGGGAGTTTTGAAGAAATGACCGCAGAACTCGCACTCCTCCCCCGCTTCATCCGGGCCAAGCAGGCGCCGGCATACCTGGGCATGTGCCGGGCGGTATTTGACGCCGAGGTGCGCCCGCACGTCCGGGAGTTTCCCATCGGAAAACAAGGAGTCGCGTTCGACCGGCATGAGCTGGACGAGTGGGCAGACGCTTACGTCGCGCGCAAGTCGATTGAAAAGGCAGCCAATCAAGACAACAATCATCCCCGCAGCGAGCGCCGTGGCGGAGCAAAAGGAGAAACGCCATGGCCAAAAAAGCAATCTCAGGCCTCCAGCAAATGCCGAGCGGCATCTGGAAAATCGACAAAATCTACCGAGGAGATCGAATTCAAACGAGTACTGGCACTCGTGACCGGGCGGAAGCGGAGCAATTCCTGATTCACTTGCTCGAAAACCTGCGGCAAAAAAAGGTCTACGGGGTAAGGCAGGTCAGGACTTGGCGGGAGGCTTCCACTAAGTTCCTGCTGGAAGTGAAGGACCAGGCTTCAATCCACATTTCAGCGACGTACATGGCTCAGCTCGACCCCTTCATTGGGGACATGCCGATCACCCATATAGATGACGCGGCACTCGCGCCGTACATCAAGTCGAAGCTGAATCCAAAGGGCGGGAAGAAGCCGGTCACAAACAGGACGGTGAACATCGCCCTTCAGCGGGTCATTCGGGTTTTGAACCTGTGTGCCAGGAAGTGGCGAGATGATGAGCGCAGACCATGGCTTGATAGCGTGCCGATGATCTCGCTGCTGGATGAGAAGACGACCAGTCGCAAGCCCTACCCGCTTTCGTGGGAAGAGCAATCGATTCTGTTCTCTGAGCTTCCAGCGCATTTACAGATCATGGCGATGTTCAAGGTCAACACCGGCTGCAGGGAGCAGGAGGTGTGCAAACTTCAATGGGATTGGGAGATTGCGGTACCGGAACTGGGAACGAGCGTGTTTCTGATCCCGGCGGGCTTTGGAGGCAGGAGCGAACGATCCGGCGTGAAGAACCGGGACGAGCGCTTGGTGATATTGAACAGCGTGGCCAAATCGATAATCGAAAAGCAGCGCGGGCAGCACAAGCTTTTCGTTTTCCCTTTTGGGATGCCGGATGAGCATGGTGTCGCAACCACGATCAATCGGATGAACGATTCGGCCTGGAAAAGAGCAAGGATCAGGGCAACCAAGAAGTGGCTCGAAAAACATCTTCGAGCGCCACATGAAGGGTTCACCAAGATCCGGGTTCACGACCTGAAGCACACCTTTGGCAGAAGGCTACGCGCAGCAGGCGTCACTGAAGAGGATCGAAAAGCATTGCTTGGACACAAGAACGGCAGCATCACCAGTCACTACTCAGCCGCAGAGCTGGACCAACTGATTGAGGCTGCAAATAAGGTATCAGTAACCGATTCACGCGCACCAGCGCTGACGATTCTGAAAAGGAGGCAGGCTTGAAGAAAAAACCCTAGCTCACTTGGAAAGTCACTAGGGCAGAAATGAAAAAGCCACCAAAAGGCGGCTAAGTCATTGAAAAATATGGTCGGGACGGAGTGATTCGAACACTCGACCCCTAGCACCCCATGCTAGTGCGCTACCGGACTGCGCTACGCCCCGACTAGGC